>Ga0326726_10006190_pt1 | contig 10781 bp, 7 predicted proteins | sample MHFenrmetagenome_2_FD_207603 | JGI IMG/M metagenome (GOLD analysis project Ga0326726, IMG submission 207603) | Lab enriched peat soil microbial communities from Michigan Hollow, Ithaca, NY, United States - MHF15MN | ecosystem: Environmental > Terrestrial > Soil > Wetlands > Peat | place: USA... | reverse complement strand
GAGTCTGGACATCTATAAGCTCAACCGAGATACCGTGTGCAGCCAGTTGAGTAACGGCTTCCTGAGCAATTCTTACAGTCGATCCGTACGTAACAAGTGTCAGATCGGTTCCAACAGACAGGATCTCGGGAATTCCAAGTTCAATCTTAAACTCCCCCAGATTATCTGGCATCTTTTCCTTCAGTCTGTATCCGTTCAGTGGTTCAATTACAATTGCAGGGTCGTTTCCTTCGAGAAGAATATTGTAGAAACCTGCAGCCCGTGTCATATCGCGGGGTGTGCAAACATATACTCCCCTAACCGAATTTATAAGCATGCTCATTGGAGATCCTGAATGCCATATCCCTTCGAGTCTGTGTCCGCGAGTGCTTATGATCAGTGGAGCAATCATCCTTCCTGCTGTCCTGTAGTGCGTTGTTGCCAGATCATCGCTCAGGATCTGGATAGCGTACATCAAATAATCGAGGTACTGAATTTCAGCAATTGGGCGCATGCCTCTAAGCGCCAGACCTATTCCCTGCCCAAGGATTGTTGTTTCCCGTATTCCGGTATCAGTAATCCTAAGTTCTCCGAATTTTTTCTGCAGTCCTTCGAGCGACTGGTTCACACCGCCAATCTTACCGGAGTCCTCCCCGAAGGTCACAAGCAAAGGATACTTCGAGAACAATTTATCATAGTTATCCCTCAGTATCTGCCGTCCGGGCACCTCAGGTGAATCTTCCGAATATTTTGGCGGTACAGGTTTAACTTTCAGCACCGAAGTGGCCATCTCATTATAGAGATTAGTATCATAACTCTTTTCAGCATCCTGATAATTCCGTTTGAGCCATCCCTGCAGTTCCTCCTTGAGATTATCAGCTTTGGCACATGTGCTGCACACGTTTCTGAGTATCTTCCTGGCTGCCATGAAATTATCCTTCCTTATAGGTGAGAGAACTTTTTTCAGGTCGTCAGTTATATCATCAACTGCCGCTTCCTTTATTTCTTCAATACATCTGCAGCTGCGGTCATTAATTATTTTTACAAGAGCATCCCTTTCAATTTTAATTGGATTCTGGAACAACTCCCATGCTTTCTTTCTGGATTCCTTTGCTTCCGCCTCAGCTTCAGCAGACACTTTATCAAGCTCTTCAGCCCCTGCAATACCTTCACTGATTATCCATTCCTTCATTTTCTTTATCGGATCAAATTCTTCTTCCCATTTTAATCGTTCCTCACTCTTATATCTTTCGTGCGATCCTGAAGTTGAATGGCCCAGTGGCTGAGTAACCTCTTCAATATGAAAAACAACTGGCTTGTGGTCGCGGCGGCAGATCTCAATCCCCTCCTCAAAAAGCTTTAGCAGTCCAGGATAATCCCATCCTTTACCTTTGAAGATAAGAATTCCAGGCTTCCCCGGTTCATCCTCAAAACCGCTCAGAACATCTGATATACTGCCTTTTGTTGTCTGGTATTTTTTCGGTACCGAGATACCATATCCGTCATCATAAACCGAAACAGCCATTGGAACCTGCAGTACACCAGCAGCATTTATTGTTTCCCAGAAGTGTCCCTCGGAAGTGCTGGCGTCTCCTATTGATCCGAAAGCAACCTCGTTTCCCCCGATCGAGAGGGTAGTGAACTGATGAAGTTCTTTATTCTGTCTGAAGAGTTTTGATGCATATGCCAATCCCAGCAACCTGGGCATCTGGCCTGCTGTGGGAGAAATATCAGAAGATGAATTTTTTTGTTTTGTAAGGTCGCGCCAGGTTCCGTCAGGATTGATATTCGGTACCGAAAAATGATTATTGAACACTCTTCCGCCGCTGCCAGGATTGATCTCCCTGTCGGTATTGCCGTAAAGCTGATGAAAGAATTCGACAGAATTATAGAGTCCCATTGCCATCATCCAGGTCTGATCGCGGTAATAACCCGAACGCCAGTCTCCATCTCTGAACTGCTTTGCAAGGGCTATCTGGATAATTTCCTTTCCATCGCCGAAAATTCCGAACTTAGCTTTACCGGTCAGCACTTCACGACGTCCAATAATACTAAGGTTGCGACTCAGGTTTGCAAGCCGGTAATCGGCCAGGATACTTTCTTTACTTAAAATATGATCGGATTCATTCTTATTCTGATCCATAGCAGCATTCTTTTTTTTTCGGACAGAAGTTAAACAAACAAAATGAGTTGTTGTTTAATGATACGTGAATAAATGATGATTATCTTCGCGAAACTTCGTGCCTTTGTATCTTAGCGGCAAAATGTATTATGTCACATAGGCGCTGAGGCACAAAGTACCGAATCACAAAAAAGTAATTGAAAATGTTCGTCAAACTACTGATAATAAGCGTTCTAATACTGACAATCTCCGGGATATTCCTCGGCATAAGGATTCTATTGAAGAATAACGGACGATTTCCAGAAACTCATATCAGCCGGAATAAGGAAATGCAGAAGCGGGGAATCACATGTGCGCAGGATACAAATATTGGATGTAATCCATCAGACGAATTTGATGGGTGTGCTACATGTGGGAAAAGGTTTGTTTAGGTATGGGGTATGGGGAAATCCCCCTTTGAAGAGCCTGCCCCGCTTAGGCTGGGGGGTAGGGGGATGTGAGAATATTTTCAATTTCCCGATTCCGAAATAAATCTCTTCAGATTTTTTGTTGTCCAGGTCTTGTAATTCCCGCTGTTATCCGAATAAACAAGGAATGCATCATATTCCGGATGCAGGCCAAGGAATTCAATTGTTTTGTCTTTCCCGATAACCATGCAGGCTGTCGCAATCCCGTCAGCAGTTGCACATTCATCTGCAATAACTGTCGCACTTAACAACTGATTCCTGGCCGGATAACCGGTTCTGGGATCAATTGTATGAGAATATTTGATCCCGTTTTCGATATAAAACTTCCTGTAGTTGCCTGATGTTGCAAGTGACCGGTCCTTCAGACTGATCACGGCCTGAAGATCATTACCGGGCAAGTTATTGTTATCCTCCGGCCTGTCAATTCCTATTCTCCATAAAACACCATGTTTATCGCCTTTTACTCTTACTTCTCCTCCGATCTCTACAAGGTAATTCCTGATTCCCTTACTTGTAAAAAATCGGCAGATGATATCGACAGAATATCCCTGTGCTATAGCATTGAAATCTAGATTTATACCAGGATTTGTTTTTATTACTTTGCCATTTTCGATTTTAACCTTATCCATTCCAACTAGTTTCAAAAGAGAATCCCTCTTTGTCTCAGAAAAGATCTTCCGGGAGTCTGGTCCAAAACCCCATGCTTTAACAAGGGGACCTACAGTAATATCAAATGCCCCATCAGTCATTTCAGTAATTTCAGCTGATTTCTTAAAAGCTTCCAAGAAATATGCATCCGGTATCACGTCCTCATTGCGATTCACTTTTGAAAGAATTGAAGAATCCACATATAAGGAAAGTGACATGTCAAAATCGTGAAGAATCTTCTCAACCTCAGATTTCAGTTCCTGAGGATTGATTCTTCCGTTGTTCTCAAACACCATGCTGTATGTAGTGCCCTGTATGAATCCTGCAAAATTGTCGTAAGATATTGTCCTTTTACAGGAAGAAAATGATAAGAGAAGCAAAGCAACAGTAGCAATAAATATGCTTTTCATTTTGTTATGAGGTTATTCTTCTGTGTCACTCGGTGTTACATCTGTTAACAAATTAACAGTACCTGCAAATGTATAAATACCTTCTTACATTATAGAAGTGGTGCCGGATTTGATTATCAATTTTGCACTATTTTTGTTGACAGTTAACAAAAAAGTAATTGATGAGCAGATACTTGTTTTTAGCATTTGTTTTTTTATTAAGAATTTTCCCTCTGTATTCCCAAAATACCGATGCACTTTTATTTACAAATCATATCTTTAATAACAACATTAAAACGGTCCAACTTTACAAAGAGGGATGGAATCTTTCATATCCTGCAATAAAGCTTAACAGCGATGAAAAACTTGAACTGCATTTTGATCTGCTTGGCGATAACATCGAGAATTACTATTATACGTTCATTCACTGTGACAAGGACTGGAGAAGATCGGATATTTTCTATACTGATTATTTAGAGGGATTTCCCGAGAATCCAATCGAAGATTACAAGCAATCATTTAACACCACGGTAAACTATACCCATTACAAACTGACATTTCCGAATGATAGGGTAAAACTTAAGTTATCAGGAAACTATATTCTGCTGGTTCACTCAATGAATGAACCAGAGAATCCTGTTCTTTCTCAGCGTTTCATAATTACAGAAGATGTTTCAGGAATAAGTATTTCAGCCCACAGACCAAGAATGGCTGCCGATGTCAATACCAACCAGCAGATTGATTTTACAGTTAACATTTCCTCTATCAGAATTAATGATCCCTACGGGGATGTTTACGCATTCATTCTGCAGAACGGACGTTGGAACAATGCCAAAAGAAATCTAAAACCCGAGTTTTACGGCAGCAATGAACTTAAATACAGTTCATTATCAGAAAAGAACGTTTTCCAGGGTGGAAATGAATTCAGGTATTTCGACATTAAAAGCATCAGGTACCAGTCGCAATTTGTAAAAAAGATTGACTATCTTATTTCCAATTATCATGTCTACCTTTTTCCGTCTGAAAACAGGGAATTCAAACCATATTTTTATTGGCAGGATTTCAACGGGAAATATTTTATCGCAATTCAGGAGGAAAAGAATCCTGAGACCGATGCAGATTATGTTTATGTGTATTTTACGCTTCCGTCGAAATATCCGGTTGAAGGAGGCAAAATGTATGTTTCCGGGGCCCTGAACAACTGGTCATTTGACGCTAATAACGTGATGAATTACAATGCTGAATCACAAGCTTACGAGTGCATCATGCTTCTTAAACAGGGTTGGTACAATTATGAATATGTTTTCAGGAAAGACGGAGTTGACGACAGTGTAGCAACGAAGTTTGAAGGAAGTCATTATGAGACCGAAAACGATTATACAGTCCTGATATACTTCAGGAATCCACGTGAAAGGTACGACAGAGTTATCGGAATGCAAACTATAAACACTCTTAACCACCTGACGGATTAATGTTTCTTATGCGAGTCAATCCCGTACTGCATGAAAACAGTATGCTTCAAAGTCTTAAATATCTCCGACATATATTCATCTACCGCTCTTACAGAGCCTGGCAGAGTGTAGATCAACGATTTCCCGGTGATACCTGCCACTCCCCTGCTTAACAGGGCATTTGGGTTTTCCGCTCCGTATTTCATCCTGATGAATTCCATAATTCCCGGAATTTCTTTTGTCAGAAGTGGTTTCACTGTTTCGATTGTGATGTCACGCGTACCGATACCGGTTCCTCCAGTCGTAAAAATGAGATTCACACTTTTACCTGCTTCCTTAATGAGATTCTGAAGAGTTTCTGCATCGTCGGGAATAAGTGCTGTTGTAATATTGAAATCCCATTTTTGAACCGCGAAAAATTCCGACAGCCTTTCTTTGATCCTGGGACCACTCAGATCCTGGTATTCACCTTTGTACGCTCTGTCGCTCAAGGTAATGATCAGCACCTCAAACCTTTCCGGAAATTTCATCCTTTAGTTTTTTCGGTTATCATGATCCTGTCAATAACCATCATTTTATCCACTGTCTTGCACATATCGTACACAGTTATCAGAGCTACGCTAACAGCTGTAACTGCTTCCATTTCTGCTCCGGTTCTGCCAGTACAATGTATTTCACTTTCAGCAACAATACCTGATTCGTCAAGAAAAAGTTCAACTATTATGTTATCAAGTACAATGTTGTGACAGAGAGGAATAAGCGCTGAAGTTATCTTTGCTGCACTTATGCCTGCTATCTGAGCAACTGTCAGGACATCCCCTTTTTTCACAAGATTCTGCTCAATAAGCTTCAGAGTCTCTTCTGCCAGTTTTATATGCCCTGAAGCTTTTGCGCTTCTGTGCTGAATTTCTTTCGATCCGACATCCACCATCACAGCTTTACCTTTGTCGTCAGTATGAGACAATCTATCCATTATTTTATCCTCCTATATTGTAAAATCCCTAATTTCATCAAACGTCAGAATATCTTCATGTCTGAGAAGATGTATCCCTTCTTCGGGCATGCAGTAACGGCACCTGAGGTTACATCGGTCTGTAACCCAGATATGCAGATAGTTAATCGGTCGGTTAAATCTGTCGTACACTTATAATTTCTCCCTTTTCAAATATTTTTTTCCCTACAGACATTGCAATAATACCATCAGCTTCAGACAGGGCTGAGATATGAGCTGACCCGTGGTATTCAACGGGTGAAACATAACCTTCAGCAGTGATTGTCACAGGTATAAATGCCATCCTGTCAGCAAACTTCCTCGTAAACTTTTCATTCATTGGCAGATTGATACTCAACGGCTGCAATTCACAACCCATCATTTTTAATAACAACGGCCTGACGAGCAGTTCAAACTGAATGAACGAAGATACGGGATTTCCGGGAAGTCCAAAAATCACGGACCGGGGATGAAGTCCGAATGTTGTTGGTTTTCCGGGTTGTACCGCAATCCTTGTAAAAAGAATATTAACCCCGGCACGTTCAAGGACTGAAGGAACAAAATCAAAATCGCCCATGGAGACGCCTCCGGTTATAAGAACCATATTATTCTCCGAAATTGCTTTTTCAACAATCGAAAGAGTCTGAGTCTCATCATCGGCAGCAATACCGTAGTATCTTCCCAATGCCCCTGTCTGTTCAATCTGGGCCATTAGCTGGCTGGCATTACTGTTCCTGATCTGTGATATTCCAGGAATTTTATCAGGTTCAACGAGTTCGCTTCCCGAGCTTATTACTGCAACCTCCGGCATTTTACTGACAGTGACCAGAACATGTCCCACTGATGCCATTACAGCAATATCCTGTGGTCTGATCTTTTTCCCCGACCTGAGAACTACATCTCCTTTCCGGACATCTTCCCCTTTCCTTGCAATGTTTTCCTTTTTAAATGAACCTCTGAACCTGATTTTTCCTGAGAGTAACATTTCGGTTTCTTCGACCATTATCACACAATCTGCACCATCCGGGACAGGAGCGCCTGTCATGATCCTTGAACACTGACCTTTGTCAACTGTTCTGACAGGCCAAACCCCGGCAGGAATTGTTTCCAGTATAATCAGATCGTCTCCAAGGTCAGTCTTTCTGCAGGCAAATCCGTCGACAGAAGACTTATTAAACGGTGGCATATCCATATCGCTGGCAATATCATTGGCCAGGATCCTGTTCAATGAGTCAGTGTGGGGAATAATTTCAGTACCCGTTTTGAAGCCGGAGCTGATAACTATATTATAGGCCTGTTCGAATGAGATCATTTCCATAGACTTATCTTTTAATAATTCAAATTTTACATCCCCCTACTCCTTTATTACTTACCACCAGTCTGCCCTCAGCCAGAGCCCGGAAGGGTTATGAGTCCTTCTTCACGGTAACCATCCCCTTAAATTCTAAGAAAAGGAATAATAAAAATAAACATCCAAAGAAATAAATGCTTGACAGGTAATCAGTTATTTTCAGTTATTGCAGATTCTTTTCTTTTTGTTCAGCGATTTTTAAAAGGGCATTTATCGTATTCCAGTTTCTTCCTGTACCTGACACTTTCATTTTATTCTCAAAGAAACCCGTATAAATTTTACTCCTCCCAAATCCATTCGGACAATAAATGAAAATTTCTTTCCCGCTTATTACAAATTTATCAGGCGGGTAATCTATGTTCTTAACTTTCCCGGTCTGATCTTCTGTAGGTTTTTCATATAAAAATATTACTGCAAGTTTTTCAGGACTGAAATTCTCAACATCACTAAAAGGATTAAGGGAAATAATCTCCCTGAATTCTTCAGGAGTTCTTAGAATAACCGGGATATTATACTTGAATTTTTTGTTGATAGCGTCCTCAATTTGCGCAGTCAGATCCGTTTCAGACAGGTTTCCGGGGTCGGTGAAAACAACATTTCCACTTTGAATGAATGTCTCAACATCCTCAAGTCCTATTTTTTTATACAAAGATGAGAGATCGGTCATTTTTATCTTGTTATGACCGGCCATGTTCACTCCACGGAGCAAAGAGATGAAGGTTTGCATCCGAATTTTTACTGAAAGTTTTTTACAACCTCAATAACTTCAGGAAGATCCATACCGATCTTTTTCAGAAACTCAATTTTTGGTACTCCGTTTTTGTTCCAGCCACGACGTAAATATACTGCATCCAGGAGACTCTCATACTGATCCTCCCTGTACTTCCTGATGATCTTCATCTTTTCTTCCGTGGATTTCCCGGCCGGGTCGATACCTGCTTTCTCCTTCATCTGTTTGTCATATCTCTCAGCCCTTGACTCATACTCATCCTTTGTAACCGGTCCGGCAGCACGATAAGGTTGCCTGTCGTAGATCCTTGTCCCGTAACCTCTCCTGAGGTTAAAAACACGCTGAAAATTGTAAACTCTTTCCGAATCCTCAATCAGACGTTTCTTATCGAATTCCCGTCCTGTGACTGCTTTATAAATAGTCACATAATTATCAACATGTTCAGGCACTTTTGCGGGTTCATCAGTTTGTGCGTTAGTTTCCGGCTCAACATCGTTCCAGGGTAGTTTGCAGAGCCCGACGAGACCAAACCAGGTACGGAACATCGGAAAATAGTGAAGTGCTTCAGCTTTGTTTTCGAAAGTAGGGATCTGGTTGTTCACCATATCCATAAAAATGAGCCAGGCTTCATCATGTTGGGGGCCTTTATTTGTCATAGCAAATCCACCCTGTTGAGCCAGTGATTCCTTCGGCATATACTGGGAATATTCGAGTCCCTTGTTTTCCATACCGATATCATTAAGGAACGCAGCTTCACCCCATCCGTTGGAGATGAACAACTCTTTCATTTTTCGCACACCCATACCGGCAGTTTTCCCAAATCCTTCGCCACGGGCCATCTGATGAAGGAGTTCCAGGGCATCTTTTGATTTCCCGAATTTAAGGTCAAGCCCTCCGGTCCTCTCTTTGTCAAGAATACCATTTTCATAACATTCCATTACAAATGCCATAAGGGTACTCCAGGTTATAGTGCAGATCCCGTAAGTATCGCAATAAAAATTTGTCTCAATAATATATTTCGGATCAAAAATACCGCAGTTTGAACCAAGACCTGCAGCATTTTCATATTCGGGACCATCAACAATTACTTTCTGTCCTTTATACGGACCGGTCTGAATCTCGAAATCATCAACACCTTTGGTGCATGACATGTTACAACCTATCCAGCACCCATCAGGATTATTCTGAGTGAAGTTTTTCTTCCAGACAGATGAATCGATCTTGTAAGCATCAGGATGACTGCCAAACTTGTAGTTGTGGACAGGAAGCAGGTCATGATCGTTCATGATTTCCATAAGGTGAGCAGTTCCTACCTGCCTCATCTGGCACTGTTTGTCATCCAGCTCCCTTATCTCCCTGTTGAACCTTCTTCCTCTTTCCATAATTGCATCAAGGTCAACCACATTATTGAGATTTCCTTTAACTCCCGGGATCTTGCAAACAAGAGCCTTTATTTTCTTATTGCGGAAAACAGTTCCGATTCCTCCCCTGCCAGCCTGTTTAAGTCGTACTTTCTTTCTTTTGGAATCATAAAAGCTGAAGTTCAACATTCCTATTAGTGAGTGTTCAGCGGCAGAACCTGAAGAAACGACTCCAATGTTCTTTTTTTCACTGTCATTATCAGCAAATATCTCGGTAAGCTGTTCTGCAAGAAGATGGCTGTCGGTTGCTTCATCAGGGGCTTCGAAAATCTCAACAAAATGATTTATTCCGTCAATGAAAATAATAATGTCACTCTCTGCCTTACCCTGGAGTTCCAGAGCATCAAATCCTGAAAATTTGAGGAAAGGGCCGAAAAAACCACCAACATTGCTGTCCATCACCGAATTTGTTTGTGGGGAAATGCTAACAACAAGAGATTTTCCTGTACCAGAATATTGAGTTATTCCGCCTATTGGGCCTGAAGAAATTATTATTTCATTCTCAGGATCATTCCATTTAGTGTCAGGTTTGGTTGCATCCCAGAGAAGCCTGAGTCCGTAACCTTTGCCCCCGATAAATTTCTCCTTCATCACCAGTGGAACATTCTTCTCCTTAATCTCGGCCGATCCTACATTAATATATAGGATTTTATCTGTATAACCTTTATTCAGAGGGGTCCAATCGTAGTCCCATCTTTTTATCTGCCTGTGCTTTGATTTTATTGATGTTATGTCCATAAAACTGATTTTGACGATGTTAATAAAACTAGCAATTTTAACAAAGGTACTTTTTTAATACAACGCTAATAATGATAATGATCAATATAACAAAATTGATGAACCGTTTTTAGAGGAATCATAATGGCAAAGTATTTATATTTGTAAAGGTTTTAATCTAAGTAATTCACTGATGAGGCTTTCCGACATTGAAAACCACCTTAAAAAATTCCAGGTAGGTATAGCGGGTGCAGGCGGGCTGGGGTCAAATTGTGCAGTTGCTCTTGCAAGGACCGGTATCGGAACACTGGTGATTGCTGATTTTGATAAAGTTGAAGCATCCAATCTGTCGAGGCAATTTTATTTCACAAATCAGATCGGAATGATGAAAGTGGAAGCTTTGAGGGATAATCTTCTCAGAATAAGGCCGGAAATTCAAGTTGTTATCTACCCGGTTAAGCTCGACAAAGAAAATATTCCCTCAATATTTTCCGGATGCCACATTATTGTTGAAG
>Ga0326726_10006189_pt1 | contig 10783 bp, 11 predicted proteins | sample MHFenrmetagenome_2_FD_207603 | JGI IMG/M metagenome (GOLD analysis project Ga0326726, IMG submission 207603) | Lab enriched peat soil microbial communities from Michigan Hollow, Ithaca, NY, United States - MHF15MN | ecosystem: Environmental > Terrestrial > Soil > Wetlands > Peat | place: USA... | reverse complement strand
ATCCGCGTATCGACCTCGCGGGCAGCTTCGGCATCAACGTTCTCGAATTCAGCGCGCGCGCGATCGTACGCGCCCGTGCCCTGGATCAGAGCGAAGATGATGCTGGCCCATTCCCCACGGTGGGACTTGACCTGACAGTGCCGTTGAGCCGGCGCTTCTATGGCGAAGCGCGCGCGGAATACCTCAAAGTCGACATTCAGGGTTTTTCGGGCACGGCCGACATCCTCCATGCGGGATTCGTGTACCGCTGGCGGGAGAATCTTGCTTTCGGAATCGGCTATCGCAGGTTCAACATCAGCCTCACATCAAACGACGTGGGCGACACCGGGGCGTTCGAACTCGACAACTCCGGACCCCAGGCTTTCCTGCGTATGAGCTTCTAGCGCGTTGAGCGGCCGCTGTGTGCACGCGGTCACAGTTCAGCCCAAGCCTTTGAATACTGGGTGCCCCAAGCCTCCGGGGGTCCCAGAAAATGTGAAATCAGGCATGGCCCGCTCGGGCCACATAAACAAGTATCTGTCGCGACATTGCCCTGTGCAGGCCCGGGCCAGACGCCTTGGGCCGCGGACGCCTGCGCCGTGGCAATGACTTACGAAGACCCAGGAGGCCGGTCGTGGCAGAAGCTCAGCGTCGCATCGCAACTCATGCGAGCGATTTCAACAGCGGCAGCGCACAGCAGAGCGCGGCCCCGTCAAGCACCAATGTCCTGTTGCTGACCTCTGACGACGAGCTGTGGATTCAGCTGAAGGATCTCGTCGGCGCGTCGTACAACATGCAGCAAGCCGATTCGATCGAGCAGACGATCGAAACTTGGCCGCCCGGGCAGTCCGGCGTCTTTGTGTGGGACATTCGCGCAGAATCGCAGATCAATCGCGGTCTCACCAAGCTCCAGCACCATTCGGCCAGCCTCGTGCCAATGGTGATCGACAAAGATCCTGCCAGCGATGTGGTTGCGGCCCTCGTGCGCCAGCGCGCAATCGTGAGTCGGCTCACCTTGCCGCTCACACAGGCCAATGTCAGCGCCGCATTGGAGGCCGCGCGTGACGAAGCGAACACGCGTGCGACGCTTTTCGGTGCGCAACGCAGCGGTTCCTCGTCGGATTCATCCGGCAGGTCCGTGAGCAAACTCGTGGGCCTCGCCATCGCCGCCCTCGTGCTGATCGGTGGCGGGACCTTCTGGTGGATGTCACGACCGGCGCGGCCGCCGGGCGCGACCGCGGCACCGGCTGCCTCGACCGCAGCGGTGCCTGCGACTACTACGCCAGCAGCATCCATGGGGCGCGACGTGCAAGCCGAACAGGTCGAGCCGTTGCTCGCCAAAGCGCGTTCGGCGATGCGCGACAAGCGTTACGACGAACCCGATAACGATTGCGCGCTCGCGTACTACAAAAACGTTCTGGTGTTTGACTCCGCGAATGGCGAAGCGCGCCAGGGTCTTGATCGCATCGCCGAAGTGCTGCTGATGCGCGCCGAGACGGCGTTTGAACAACATAACTATGACAACGCGCTGCGATCGGTCGAAACTGCCCGCAGCATTCGTCCGGATCATCCGCGTCTGGCGGCGCTCGATGCGCAGATCAGTCAGCGCCGGGGCGAACTCGCGCTTGCACAGATTCAGGCCGCGATGCAGGCGCAGAGCTTCGATCGCGCGCAGCAGCTCATCCGCGACGCGCAGCAGTCACAGTCGGTACCTGCCGAAGCGCTCGCTCGACTGCGTGCGGATCTTGGGCGGCGTCAGGCCGACACGGAAATGAGCGATACCTTGAAGCTGCTGCAGGCCCGCTTGCAGCAGGGCCGCCTCATCGACCCGGAATCCGACAGTGCCAAGTACTATCTGGCGGCCGCGCGCAAGAAGCCGAATGCCACAAGTAATTCGCAGCTCCAGTCGCTGGCGCAAGACTTTAACCGCGCATTGCTTCAGGAGGCGCGTTCCGCGGCTGGCAAGCAGCAGTCTGCGGACGTTGACAAGTGGCTCGGCGAAGCGCGGGACGCCGGCGTACCGGCCCGCGATCTGCAGGCGCTGCAGCGCGAGCTCACGCAGCAGGCGCAAAAGCCCAAGGTCGACGTTGCTCGCACGACGCAGCTCATCACCGAGCGCATCGGTCAGGGGCGACTCGCCGATCCAGCCAATGACAACGCACTCTTCTATCTCAATGCCCTCAAGTCGGCCGATTCGAAAAATACCGGCCTCGCGGAGCTGACTCGTCGCCTCGCAGCGGAATTCGCCATGGCGGCGCGCACTGCGCTCGACGACAACCGCGTGACCGACGCAGAGGCTGCGCTGCAGAACGCACACGCGCTTGGAGCGGGCGGGACCGATATCGCGGCACTCGATCAACGCCTTGCCCACAGCAGGGCGATCGCCGAACAGAGCAAATCCGTGGTTGCCGCTGGCACGCTCAAGGTGACACGGCCCATCAGCCCTGTGTATCCGGAGGATGCTCTGCGCACCGGCGCCGAGGGCTGGGTAGAGCTCCAGTTTACGGTGGGCACGGACGGCAAGGTTACCGAAGCGGAAGTGACGAATTCCCAGCCCAAGAACGTTTTCGATCGTGCTGCGATCAACGCCGTGAAGCACGCGCGCTATGAACCCGTTCTGGTAGACGGCCAGGCCGTGCCGCAGCGGGCCCGTTTCCGCATCTCGTTCAAGCTCGATAACCGCAAGTGACGCTGGATTACTGACATGACGGCGACCGCGACAGACGGCAGCTCGAACAATTCGGCCACACCGGTGGCGCGAGCTGCGCGTGCACGCTTTCTGGTCGTGCACGATGAACTCGAGCTGCGCTTAAAGCTCGCCGACATCGTGCGCGCTTGTTGGGCGCAGTCAACGGTCGACACATGTACGCGCGCCGCGGTGCGTGCCACCTCAGCTGAACGCAACGAACCCTATCAAGCGATTCTGGCGGTCATCGACTTCGCAGCGCCGCCGAATGAAGGCAGCGGCCCGATCGAGGTACTGCAGCATCTTCGCGACCAGGCAAGCGGCGTTCCCTTCGTCGTCATCGCGAGCGGCGGGGATGAACGCTGGGCCGTGCGGGCGATACGCGAAGGCGCTTGCGACTATTGGCCGCTGCATGCCCTGAACGCAGCTGATCTTGGCGCTGCTTTACGTGAAGCGGTGCGCGCGCAATCTGCGCGCCGTGAGCGCCGCGCAAACACGGGCAACGAAAGCGTGTTCGAAGTGCCGGGCTATCGTATCGTCAAGCGCATCGCCCAGTCGACGCGCGCAATCGTCTATCTCGCGCACAGCGAGGTGCTGCCGCAACCCATGGCGCTGAAGATTCAGCCGATAAGTTCCGGGGAAACATTGTCATCCGGCGAGCGCGACCGGTTCCTGCGCGAGTGCCAGCTGTTGTCGCAGCTCAACAATCGCGCCGTCGCGGATGTCTATGACTACGGCGTCACCGACCGCTGCTTCTATCTCGCCATGGAATACTTTCCCTGCGGAAGCCTGCGCGATCGCCTGCGCAATCCGCTCACGCAGGAGGAGTCGTTCAACTACACGCTGCAGATCGCGGTCGCACTGAAGGTGCTGCACAAGACGGGCGTCTTCCATCGCGATCTGAAGCCATCGAATCTGATGCTGACCGAGGACAACCGGCTCGTGCTGATTGACTTCGGCCTCGCGCGTTCCTCGCTCCTGAGAATCGACGTCACGAGTCCCAACGAGCGCGTCGGCACGCCGTACTACATGAGCCCGGAGCAGATCGAGGGTCACGAGCCGGATGAGCGGTGCGACATCTACAGCCTCGGCGTGGTCCTGTTTGAAATGCTGGCGGGCGCAGTTCCGTACGCGGGCCATACGGTGCGCGAGATTCTCGACCAGCACCGCACGGCCGCGATTCCGCTGCTGCCCGCGCGCGCCGCGCGCTACCAGCCTCTTGTCAACCGGATGCTTGCCAAGGCGCCCGCCGAGCGGTTTGCGAGCGCCGATCAACTGATTGATGCCATGAAAGAGCTCACTCAAACGCTGCCGGTCGCCTGACCCGAGCAGCGCGGCGAACTCACGGAGTCCACGATCATGACGAATTGGATCAAGCGATTGTCGGCACGCGGAACGGCTGCCCTGTTCGGCGTGCTCGTTGTGCTTGCATTCGCGGCAGTGCTGGTGCCAGGCTTCCAGCTCGCAAGCCGGCTGTCGAACAATACTGTGGCGCTCAGGCTCATGAGCGAGCAGCGCCGCCAGCCTGATGCGCTCGCGCGCGCTCTAGCCTCCATCCAGGATCGCCTAGAAGCGCGTGGCTACGTCGACTCGGCCGTGAGCGAGCTGCGCAAGGCGACGACCGAATTCGATGAGGCGCTCACGACGCTTACTCCGGGCGACAGTGGCGGTGGAATCTTTGCCGGCGCCAATTCATCCGAAGCCATGCGCAACGAATTTGCGCGCGCACAGCTAAAGCGGCTCAAGCAGGAGTGGGCCGACTACCATCAGGCGCTCACTCCGATAGCGGCGTTCACCGGCCTCCCCTATCAGGACACGGACCAGGCAGGCACACAGCTCAACAAGCTGGGCGAGCGCCTGCAAGTCGACGTGTTCGCGGCCATGCGCATCAGCCGCAGGCAGACGCCGCTGCTAAACGGCCTCACGACCGAATTGACGCGCGACCTGGAAGGGCGCTCGGAACGCCTCGCGACTCAGCTGCGCTATCTGATGTTCGCAGGTCTCGTTATTGCGAGCGGCCTGGCTCTGGCGCTCGGGTATCTCGTCGCCGGGCGCCGCCGGCAGGATCGCATGGTGTTCGAGGCGCAGCGCCAGACGCAGGATATTCTGCGGACCGTAAAGGACGGGCTATTCCTCCTCGATGCGAATCTGCGCATTGGTCCGACGCACTCGGCTGCCGTCCAGCAGTTGTTCCAGCGTGAGACGCTTGCTGGGCTCACCTTTGAGGAGTTGCTGCGACCGCTCGTGCCCGAAAAGACGATGCAGACAGCGTTGAAATTCGTGAAGGTGCTGTGGTCGGAGCGCACGAGGGAGAACCTCGTCAAGTCGATCAATCCGCTCGGTGAAGTCGAAGTGAGTTTCGACGATGGCCGCGGCGGGCACGAGACGCGCTATCTCGAGTTCGATTTTCACCGCGTCAAGAGCGACAACCGCGTCGACAACATTCTCGTTTCCGTCAACGACGTTTCACAGCGCGTGATGCTTGCGCACGAGCTGAAGGAGTCGCAGGAGAAGGCGCAGGTGCAGCTCGATACGCTCCTCGGAGTGCTGCACGTGGATCCGGCACAGCTCGCCTCGTTCCTCGACGATTCGGACACGGGCATGCGCATGATCAACTCAATCCTCAAGGAGCCGGCGCGCGAGGAATCGGCGTTTCGCAAGAAGCTCGACAGCATTTTCCGTCAGGTCCACGCGGTCAAGGGCGAGGCCTCGGCGCTTGGGCTCGCATCCGTCGAGTCGCGCGCGCATCAGTTCGAAGACGCGCTGAAGGAGTTGAAGGATCGCAAGACGCTTGGGGGCAACGACTTCCTGCCGCTCGTGGTCAAACTCGACGACCTTTTTACACACCTTGCGTCCGTACGCGACCTCGTTACACGGCTTGCCAAGCTCAACGTCGGCAGCAACCGCGAAGCGCCAACCACCGCTACTCAGGTTATTGCGCGCCGCCACACAGTCGACGAGCTCGTGGGTGGCAAGGTGCAGGAGCACGCAGCACCCGAGCGAGCACCGCAGGTGCCGGCACCCGCTGCGGGTCTTGGCTCCGCGCTTGAACAGCTGGTGCAGCGCATTGCAACGGACGAAAAGAAACGCGCGATCGTCGAATGCGCCGGACTCGACAGCATTCCGAGTTCGTACCGCAAGGTCGTCAAAGATGTGGCCATTCAGATTGTTCGCAACGCGATCGTGCACGGCATCGAGACGCCGGACATGCGCCAGGCCGCCGGTAAATCCGAAGCGGGCAACGTGACGGTGCAATTCCTGACCGCGCCTGGCGAGGGCTTCAAGCTCGTGATCGAGGATGACGGTCAGGGGATTTCCTCCACCCGTATCAAGGAGGCAGCCTTACAGAAGGGCATCATCACTGAGGCGGCGGCCGCGAAGATGGAGGCGAAGCACATGTTTCGACTGCTCTTCCATCCGGGCTTTTCCACGCGCGACACCGTGACACACGATGCCGGCCGCGGCATCGGCATGAGCCTCGTCGCGGAACTCATCCGTGAGTTGAACGGCAAGATCGCCGTCGCGACCGGTGAGGGCAAGTACACGCGCTTCAGCATCCTGCTGCCGCCGGTCGATCGCAGTCAGGAAGTGGCTGCCTAACGACCCTCGTAAGGAGTCTTGAATTTATGTCGAAGTCGAATGGCGGCCCGCAGGCGGGTGCGGAGCAGATCCTGCGCATGATGATCGTGGATGACTCGAACATCATCCGGCGACGCATCGAGCGCTCGCAGCAGAACGTGCGCCTGCAGGTCGTCGGTTCGGCCGCGAATGGTCGCGAAGCCGTCGAGCTCTTTCAGAAGACCGATCCCGACGTCGTCACGATGGATCTGACGATGCCCGAGATGGACGGCATTCAATGTGTCGAGCGCCTGGTGGCACTCAAGCCGGAAATCATGATTCTCGTTGTCTCCGCGCTTGCCGACAAGGCGACCGCGGTGGAGGCGATTGAAAAGGGCGCGAATGGTTTTCTGTGCAAACCGTTCTCGGATCGGCAGTTGAACGAAGCACTCGCGGAGCTGCTCAAGGAGCGATGAGCATGACTACCGCTGCCGAAATTCGCACGTTCGTAGAAGGCACTACCAACTACTTCGAAATATCTGCGCGTCAGCCGGCCTCCGTCGGCTCGCCATATCTCGTGACCGAGGGCGCGCCGGGCGTGCATGAATACACCGGAATCATCGGCATCTCCGGCGCGCGTAAGGGCATGGTCTATTTTACGGCTCCGCGCGCCATGCTCACCGTGTTGCTGATGCGCATGAACGAGACCGACACAAGCGATGACAACATCAAGGATCTTGTCGGCGAGGTTGCCAATACGATCTCAGGTAACGCCCGCAAGGACTTCGGCAAGGAATTCGTGATTTCAACCCCAATGGTTGTCGCGCACGACCCGAAGCTCGTCAATCCGCCGACTCACGTGCGTCCGTTCGTCATTCCGATCAACTGGCGCACCCACTCCGCGAAACTCGTCGTCTGCCTCGAGTGATTGCGCTGGACCCGTCGCGGGCCTCGGCGTAAAAGTATCTTCCGCCCGATCGGCCTCACGCTCGAGGCCATCGCTGGCTGCCCGCCAATGCTTGAGCGGGCGGGAGGTCCTCCATGGTTACGGTCCGGCATCTTCTCGACTGCAAAGAGAAGGCCTTGTGGAGTGTCGAACCCGACGATCCCGTGCTCGAAGTCATTCAGCTCATGGCCGATCACCACATCGGCGCTCTACCGGTGATGCGCGGCGGAGAATTGCTCGGCATCGTTTCGGAGCGCGACTACGCGCGCAAGGTGGCGCTGCTTGGCCGCTCCGCGACGGAGACGCCGGTGTGGCAGATCATGAGCGCGCCGGTGATCACAGTGACGGGCGACATGTCACTCAATGACTGCATGCAGCTCGTGACCGAGAACCGCGTCCGGCACTTGCCAGTGCTCGAAGACGGGCACGTCACCGGCATGATCTCGATCGGTGACCTGGTGAAGGCCGTGATCGACGAACAGCAGCACCAGATCGAGGATCTCGAGCGCTACATCCGCAGCGGTTGACCGGAGCGCAGGACGATGCCGTCGGCCCTAGTCGTCGGCAATATTCGCGCTCGGAAAGAGCTCAGTGGTAAATCCGAATTTCGTGAGATCTCGGATGCGCGTCGGATAAAGGACGCCGTTGAGGTGGTCTACCTCATGCTGCACGACGCGCGCGTGAAATCCAGTGACCGTTCGATCGATTTCCTGGCCGCGTTCGTCAAAGCCACGATATCGCAGGTGCCGATAGCGCGGCACAAGACCACGCATGCCAGGCACCGAGAGACATCCCTCCCAGTCGTCTTCCATCTCCTGTGGGGCGATAGGTTCGAGCTCGGGATTGATCAGCACAGTATCGGGTACGTCCTCGGCGTCCGGATACCTTGGATTGCGGCCGACGCCGAAGATCACGACACGCTGCAGGACTCCGATCTGAGGCGCTGCGAGACCCGCACCGTTCAATGCCGTCATGGTGTCGCGCATGTCCTCCAGGAGTGCATCCAGGTCGGTCGTAGAGAATGTCCTGATGGGCGCTGAGCGCTCGAGCAGCCTTGGATCGCCCATTCGCAGAACCGTTCGGATAGCCATGGTCGTGCAGTTTGAGAAAACTTCGCGCGAAGTCAAATCTCGCCCTTAGACTGGCGCAAGGGAGGACACGACAATGACAACAGCGTTCTGGTGCATTCTCGCCGCGGGCCTATTGCCTTACGCCGCGACTCTCGTCGCGAAGGGCGGCGCCAAAGATTTCAACAACGCCGATCCGCGTTCCTGGCTTCAGCGTCAGGAAGGATTTCGCCATCGAGCGAACGCGGCGCAGCTCAACTCTTTCGAAGCGTTCCCACTTTTCGCCGCCGCTATCCTCGTCGCGGCGTATCTGCATGCTTCGCAGGCGCGGATCGACATGCTCGCGCTCGGCTTTATCGCGGCGCGTGTGGCACATCTTATTTTCTATCTGGCAAATATCTCGACATTGAGATCGCTTGCCTGGCTGGCCGGCATGGTCTGCGTCGTGGCCATTTTTCTTGTAGCCGCCTGACTACAGCGTGCGGATGTGCGGCCAAAGGCCAACGAGTCCAAACGCGATTATGCCGATGCCGCTGGCGGCGTTAAGTGCTCGCAGCACCGCCGGACTTGTTAGTCGACGACCGAGCTGAGCGCCGGTCAGAGCAAGGAAAAGCTGCACGACAATGCTGCCAAGGAACACGGCCAACGCCAGCACGATGGCTCGCAGGGTCGAACCGGCCAATGGCAGCTGGCCAGCAAACCCGGCAAACGCGACGATGGTCAATGGATTGAGCATCGTCAGCAAATAGGTCGTCGCAAATTCGTTGCCTGTGCCGGACGATTCGACTGCGTGCATGCCACGTTGCGCGCGGAGCGCGCCGCTCAACATGTAGGCACCGAAGGCGACCAAGACGCACGCAGCAGTGAGCTCGAACAATGTTCGATGTGCTTCGATGCGCGCGACCAGCAGGTCACCCGCGACAAAGGCGATCACTGCATAGCTGAGGTCCGCGAGGCCAGCGCCAAATGCGCTACGGGCCGCGCTCGCGAAGCCGCGTCGCACACCGTAGTTCACGATGAGAAGCGCTATCGGACCGACGGCAAGCGCAATCGTGAATCCGAACAGCAGGCACTTGAGCATCGTAGCGACGGGCAAAGGCACCTCCCGTCACCGATTTTCACATAGCGCCAAAAGAACGAGGCCCCCGCAACGTCGCCTGGCGACGTCTGCGGGGGCCCGTTAGCAAAAAAGGCTAAGTCGATTACTTCGCCTTGACGCAGTCAGCAACGAACTTCTTGCTGTCCGGGCCCTTCAGCCCCTTTGCCTTGGCCTGCTTTTGGCAGTCGGCAGTTTTCGCATCGGGCTTCGCGGCATCGGCAGGCTGTGCGGCAGGGGCAGCGGCAGGGGCAGCGGCGGCCGGCGTCGTGGCCGGGGTGGTGCCGCCAAAGGCAAAAGCGGACAAGCCAAAGGCCACGAGCGTGGCAAGGATCGTGTTACGCATCTTCAGATCTCCTATGGAATATCGAATGGGCATCGATTGACTCTCAACCGACAGACAGCCGCTCCTTAAGCGGACTGGCCACACTCTAAGGAGGGTGACCTTGCGTAGTAGTGACGGCCACATGACGCTTGGTTAATGTCTGCCGGAAAGGCGACGAATCCGTCTATCTAATTGATTATCCAAGGTTTGCTTTAGCGTTTGGGTGAGCCGATGACCCAGGTGATCGCATTGCCGCGTTGACAGTGGCGCCTTGTCTCGCGCCTGCAGGGAGATACGCCATGACATCACTGATACTGCGCCCACTTGCACTCCGTCCGGCCGTGCTGCTGGTCGCCGCCTTGCATCTCGCTTTCGTCTCCGGACTGCTGACCGCACTCAGTCGCGGGTTACCGACGCCGCCTGACGACGTCATGACCATTGTCGACACGCCTCCACTGCCTCAACCCGAACCACGAACGGCTCCGGTGGACCGCGTAACACTGACCCACGTTACAGCGCCAAAGGTACCGCTTCCCCCAACTCGACTCGACGGCGAAGTCATCGGTACGCCCGTCACCGACGCGATGGACAATCTCGGCCACGGCATAACGGAGCCAACGCCGCCCACTTGGGTGCGTGCGGACGTTCGCGACAGTACAGATATCGAATATCCGCGCGCGTCGAAAATCCTCGACGAACAAGGTGTCGTCATTCTGAACGTACGGATCGGCATCGATGGACGTCCGCTGGAAATCATCATCGGTGCCAGCAGTGGTCATAGCCGACTGGACCAGGCCGCCCGCGCCGCCGTTGCTCACTGGAGATTCCGCCCGGTGACGCGCGACGGCGTTCCGATCGAGACCTGGACGAAACTGCCGGTCGCATTTCGCCTGCAAGACTGAAGTGCCTGTCTCCGGGCGCGGGCGTCTAGCCCGCGTCCGGAAACATTGCGGCTGAGGCGCCTCTCGGGAGAGCATGCGTGCGGCTCTTGAAGCCGGGGACGTTGCCGCATGGCTTTCGACCAGTCGTCGTTCGATCAGGACTATTACCGCCGCTACTATGGAGATCCGCGCACGCGCGTCACAAGCCGTCCTGAAATGAAACGGCGCGCAGCATTGATTGCCGC
>Ga0326726_10006188_pt1 | contig 10783 bp, 9 predicted proteins | sample MHFenrmetagenome_2_FD_207603 | JGI IMG/M metagenome (GOLD analysis project Ga0326726, IMG submission 207603) | Lab enriched peat soil microbial communities from Michigan Hollow, Ithaca, NY, United States - MHF15MN | ecosystem: Environmental > Terrestrial > Soil > Wetlands > Peat | place: USA... | reverse complement strand
ACCCAACATTGCGGGGCACCTATGGCGGGAACTTATGCCCATTTGATGATTACAGAGAAAGCGCTCGAACATTTTCGGGGTAACCAGGATATCGACGAGAAGCTCCGCGGCTCCGTTCTCACCCATTCCCATTTCGTTCACCTTGGTTCTGTTGGCCCGGACTATCCTTATCTTGATATCCTTCAACCCAAGCAGAAGGCTTGGGCCGACCATATGCATTACCGACATACAGGGGATGTCATTAAAACAATGGTGCGGGAACTCCTGGATTTAGGTGCTCAGGGTTTCCAGAAAGAGGAATTTATCATCCCGTTCTGTTGGACCTTGGGTTATCTCTCCCATGTCACAGCCGATTTGGTTGTCCATCCGGTTGTGCAGAACATTGTTGGTCCTTACGAAGGGAATGAGGCGCAACACCGTTATTGTGAGATGATTCAGGATGCCTTCATCTACCATGTGATTCGCAGGGGAGCAGAGATTGAGCATAGCGAACTGATGAATATCATCCAGAACTGTTCGAATCCTGGTGATAAAGATAAAATTCATCCCATCTTACGCGCTTTCTGGAATGGTGTTCTTAAAACCGACTTTCCAGAGGACTACCGGAAAAATCAGCCTGACATTGATGAATGGCATGATCAGTTTGAGGACTTGATTAAAATTGCAGGAAGACCCGTCTTTGCGGGTCCGATATTAGATCCGAAACATAAATTGACCTACAAGAAAAGTACGGAGATCGCACTGACAGAAAGAGAAACTCTTCTGGATAAGCTTCCTCTCCCTGATGGAAAATTCGGAACCTATGAAAGGGATGTCTTTCCGAAAGCTGTGGAGGATGTAACAGACCAATGGGTTTTTCTATCAAAAGGTATTCTCATAGAAAATATCGATCAATTTCTTTCGAGTATCACCAATTGTAACCTGGACACGGGAAGAGATCTGCAAACCGGAGATTTAATCTATTGGTCATGATGCTCAGTCGTAAAATTGTTATTTTAATAAGATGACTTCAATTCGACTCCGGGCATTGTCTCGGGTGAATCGTGCCCTTCAACCATTAGTGACTAATGAGAAGAATGCATTTTGACCGGGGCACATCCCATTTTTCAATTAAGCCTTTCCTTGTCTGACTGAATTTTTCAGTCGAGATTTGTCCATCCTCAACTTAATTCTTGAGTCATTTTTGTGTGGAAATATTCTAGCCTCATCTTTAACCTTTCTCTAGCAGCAGAAATAACTTTTGCCTCTCGGAGGGTTTATTCATGAAAAAAGAATATATCATGGCCCTGGATCAGGGAACTACGAGTTCCCGGGCTGTGATTTTTAATAAGCAAGGGAAAATCGTTAGTATGGCGGCCAAGGAGTTCAGGCAGATCTATCCCCGGCCCGGATGGGTGGAACATGATCCTTCGGAAATATGGGGTTCGCAAATGGAAGCTGCCCGGCAGGCCCTTGATTCCGGCAACCTTTCACCCCAAAGAATCGCGGCCATCGGGGTCACCAACCAGAGGGAGACCACTTTAATCTGGGACAGGGAGAGCGGCCGGCCGGTGTATCATGCCATTGTGTGGCAGTGCCGCAGGACGGCGCCGAGTTGTTCCGAAATCAAGAAGACGAATTTCGCCCAAACGATTCGAGAGAAAACGGGATTAGTGATCGATGCCTATTTTTCAGGCACTAAGATTCAGTGGATTCTGGACCATCGAAAAAAGATCCGCCGGGCAGCTGAAGGAGGAGAATTGGCCTTTGGCACGGTGGATAGCTGGTTGGTGCACCATTTGACGGGAAAGAAGCTCCATATCACGGATTATTCTAACGCTTCCCGCACCATGCTTTACAATATTCATGATCTTGCGTGGGATGGGGAAATCTTAGAATATTTTCATATTCCCAAACAAATCTTGCCGGCTGTCAAAGCTTCCAGTGAAATCTACGGATGCACGTCTCCGGGATCTTTTTTTGGCTTGGAGATTCCCGTTGCGGGAATCGTGGGAGATCAACAAGGAGCTCTTTTCGGCCAAACCTGCTTCCGCGAAGGGTTGTCCAAGAACACCTACGGAACGGGGTGCTTTTTGCTAATGAACATAGGGGGGAAGCCGGTGTTTTCCAGAAAAAACCTTCTGACAACGATCGCATGGGGAATCGGCCGAAAAATTGAATATGCCTTAGAAGGGAGTGTCTTTATTGCCGGAGCAGCCGTCCAATGGCTACGGGATGAGCTACGTTTGATTGAGCAAACTTCAGAAAGTGAAAGGTTGGCGAGCAGCATCCCATCGAATGATGGCGTCTATTTCGTCCCGGCTTTTGTCGGTTTGGGAGCACCCTACTGGGATATGTATGCCCGAGGAACCATTTTGGGAATTACCCGGGGAACGACGCCAGCTCATATTGTCCGGGCTGCCTTGGAGTCGATTGCCTATCAGACAAAGGATGTGCTGGAATGCATGGAGGAGGATTCGGGAGTGGAACTGAAAGAATTGCGGGTCGATGGAGGGGCGGCTGCCAATGATTTTTTAATGCAATTTCAAGCCGATCTTCTCGGGGTTCCGGTAGTCATCCAGGCGACCACTGAGACGACTGCATTGGGAGCTGCCTACCTGGCTGGTTTAGCCGTGGGATTTTGGAAAGATCAACAGCAAATCGCCGCAAATTACAGAGTAAAGAGGAAGTTTATTCCCCGGATGAATTCGAAACAGAGAGAATCTCTTTACCGGAAGTGGAAGATGGCCGTTGAAAGGGCAAAGGGGTGGGTACAAGAAGAATCGTAACGTCCAAAGAACCGGGCGTCATAATATAAAATAGGGACACATACCATTTTTGGATTACCGGTCATCTGTTGAATCCATCTGAAGATCAACCCATTTTTCGCCCGATGATTGGTTTGAGCATCAAGCCAATTTGTGTTAATGGTTAGGAAAGATATAATTCGCGGAATCCTACTTTTTCACCCTTCAGACGTAAGGTTGATATCAAGGAGGAAGAATGAACCCCATGAAGCGAATTCTATTTAATAAAGATCCTGAGAAGTTCATTGAAAGGGTTATCACCAAATTTATTCAGGAGAGTCCTGCCAACCGCCGGAAGGTTGGCCGAGGGAAATACTGGCAAACACCTCTGGTTGGATTCGCTTCGGGGGAAGATCCCCTTTTCAGGCAATATAAAAAGATCATCGGCGAATTCCATTTTACACCTAACGAGATTTTTGAATTGACTTTTGGAGGAAGAAAATCTTCTAAAAAGCTTTCAGTGATCTCGTGGGTCCTCCCAACCTTTGAAGATATCCGAAAGAGCAATCGCAAAGAGGCCAAGTATCCTTCTTTGCTCTGGGCTCATGCCAGGGACTTCGGTGAACAATTCAACGTCAAGCTGAGAAATCACCTTGTCTCCGTATTGAGAAAGAGAGGGGTTAAGGCTGTTGCTCCGATGAATTCTCCCCTTTGGAAACGGCTTCGATCCCCTGAAGTTGGGTTTGCCTCCAACTGGTCCGAGCGCCATATCGCCTATGCCTGCGGCCTCGGAGCTTTCGGCTTGAGCGACGGATTGATTACCGCAAAAGGCAAGGCCATGCGCCTGGGCAGCGTGGTCACCAATCTGCCCCTCAAGCCTTCGGAAAGAATTTATCTCCATCACAACGCCAACTGCCTTTACTACTTCAACAGGACTTGCAAGGCCTGCGCAGCCCGATGCCCGGCCGGGGCGATTACGGAAAAGGGTCATGACAAAGACAAATGTTTCGAATACGTCTATTCTGTCGTGGGGAAGGCCAAGAAGGGTGAATATGGTGTTACGATCGCCGGATGCGGCCTCTGCCAGACCAGAGTCCCTTGCGAATTCGAGATTCCAAGACTGATTCAGAAAGAGAGGGGATACGGAAAAAGCAAACCAAAGATTCGCCCCTAAAGGATTTTAATCTGATATATCTGATGACGATACGAGGTTTGACCCACTTTTGTTGGGGGTATGGCTGATCTTCATAGAGGCAGAAGGTATGAGGAATAAGATTCGCGGCGAGAATGTTGATTGCCTGGTCGTTTTTAGCGGAGGACAGGATTCAACGACGTCCCTTTATTGGGCAAAAGAGAAATTCGAAGGGGTTCATGCCGCCACATTCGATTATGGGCAAAGACATAGAATGGAGATCGAATCCGCAAAGAGAATTGCGCGACTTGCAGGAGTGGAAAGTCATGAGGTCATTGACGTAACCGATATCATGAAAACGACAAGCCCTCTCGTTGATTTCTCCCGCGAGGTGGGTCAATATCGCAGCGTCGATGAGTTACCCGGTGGGATCGAGCCCACTTTTATTCCTTGCCGAAATATCTTATTCTTGACCATCGCCGCCAACCGGGCTGTTGTTAAGAATATAAAGGACCTCGTGATAGGTGTTTCTGCAATCGATTATGGTGGATATCCTGACTGCAGGCCCGAGTTTGTCCTTTCCATGGAGGAAACATTACGTCACGGACTTGAAATGGAAATAAGGATTCATACTCCAGTGATATCCCTGAGCAAGAAAGATACGGTATTGCTTGCATCAAAAATGGCGGGCTGCATGGAAGCTCTGGCTTACAGCCATACTTGTTATGGAGGGAAATTTCCTCCTTGTGGCCAATGTCACGCCTGCCTCTTAAGAATGAAGGGTTTTAGAGAAGCCGGGATCGAAGACCCGTTAATTGAAAGGGCAGCCCGATCGATTAATACGAATTAGTGCAGACGCATTAAGTTTCGTTACACCCGATGGTATTGTTCCTCACCCTATCCCTCTCCCCGGCGCCTGCCTGCCCCGCCCTCGGTCTATTAATAGTGCGGGACCGGGGCCGGTAGGCAGGGGGAGAGGGGAGGGGGCTCTCGTCAGAAGACTGAAGTCGTTCGTAATCATCAGTGAGGATCGACAATGGTCCCTGTTATTTTTAATGGGCGACGAGCGCGGTCCGGAGCATTTCTTTTTTATGATGAGAGGACTGGGAGAGAAAAAACCGAAAATCGCTGAGTCTGCTTTTGTGAGCGAGGCGGCTTATGTGGTCGGGGATGTGGAGATCGGGGAGAACTCAAGCATCTGGCCCGGAGCGGTTCTAAGAGCAGATCGGTTCCGTATCCGAATCGGATCCAATAGCAATATTCAGGATAACTGCGTTGTGCATGCGGGCTTTTCCGACGTCAACATAGGGGACAATGTGACGATCGCTCATGGCTCGATGATCCACTGTGCCAGAATCGGGAATAACGTGCTTATTGGAATGCATGCCGTGCTGAACAATCAGTCGGAGATTGAAGATTTCTGCATGATCGGCGCCCATTCAATGGTAAAGGATCATTTCAAGGTTCCTTCGGGATCTCTGGCTGTAGGAATTCCAGCGAAAATCGTGAGGGCTCTCAACGATCGAGAACTGGAGCGAATCGCAAATGGAAGCCGCACCTATGTCGAACTCGCAAAGGAGTTCAAGAAATATGGATTGTGAAGAGCGAAGGGCATCGCGTCATCCTCACCATGAAGACCCCGGACTCTCGCGTTCGCAATTTTTTCGTTGATCCCACCTGAAGATTTATCAATGCTTTGCCCTCACTTTGACGGATAGAATTTTTTGTGTATGATAGGTTTGGCCTGTTGAAAAGTAAAACGAGGGCTTACAAAGGGTGCCGAGAGGAGGGGGTTGGTTCGCTGATCTCAGTTCCTGTCCGCTCTTGCTCAGAGTCACCGAATCCGCCGGGGAGATCCATATCTCAAAAAAAATAATCATTGCTCATCGTGGGGCTCCATTCTTCGCAAGAGAGAATACGCTGGAATCATTTAAGGAGGCTATTTCTCTTGGGGCCGATATGATCGAGTTCGATGTGAGGAGATCGAAGGACAAAGTTTTTATTGTCTATCATGACAGGTCGATTCAAGGCAAACCTATTAAACGTTTAACCTATGAAGAGATTAGCCAAATTGCCCGGAGCCGAGGATTTGGCATTCCCACGGTTAATGAGGTTTTGAAATATACAAAGGGAAAGATAAGACTTGATGTGGAACTGAAGGAAGAAGGCTATGAAGAAGAGATCGTAGAATTAATAACCAGGTATTTTAAGAGAGATCAATTCGTCATCACCTCATTTAACGACGCCTCCTTAAAGAGGATCAAAGACAATGATCCCGATATTAAAGTTGGTTTAATCTTAGGAAAATTCAAACCCCCCTTATGGGTCAGAATTTCGGAAGTTTTTCCAATGAAAAGATGTGAAAATTCGAAAGCAGATTTCCTGGTTGCCCATTGGAAATTGTTAAGGGTTGGTTTTTTAGAAAGAGCCCGAAGAAGTCATAAACCCGTTATCGTTTGGACAGTGAATGATGAAGAAATGATTCGGAAATTGCTTCGTGATAGGAGAATATATGCCATCATCACGGATAGACCGGATTTGGCCCTTTCGTTACGGAAGAAATTGCATCGGCAAAATAAGAAGACGGCAAGACCCGGATCTTGATATTAAAAGCGGCGAAGAGTGCGTATCGTCCGGGTCGGCCCTGTCAAATAGAACTATATTCTAATCGCCGTGTTTGCCCCTGCCTCTGTCTCTGTCTCGGCCCCGGTCATGTTCCCACTGTTCTCCATGCCATTCTCTTCCGCCATGCTTTTCCCAATGTTTGTCCTTTTCCCATCTCTTCCAGTTCTTTTTTACGTCACCGTAAGGAACGTGCCGGTATCCGGGTGGTACCCGGCGGAAATCCGGTGGCAGGCTTAATAGAACAGATGGCACTTTCTTTGGAGCGAGATAGACCCACTTTCCATTATAGCCTCCGGATCGATACCAATGGCCTCGATAGGGTCGGTACCAGTAACCGTGGTAGAAAAGAATGTCCACATCAACGTTCGGGGCAAAGTAGACATATGTCCTGGGTATGACGAACATGGGTGGGGGCGCAGGAATCGCAAGGGGCGGTGGCGGAGGGAGACCGATCCCGACATTGATGCTCACCTCGGCAGTTGTTCTGCTGGGATAGCCCATGCCGATCAGAACCATCATACAAGCAACCGACATTGCAACTAAAGTTTGTTTTCTCATAAGAAAACCTCCTTCGCCCTGTTAGACCATTTTTTATCAAGAATTATTCATTATTTTCTAGTATAACCGCACAGCAAATTTCATGCCAGGGGGATTTATTTAATTACGTGATTATTAAGGCAAATGTTTCGGTTAACGTTTCAGCAGGGGCCCACAATGTGATAATTTGTGACCATTTCTTTCACATCAAGTTCAATTTTGTTCCTTTGCATGTCTGTAATGGTAGGATGAGTCCTGCAGGAAACAGACAAATCGGAGTGGCCAAGGTTTTCGTGTTTCACGGACAGGCGATGTTCCTACATCGCCTGTCCATTTTAATAGAGGCACATCCCATTTTTCAATTTTTCTCTGCCGTTTTCTCCAGAGGATCGTCTTAGGCTAGGTCAGTAAACCACTTCCCATTTCCTACTTCTTACGAAAATGCTGCAGAATGCCCGCCCCGTGGGCAAGGATGAATGCAGCGATTTCAAAAATCCGACAGGCCGGACATTCTTGTCCGGCAACCGCATTTTCGCCGAGACTGGAAAGTCTCGGCTATCCGTGAAGGCCCGCCCTGTGGGCGGGGTGCTTCACTTCCCACTTCTTCTCGCGCTTATCTTGAAAAACCATTTTAGATGTGATAGCTCTATGGATCAAAAAGGAGGTTCCCTCCTGTTGCATCTGAAAGAAGTGAGATTGTTATCCGAACAATACCCGACCAGGGATCATTATCCCTTTCACATGGATGTGCTTCAGCAAACTCGAAGCATCAAATTTTCTTCGCCGGTCACCTTTTTTATCGGAGAGAACGGGTCAGGCAAATCAACCCTGCTGGAGGCCCTGGCAAGGAGGTGCCGGATTCATATCTGGGGCGGGGTGGAGAACACCCGTGTTGATCCGAATCCTTATGAAGAGACGTTATTCCTTTACCTTGAGGTCGAATGGACGGATGGCATTGTTCCCGGCTCCTTCTTCTCCTCACAGATCTTCCGCAATTTTGCCGGGCTGGTGGAGATGTGGGAGGCGGACAATCCAGGGCAGATCGAATACTTCGGTGGAAAATCATTGTTGACCCAGTCCCACGGCCAATCTCTGATGTCCTTTTTTAAGGCGCGCTACAAGATCAAAGGACTCTATCTGATGGACGAACCCGAGACGGCCCTCTCACCCAAGAGCCAGTTGGAGCTTTTGAAACTTCTTCAGGAGATGAGCGCTCTCGGACACGCACAATTTATTATTGCTACCCATTCCCCGATTCTTCTTGCATGCCCTGGGTCAGTGATTTATAGCTTCGATCACAGTCCGGTGAGAACCATCCGTTATGAGGATACGGAACATTACCAGATCTATAAGAATTTCATGGAAAATCCAGGCAAGTATCTTAAGGGAGAGTGATCGAAGTAAAATTTTACCCTCCTACGCAGAAAGCTGCGGATCTTTAGACCGTGGATGAATACGAGGAGGGCAGCCTCCGAAGCTCCTGAGGAGCATAATGGGGTATGCTTCGGAGGGTTCCGCCCGACGAAGCATGTGAAGGAGCCATGGGCTTTAGCCCGTGGGGCTCCAATATGATAAGCCACAAACTTATATTTCGATAAAACGTATCAATGATGATCCCATCATCATACGCCTTTGTTGCCCATTCTTCGAAAAATCCAGACCAAAACCAATAAAATGCAAAAAAGGGTAACCGTCATTTGTCCCGGAGGGTAATCATAACTGTTCGCCAAGACAAACCCGGTGATTCCAACCAAAATGGCAACGACCGGTGCAACAAAAAACATGTGCCGAACTTCCCGGCATAGATTCTTTGCCACGAGGGCAGGAAGAACAAGGCATCCGAAGGTATAGAGCATCCCGGATGCACGGATCGAGAGTCCTACAGCAAGCCCCAGCCAGGCAGAGGTAGCCAGGCTCCAGATCTTCATCTTCATGCCAATGGCCGATGCCATCGAAGGGTCGAGCGTAAAGAGGAGGATCTTACGGTAGAAGAGGAGAATCAGGAAAACCGTCAGCAAAGTGAGGAGGCTGAAGCTCCAGATGTCTGAGGTGGTCGCCCCGATGATGCTGGACGAAAGAAGACGATGGATCTCTTCCAGTCCATGGGGGCTGTGGGAAACGATGAGAATGGAAAGGCTGGCCGAGATAAGGAAGACCCAGCCTGTGATGGCCTCATGGCTCTCCTTCCCGGTCTCGCCTCCCCGGCCTGTTATCGATGCAGCGAGAATGGAGAAGATCACTGCCATGGCGGAGAAAAAGACGTCTGATTGAAACCATGGAAACCGTTCTAAGTGAAAGACAGCGGATGCCCACATGATGAAAGCGATCCCAAGGGTTGATGCCTGGGAAACGGCAGCGCCGATGAAGATTTGGTCCCGGGCCACTACCAGAACCCCAATGATGGAGAGCAGAAGGCTGATCAGCCAACCGGTCAAATAGCTCTGATAAAAAAGAGGCCAGGAGGAGAGAAAGCTTTGAATCATGGAGGTGTCCCTTCTCCATGGATATGGACACTCAGGGCTCCTGTTGGGTCCTGGTGAATCCATACGGGGACCCCGTAGGCCCTCTCGAGGTCCTCCGAGTTTAATACGACCTGACAACTCCCAGTCCGGACGAGGCCGTTGATGAAGAGAGCTGTGTGCGTACAGAACCGTGCTGCCAGGGCCAGATCATGGGTTATGAAAAGAACGGTGAGATTTTCGTTTCGATTGAGATCGGTCAAAGATCGCATGAGCGAAATGGTGGTGGAGAGGTCCAGGTCTTTCGTCGCCTCGTCGGCAATGAGGAGCTTTGGCCGCCGCACCAGGGCCCGGGCGACCAGGGCCCTCTGGCGCTGTCCGCCTGAAAGGGACCAGTAGTTCTTCAATTTCATGTCTTCGAGATTCATCTTCTCAAGGGCCCAGGAAAGCCGTTCGAGGGTCTCCTTTTTTTCGGTTCTTAAGCCTGCAAGGCCCAGGAGCACGAACTCGCTCACCGTCGTCGACAATGTGGGATTGAGATCACAACGTTGGGGAACGAACCCGATCAACTCCCGGCTGGCGAAACTGGGATTGAGAAAGATCTTCCCCTCCTGCACGGGCAGCATCCCAAGCAAGGCCTTGATAAGTGTGGTTTTGCCGACACCGTTTGGCCCGAGGAAGAACCAGAATTCGCCGGCCATCACCCGGAGATTGACATCCCTGAGAACTATTCTTTTGTCATAAGCCAACGATAGCCTGCTCACTTCGAGGACGATTTGATCGTTTTCCATTTCCTCAGTGATCCATCCCTTCGGTCAAACTATTAAGACAGGTCCCTTACCATCCATCATCGCACACCTCGGAAGGGTTGGCAACATCAGGATTGGCTTCCCAGGGCCTTCGCAAGTTCCCGGACATTATAATCAATCATCCGGATATAGCTGTCTGTTCCCGGACGGGATCCCACTTGATGAGCAAGGAATACAATTTTAGCTCCCGTATTTTTGGACACGAACTCGGCATAGCGGATCTCGAAGTAAGGTGAAGATAAAATTACCTTAACCCTTTCAGCCTTCATCATCTCTACCAAAGCCTGAAGATGCTTTGTTGTGGGTGAAATCCCGGGCTTTGGCTCCATAAAACCTACCACTAAGATCCCGAACCTCCGAGCAAGATAAGGCCAGAGATTGTGGTCCCCTACGACCTTGCTTCCCCGATAGGGAAGCATCATCCCCAACCAACCACTGAGCGAGCCCTCCTCCTTCTGCTCCTTAAGAAAAGGTTCGAGTTTCCCTTCCCCGTAT
>Ga0326726_10006187_pt1 | contig 10784 bp, 10 predicted proteins | sample MHFenrmetagenome_2_FD_207603 | JGI IMG/M metagenome (GOLD analysis project Ga0326726, IMG submission 207603) | Lab enriched peat soil microbial communities from Michigan Hollow, Ithaca, NY, United States - MHF15MN | ecosystem: Environmental > Terrestrial > Soil > Wetlands > Peat | place: USA... | reverse complement strand
TTCAGAGCAGACATTTGAGCTTCGGGCCGGTGAACACGAACCCCTGCCGACGAGAGAAGCCTGCCGAGCTCATATCTTCGTCGGCACCTCGGCTCCGGGGCCGACAACGGTGGTCCACTCCCGGACATGCCAACTTCTCACCAGGCCGTTCTTGACGTATGGATCAGCCGCGGCGAATCGCTCGGCGACCGCCGGTGAATCCCCGCGGAAAAGGAGCACAGCCCCGTCTACCGGGTCGGCCAGGGCCCCGCCAAGCACGAGCTCGCCGCGCTCGGCTGCCTGGCGTGCGAACGCGAGATGCTCCGCCCGAAAGGCGACCCGACGCTCAACGTAATCGCCGACGACTTCATAGAAAAGAAGGTAGTGCATGCTTCCCCCCGAACCGTCCGACTACTCAGTCTCGACCGGCGCTGATGTCCCCCGTGAGCCTCGGTCATTCTACCCCTCGTCAGCATGTTACTCAAGCCCAAATCGGGCTCTGTTATCCATCACGCTCCATTCTCGGCAATCGATTGCCCTCCACCGCATTCTGTGTAAATATTCCCCGTGAGGATTTCGGCGCCTCAAGTGTCATGTAGAGTGAATATCAAAAGGGAGACCCGATGGGGGACGAACGGGACCGAAAACTCGTCGAGGCATGCATGCAGGGAGATCGCGAGGCGTACGCCGAGCTCGTGAGGCTGCACGCAGGGCGCGTCTACGCGGTCTGTCTGGCAATCGTCGGCACCGAGGCCGACGCGGAAGATCTGGCTCAGGAGGCTCTCGTGAGAGGATTCATAAAGATCGCTTCCCTCAAGGACCGCGATCGATTCGGGCCATGGATCGCGACCGTAGCCGGGAACCTGAGCCGGAACTTCATCCGGCAGCGCGCGAATCAGGCGCGGCTCCTCGGGGCGCAGGCGAACTGCGCGGGCTGCGAGACCAAAAGCTTCTCGGATCTCAGGCGCGCGCTGTGGAAGCTCCCCGAGCAACACCGGCTCCCACTCGTGCTCTACTATTTTGACGACAGGAGCACCACAAGCATCGCCGCGACGCTCGGCATTACGGCTCAGGCGGTCCACATGAGACTGAGCAGGGCGCGCGGCGAGCTCCGGAAGCTCCTCGAGAAGGCGGAGGCGCACAATGAACAGTGATTGCATGGAAATGAGACGCAGGATCGAGGACTCGATCGGATTCACCCTGGAGCTGGGCCAGATGGCCGAGATCGAGAGGCATTGCGCTGCGTGCGAGTCATGCCGCGCGCACCGGGAGCGACTGCTCCTGGACAATTCGCGGCTTTCCGACTTCGCCGCGCCCCGCGACGAATCGATCAAAAGGGTTCAAGAACGGGCGATCGAGAGGGTACGCGCGGCTGGGGCGACCGAGTCGCAGGCCGCGGCGATTGAGCCGGCTCGACCGCAGAGCCCGCCTTCGAGAAGAATGCTCGCGAGAATCCCGAGAGTCGCCGCAATTGCTGTTGCCGCGGCGGCGGTCGTTATCGCGTTCATGGTGATCGACCTCATCCGCGGCGCCCACAACGGCCCCGTCCCCGCCTTCGCCGACGTGCAGGAAAAGATGCAGCAGGTCGAGAATGTCGTTTACCGGGTACAGACGTGGAACCTCGGTCAATGGACGACGCGCGAGGAAGGAAGAAGCAGACCGCATCTCTCTCGCAAGGATTTTGGCGACCACATCTTCGTCCTCGATATTCATAGGGGCGGAATTGCAATGCTCTTGCTCTATCCGGCCGAAAAGCGTGCGGTGATCTCCCGCACAAATCCATCGGAGCAACACGAGCAATGCGATCAGTTCCATCAGCGTGTGCCGAATCAAGTGGACTTTCTCGCCACATGGTACAAGGCGAAAGACTTTTCCTTCATCCGCAAGGAGCGCCTGAACGGAAAGAGCACCGCCGTGTATGAGAAATACTCGAAAGTGCGCGGCAAGGAAACCAACAGAATAATGACTGCTTGGGTCGATCTCGATACGGAATTGCCCGTTCGGTTCGAGATGGTCGGTTCCCGTCCCGATCCCAATAGCGGGCAGTATCGAGGTTTGCGTTTGAGCGATTTTCAAACTGAAGATTCGAAGAGAGGAAGCTGGATTGATTTGAAGGAAGGCGACCCGGTTGTAATACTCGACAACTTTAGGTGGGGCGCTTCCGTCGATACATCGTACTTCAGCACGGTCCCTCCCGCGGGATACAGCGTGGAAAACTGCTCACAAGCGGACATGATAATGATGGTCTATGGACGCGGCTTTGGTAACTGGACGTACGGCCTCGACACCTGCAAGACGCAAGGTCGGGCTAATTCGGAGATAATCTCGGGACACCTCTCGACGTGGCTCTCACTCTCCGGGAACGTCTTTCCCGGTGAGCTCGAGGATTTGGGCGACTCCACCAAGGTAAACAAGCTCCTCATCGCCAAATATCGCCGCGGTGGGGATCCTGCTGACGAGTTTCGATCTGCACTGAGGGTGAGGGATGACCTTGCGGGGATCGGTGCCGGGTTTGGCCGCGACATGCGGGTGCGTGAGCACATCGATATTCACTACATCGGCAAGGGCGCCGTCCTCGGTGATTCAAAGAGAATCGTTTTCTGGCTCAAGGACGGGAACAAACCACCCTGCCCTGACAAGAGCGGGAACGGACCATACTTCATGATCTACGGCGACCTTCACATAGCCACATCAGCGAAGCCGCCGAAGTCGGCCCGGGAATGAGCAGAAGCGCCCTGCTTCTTAGCAGGATTTAGATACCTGGCGAAGAGCTCCGGCTACTTTCTCAATCCAATCTGTCTCATGTACGTCGCGTTATCCCAGAACAGCAACTCCTCTATCATGACGCCGTCTTTCCAGCGCCCCACGGTGCACCTGGGGATTTCAATCGCGGCAGGAACATCGGCGTTCTCCGACGATACTCGACGTATGCCGCGCCGAGACGCCGCTCGAGCTCGGGCTCCTCGACGAGCCTGAGACCGAGTATGCTCGCGATCACGAACGCCGGGGTCACTATCAGCGTGAGGCCGATTGACCCGAGCACAAACCCGAGCCCGAAGAGCTGCAAGAACAGGCCCGCGGTCATTGGATTGCGCGAATATCTATACGGACCCTTCACCACGAGCGCGGGAGGGGGATTGAAGGGCACGGGCGTGCCCCTTTCGCCAAGAAACACGAGAATCGACCAGCCGCTAAGGAAGGCGCCAAGCACGATCAAAGGTATGCCCGCGAACAGCCCGGCTCTCTCCGGGAGGAGTCGAGCGAATCCGAGCCATCGATCGAGGCCCGCCCCGATGAAGATGATCGCGCCCACCACGGTGAGAAAGACAATCAATCCCACGGGTGTGAGGATGCGTCGTGCGCTCACCGGACCGGTCGTGACCTTGTACAGGAGATTATACAGCGCCATGACGGCTATACCGGCTTTCTCTTCTTGTGCAGCTCCGCCCTGAGCTTCCCCTGAAGCTCGAGGGGGAGCGCTTTCCCTTTCGGCCGCTCTGGGGCCGGCGCCTCGTCGCGCGCCCGCTCGACGGGCCTCGGGATGTACGGCTCTTTCTGCAGAAGCGCGTGGAGAATGACAAGCGCCGCCTCCTTGTCGGGAATCATCCCCTTCCCTCCCGTCTCGGGATCGAGCTGGGAGAAGGGCGGTATCGGCGAGCCCACGCACGATGGGCAACCGTGGCTGCACTCGCACGTCATGATGAGCTCGAGCGCCGCGTTCATGATCTCCTCGACGAGATCGTACGCCTTGAGCGAGAAGCCGAGCCCCCCGGGATACTTGTCATAGATGTATACCGCGGGGCTGTCCGTCGAGCGCGAGTTCACGGTCGTCCCGATATCGAGCGGATCGCACATGACGAAAAGGGGCGCGACCTCGCGGAGCACGTTCGAGAGGCCGAGGAGACCCTCTCCGGGCGCCCTCCCGTGCCTGCGAACCTCGGCCAGGGCCTCGGCCGGCGGCACGACCCATACGCCGGCCGTCTCGAGAATCTGCGGCGGCAGGTCGCATTTCCCGTAACCGATCGAATCGCGGCTCCCGAACTTTATCTTCCTGAACATGAATGTGAGGCTCGTTACGGAGACGTCGCCGAAGCACACTTTGCTGATGCGCCAGTCCTTCGATTTCTCCTCGCGGTCGACCTTGACCTGGACCTCGGTGATCGACTGCGTGTAGTAGTCGACGTTCGTCGGCTCCACGAAGGCGACCTTCTTGTCGGTGTCGAGCTTGTTCACGAAGTAGGTCTCGGCCTCATGGAGATAGATCGCCTGCGGATGAACCTGCTGGAAGGCGCTCGCCTCGTCGATCGTGCCGATCACCTTCGCACCATCTTTCTCGTTTACGATCGTATAGACGTTCGGCGAGATGTTGCGAAGGTTCACGTCGGCGCTCGGGTAGCCCTTCCCGGTCCAGTACCATTTGCCCTTCACGAAATTGACCTCGCGCTCGTCTTCGAGGAGCTCGAGAATCGCCGGCGCGTACTCCCCCATCGTCTCGACCTCCTTCACGGCGAGCGGAAGCTCGAAGGCGGCCGAGCGCAGGTGCGCCATGAGGATGTGGGGATTCCCGGGATCGATGATCGCGTTCTCGGGGGATTTCCCGAAGAAGTACTCGGGGTGGGCCACGAGATACTGATCGAGCGGCGTGTTGTACGGAATGAATATCGTGAGCGCCTCTTCCTTCCCGCGTCCCGCGCGCCCCGCCTGCTGCCACGTCGAGGCGATGCTCCCCGGATAGCCGACGATGACCGAGGCGTGGAGCGCGCCCACGTCGATCCCGAGCTCGAGGGCGTTCGTGCTGATGACAGCCTTGAGGTCGCCGCTGAAGAGGCGTTTCTCGATCTCGCGACGCTCCTCGGGGAGATAGCCGCCGCGGTACGGATGCACGGAGTCCTTCATCGAGGCGCGGTGCCTCCCGAGCATCTCCCGCGTGTAGCGGGTGATGACCTCGCTCACCACGCGCGCCCGCACGAAGGCGATCGTCTGCACGTCGTCGAGGACGAGCCGTGTGACGAGATCGGCGGCCTCGATGTTCGAGCTTCGCCGCTCCATCTCGCCGATGTCGATCGTCGGGGGATTCCAGAAGATGAACTGCTTGCGGCCGCGTGGGCTACCGTCCTCGGCGATGACCTTGATCTTCCTCCCGAGGAGCTTCTCCGCGTGCTCGCCGGGATTCGCGATCGTGGCCGAGGAGGCCGCGAAAATCGGGTGTGAGCCGTAGTGCTCCGAGATGCGATTGAGGCGCCGCATGACGTTCGCGATGTGCGAGCCGAAAATGCCGCGGTAGGTGTGGATCTCGTCGATCACGACGAATTGGAGCCGCGAGAGGAAGTTCGCCCACTTCGCGTGGTTCGGCAGTATCCCCGAATGGAGCATGTCGGGGTTCGTGAGAAGCACCTTCGCCTCATCGCGGAGCTTCCGGCGGCTCGAGGCCGGCGTGTCGCCGTCGTAGGTACCCGCCTCGAATTTGATCCCCTTCGGCCCCATGTAGCGCTGGAGCACGCGGAGCTGGTCCTGCGCGAGCGCCTTCGTCGGATAGAGGTAGAGCGCGCGGGCCTCGGGGTCCTCGAGGAGGCTCGAGAGAACGGGAATATTGTAGCAGAGGGTCTTTCCGCTCGCGGTCGAGGTGACGATGACGACGTCCTGCCCTTCGCGCAGGTGCTTCACTGCGTCGACCTGGTGAACGTAGAGCTTGTCGATCCCGGTGCCCTTGAGAATTTTCGCGAGCTTCTCGGGGAGCGGTGGCTCGAGCTCTCCGAAACGCGCGGCGCGCGTGGGGATCGTATGCTTGTGGACGATCTGCCCCTTGTAGGAATCCTCGACCTGGACCTTCTTCAGGAACTTGGTGACTTCCACGGCTGCTCCTTTGTTGCGTGGAATGGTACCAGAAAGGGGGCGCCGCCGCAAGCGGGGCTGCCGCACGAGGGCCCGCCGCCGCGGCCTATTCGGCCTCGCGCGACAGGAAGACGGTCACGAGCTGGAGCATCGTCACGAGATCGAGCCGGTTGTGGTGAATGATATTCGCCACGTCCTTCGCGTCCTGCGTCCGCACGAACTCGTGATAGGCGCCGGGAATCTGGGCGCCCGCGATGTCGCCGACCCGCCGCCGTTTGCAGAAGTGCATCTCGAGGGTCTGAAGCCTATGGTTCGGCGTCTTGTCGCCGACGACGAGCCGCGCGAGCGGCAGGAGATCGATATGCGTCGGGGGCGCGGGGAAAGTGAGCCGGTGTATCGTCATCCGCTCCTCGATGAAGGGAACGTCGAATGTGATCCCGTTGAACGTCACGAGGATCTCGAAACGAGGCAAAATCTCGGCGAGATACCGGAGCACGGTCCCCTCTTCCGAGTAGTCCCGCGCGAAGAGCTGGTCCATCATGAGCCGGCCCTCACTCGCATACATGAGCCCGACGAGAAAAAGGGGCGACATGCTGAGCCCGGTCGTCTCGATGTCGAGGTAGCAGACGCTTTCGGGGCGCGCGGTCTTGAGCGGCCGGAGCGCCTCGAGCGCCTTCGCTTCCGGAAAGAACGGGTTCCCGAGCGCCTCGAGATACTCCCGGTAAAACGTCCCCGCACCCACCCACACGGCGCCCGCCTCGCTCAGAATTCGATAGAAGGCTCCTTCCCCGAACGGCACTTCGTCACCGCAGACCGCATCAACGAGACGAACCGCATCCCCCGGGGCGGGGGTTTCGCTGCCCGGGATACCGGTCGAGCCGCCCGGAAGATGCAGTCTCCCGTCCGGGTCCAGAGACGTCCGTCTCTCGGGCCGGAAGACTCCCTCGGCCTTTTTCTTGAGCTCATCGAGCTCACGTTTGAGATCGATGTGGTGGCGGACCATTGATGATCATCCCGCGACATTCACTGCACGAAGGTCTCACTGACCGGCATCCCCGCTATTGTGAGCGCAATCGCCCCGTATTTACAACAATTATCCGGTTGAAGGGACCAACGGCCCGTTTCTTGCAGAAATCCACGTCGGCCCGCATTGTTTCTCTTGACGCGACTCGGGGCCATAGGCTATTTTACGGCAGATTCGGGTAAGGCTATGGAAAATGATAAATTAAAATCAATCGTCCTCGTGGTCGGATCGATCGTTCTCCTCACCCTGATGGCCACCCACCCCGGGCTCCAGAGGAATGCGATCTGGCATCCCGCCTCGCAGCCGGCTGACACGGCGATCGCCTCGACCGGCCCGAAAACCCCGGATTTTGCCGGAATCGTCTCGCCGAACATGTCGTTCTTCGACCTCATGCTCAAGTGCGGGCTCGACGCCCCTTCGATAAAGCTCATCGAGAAGGCCGTGCGGAACGTCTACGATTTCAGGAGAATATACCCCGGCCAGCGTTACGAGGTGTACGCGGCCGACAACGGCGACATCGAGAGCATGAAGTTCTCGGTCGATGACGAATCCTACATCCACATCAACATCAAGGACGGCGACATATCGGCCGAGAGACTGGGTTACACCTTCACGAACCAGCTCAGGACGGCGGCCGGCACGATCACGTCCTCCCTGTACAATGCCATCGACGAGTACGGAATCCCGCCGGAGATCGGCGATCAGATGGCCAATATCTTCGCATGGGATATCGACTTCTTTACCGAGCTACGAAGCGGCGACTACTTCAGGGTGATCTACGAGGAGAAGACGCGCTACGACGGAATGAAGAAGACCGGGCGGATCGTCGCGGCCGAGTTCAACAACCAGGGCAGAGGTCACTACGCGTTCCTCTTCAACAATGAGAACGGAAAGGCCGACTACTTTGACGAGAACGGAAAGTCACTGAGGAAGCAGCTGCTGAGAGTCCCGCTCACCTTCTCGCGGGTCAGCTCGGGCTTCAGCTATCGCCGCTTCCACCCGGTGCTGCACCACTACGCGCCTCACCTCGGAGTCGATTACGCCGCGCCGATCGGAACGCCCATTATGGCAACGGGCAGCGGCACCGTCATCGCCGCGGAGCGAAACACCGCGAATGGGAAATACGTCAAGATCCGTCATTCGAACAACTACATCACCTATTACCTCCACATGTGCCGCTTCGCGAACGGAGTGTATTCCGGCGCGCGCGTAGAGCAGGGGCAGGTCATCGGGTACGTCGGAATGACCGGCTTCGCGACGGGGCCGCACCTCGACTACCGCGTGATGAAGAACAATGTATTCGTCAATCCGCGGACCGTGTCGCTCCCCCCGGCGAACCCGATCTCGAACGCGAACATGGCCTCGTTCATCGATCTGCGCGACCGGCATCTCGCCCGCCTCGGAAGCATCGTGGTCGGCGAGAGCGCGTCGACGATCGCGTCGACCGGTGCGCCCGCGAGCGTGGAGCCGGCTCCGGCCCGCGGCAAGTCCCCTTCGTCGGTCTCCCATTAGAAGATGACTGCCAAAAGAATAATCCTCGTGCACGCGTGCTGCGCTTCATGCTCGAGCTACGTGCTTGCGCATCTCGCCGAGACGTACGAGGTGGTCGCGTACTTCTTCAACCCGAACATTGAGCCCGAATCCGAGCGCGACCTGCGACTCGATGAGATGCGTGGCGTCTGCGGGAGGCTCGGGATCAGGCTGATCGTGGGAGAAGGGAACGGCTCGCTCTGGTCGCTGGCGATCGAGCCCTATCGGGGCCTCCCCGAGAAGAGCGAGCGCTGCTGGACGTGCTACCGAGTCAGGCTCGAGGAGACGGCGAGAAAGGCGACCGAGCTCGGCATCACGCTCTTCACGACGACGCTCTCCGTGAGCCCGCACAAGGTATATGAGCGGCTCGCCGCGATCGGGGCGGAGGCCGCCTCGAGGCACGGGATCGAGTATCTCGCCGAGGATTTCAAGAAGAAGGACGGGTTCAAGATCTCGGTCGAGCGGAGCCGCGAGATGGGTCTTACGAGACAGGACTACTGCGGGTGCCTCATGAGCCTCGAGGAAGCCGGGAAGCGCAGGAAAACGGTTGATGGGTAATTGAACGCGGCGGGGCCGCGATGACACGAATCCGTCACGCCTCGATCGTGAGCCTCTTGTCCGAAGGTGCCTCGACCTCGCCTATCACCGATGCGGATTTCACCCCACGTCTTTTCAACGCAGCGAGGTAGCGGGCGGATTTGGCCCGGGGGATCGACACGAGGAGCCCACCCGAGGTCTGCGGGTCGCACAGGAGCATCTCGAGCGAGGAAGAGATGCGCCCTTCAAACGCCGTGTCGTCCTTCACGTATTCGTGGTTCGAAAGCCCGCCCCCCGTGAGGAAACCCCGTTTCGCCAGATCGATGGCTCCCGGGAGCAGCGGAATCGCCTTCACGTGGATGCGCATGCTCACATCCGACGCGCTCGCCATCTCGAGTGCGTGCCCGAGAAAACCGAAACCCGTGATATCGGTGCAGGCGTCGGCGCCGAAGCCGTACATCCCGTCCGCCGCCGCGCGGTTCAGCGTCGTGAGTGAATCGTAGAAGAGTCTCTCGCGGCGCGGGGAGAGTGCGCCGTTCTTGAGCGCCGTCGAGTAGACGCCCGTCCCGAGGGGCTTCGTGAGGATGAGGACGTCGCCGTTCTGCGCGCCCCCTCTGCGGAGAATACGGTCCGGGTGGATGAGTCCGGTGACGGAGAGCCCGTACGTGAGCTCGGAGCCGCGGATCGTGTGCCCCCCGACGATCACCCCCCCCGCCTCGTTCACCTTGTCGGCGCCTCCCCGCAGCATCTCGCCGAGCACCTCGATCGGGAGACTGCCCTCGGGAAACGTGACGATATTGAGCGCGGCGATCGGGCGGCCACCCATCGCGTAGACGTCGCTCAGGGCGTTCGCCGCCGCCACCTGCCCGAAGACGTATGGGTCGTCCACGATCGCAGGGAAAAAATCGACGGTGAGAACGAGCGCCGCATCGTCCGAGACGCGCATGACTCCGCTGTCATCCGCCTGGTTGTATCCGACGATCAGGTCGGGATGCTCTTGCGGGGGCAAGGTTTTGAGCACCGGCCACAACTCCGTTGGGCTGAGCTTCGCCGCTCAACCGGCGCAGGAAGCCATGGCGGTCAGGCGCAGCTTCTTCTTCACGTTTCCTTTCTCCCGCGGGTGTTTCATTCACCGCTTGTATCAACGGACCTCACGTATCGCGTTCACGGGGCACGCCTCGGCGCACGCGCCGCAGCCCGTGCAGAGATCGGCATCGATGACGTACATCTCGGCGCCCACGCTTATGACCTCCACCGGGCACACCGGCTGGCAGGCCCCACAGCAGATGCATTCGACAGTTATCTGGTAGACCATACACCCCTCCGAGCGATCTGAGACGTTTACCTCATATAAATATCCGCAGGGCGCGAGAGCGTCAATCACAATATTCATTTGTCTCGCTCGCTACCGTCCCGCCGGCGCCTCGGGCACGAGGCGCAGGAGGACGGCGCGATCCCAAGCCATGGCGGCTCCAATAGCTGAGCCCACGTCCTCGACCGTCACGGCGCCGATGAGGGCATTCATCGAATGAAACGCGGCCCCGCCGCCGAGGAGGACGTCGAAACCGAGGGTGTAGGCTTCGTTGATGCTCGAAAGGCCGCTCCGCGCGCGCTTGCCGAGAAGACGGCTCTTCACGATTTCAATCTCGCTCGCGTCGGGAGCGTGCTCCTTGAGACCCCGGACCTCGCGCTCGAGCGAGGCGCGGGCTTCGTCGAGCTTCGAGGCGCCCGTGCCGAGATAGGCCATGAGCACGACGCCCCCGGGGAGAGGCGTGCCGCTGCATTCGATGGAATACGCGAGCCCCTCCTTCTCCCTCATCTCGAGCTGCATGCGGCGTGAGAGAACCTCGGCCGCGACGAGGAACGAGGCCGTCGCTCGCGG
>Ga0326726_10006186_pt1 | contig 10786 bp, 12 predicted proteins | sample MHFenrmetagenome_2_FD_207603 | JGI IMG/M metagenome (GOLD analysis project Ga0326726, IMG submission 207603) | Lab enriched peat soil microbial communities from Michigan Hollow, Ithaca, NY, United States - MHF15MN | ecosystem: Environmental > Terrestrial > Soil > Wetlands > Peat | place: USA... | reverse complement strand
GCCAGAGCCAGCGCGCCCTTGTCAGCTGCATGCGCTGGTTGGGCGGCTACTTCACCGGTATACGACGCGGCCGCTGCTTCGCCGATACTGATTTGACGATCGTACGCCCCCGGCCTGTCGCAGGGAGCGGCGTCCGCGCCTGTGCAATCGCGGCCCGTATGAGCGCCGCGACCCCGGGCTCTGCCAGCGAGGCTGCGCTGCTGAGCCGGACAAACCGGTTCTGGGTGCCGGAACCAAGAAGAAGGCCGTGAGGATCGGGCAGCGTGGAGCCGTAGTAGAATGAAAGGGCCACTCCCTTGGGTGACACCGCCAAGGAGGCAATGCAGTCGGAGGCGTGTTCTGAGGCGCTGTACCCGATGGCCAAGAACTGGTAATTGTCGTAGACAAGTTCGAGCGCGGTCGGGAACAATTTGCGCATGGCCGCCCTGGTGGCCCGGACGAGGCGTCCAACGGCTGGGTCATACTTGGCCACGAACGCCGTTAGTTGAGTGATGGCCGATGTGGCTAGTACTCGACGAGATCTCTCAGGCATGGAGGGCTCCCCCAGGAGCCAGCGGATGTGTAGCCGCCTAACGTTTGCATTCAGCTGCAGCCGCATCAAACAAAGCGCGCGCAGCGCGCCATCAATAGCGCGGCTATCAGACTGCAACGCTGGGTTAGGCGGCACGTCGTGCGACGGGACGTGCCAGTGCAGTCAACAGGGCAATGCCGGTGATTAGCCCGAGGCTCCAAACCCCCCAGTCGAATGCATACCACGTTGCCGCCCTGGCTTGTAGCTCAGGATCGACGAGGTCGCGGTAGCCGATACCCTTGATCTCGTCGAACATGGGTTCGAGGTAGAGGCCGGCCACGGCGCCGCCAATGAGGAAAAGCGTGAACGCGGCGAGTAGGAGCCTGCGACGGTCCGTCTTCCAATTGGCGACCAGAGCTAGAAGGAAAAGTACTCCCGTAATTGGAGGAACGGTCTGCCAGAAGGCGCTGCTGACGTAGCGGTACGTTCCTTCAAGAATGGCGAAGGAGCGTGGTGGAGCCGATGGCACGACGCGGGCGATCATGGAGACGGCGAACAGCTGCGCACCGATTTGGATGAAGCAGCTGACGATCAACGCGACTAGCATGACGTTTGGTAGATACCGACGTGCCATCGAGACGCCTCTCGGCATGGCCATGGTATTCAGTAGCCTAAGCAGGTGCGAGTGCCGCCTAACGACCTGCGCATCAGCCGCCGCGCCGTCCTTGATTAGAACCTACGGCGTGGCGGCTGCCAGCACTAGCGTGCCCTCGTCAGCTGCATGCGCTGGTCAGGCGGCAGGCAGCACGGTTCAGGTGCGGCGAACCGATGGAACACGGGGCCTGGCCACGGGCTATCCGGAATAGACTGTCTCCTCCGGGACCTCGGTCGGACTTTCGAAGTCGAGACGATAACCGTCTGGATCCTGGACCGACGTGACCCAGAGGCCGTTCCCGACAAATGGACGGGAGGCCGCGATCCCCCGCGCGGAGAGGTCGTGGTACGTGGCCAGGGCATCGGCACACATGAAGCAGATCGACACCCCTTGGCCCAGCGGCCCCGCTGGAGCCCCTGCCGAGCAACCCTCGCGCCAGTATTCCTGCAGCATCAGGGCTGCGCCCCCCAATTCGAGCCAGCACCACCGAATGCGGCCCTCGGGAGCCCACTGGTTGGTGACGGTGCACCCCAGGCCATCGACATAGAAGCGGAGGGAGGCGACGATGTCTGTCACACCGAAGAAAGGGACCGCCTGCTTGACGTTGGGGATCACGGTGGTGGGATCAGGCATGGGTGGGCTCCTGACGAATTAGCCTGCGGCCTAACGTTTGCGTTCAGCCGCAGCCGCATCAACTAAAAGCGCGCGCAGCGCGCCATCAATAGCGCGGCTGTCAGTCTGCAACGCTGGGTTAGGCCGCATTGCGCGTCGTAACAACGTCACCCGCGCGCCGGAGTAGCAACGCTCCCAGGAAGTGCGGCAAGAGCCACGGGATCGCGGGGATGCCAACGACGAAACCGGGCTGCAGATACCACGGCATCGTACCACCTTGCAAGGCCGTAACGGACGCGGCCTGGAGGATGAGACATAGAGCGGCAAGGGCCGGGATCAGCATGTAAACGAAGGCGGCACGCCGACTCATCCATCCCACCTGCCAGAGAGCGCGAGCAAACGTGCTAGTGCTTAGGTAAGTCAGCAATGCGGCCACGGAAAGCAAGGCCTCGAATGCGTTGCCGAGCAGGCGCAGCAACGGCGCCTCGTTGCCGTCGCGAAGGAGCCCAGCGCAGAGGCCAACCTGCACGCTTGTCCACATCACATATGCGGCCCCTGCGATGAGCACGAGAGTAAGAGCAATCGGAGCCAGCACACGAGCGCCGCGTACATGCAAGAGCGCAGCCAGGACCACGCCACCCACCGCGACGCACAGGGCGGCCGCAAGCAGGACGAGATAGCGCGCCTCGTTCTCGGCAACCGATGCCTCCCACGGCGTGCCAAGTCCTCCCCACAACAGCGCGATCGCCGTAAATGGGGCGACGAGGCAGACCCCCGCCACACGAAGGGAAGCGACGTCGTCCGAGTGCATACCTCCGCTCCGGATGCTGAGGCGCCACACGGCCAACACAGTCGCAGCGAAGCACACGACGCCGAGCGGTCGCAACCCGATCGCACCATGGAACATCCGAAGTGCACACGCCATGCCAAGCACAGGAAGGGCACAAACCCATGCGAAGCTGAGGCGGCGCGACCTGCTTCGTGCGTTCACTCAGGTCACCTCCTTGGGATGCGGCCTAACGTCTGTGGCCATCAGCCGCGCGCCGCTGCGGCGCGTCGGCTGCATGGCCTCGTTGGCTGGGGCTATCCTCCACCATCGGACCTACAAGGCAAGCCCTCGGGCTCATCCTTCTCGTCGGGGCGACTGTCGCGCACGACCATGGCCGACCACGGTTTGATCTGCGCCGTCTAACCGGGCCCCGCCTTGCTGCCGATCACGTGACCGATTTGAATCGCTCCAAACGTGATCACGGTCAGCAGGTATGCGACGACTCCCTGGACGCACCGCGCATCGAGGCCGGCATCGCGCAGGGTGGCGGCGTATTGCTTGGTGTGGCGCACGTCCATGATCAGCACACGTCCGCCGGACTTGAGCACCCGCGCGATCTCGCGTACGGCGGTCTGCCGCTCGCCGGCGTTGTAGATGTTGTGCAACGCCATGCTCGAGAGGACCACATTGAAGCTCGCGTCGTCGAAAGGCAGCTTGCGTGCATCACCGGTGTGCACCTCGACCTTGTCGGCCACGCCTTCGATCATCGCGTTGTTGAGTGTCCCCGCAGAGTTGTTGCCGCTGAGATCTTCTTGCTGCCATTTGTCGATCCCGACCGCGCGGCCGGTGCGGAGCCGCTTGGCGGCGCCGATCAGAAACAATCCGAGACCGCAGCCCACATCCAGCACGCGCTCATCTCCCCGCCAGGCAATCTTGTCGAGGTATTGTTCGCGCTCGCGCACCTTGCCGATCTTGCTGTCGTAAATCATCCACAAGCCCATCGCGCCGCAGCTCAGGCCGGCCCCGATCAATGGCCGCGCGATCACCGCGATGAGGTCTTGCCTTGACCACACGCCGAGCAGCCGCGCAATCAGCGAGATCACTCCCAGCACCGCCACGATGAACAGATTGCGCACCGCCACCGGCGCGTCGATGCCGTAGTTGGGGACGCGATTGCCTTTCATTCAGGGGCACACTCCAGTCTCGCGAACGCACCGATGACAACAGCTACAGCCACCAGCCAACGACCTGCGCATCAGCCGCCGCGCCGTCCTCGGTTAGAACCTACGGTGCGGCGGCTGCCAGAGCCAGCGCGCCCTCGGCAGCTGCATGCGCTGGTTAGGCCGCATGCACTAGCGGCGTCGGCCTTCTCCGGAGTCTAGGGGGCGAGATGTGGCTGCCACGCCTGGTCAGCCAACCCGCGGATCCGATCTGGGCAGGCATCATGAAGGGTGTAAAACCACAAGGTGCTACCGACCAACTTCCAACGGTATGTGCCTGGGTTCCGGTCAGTCCCGACACAAGCATCTATCCCCTTCTCGTCAGTGAGCGACACGGTGCTGTCGTGGACGACATAATCGCCCTGGACCATCAGCTGGTCGCCTTTCAGATAGCGGAATGCCCCCGTGGTGTCGAACGTGAGAGTGTACGCATCGGAGTCGTAGCTGCCAATCGGGAATCCGCTCGCGCGCGACCCGGAAAGACCCAGAGCGAATGCGATCGCTGGAAGAGCGAGTCCGAGCCTCGCCCATAAGCGCATGGACATTGTACCGCCTCCTAGGGTTGTCACGATGCTCCATGAACGGGATCGCGTCACCGAGATCGCGCCTTACATGTGAACTGCAGCTTGAGTGCGGCCTAACGACCTGCGCATCAGCTGCCAGAGCCAGCGCGCCCACGTCAGCTGCATGCGCTGGCTAGGCCGCTGCCCCGATGGGCACTCCAGGCGCGCGATATCGTGGCCAAGTGCCCCGCACCAGTACCCAAGCGACGGCAACAGATGCGACGGCAACCAGCACCCCGGACTCGCCGACCCAGAGAGCCGTGGCATCCGGTGCGCTGGAAAAGTCAAATACTCCTTGAATTGTCGCATTCCATGCGGAGTGGCCCACGATGGCAGGCCAGATACTGCCGGACGTCAGGCGGACGCGGGCAAGGAGCAATCCAATCGCTGGAGTCGTGATGAGAAAAAGGCCGGCGGAGGCAGTGGGATGGAGCCCCGAGGCGTACACACCGCCGAGGATAAGGGGCATGTGCCAACAAGCCCAGATGACGCCGCTGAAGAGGAGGGGAAACGGTACTCCCGCCTCAATCAACCGAGTCAGCATGTACCCCCGCCAGCCGATCTCCTCCCCCGCGGCGGCGAGGGCGGCTATCGGGACGCCGATCGTGAGGCGAATCGCGACCAAGGTGCTGAAGGCCGGTAGGGGGGCACTCACCGCCGGGAAGCCAGGAACCGTTGGGGATCTGAACTCAACCAAGCCGGCGGCCCAAGCAAAACCGTACGCGAGGGTTCCAACCGCGAGGGGATAGAACCAGGCGATCAGTGTCATCCGCAGGCCAATCCGCCCGCCGAAACGAAACGAGATGTCGGCGCTGCCCTCCTTCAGGGCCAGCCGAGCCGCGATCGAAGCCAGAGCCGGCATCCACATCAGGGCTAGGACGAGTCCTACGTGATTCCGGATGGAATCTCCTGCGCGGAGCAAAAGCCACTCGAGCACGGCCGAACTCGGCAGGAGCACCCCGAAAAAGAGGAGGAGGCCCCTGCGGGCTCGATCGCGGCGCTGATTGGTCGTCGCAGTCGTCACTCGCATTGACCTCTAACCGGGGAGAGAACGCGGCGGCCTAACGACCTGCGCATCAGCTGCGAGGGCGCTGCGCGGCAGCCGCCGCGCCGTCCTCGGGTAGAACCTACGGTGCGGCGGCTGCCAGCACTAGCGCGCCCTCGGCAGCTGCATGCGCTGGTTAGGCAGCCGGCTTCGCAGGCACGAAGCCACCAAATTCAAAGACTAGGCGAATCGCCCGCGCGTAGTATGTACGCCGAAAGTGGACGCAGATGCCCTCGTTAGTATCGGCGAAGAACACGCGTACACGCTTTCGCCGAGGCTGATTGAGCAAAAGGAGCTGCGAATTCCAGAGAATGGTGCGACGTGAGCCGTCAGGCCAAACCTCTGAAAGTCCGAAGCGGGAGATCTCCAACCAAGTGTCCAGGTATCGTCGCCACCGCATCAGATGCAAAAGGCCAATGAATGCGAATACTGCGACCACTGCGACCCCACCTGCTAGCCACCATGATGGACGACCAACTCGAGAAGTCATCAGGATCCCCATCCCGACGAAACTGGCCAACAGCCAGTAGAGGATAGTGGCCTCTCTCTTCAAAGAGGGCGCGAAGCCGAATCTCTCCACTTCCCCAGATTGATAGGTCTCTAGGTCCCGTGCTAAGTCTCGTCGCAATTGAGGACCAAGAGCCGCATCGTGAAGTCGTGTGAAAAAGGCTTCTCGCATCTCAGGAGTCCATTCCCTCAATCGTTGCAGGGTACGGGAATAGAACCAGTACGCAATGAAGGTGAGCGCCCCAAGCAGGAGCAGAGCGACCACAACAAACCTGATGTCGGCATGATCGAAGATGGTGGGGAAGAGCCGACTGATCACCAAGACGGTGACTAGGAGGAGAAAAACCTTCCAGTCGAGTCGCATGACATTCACCTTGCCTGCTGCCTAACGACCTGCGCATCAGCTGCGAGGGCGCTGCGCGGCAGCCGCCGCGCCGTCCTCGGTTAGAACCTACGGTGCGGCGGCTGCCAGAGCCAGCGCGCCCTCGCCAGCTGCATGCGCTGGTTAGGCAGCACCGTCCAGACATAGGACGACATCAAAGGTGGATGTCGGCCGGACCCGAGTGAAGTAGTACTCCTCGGCGGCGTCCCACCTAGCGTGCCATGCCTCGAGCACCTGGGGGTCCTCCCGAGCGGCCAAGCGCGCCAGCCGCAGTGCCGTGGGCGCCTCTACTAGAATGGTCAGGTCGAGGACATCGGCGAGCTCGGGCCGGGCAGAATAGGTCCCATCCAACACGACCACGGGCCGTGGCGGCTGCTCCGAAGGGACCGTGCGCATGCCGTAGGTGCCATCTGGGTGGACGCCAGCGGCGAAGTCGAAGGCAAGCCAGCGAGCGAGGTTTCCGGCCCGCAGTGGCTCAATCACCTCTGTGCGGAGTCGCCGCCAATTCAGCGCGTCGGTCGCCCGCTGGACCGAGGTACGAGCGTCCCAGCCTATGGCAGGGATGTCAGCCGCGAAGAAATCATCGCAGGGAATACAAGCGGCACCAAGGTGCACGGCGAGGAAGGAGGCCAGCGTGGACTTGCCTGCGCCGCTGCGTCCGTCCAGCGCAACCATGAGCGGGTGGGCCGCGCTCTGTTGCAGCTCACGGAGCCGGGAGATAACCGGCGTGCTGGCCCTGTTGAGCGAAAGGTCGCGGTGATTCATGAGTGGGGTGCTGCCTAACGTAGATTGGACCGTACTCTGAGTTGAGCCAAATGCTACGTCGCGAGGAACAATCGGGAAAGGCTGCAGAGGATTGCCGCGCAGCGCGGGACGCCTCCGAACTATCGAGATCACGGCGCGCATGCGATGTCGGATCGGGCAGTGTCCACGCCAATCGGTAGAGCGCTGGACGCTACCAAGAGGGTGAGCTTGGTTGTGTGCCTTCTGTGTGCCAATGCCCCTAGAAACACCCAATCTCAGCCCATCAACACCAAAAACACAAACGGCCCAGGCAATCGCCTAAGCCGTTGTGTTGTGGTTGCTTCTGTTGGTTCTGCAAGGCTCCCGAGGAGGGACTCGAACCCCCGACCCGCTGATTAACAGTCAGCTGCTCTAACCAACTGAGCTACTCGGGATCGACGCGCCACCACCCGGTTGCGCGCGTGGCAAGTCTAATAGAATCGGCACTTGCACGGTAGCGTGGATGGGCCCGGTGCAGCGGAACCGCGCAGCCGAACGGCGCGGCTGGACCCCGGCTTTCGCCGGGGTGACGGTCCCTTCTCTCACGGCCCAGCGGCCTCCCTGCCCCGTTGCCCCACCCACCTGGGTTTTCCCCCTGCTCCACGCAGTTATCCCTCCGTTTTGCCCCTTTCCACATCATCGTAGTGTCCGGAAACCGGCCACTACAGGCATGGCAGGCCGCCAGGAGTGGGCTCCACGTGGTGCAGGGATGTGCACCGAATTCTGGGCTGCAACCGGCGGCAGGAAAGCACGTTACAAATCATGCGAGCGTTTGCTCACAAATGGAATTACGTAAGCAAGTACTCACATCATACCATCCGGCCAGATTGGCGCGATTTCAGGCCCAGCATGGCATGGAAATGTCAACGTAAGTCGTTGTTGAAAAAGATGTTACATGAACTGCGGTTCCATTTCCGACCCCCCAGTTTACCTTCTCTCCATGACTCTCAAGCCCCTCGTCGGACACGCCGAGGCCCGGCGCCGGATTGCCCAGGCGGTGAGCACAGGAAAGCTCCCGCAGGTCATCCTGATCGCCGGCCCGGAGGGGGTTGGCAAGCAGCGATTGGCCCTCTGGACGGCCCAGCTCCTCCTCTGCGAGGCGCCAGGAGCCGAGCCCTGCGGTGCCTGCCGGAGTTGCCGTCTGGTCTTGGGGCTGGCCCACGCGGACCTCCACTGGATCGTCCCGATTCCCCGCCCCAAGGCGAGCGAACCGGACAAGCAGGCGGAGGAGGCGGCGGAGAGCCTCTCGGAAGCGATGGAAGAGCGGCGGAAGTCGCCGCTGTACGGCCCGGTGGACGGCATGTCCTCGCACGGGATGGCCACGGCCCGCCTCATCGCTCGGCGGGCCGCCCTCACCCCGGTGGAGGGCCGGCGCAAGGTGTTCATCCTCGGCGAGGCCGAACGCCTGGTCGTCCAGGAATCGAGCCAGGAAGCGGCCAACGCGTTGCTCAAGCTCCTCGAGGAGCCGCCGGCGGACACCTTCTTCCTGCTGACCGCCGCCGATCCCGGACGCCTCCTCCCGACCATCCGGTCGCGGACGGCGCCGCTCCGGCTCGGTCGGCTGCGTGACGCCGACGTGCAGGGCTTCCTGGCCGCCGAACTCGATCCGCCGCCGGCCGGGCCGGCGCTCCAGCGGCTGGTGACCCGCGCCGGTGGCTCGATCGGGGCGGCCTTGATGGAGTCGGACGCCGGACAGTCGGCGCGCACCGCAGCCGCGTCCTGGCTCGAGGCCGTCATGACCGGAGCGGGCCCCGCGGCGGAACGGGCCCTCGCGCAGATGCCGTGGTCCGCCCGCGGAGAGTTCACCGACCTTCTCGACGCCGTGGCCGAGACGCTGGGCGACGCGGCCCGTGGCGCGGTGGGAGTCGAGGCCCTGCGGCCGGTACCGGCCGCGCTGGCCAGGCAGGATGCAGCGCGGCTGATGGACGCGATCACCCTGGTCATGGGGGCGCGCGAGGCGGCGCAGGGCAATGTGAATCCCCAGCTCCTGCTGGCGGTGCTGGCCGGCGACCTGGCGGAGGTGCTGTGAAGCTGTCGCATGTCGACGCGGAGGGACGGGCCCGGATGGTTGACGTCGGTGGCAAGCCGGTCACGATCCGGAGCGCCACCGCCGAAGGGCAGGTGCGGATGTCGGCCGAGGCGTACGCGCTCGTCGCGGCCCAGAACATCGCCAAGGGCGACGTCCTCGCGGTGGCGGAGGTGGCCGGGACCATGGCCGCCAAGCGGACCGGCGAGTTGATCCCGCTCTGCCACCCGCTGCCGGTGGACCTGATCGAGGTGCGCGCGGAGCTGGTGCCCGCCCTGCCCGGCGTGCGAGTGACGGCGCGGGTACGGACCGAGGGACGCACCGGAGTGGAAATGGAAGCGCTGACGGCGGCCTCGGTGGCCTGCCTCACCGTGTACGACATGGTGAAGGCGGTCGACCGGAGCATGACGATCGACGGTGTGCAGTTGCTGGAAAAGACCGGCGGGACCCACGGCGACTGGCGACGAGCATGACCACGCCATTCGACCGACCCGTCGGCGGACCCCTGAGGAGGATCAACGATTTGTTGACCCGAACCGATCACCAGATCGAACGCAATTCCCCGACGCCCCGGTTGTTCCTGCGGGGTGGCGTATTGCTCGGCGCGGCCGTGCTCGTCAGCGCGCTGGCCGGCTGGCCGCGGCGTGCCGCGGCCGTGGACACGGCACCCTCGCCGACCCTGGAATTCGTGTCCCGGGAAATCCGCGACATGACCGGGCGGCTCGGCGCCGCCCAGGGCGAGGTGGACCTGCTCAAGATCCAGCTCCAACGCGCCAACGACATCCAGGAGTTCTCGGCGCGCTACCGGATCCCGGCCGATCTCACCGCCGCGATCTACGACATTGCGCTGAGCGAGCAGATCCAGCCCGCCCTCGCCTTCCGCCTGGTCCAGGTGGAGAGCGAGTTCAAGCAGCACGCGCGGAGCGACAAGGAGGCCATCGGCTACACCCAGCTCCGGCTGGCCACGGCGCGCTTCTATGCGCCGGGCATCACGGCCCAGGAACTGGAACAGCGGGACGTAAACCTGCGGATCGGGTTCCGGTTCCTGCACGACATGCTGAAGCAGTTCGACAACAACATCGACCACGCCCTTCTGGCCTACAACCGCGGGCCGACCACCGTGGCCAACATCCTGGCCCAGGGCGGCGACCCGGCCAACGGCTACGCGCGGAAGGTCCTGCACGGCGACCCGCGGGCCTCGCAGTTGCCGGTCACCGTGGACTAGCTTCTTTCCCTGCCTTGAATTCGACGACGGCCGGCGCGCTCAGCGCCGGCCGTCTGTCGTTGTGGCCCCGCGGAGGGCCAAGAGTGCCGTGGTCAGAACGAGCACCGCGCAGAGCTGGTGCAGCGCGGCGACCGCCACTGGCACGTGGAGGAGCAGCGTGGTGACGCCGAGGCTCACCTGCAGCAGCGCGAGGCCCGGGAGCAGGGCGAGGGTGCGGTGGGTCGCGGCCGAGACCGGCTGACGCCGACCGAGTCGCCAGGCGACGAGCGAGTAGAGGGCGGCCGAGAGCCCCAACAGCCGGTGATGGAACTGGACCGCGGCGACGTTCTCGAAGGCGTTGCGGTACCAGGGCTGGATCGCGGCGTACCCAGGCGGAATCACCCGCCCCCCCATGAGGGGAAAGGTGTTCCAGGCGCGGCCTGCATCGAGGCCGGCCACGAACGCACCCGAGACGATCGTGAGATACACGAAGAGCACCAACCCGCCCG
>Ga0326726_10006184_pt1 | contig 10787 bp, 6 predicted proteins | sample MHFenrmetagenome_2_FD_207603 | JGI IMG/M metagenome (GOLD analysis project Ga0326726, IMG submission 207603) | Lab enriched peat soil microbial communities from Michigan Hollow, Ithaca, NY, United States - MHF15MN | ecosystem: Environmental > Terrestrial > Soil > Wetlands > Peat | place: USA... | reverse complement strand
GGGCTCCTTCGGCTGATAACGGTACTTGTCCCTGAGCAACGCCTGCTGCTGCTCCTCGCGGGGGTATCGATTTCCTGAATATTGACGCTGGTAAACCGGCAGCGGAGCGCGTGCTTGAGCCGTGTGGCGGTCCCACTGGTCCCATCCCTTTCGATGCTGCTCCCATTCCTGGCCCCAGCGCTCGCCCCAACGTGGCGGCGCGTCGCGCTGCCACCCGGCCCAAGCAGCGGGCGGATGGCGATAGTAGCGCACGGGAATCCGAAGGACGAACGCCGGCACGGCCTCCGGGCCCACCAGCCCCCAGGGCCCGTTGTACCAGGAGCTCGCGTACCAGCTATCCCTCTGGTACGCCCAGTACATGCCATCGTAAAAGAACAGGTTCACGTCCCCTTTCGGAGCGTAGTAGACGGGGTAGTTCGGCACCGGAGCGAGCTCGGGGTACGACCCCATGTTGATCCCGATGCTCACGCCAGGAAGCCCGATGCCAATGCTCACCTGAGCGGCGGCCGGACTCACCCAGCACAACATTCCCAACAGCACAACCAGTGCGTAGCGCATGTTCTCTCCTCTGCCACCGTTCAAGTTCTTCGTAGTGTCTTGCTCGTCGGCATGCCAGTCTCGATCACCGCGTCCCTGCCGTCCTCAACAGGAACGAGGATGCGGGCCGAGAGGAGCGGTCAGACTAGCGACGGCCATCCCGTGGCGTCGCATGACTTTCCCCTAGGCGGAAGCCTGGGTCCTCTTTGTCAGTTTCACCCGGGAGCACACGGCTGGCTATTGGACCTTGGCCCCATGCTTGGAGTTGCGGGCGAGCCGGGGACCTTGGTCAAAAGGGAGGGGTCCTGCTCGAGCGGCTCGTGGACGCGATGAGCGCCGAGCCGGCGCCAGCTTAACGCCTACGCACCCAATCGCAGGAGAGACAAACTGGATACTTGCTGTAGTCGAGCTTTCCAAAGCTACTTCTCACCCCGGATAGCACCGGTCCATTCCACACTTCCTGGACACTCTGCGAGTTGAGGTCTCCCAGAACCTGAACCCCGTTGGAATCCATGCAACAGGTAACGACCCGGCCGTCCCAGAGCACCGACATGGATGTCCAGGGGAAATAGCAGACAGACACGATCTCCCTGCCCAGGCGGTTGTACGCTCTCCCGCCTCCATAGTTGTGCAAGGAGGTGACATTCAAGCAATCCCCAACCCGGGGATCAATGAGAGGGCTCCACAGGGATCTGAACTCCGCCGTCCTGGCATTGTTCGTTTCGTTGGGTAGATATTGAAGGATCAATCGCGGGTTGTCCTTCTGCATGTCCTTCCGGATCCTCAGAAAATCCTTGATGTTCTGGAGCGTCACCTTGAAATCCAGCCGTTTCATGGTGTTGTTGTACGACTCTTCGTCCGTACCATAGAAACTGATCTTCATCTTGTCCAAGCCCGCACTGATGATCTTCCTCGATGTCTCAGGAAACAGCAGTGAAGCGTTCGTCACGATATAGGTGCGCTCTATTCCGCAAGTCTTTGCGAGGTGAATTTTCTCGCTGAGCAATTTATCCAGCAGCGGCTCGCCGAACCCGTGCAGATGCGTGACGGGCTTTCGCCTCTCTCCGGACACTTCCCTGATGATCTTCTCGAACAATGCAAAGTCCATGAAGCCGCGTTTTCTCGATAGGGTGTCGCGAGGACACATGACACACTCTGCGTTGCAGTGATTCGTATTCTCGATCATCATCACGGATGGCAGCGGAAGATGATACTTGTAGTGCGGGTAGAAGAGCAGAGGGGTCTTGGCCAACGACAAGAGCAGCTTGGTCTTCGTGTCTCCGATATTGAAAATCATCGCGCCAGCAACGCCGCCGGTGCCTAGCCGCGAACCGGTCCGGCCTCGCCCAGATATTTCGGGTCGATTCGCTCCACTTCTTCGGCCGTCACGTCGATCGAGCGACGGATTTGCTCCTCTGTGTGGCTGGCCGTGATGAAGAACCGCAGCCGCGCCGCCCGCTCTTCGACGGCTGGATGGAGAATCGGCTGGACGTTGATCCCCCGGTCGAACAGCGCCCGCGAAAGGCGCAAGCAATGAACCGAGTCCCCCAGGATCACCGGCACGATCGGCGAATCCTTGCTCAGGCCGGTGTTCAATCCCCGGGCCCGGGCCAGCGTCAGGAAGAGGCGGGCCCGTTCATGAAGCCGGGTCACCCTCTCGGGCTCGTCCTGCAGCAGCCGGATCGCCGCGAAGGCGGCGGCGGCGTTGGCCGGCGAGATTCCCACGCTGTACACGAAGCCCGGCGCCGTGTACTTCAGATACTCGACGATGGCCCGACAACCGGCAATGTATCCGCCGCAGCTGCCGAACGACTTGCTCAGGGTGCCCATCCACAGGTCGACGTCCTGGGGATCCACGCGGAAGTATTCGCCTATGCCGCGTCCGTGGAGTCCCAGGACGCCGGCTGAGTGGGCCTCGTCGACCATGAGCAGGGCCTTGTGGCGCTTCTTGACGTCGATGAACCGAGGCAGGTCCGGGATATCGCCATCCGTGCTGTAGACGCCCTCGATTGCCACCAGCACGCGACGATAGTCGCCACGCACGTCGGCCAACAGCTTGTCCACCACCTGCCAGTCGTTGTGGGGAAACGGGCGCCGATGGGCGCCGGACAGGAGGCAGCCCTGGACGATGCTGTTGTGCGCCAGAGCGTCGTGCAGAATCAGGTCGCCCGGCCCGAAGAGGTGGCCCACCGTGGTTTCATTCGTCGAGTGTCCCCCGACGAAGACAATCGCGTCGTCGGCGCCGATGAAATCGGCAATCGCCCGCTCCAGATCGCGGTGCAGGCCCTTCTCTCCGGAAACCAGGCGGCTGGCCGACACCGACGTTCCATAGCGATCGATCGCTGCCTTGGCTGCGGCTGCGACCACCGGGTCACCCGACATGCCCACGTAGTTGTAGCTGGAGAAGTTGATCATTTCCCGACCGCCGATCACGGTCGTGTCGTTGCTGACCCCCTCGTGGACTGTGAAGAATGGGTTGCCCAATCCCATCGATTCGAGCATCTCGAGGTTCTCTTTCAGCTTGATGTATTCGGGATAACGATCGAAACGATAGTCTTCCGGCGGGATCTCGGTCGCCCGCGACGCCCCGCGGGTATCGCGGCCGTTTACCAGGTGCTTCTGGACCGCGTCGATGACTTCGCGGCACGTGTACATCTCTGCGATCACCTGGGCCGGGAACCGGCCGCCGAAATGATCCTCCAGCGCCGCGACAATCGCCATTCGCTCCAGTGAGTCCAGCCCCAGCTCGACGATCGACGAGTCCAGATCAAGCCCGACCGTCCGGTCCTTGCCGATCGACCGGACCACGTCCAACACGATCTCGGACGTCTCTTCGAGTGTCTGCCAGCGGGCCACAGCGCGGCTACTGTTCGAAGTCGATGGGCCGCGGGCACCCTCTGGCCGACGCAGCTCGGCTGCCTCGCCAAGGCTTCGGTCTTCGGATGTCGGTATCAGGTCCGCCTGCCCACGGCTCGGAGCGGAGGGGGCAGCGACCAGCCCGTCGCCCTCTGCCCGATGCCACTCGGCCACCACATCCAGGCTTCGCTCCAGGAACGCATCACGGCAGGCGTGGCGCTGGATCTTGCCGCTGGAGGTCTTGGGCATACTCCCGGCGCGCACGAGCACAATCGAGTCGACCACTAGCTCATGCTCCCTGGCCACCTCGCGGTGGATCGCCTCGATCACCTGGGCCGCCTCCGCCCGCTGGCGCCGGGCCAGCTCCAGGATGACCACCAGCTTCTGTTCGGGTCCCTCCTCCACTGTGAACGCAGCGGCCGAGCCGGCGCGCACGTCCGGGTGGCTCTTGGCCGCGGTGGCTTCTATGTCTTGTGGGTAGTGGTTGCAGCCGTGGACGATCACCAGGTCCTTCAGCCGGCCGGTGACGAACAGCTCGCCGTCGTGCGAGAAGCCCAAGTCACCCGTACGCAGGAACGGGCCTTCGCCCGTGTCTTGCAGGAACGCGCGGAACGTCTGCTCCGTTTCGTCGGTTCGCTGCCAATATCCTTGAGCGACGCTCGCGCCCGACACCCAGACCTCGCCGACCTGGCCGGGTGGCCGACGGATTAGCCGATCCGGGTCGGCAATGACAATCTGCTGGTCGGGCATGGTCTGCCCACAGCCGACCAGGGCACGGGCTCTGCTCTCGCCGGCTGCGATCGGCACCGCGCGATCGGCCTCCAACGACTTGCCATCGAACCAGCGAACGACGGGTAGGGTGGTCTTATACCCGCCTGATACCAGCAGCGTCGCCTCGGCCAAGCCGTAGCAGGGGTAGAAGGCTTCCGGCCGGAAGCCGCAAGGCGCGAACGTCTCAGCAAATCGCTCAAGGGTTTCTGCCCGCACCGGCTCGGCCCCGCTGAAGGCCACTGTCCAACTGCTCAGGTCCAGTGTGGCCCGGTCATTGGGCGTGATCTTGCGAACGCAGAGGTCGAAGGCGAAATTCGGGCCCCCGCTCGTTGTCCCGCGGTAACGGGATATGGCCTGGAGCCAGCGGAACGGCTTTTGAGCAAAGGCCAAGGGCGACATCAGGATGTTCGGACGACCCAGGTACAGGGGCTGGAGGATCCCACCTACCAAGCCCATATCGTGGTAGCTCGGCAGCCAGAACACGCCAACGGCTGACCGCGTGTGCTCGAATGCATACGCGATCAGCGCCGAGTTGTGGAGCAGGTTTGCATGGCTCAGCATCACCCCTTTGGGGGTCCCCGTCGAGCCGGACGTGTATTGAAGGAAGGCCAGCGTGTCGCCGGTGATCGGCGGACGTCGCCACTGCCCCTCGTACCCGTGGTCGGCCCCGTGGGCGATCCCGTCAGTGGCGAGCCATCGAAGCCCGTTCAGATCCGATGTCTGGTCAATCTGCGGCTTGACCCACTCGAGGAGCGTATCGGTCGTCAACGCTATCGTCGCGCCGGCATCGGCGGCAATCGCCTGGAGACGGGACGGCTCGCGGTTCATCCGCGGAGGATAAGCCGGCACCGCGACCACTTCGGCATATTGACAGCCGAAGAACGCAGCGATGAAATCCAGCCCGGGCGGGTAGAGGAGCAGCGCGCGCTGACCCTTCAGGTTCTGCGACTCCAGCCAGGCTCCGATGGCTCGAGCCTGCCGGTCGAGCTCGCGGTAGCTCAGATGGACCTCATCGGATTCACCGTCAACCAGGAACGTAAAGGCCCGGTTGTCCCCTTGGCATTCCGCCCGCTCGCGCAGCAGGTCAACCAGCGTGGTCGGTCCGGCCGGCGGATCGAGGAACCGGTACTTGGGAGGCACGGCGAGCCTAGCTCCGGGAACCGGGCAGCCTGTTCATGGGGAGGGATTTCGCGGAGACGGTGCGAACCCGCCACACCCGGGTCGCCGGCTCTCGAGACGCACGCGTTGTTCTTGGCATCCTCGCGACGGGCACTCGGCTCGGCGGCCCGACCCAGCAGACGCCCACATCGCCCGTGTGCCAATCGGTTGAGCGTACCACGCACCCCGAGTCGCTTCAAACCACCTTTGGAGTGCCGAGGCCCATGTCGCGGGGCGGCCCGTGGAGAGTGATAAGATGCGGCCCTCATCCGGCGGAGGTCAGGCATGGCGGGCTCGGTCCCTGTCTCGATACGCCCTATCGAATTGGGGAATAGAAGGCAGCTCAAGACGTTCATCAAGTTCCCGTGGAGCATCTACGGGGACGATCCCAACTGGGTCCCGCCCCTCATCTTCGACCAGCTTCAATTCTTCACACCGGGAAAGAATCCGTATCTGTCCCATTCGGCGGCCCAGCTCTTCATGGCGTTTCGCGGCGACGAGCCGGTGGGCAGGATCTCAGCCCATGAGAACAATCAGCACATCCGGGCTCACCATGACGGAGCAGGGTTCTTCGGGTTCTTCGAATGCATCGACGACCAGGCGGTAGCCGATGCGCTGTTCGATGCTGCTTCGGCCTGGCTGCGGGAGCGGGGACTCAAGACCATGCGGGGGCCCGTCAGCTTCTCCGTGAATCACGAAGTCGGATTGCTGCTCGATGCGTTCGACGAGCCGCCTCTCATCCGGATGACCTACAATCCCCCGTTCTATGCCGCTCTGATCGAGGGATACGGCTTGGAGAAGATCCAGGATCTGTACGCGTATGTCATGTTCGAGAGTGAGGAGATTCCGGAGCGGCTCCGCGGCATGTCCGATCTCGTTCTCGAGGACCCCAAGCTCGTCGTCCGGACGGTGGACGTCCGGGATTTCAAGAATGAGATGGAGCGGATAAAGAAGATATACGCGGAGGCATGGTCCGAGAACTGGGGTGCCGTCCCGCTGACCGAAGAAGAGTTCGACCGGATCGTCGGAGAGTTCAGATTGATTTACGACAGAGACCTGTTCTTCATCGCCGAGTACGATGGCGAGCCGGCCGGTATGTCACTGGTGCTTCCCGATATGAACCAGGCTCTGAAGAAAGCTGGCGGCCGGCTGTTCCCCTTGGGTTTGCTGAAGATGCTTTGGTATAGGCGGAAGATCAACTCCTGGCGCATGCCCGTTCTTGGAGTCCGGAAAGAACACCGCCTGAGAGGCATCGAGGTCGTCTTCTGCTGTCGTACGTGCGATGTCGCCAAGAAAAACAGGAACTACCGGAAGGGCGAGATGTCCTGGATACTCGAGAGCAATACGGCGGCCAACGCCGTACTGAAAAAACTGGGTGCGCGGAGGTCGAAGACCTACAGAATTTATGAGAAACCGATTTCGTGACGAGGTCGCGTGCGGGTTCTGGTGACCGGAGGGACAGGTTTCATCGGGAGCCACCTCGTGGAGGCGTTACTCGCCCAGGGCCACGAGGTCCGCTGTCTGGTCAGGGACGCCCGACGGCTCGGCTGGATCCCGGGGCTTCCGTCGGTGACGATTGCCCGTGGGAGCATGGACGAACCTCGTTCTCTCCTGGACGCCACGCGTGGAGTGGACCAGGTCTACCACCTGGCTGGATTGACGCGGGCCCGCGCGGCGCGGGAGTTTTTCCGCGTCAATGGTGAGGGAACTCGACATCTGGTCCGGGCGTGCCTGGACACACCCGAGGGACCACGCCGCCTCGTTCACCTGAGTAGCCTCGCCGCGGTGGGCCCCATGCCGATGGCTACCGCGTGTGCCGAGGACGTCTCGGCCCGTCCGGTTTCCCCGTACGGGTCGAGCAAATTGCAGGGCGAGGCGGCCGTTCTCGATGCACGGGATCGCCTGCACGTCACCGTGCTGCGTCCCCCCGTCGTGTACGGTCCTCGAGACCGCGGCGTCTTGGAAATCGCCCGGTGGGTGGCACGAGGTCTTCTGCCAATGCCTGCCGGTCCGTCGCGGACCTTCAGCCTGTGCTACGTTCAGGATCTCGTGACGGCCCTTCTGATAGCGGGCGAGGCCAAGGTCCCCTCCGGTGAAATCTTCAACGTGGCCGGCGAAGGGGCCTTCACGTGGGAGCAGGTGGGCGACGCTCTGGGCGAGGCCCTGGGAGTAAACGTCACACCGTTGCGGATTCCTGTGCCGGTTCTCCTCGCTCTCGCGACGGGTGCGGACGCTTGGGCGTGGCTCGCGGGACGACCCGGCTATTTCTCTCGAGGAAAGGTCCGGGAGGCTGCCGGGCACTGGCTCTGCGATACGTCGAAGGCGCGACAGCAACTCGGCTTCGTCCCCAGCATAGGGTTGAGGAAGGGCGTGGCGATGACCGTGAAGTGGTATCGAGAGGCCGGCTGGCTCCATTGAGAAGCCGGATCTTCTTCATTTGCGGCTCGATGAATCAGACAACCCAGATGCACCAGATCTCCGAGCACCTCCCCGAGTACGAGCATGCCTTCTCGCCCTACTACTGCGACGGCCCCATCGAGATGCTTCGAAGACTCGGGCTCATCGAGTTCACGATCGCCGGGAACAAGCTGGCGGGACGCTGCCGGGGCTATTTGGAGCGCCATGGCCTGCCCGTCGACTACGGGGGCAAGAACGGGCCGTACGACCTGGTGGTGACCTGCACGGACCTGTTCCTTCCGAAGAACATCCGGGGCAAGAGGATCGTGCTGGTTCAGGAGGGGATCACGGATCCGGAATCGAGTGTGTTTCATCTCGTCAAGCGTCTCCGGTTTCTTCCTCTCTGGCTGGCCGGAACATCGACCACCGGGCTCAGCGATGCGTACGGGGTATTCTGCGTCGCGAGCGACGGATATCGCGACTTCTTCATCCGAAAGGGCGTGCGCCCCGAGAAGATCGTCGTCACCGGGATCCCCAATTTCGATGACTGCCGGCGCTATTGCAGCAACGACTTCCCTCATCGACACTACGTGCTGGCGTGCACCTCGCCGCTGAGGGAGATATTCCGGCGCGAGGATCGCAAGGCCTTCATCCGAAGGGCTGTCGAGCTCGCGGGCGGCCGGCGCCTGATCTTCAAGCTCCACCCGAACGAGAATGTCGAGCGCGCCACCCGGGAGATCCATCGGCACGCGCCGGGAGCCATGGTGTTCGCGACCGGCAGCGCGGAAGAGATGATCGCGAACTGCGATGCCCTGCTCACTCGATTTTCGTCGACGGCCTTCGTCGGCCTCGCCCTGGGCAAGGAGACCCACTCCGACTTCGACATGGACGAGCTGCGCCGGCTGATGCCCGTTCAGAACGGCTCGGCGGGCCTCAACATCGCGAAGGTCTGCCGCCGGGTTCTCGATGCGGGTTTGCCGTAGCTTCGGGTGGCGGCGGTGTGCGTACCAGAGATACGTATTGCCACCCGATGCGGCGAGGTGATACAGAGTGATTTTTGGGGACGTTGGCGCCCCGCCCATCGTCCCGGTCGCGTCACGCCCGTGAAAACTCGCGGGTCACGCAGAGGGAGCATGCTGAGCCTAAAGGATGGGTGTCAATCGACATGAGCACGAACGGTCGCCCCGATGACCTTCACCGCGTGGTCGTGACCGGCATGGGTGTCGTGACCCCCATCGGGGAGACCCCCGCCGAGTTCAGCGCCGCGCTTCGGGCGGGTCGTTCCGGAATCACCCACTGGAAGCACATGGACGAACGCACGCTGTCGAAGATCGGCGGCGACATGTGTGAGTTCGACTTGGGCGCGCACTTCGGGCGGGTGGGAGCGGGATATCCCCCTGACCTGATCAAACGCGCGCGCAAGGTCGTGCGCGCCACGCCACTGACCGGGCGGCTCGCCGCCGCCGCGGCCCTGCAGGCCTATGTCGACGCCGGTCTGCACGATACCGGGCTCGATCCCGAGCGCGTAGGGCACGTGGCCGGCGGCAACAATCTGAACAACAACTACTTCGTGCAAAATGTCCGCGCTTTTGACCAAGACCCTGGATCCATCGATCCCCGCTTGGGCACGGTGTTCTGGGACACCGACGTGCTCGGCAAGATCGGGGAGCTGTTGACCGTCAAGGGCCCCAACTTCATGGTCGGCAATGCCTGCGCGAGCGGCAACGCCGCGCTCCTCTCCGCGATTGACCTCCTGCGGGCGGGCCGCGTGGATACCGTGGTGGTCTCGGCCGCCACGCAGGAGCTGGATCCGGTCACGCTGCAGGGGTGGGCGCTGATGAACGCGCTCGTGTGGAAGTCCTTCGCCGACGCCCCCACCCATGCCAGCCGGCCCTTCGACGCACGGCGCGAGGGCTTCGTACCCGGCGAGGGCGCCGGGGCGGTCATCCTCGAGACCCTCGCCGGCGCGCGGGCACGCGACGCGCGGATCCATGCCGAGCTGCTGGGTGGTGTGTCGACCTGCGATGCGACGCGGCTGCCCAAGCCGGTTGTCGAGGGCCAGGTGCGGGTCATGCGCGGCGCTCTGCGCGATGCCCGCGTCACGCCGGAGCAGGTCAACTACATCAATGCCCATGGCACCTCGACCGTCCTTGCCGATGCGGCCGAGGTCGAGGCGATCAAGCAGGTCTTCGGCGATCATGCCTACCGCATCCCGATCAATTCGACCAAGTCCATGCTCGGGCACTGTCTGACGGCGGCGGGCCTGGTCGAGCTGGTCGCCCTTCTCGTGCAGATGGAGGACGGGTACCTGCACCCGACGATCAACCTCGACGAGGCGGAGCCCGGCTTTGACCTGGACTTCGTGCCCCATCATGCACGTCGATACGACATCGAGATCGCGATTTCAAATTCGTTCGGCTTCGGCGGGCTCAACGCCTGCGTGGTCGTGGGCCGAGCCCCATAAGGACGATCGTTCGAGCGTCCGCGCCCCTCGGAGAGCCGCGCGACCTGCTCCGCAACGTATCCGGGGAGGTCCGGGGCATGTCGATCCATCCATGACGACAGAATCTGCACACGCGATCGACGTCGAGAACCTGACGAAGCGCTACGGGGATCTGCGGGCGGTCGACGACGTATCGTTCCACGTCAAGACGGGCGAGGTGTTCGCCTTCCTGGGCCCGAACGGCGCCGGTAAGACCACCACCGCCGAGATCATCGAGACGATCCGGACGCCCACGTCGGGGACAGTGCACCTGCTCGGGATGGACGTCACGACAAGCAAGCGCGACATCGTGCCCCGCATCGGCGTCCTCCCGCAGGGGTTCAGCTCCTTCGACAAGCTAACGGTCCGGGAGACCATCCAGTACTACGCGCGCCTTTTCGGCTCCAAAAGCGCCAACCTCGACGGGCTGATAGAGCTCGCGAACCTCACGGACAAGAGTACACAACAGTTCAGGAATCTGTCCGGCGGCTTGAAGCAGCGCCTCGGAATCGCCATTGCGCTCGTGAACGATCCCGAGGTCGTGTTCCTCGATGAGCCGACGACGGGGCTCGACCCGCGCGCAAGG
>Ga0326726_10006183_pt1 | contig 10789 bp, 10 predicted proteins | sample MHFenrmetagenome_2_FD_207603 | JGI IMG/M metagenome (GOLD analysis project Ga0326726, IMG submission 207603) | Lab enriched peat soil microbial communities from Michigan Hollow, Ithaca, NY, United States - MHF15MN | ecosystem: Environmental > Terrestrial > Soil > Wetlands > Peat | place: USA... | reverse complement strand
GGAACCTGGACGGGAGGACCGAGATCGGGGTATTCCGACCGTCAACTCACCTGTACTACCGGGACTTCAATGGAAATGGCGTGTGGGATGGAGGGGTGACCGACAGGGTATCCAGTTTCGGTATAACCGAAGACATCCCGGTATCCGGAATATGGGCATAAAAATCCTTTTTTTCTTTTATAACGAGGTGGGAGTCTTGGAAAAAATCCGTTCCACTTCCTGAGATCCCAAAAGCGGCCGCAGATAGTACCATTTTCCTGATTTAGGGTGTTGATACTGAACCAGGTCAGGGCTCCCGGGGCACGGTGGATCAGAATAGGGTTTCTGAGAATGTTCAGTCATTGATCCGCTATGGGGGGGGTGCCCCGTCGGTGGGAGTGTTTATTATCCAGGAAAATATTGGTAGTATCAGGTACGTTGTTGCGAGCCTTTCATGCAATTTCATAGTTCGGGTGCGAACATTTGTTGATGCGGGTTTCCGCAAAAATAAATTTACGGGTATCACCCGCCTCAGGGCCTCTCCGGGGCACGGCGGGCAGGGAGTTTTTCTGGATTTTAATTATTAATCCTCCGTAAGGAGCCCTGTCGAAGGCGAAGGTGTTCATCATACAGGATAGGAGAGAGCAACCAATCCAATCCTCATAGCTGAATAATCATTTTTTATGGTTTGGGAAGGATCTGGTTAGTTTCAGCGAGTTTCTGCAGCCTCGGGCAACGTGAAAATCAGCAGTAAAAATGAACGTATGTACTTGAAAAATTATTTCTGGACGAATGCGTGAAGTTGTTCCAGCATATACTTTTCAACCTGTTGTACAACCTCGAGTTTCCCACGGAATGCGAGCAGCTCCCGTTCATCCCCCTCCATATTGGCAAACTTGATCTTCTCCTTCCGTTCGACAACGGTTACATCATATTTTTTTGAGATATCCACGATAAGCTTCTGGGGGACCCCGGGGGGGATGAGGACATCATATAACGGTTCTTCCTGTGCCATGTTCATTCACCAGTATCATTTACCTATCTTGATCCGCCGCCTCATAATACATGGGCCTCCCCGGACGCCCCCAATCGGGTTTTTGGGCTTCCCAAGCGAGTTCATGCATCGCCCCATCAGAGCCGCGCCACGTGCGAGGCCGTCATCAACAAAAACAAGATGGTCAATCGGATCATCAAAAAGGTTACGCCCGATAATCCCGTCAAGGATATATTCGGGTTTCCGGCCCGAGATTGCCGCCCTGCCTGTAAACCCAATCGACGAATTTTTCAGAACAAGATTCTCTTCTACCGCAACATCGATCAGCCGTAATGCCATTTTTGCGCAGACACGATCAACGACTTCATTGAGGGTTGCAATATTGTATTTTTTGTAGATCTCGGATCCGATGGCAACCAGTTCGTTCAGCTCGCTGCTGTTCACTCCGCAGTCACTCCCGATCATTGCGATACCCGATTCCTTGGCAAGGCGGGCGTTGACCGGAACACGCCCGAACCGGTTGCGTTCCGGTGGCACAATGCGGATATCAATGTGCTTGTGAGCACGCTCAACATATTCGTCGATGACCTTGCGGTTGCCCCCGCTGAAGAGGCCCCCACTCACGCTGTGTTCACCAAAAATATCAAGGGCGGTCCCCGTCCGCTCGTGCACGAGTCCGGTTCCCCTCACCAGAGCATCCGGGATAGCACCGGCCAGCCCACAGAAATTTCCCACGGTTTTTGCAAACGGGTTCGGGCTGTCGGCCGGCACATCACTGGTTATGCGTCCGTCAAGGGTGGTCCCGAAATCAACCGAAACGCACGGGTTGCGAAAATCAACCGGTGTCCATTTTGCCCCCTCCTTGATTCCTGCCATCGCAAGCTCTCCTTCCATTTCGTTGGCGACCATCTCCACACCTGTCGAACCAACCGGAGGAATCACACCGGCAACCGCCCCGACAAATACGACTTTGTCGGCAAAACTGAACGGCTGAAGTTTTTGCGACTGGTTCTCTTTTGACATAGGAGGCGTCATCTTACGGGGAGGGACACCTGCAATCAGGCAGCCGTTTGCGAGGGCTATGACAAAGTCACCAATCTGGTCGGGTGACTCCATCTCAGCAACGACCCCCGTGCTGCGTACAACAAAATCAAGGTCTTTTATGACATCAAGGTGTGCGTCTTTGTGGCACTGGAGGAGGGTATCCCTCACAAGCTCGGTCACTGCTTCACGGGTGAGTTCTGTCCCGTCAAGCGTCGCACCGAAGATGGTCTCTCCCGGTTTCGGTGGACGGATATCCCGGCTCATGCTTACGGTCTTATTGATAACATAGGACATCCCGGTCTCAAGACTCACCCCGGTCAGGATGCATTTGGTGGTAGTATTCCCCATCTCAACCGAGGCAACGATAAAATACGGTTTGTTCTTATATTCAGGAACCTGCATTCCCAGGCCATGCGCAATCTGAGGGGGAGGAGGACTTTCAACAATGTGCGGTCTTGGTTTAATAAAGCGGGAAAAAAAACTGGGGCACATTACTATTCGTTTCGTTATTGCAGATCCATATAATTTTCTATATTACATCCAGGAATATTCTGATCGTCGTATCCGTTTTCCGGGAGTATTGTAAAGAAGGGAACGGATATCCCCATCTGCTCAAGCGTCTTACGGTTAAAACGAGGTATTCTCGTATTCTGCCTGTTATTGTTGTGGATCTCCTGCGTCCGGCATACTGACGTTATAATCGGGTACTGAAAGAAACAGCAGGTAATTTTTTAAAGGACTGTCACAGGGAGCATTTTTAGGATGGAAAGTGTTTAATCAGACAACACCCAAAAAATAGTATATTTTTCGGGATATCCATGATCTCTGTATTACTTGTAGAAGACGAACCTGAGGTGCTGGAGCTTACCAGACTGTTCCTTGAGAGGGACACAGAGCTGTCCATCGACGTATGCCTTTCGGTTAATGAGGCACTCCGGAAACTAAACCACAAGGTCTACAACGTCATTGTTACCGATTATGTTATGCCGGAAGAGAACGGGATCCAGTTATTAAAAACCCTGAAATTCCGGGGAATCGAAACCCCGCTCATAATTTTTACCGGCAAGGGCGACGAAGAGATCGCCATCGAGGCATTGAATCTGGGTGCGGCCTTTTACCTGCAAAAGAGTGAGAATCCCCGGTTCCAGTTTGCAAAATTGAGAAAAATGATTTATGAAGCCGCACTGAAGCAACGCACCGAAGAGATATACCGTGAAAATAATATATGCGTGGTGATTCCCGCATGGAATGATGAAAAACATATCGGAAAAACCCTGGATTCAATTCCCGATTATATCTTCAGGATTTATGCAGTTGATGACGCATCCACGGATCAGACACCGGAAATTATCCGGAAATATGCAGAAAAAGATCCCAGGATTACGCTCATCCGGCATGATAAAAATAAAGGTGAGGGGGCATCGGTTACATCCGGATATCGTGAAGCGCTCAAAGAAAGCATGGATATCGCCGTCGTGATGACCGGCAATAACGAGATGGACCCCGCATATCTTTCGGCGTTTCTCGATCCAATAATTAAAAGGCAGGCTGATTATGCGGTGGGAAACCGCCTTCAGGGCCCCGAATACAGAAAATTAATGACGGGTTGGGAATTTTTTAGTAATGCACTCCTTACCCTGCTCACAAAGATTGCGAGCGGATACTGGCAGTTGATGGACCCGCAGAATAACTACACGGCGATTTCAAAAAGAGCTCTTGAACGCATCGATCCAAACACCATATACCCCCGTTACGGGTATTGCAACGACATTCTGGTACGACTGAATACCTACGGTTTCAAGGTTGTAAATGTCAAACACCCCGCACGGCATATTGTCGGGGAGGTAACGGGAGTACGGTATCGCACGTATATTTTCAGGCTCTCCAGACTCCTTACAAAAGATTTTTTCTGGCGTATGAAAGAAAAATACATTATCCTCAATTTTCACCCGCTTGTTTTCTTCTACTTTTTCGGGATATTATGTATAATGACGAGTCTCTTTTTAGGTATTTATGCACTCTACGGCAAGATTTTCGGGATGGAACCGTTATTCGTCCGGGCTACACTTACGCTGATTCTCTTGTTTATAGGTTCGATGTTTGTTCTCTTTGCAATGCTCTTTGATATGGAACAGGAAAGAAATATCGGAATGTACTGAATTCTTCCTTATTTTTTGACGTCCCCGATAAAGGAATGTACATGAAACCTGATTTATTACCGATAATTTAAGATTTCGTACCATACAAAGGAGGGGTTCATCGGTTCCCCTCTTGTTGAGATACCCGGGGATTTTTGCCGGGACATTCAGAGCGGACTCTTCTTACCAGTGCGTCGAGTGTTGCCAGAAGGATTTTGTCGGGGAAACCAGGATCTTCCGGTGCCGTACCGTCCGACAGCTAGAGAATCCAGCCTGTAAATCCGGTCACCATGCGGTGAGGCATCACGGGATGAGTCCTGGATGTGTGACAGATAAAGGACATGCAATTAAAAATCTTTCAGGTTCAGAGAATATGCAAGAGCTTTTGTAATACCATATGCAGATAATTATTGTGAAAGGGAATACAATATCCCCATGTAAAAGCGGGGGAAGATGATGAAGATAAGAAAACCGGATGCGTATACCACCGCTGCAATTCTGCTCATAGCAACAGCGGCCATCCTCATAGTGGCCGCCCTTGTGACCGGCCTCGGGGAGTTCGTTACCGCTGCCTTTGTGGTTTCCGGTACAGCATGCGCCCTGATCGGACTTTTCATGCTGACGTTTACCAGGGGCAGGACAGTGGATTCCCGGAATGTCGGGATTCTTATTGCACAATGGTGTAAGAATATCAGCAGTATAGAATCTGATCTTGGTATTACCGGGAATGCCTATTTCCTTCCCCCGCGCGTCACCGGAGAATCAAGGGTTATGCAGTTCAATCCTACCCTGACCTTCAGCGGGAGCGATATACCGGCAAAAGACACATATTCAAAAACCGGGGCCGGCGGACTTATCGTCACCCCGTCCTGCGAACCATGGATCCAGGATCTCAGAAAACGAAATGCACTGGTGATCCCGGAAAAAGAGGAGGAACTGATCATCCTCATGAATGAAACCGTGGGAGGAGTCCTTGAATTCGCTTCCCGGGTTTCCGGCACCTGGCACGATAATACGATTTCACTTACGTTCCACGGGTATCAGCTTATTGATGGTTGTAAGGCTATTGCGCGGGAATCCGAAGAATTGTGTACCATGAACCCGTGTCCGGTATGCAGCCTCTGCGGGTCTTTAATCGCCGAGGGGACGGACAAGATTGTCACTCTCGACCGTTGCTCAGTAAACCCCTCGAATCGCGATGTCACCGCAATCTTTACGATGTCCCCCTTCCGGAAGACTGCGTCTGCCGAACATCCTTTATAAGATGCAGCTTCCGGTCGCCCGCATTGTTTTTATCACCTGACCATGAATGATCCCCGTTGAATACCCGATAGGTTCCGGCTGTAAGCTGCAAACTCCCTCCTGCCCGGGGGATCATTCCGGTAATGGTCTTCGGGCGCACGGTGAATCTGTATGAGTATGACAGACGCGCCCCGGCTCATAAACTCATGCCTTTTCAGGTATAAAATCAGGGGATGCACACCGTTTTTTCGCTGGGTGTACAAGGAAGGTGCACTGACTCCTAAAAGAATAAAAACACGAAAACTTATATCAGTACTACACATGGTTTAGATTCCTGAATGGAACGGTAGTACCCTGCTTAAAAAATTACGTGGTGAAGCACTCATGAAGAATACCATACTGATCCTCCTTATCATCATCATTGGATGCATCCTGTCAACAGGATGCGTTGGCCAGATAAAACAGATAAATGCGACATCGAATACTACGACTGTCACCCCCACGAACACCTTCATCCCGTTTCCAAACGAGACTAATATTTCCTATAGTACGGTAGTACCGGAAGAAACAGTAACATCAGGGTTGAAAGGATCCTTGAGAATATCCATCGGTGGCTGGGACGCTGATCTGCCGGCATATGTAGACAATAAGAGCGTCGGCATTGTAACAAAGAATAAACCCCTGGATGTGATGCTGGATGAAGGGACCCATGCAGTACGGGTCTGCACAGGCATAATGTGCGAGGAGGAGAATGTGACGGTCAGATTCGCAAAACAAAATCATGTCGATTTTGAAGAGCGGTTAATACGGGATGTTGAATTCCCGAAGCCGACGGCGCGGATCCTCGGGTATAATCCATCCGGTGATACCATTACTGTCAACGTGGAGTTTATCAATCCCTCAGAAAAAGACCTTTACATGACCGCAGACGTCAGGTGTGCCTATACCTATATCGACTCCAGAGATGCCAGGACCGGAAGTATGGCAACTGGTATGGTAGGTGCAGAGGTGATAAGTGGTTCACGCGTCCGGGCGGATGTGGATCTCGGTCTGGCCTACGGGTACAGTTATGTCTACTCTGTTCCTATAATCTCGGGGATTACATCACGGTAATTTCCGACCCAAAATTCGTATCTTTTTTTCAATAGTGTCCGTTTTCAGAAATCCGTTCCGGTTACGCATGGGAATTTCTTGTCTGACTTCTGATCAGGAATTATGAGATTCCTGCTCAACCCGGTGTGATATCTGTAATTTCCGTTTTGGAAACTACACATTCCGATATACCATGGGAATTTCCCCTGATTTTTTCATGCGTATGGCAGCACAAGACATAAGGATAAGCACGCAGCATGAACTCTTACGGCATTTTTTTGTGCCGGTATGTTACGTGAGAGGGGAAGAAAATGGTAAAACTTACCGCAGAAATGAAAGAAGTTTTCGTAAAAAATAAAGTATTTGCTGTCGCGACAGCCTCAAAGAAGGCACTACCTAACGTCGCACCCGTTGCAACTGTACAGCTCGTCTCCGACGATACCATCTGGATTGGAGACAATTATATGGTAAAGACACTCGCCAATGTCAGGGAAAACCCGGTTATGGCCCTTTATTTCTGGGATCCAGAAAAGAAACGGTGTTTTCAGGCTAAAGGAACCGTGACGGTAAAGACCAGCGGTCCTGATTACGAAAAAATCAAAAAACAGATTAAGGAAAAAGGAGCCCACTATCCGGCAAAAGGTCTGCTCGTTTTTTCTATAACAGAAGTATACGAATGCACCCCGGGCCCGAATGCAGGAAAAAAGATTGAATAAAAAAACCAAAAAAGTCCACATACAGGGCGATGACAACAAAGCCCCTGCCGGGAATCCCTATTTTTCCCCGCTCACGCAGACAGCAACAGCGCCTCTGTATCCTGGTGCAGGGATGAACGGACACATAAAAAAATCCTTTGGTTTTGTATGGTTCAGTAAAATGTTCATGACATCAGTCTCCTGTATTCCATGGAGGCCTTCTCCGGTTGTTTTGATGATCGCTTCTTTCATCGACCAGAAGGTAAAGAAAATACTCTCTCTCTGGTCAGGTCTTGTACCCTGCAGGTAGCTTATTTCACGAGGGCAAAAGAGATATTCCGCGATCTCCAGGACCGGATAACGGGGATCAATTTTTACAATATCGATACCAATTTCGAATTTTTTCATCACGCCAATGCTTAGTATCTCATCGGTATGGGAAACGCTGAACGTTATCGTTTGATCGTCATGCGGTTGCAGGTCCAGTTCAGGTTTACCGTTCCTGCCGGTTACCAGGGGGACCCTGCCTGGTGAAGTACGGGTATAGGTACCAAGAATGAACCGCACCATCCCGTGCCTCAAACTATAGCGCCGTGCATCGGCGGGTTTCCTGAACGTGGAAGCTTTTTTCTGCTCGGTCTGGCTTAAAAAATCCGAGAAAATCCCGTAGAAATGGTCGAGGTCCGAATAACGTGCCGTCCAGAGATGTAGTGTGTTATTTTCCAGTTCAGGGATACTTTCTGCACGTTCCATTGCATCCTTTTGTCGTATATGGATGATATGGAAAGCAGGACCCTCAGAGTTATTTTGCATGTCCATCCACCAAATCAAGGCTGTATTCGATTTTTTCTGCAACTCCACGACAGAACGGCTCGTTAAACAGGGTTTCATGATCTCCAGGGATATCGATCACTTCTGTCCTCCCCCGGGTGTATGAGCTCCAGCCACGTGTGGGATCTCCCGGGAAGAAAATCTGGTCAGGACCCGTGGAAAAAAGGATGATATCACCCGGGTATCGCCGGGGCAGATAATTTGAAGCCGCATTTCGTATTGATCTGACAAGGGGATAGAGTTCTCCGGGAACATGGAGAGAGTCCAGAAAAATCTCTTCGACGCCGGGTTCGCGACCGACATCCGGAAGGGATCGTATCCCGGATCCGGAACCTGACAGATACAATATGATACGGGAGCATGCATGTATTACCTTTACACACAACGAATACGGTAAACTGTCGGGATTTGTTTTCAGATGATCTTCCATCTGCCCATAAAAACGGGATACTCCGGCCGGGATTTTGAATGAACCCTTATCAGGGGATATCACTGATACGAGCGATCTTAACGCTTTGATTTCAGGTCGTGGAGCTGACGCGTCAATAATTCCCAGGTATGCTACAGGTTCACCTTTTTTTATAAGCTGGCAGGCAAGTTCAAATGCATAAATTCCTCCAACGGAGAATCCCAGGATGTGATATGGGCCATTTTTCTGGACGGTTTTTATTGCATCCAGGTATTCCTGAACAGCTCCTGTTACCGTTGGCTGAGGAATTTCTGCTGGTTCCAGTCCTCTTGCCCTGATACCAAAGACAGGTCTTTTCGGGTTCAAAACCCGGGAAAGTGTAATGTAATCGCTCACCCAGCCGCCGATTGGATGAACACAGAAGAGAGGGGGGAGGTATCCCTCCCGGCGTATAGGAATAATAAGGGTATGTTCATGAGCGGCATCCCCAAGTCTGACGCTGATCAGACTGGTCTGGTCACGAAGGGTGGGATAACGGTATATGGTGTCTGCAGGAAAATTTATATGAAAAATTCTCTGAATCTTGATAAGAAGTTCAATTGCCGTCAGGGAATTCCCCCCGCACATGAAAAAGTCATCATCAGGTGAGAGGGGTTCAATGTCCAGAATATCTTTCCAGATCCGCGACAATATTTCCTGATTTGAAGAGATGTCGTATGAACCATGGTTCAGCGGCTGGCCCGTTTTTTCACGATCCGTGCACTGTTCCTGGTTGTAACGTTCCGTCCCTGCATATCGCAGCAGTTTTCCGGTTGGACCCCTGGGAACAGCATCGACAAAAAAGATCTTCTTTGGCACCTTAAACTGGACCAGATGATCAAGAAGATAGTCGCGCAAATCGTTCTCCGAAACATTTCCTTTGGCCGGTACCACCATTGCGGCAATATCCTCGCCGAGGGCAGGGTCCATTATACGGAATGCCATGGCCTGGTCAACCAGAGGATGTCCCATAAGGACCGCATCAATCTCAGCGGGAGATATTTTTTCACCCCCTTTATTGATGAGTTCTTTCCTGCGACCGGTGATGTAGAGATACCCGTCATCATCGAGATATCCCATGTCTCCTGTTCTGAACCACCCGTTTATGAATGCGGACGCATTTTCATCGGGTGCATCTTCATATCCGCTGAAAACTCCTTCTCCTCTGATGGCAATTTCACCATGTTCATGTGGCTTAAGGGAATTGCTGTTTTCATCAGTAATAATCAGTGATATATTCGTGGGAATTCCGACAGATCCTTCCTTATAGGGCACATTGACAGTAATGCAGGGTGATTCAGTCATGGCATAACTCTCTACAAGGGAGACTCCCAGTAACGCCTCAAGTTCCCGAAGAACCGTAAGGGGCAGGGCTGCGGATGTCGACCTGATCAGCCGGAGTGAATTGTTTTTCAGTTCGTCCGGCGGGATCCTTCTCAGTTCACTCAGAATTGCCTGGTGATGGGCCGGACCGGCAATATAATAGGTAGGATGATGTGTTTTGAGCAGGGAGGGAAAGTCTGAAGCAACAAAATTTTTTGTGCAGATTACGGTTCCACCCTGTGCCAGTGGGGTTAAAAATGTTCCCACGATTCCCAGCAGGTGGTAATAAGGGACGATATGGAGACTCCGGTCCTTATCCCCCTGGCTGAACAATGAACCATAGACCTGGACAGATGCGCAGAGTTGTTTTTGTGAGAGGGGGACGATTTTTGGGACAGATGTAGTACCCGAAGTCTGCATGAGAAGGGCGATGTCTGAAGGAGAGGAAAATACTGCCTCATGTGCATCTGAAGGAGAGATCGGGCCAAAAGTAAATCTGCCTGCGGCATCCATTGAAGGTGTTACTTCGATGACGGGCAGAGCGCGGGATGCTGCGACCGTTCGTGCGGCAGTCTCACAATCCTTCTCAACGATTATGGCCTTAATCTTCAGCTTTGAAAGAAAAGTCTCAAATTCCTGTTCTTTGAACTCCGGATTGAGGGGGGCAGAAGTGAAACCTGCCATCACCGTAAGGCTCACGACAGCGGTTGCAGGTCCAGCGGGCATGATCACCGCAATCCTGTCATTCCGGCAAAATCCCATTGCATTCAGGGATTTTATCCCGTAAAGAACCTGTTTTTTCAGGTCACGGTAAGTGAGCGGCGGGTATCCCGGGGATTCAATTGCAGGGTGATCCGGGTCCTGGGTCCCGTGAAATATCAAATCTTCCAGCGATGAATTCCCGTGTCCGTTCATCCTAACGCACGCACCCTGCTGGTAATTGGTATTGTACCCGGGTGCAGTCAATTGAGATTAAACTGGTCATTTCCTCTTATTCTTCATC
>Ga0326726_10006182_pt1 | contig 10793 bp, 8 predicted proteins | sample MHFenrmetagenome_2_FD_207603 | JGI IMG/M metagenome (GOLD analysis project Ga0326726, IMG submission 207603) | Lab enriched peat soil microbial communities from Michigan Hollow, Ithaca, NY, United States - MHF15MN | ecosystem: Environmental > Terrestrial > Soil > Wetlands > Peat | place: USA... | reverse complement strand
CGGACTTTAAGTTAAAAGAAAATGGTTGGCTGTTTATAATCGCAGCTATAATTTATATAACATTGCCTTTTGAAGCTATACTTTTAATAAATGATTATAAACTGGTTGTTTTATTTATAAACGAACAGTTCGGTTCGGAAAAAGTGATCGAGTTGATAACTGATGGACAATACAAACTTAACAGCTTTCCTGTTATACAGATATTGAGTTATCTTTTTATACCTTATTTATTAATATTCAAACCGTTCACAACAAAGATAAAAGATGAAGATTAAAGAAAAGGAATTCGAAGAAATCCTTCTGGAATTAAAATCGGTAGCAGATCAGCTTGGAGCAAGTGTGCGATTTGAGAAAGGAGACTTCAAAGGAGGATATTGCATTATTTATGATAAGAAAGTAATCGTCATAAACAAAATGACCAATCTGCAAAAAAAGGTTATGATCCTTTCGTCAGCATTAAAGGAACTTGGGGTTGACGAAATTTACCTTACTCCTCGTGTAAGAGAAATAATTGAAGAGATGTCCAGTATATCATGAAAATATTAATACTTAATGGTCCAAATCTCAACCATCTTGATAAACGCCCCGCTGAACATTACGGATCATTTTCATTAAAAAAATTAGAAGAACTAATCCGAACTGAGTTTCCCAAACACCAATTTGAATTTTTTCAAAGCAACCTTGAAGGTGAGCTAATTGATAAAATTCAATATGCAAATGGATCATTTGATGGCTTAGTAATTAATCCGGGAGGATACTCTCACAGCTCAGTTGCAATAAAAGATGCTTTGGAAATTTGCATTCTACCAAAAATAGAAGTTCATATTTCGAATCTTGCAAAGAGAGAGAACTTCAGACATTCTTTGTTAACTGCTTCAAGCTGTGATGGTTACATTAGTGGTTTTAGAGAAAATAGTTACATAGCAGCTGTCTACCTTTTAGAAAAAATAAGCTCATTTAAAATGTAGTCTGGTTTTATTAAAAAATTGAATTTTAATAAAAATTCAAAATAAATCAGACAAACAAGCTTCCAATTATATTTATAAGAAGTTATCTAACATAATTAAAGCTAATACTTATAAAATTCTTCTAATATTGATAATAAACTGACGATTGCTTAATTTTATTGTGTAATAAAAGATAAAAACTATGCGAGACTTATCAATAAAAAAATTATACTATTCCATAAGTGAGGTTAGTAAAATAGCTGATATTGAACAGTATGTACTTAGATACTGGGAAACAGAATTTGAACAGCTTAGCCCGCAGAAGAATCGGGCTGGTAACAGAATTTATACTAATAAGGATATTCGACTTATCTTATACATAAAAGAATTACTAAGAGAAAAAAAATATACTATCGAGGGTGCTAAAAAAATACTTGAAAATTATGAGCAGAATAAAAGACCGATCGTTGAAATAAAAGAAAAGAAAACTGAGACGGAACCAGAAATATCTTTTGATCAAGAAGATAAGGGACCATTATTAAAAGAAGATTTGGAAGAAATAAAAAGCGTTTTAAAAATTTTATTGAATAAATTGTAATATTCGGAACGTGGCGCAGCCCGGTAGCGTACCTGAATGGGGTTCAGGTGGTCGTGGGTTCAAATCCCACCGTTCCGACTCTTGAAAGCTCAACATTAGTTGAGCTTTTTACTTTTATATCCAGACTTATTTTAATTTAAAATTCATTCTTATAATTCAGAATGTATCTTTAAATTTGACCTTTAATTTTCAATTAACTCATCTTATTTTTAGCTATGCAAATTAACCTTCAAAGAGAAAAACCAACTTGTAACTGCGGAGTATTTGGAATATATGGTTCTGACCATGCCTCAATGGAAACCTATTATGGTTTACATGCTTTACAGCACAGGGGACAAGAAGCTTGCGGAATCGTTACGAGAAGTATCGGTAAAAAAGGAAATCCTGTATTTTATGGACATAAAGGAGAAGGGCTAGTCACCGAGGTTTTTGAGGACCATGAAATATTCCAAAGTAAACTCATAGGAAAAGTAGCGATTGGACATAACAGGTATTCTACAACAGGTTCTGCTCAATCCGTAAAAAACATTCAACCTTTTACTGTTAACTACAGGCTTGGTAACCTTGCCGTTGCTCATAATGGTAACCTTACAAACGCAAAAATAATCCGTGACGAGTTGGTTAATGAAGGTGCAATTTTTCAAACTACCAGTGACACAGAAGTCATTCTTCATTTGATCGCCAGAAGCAGATTGGAAAATCAAGTAGATCAAATTATGGAAGCAATTCAAAAGATTGAAGGTGCTTTCAGTCTGGTTTTGATGACAGATGATAAACTTATTGCCGCAAGGGACCAATACGGTTTCAGACCATTAGTTATAGGAAAATTAAACGGCGCTTACATCATAACATCAGAGACTTGTGCATTTGATCTTATAAGCGCTGAATTTATAAGGGAAGTTGAACCGGGAGAAATTGTTGTAATAGATGACGAAGTTTTAAGAACAGGCGAATTTAAATCCTATCAAATTTCTGATACTAATTCACCGCAAAAACATTGTATATTTGAATTCATATACTTTTCCCGACCTGACAGCTTTATCTTCGGGCACAATGTAGATAAAATGAGAAGGAGACTTGGAAAAATACTCGCAAGAAACCATCCTGTGTATAACGAAGATGAAGAGAAAGTCATTGTAATTAGTGTTCCGGATAGCTCTAATACAACAGCGCTCGGATATCAGACTGAATTGGAAAAGCTTGGAGTAAATTGCAAATTGGAAATCGGTTTGATTCGAAACCATTATATTGGAAGAACTTTTATTCAGCCAGGACAAACAAATAGGGAGATTGGTGTTAAAATTAAATTTAACACTGTCAAAGGTGTGCTGGAAGGAAGAACCGTTGTTTTAGTAGATGATTCTATAGTTCGCGGAACAACATGTAAACAGCTTGTTAAATTAATCCGCGAAGCAAATCCTAAATCAATTCACTTGAGGATTTCCTCTTCTCCAATTACCCATCCCTGCTTTTATGGAATGGATTTTCCCAGCAAAGAGGAACTTATCGCAAACAATTTTAATTCCAATATCGCAGAAATGGGAAAATATCTTGGTGTAGATAGTCTCGAGTATTTAACAATTGACGAAATGCTCGAAGCCGTCTCACAAGCTGGCAGAGATAATTTCTGTTATGCATGTTTCTCAGGTAAATATCCGACTGAAGTTGACCTCGATTTCAAAAAGGAGATGTATGAAATCTAATTCGTTTTTTCTATCACTGATTTTAATTTCACAACTTACCTTTGCACAGACTACCTATTTTATAAAGTATAATGAAAATGTTCCATTGACAGAGGTTGAACAAAAAGTTAAGCAGAATCAATTTATTCCACCGGGTTTACAATTTCAGGTTCAGACTGGCGTAAAATCTGTAGATTATTTAGCGAAAGGCCTAGTCAAAGATGATGAAGTTCTTGGAAGAATAATCAAATTAACGTTTCTGAATAATGTTGATACTTCTCAATTTCTCCAGTTAAAAAATCTTGACCCTTCCATTGAATACATTCAGAAAGCAAATATTTATCAGATGGAACTTGTTCCGAATGACAGCTTACTTAGTGAACAATGGGCACTTCAAAAAATACAGGCTTTTGATGCCTGGGACGTTACCCAGGGAACGGATTCTGTTCTTATCGCAATGATCGATACAGGTATTGATTATTATCATCCCGATCTCAAAAATAAAATTTATCAAAACCCGGGCGAAATTGGATTAGACAATCAAGGAAACGACAAACGTACTAACGGAATTGACGATGACAATAATGGATTTATTGACGACTATCGAGGTTGGGACTTTACGGACAGAGTTGGATTTCCATTTGATACAACACAAGGTGATTTTCTGAATTGGGATAACGATCCCTTCGATCCAATCCCTGGTTTGTATGGTTTCCATGGTACATTTGTAGCAGGTATTGCCGGTGCTGAAGCAAATAACGTAACAGGAATAGCAGGTGTTGCTCCTAATATTAAACTTATTAATATCAGGTCTTTCGATAATGGCGGAAGCGGAGAAGAAGATGATGCTTCGGCAGCAATATTGTATGCAGTGCAAATGGGAGCGAAAGTAATTAGTATGAGTTGGGGAGACTATTCCTTTTCTTACGTATTAAGAGATGTAATAAGGTATGCTTATTCAAAAAATGTTGTCCTTGTGGGAAGCGCTGGTAATTCAAATTCACCCGATCCTCATTATCCATCGGGTTATAGTGAAGTAATTTGTGTCGGAAACTCTACGCCCGAAGATTACAGAGCTTCTAATTCAAATTACGGTTCAACATTAGATTTGATGGCACCAGGTACATCAATACTTTCAACAACAATAGGAGGTGGTTATAGGTCAGATGGTGGTACTTCTGCTGCCACACCGCACGTTTCAGCTACTGCTGCCTTGATTCTTTCGTTACAAAATTTTACAAACGAAGAAGTAAAGCAAATACTAAAAACTACTTCGGATGATATTGATGAACCCGGTTGGGATTTATATACAGGTGCAGGTAGATTAAATACTTACCGTGCGGTAACTGTTGTTGCTCCTTCTGTAATAAAATTTAATCATCCACTTCAGGATTTTGCAACCCTGGAAGATACGCTAACAATTAATGCTACAGTTCTTTCACCATTATTTTCATTTTATGATCTGTCCTATGGCTACGGGTTGAATCCCACTAACTGGATACCGCTTATCGAAAATGGATTAAATCAATTCTCCAATGAAAATATTTATAAATTAAATCTATCTTCACTCCCTGATACGGTATTTTGTCTTAGACTTGAAGTTCAATTAACTAACGGAAGAACACTCGAAGAGAGGGTGAATTTCTTTGTAATGCGATCTCCACCGGATGTTGTTTTAATTGGTGATGGACCTATTTACTATGGTGAAAAATCTACAATTCAGGCAGAGGTTTATACCAGTCAACCTTCAATAACAAGAATGTATTACAGAAAAATTGGTAATCCCACTTTTAACTTTGTTACGTTAGATGGATTTACGACAAACAATGAGTTTGTCAAACAATTTCATTATGGATTTATTCCTATTAACCTTGTTGAACCATCCACAGTTTATGAAGTTTATTATGAAGCTGAAAACTTAGCAGGATTAACAACCACCGTTGTAGATACCGCAAATAATTTATCATACTTTATATACAGCACTTATGATTTGCCGGAGACAATAACATCTACCGAATTAAATTATCAACTTCCAAAAGGATATTTATTCGAAAAACCAGTCAGCTTTCTTTCAAACAATAATAATGAAGTTTTGTTCCAGACATTTTACAATACACCAGAAGCAATTTTTGGATTATTTAAAGTTGAAAATGATGCTTTTATTAAAATTGATTCAATTCAAGGTCAAATTCCACGACTTTTCGGGGATTTTAATAATAACGGAAAAAAGGATTTGTTTAGTATACTTTATCCTTCAGTTCTTATTGACGAACAAGCGCAACCTAATTCATTTGATCTCGTAAGACAAAGCTCAGCCACGAATATTTATTATCCAATACAGATTGGAGATTTTGACAATGACGGAAATAATGAATTGATTACTGAGGGGCTAGATAATCAAGCAATTATATATTGGCGACTAAATCATAATTTAACTTCTGACTCTGTATTGACAATTTACAAATCTGATATCGGTACTACTGCAAATCTGGTAATTACAGATACTGATGGCGATTTGAAGAAAGAGGTTTGGATTTTAACTGCTTACGGAGATCTCAGGGGTTTTGAGATTAACGGACCGAACAGCGTTACGGCAATAGACAGTTTCAAAGTACCTGGATTCTTAGTACCTCAGAATAATGCTTTTGATGTTGGAGATTACAACGGAGATGGTAATCCTGATTTCTGCATTTTGTATTACACAAATTCAGTAGCACCGAATTTTCTGGTTCTTGTTCTCTCATACATGAACGGTCAGTTTAATATTATCACCAGTAAAGTTTTTCTTGATCAGTCATCTGAATATCTCGGACAATTCAATCAGGCATATCAGTCAATTGGTTTTATAGATGTTGACAACGATGGAATAGATGAATTGATTGCCAATATATTTCCTTATAGTTATATATTTAAAAATGATTTAATTAGTGGTGATAAAATTATTTACTTTGATGAAGGAGTTAATACTTACAGTATTTTTAAAGGTGATTTAAATCAAAATAATATTCCTGATATAGCATTCTGGTATTCTGGTGGTATTAAGTTTCTTGAATTGACTCAGTCGAATAAACCTTTTCCTCCGAACAATGTTTTAGGTTATAGTACCGACAGTACATCAATTAATTTAAGCTGGCAGGGAAGTGTCGATCAGTATTATATTTATCGAGGTTTATCGCCTGAAAATTTAGTTTTAAAAGATTCTATATTTTCAGAAAATAACTATATAGATTACAATTTAACTAATAAGACAAATTACTATTACGCTGTTCAGGCTTTTGATTTATTAAAAGAAGATCCTTATTCCAATCTGTCAAGAATTATCGAAGTTTATTGTCATGCACCCGGCGTAGTTGATACTGCAATCGGAAGCAGTGGAAACGCAATAACTGTTAAATTCTCTGAGAAGATGAATAACACAATAGAAAACCTGCAGGCATTTAAATTAAACGGAACTGTTTACCCTAATTCGATTTCACCTGAGAGCCAATTCTCCTATCTTTTAACTTTCAGAGATAAAATACCTGTTGGACAGAACCAATTATCCGTATCTGGTTTACGCGATTTTTATGGTTCTCCAATTCAGCCAATTACTATAGATTTTAAGATGGATTCTATAATTGTCAATCCGGAATTTTTCATCTCTTCTTTTGATATAGTTGATGCTTATAATTTAAAAATTATTTTTAATCTGAGTGTGGATGAGCAAACTGCAGAAAATATAACTAACTACACTTTTGAGCCGGAAAACAAAGTGACTTCAGCTAAAGTTGATGCTACCGATAAAAGAATAGTGAACATTAATCTAAAGGGACAGAAACCTGTTGGTTCAATCGGCAGGGAATATGTGATGAGGGTAAAAAATCTTATCTCCTCGACAGATAGTATTCCAATAAATGAAGGGGCGGGGAGCTATGTCGTACTTTCAAGTTTCGCAAAAGATCTTTCCGATGTTTATGTTTATCCAAATCCCGTAAAACCCGAAAGTGGTGAGACTCTCACATTTGCCAATTTGCCTCAATATGCACAGATAACAATCTGGACTATTAATGGATCTAAAATTGGTGAATTAGAAGAGAGCGATGGTAACGGTGGTGCTACTTTTAATCTGATTGATATAAATGGTAATCAGCTCTCATCAGGAATTTATATCTACCGTGTTGTTAGGCTTGACGATGCCAATAATGAAAAGGAAGAAAAACTTGGCAAGTTTGCAGTGATTCGATAAAATGGATGCAAAAAAAATATTCAATGCTTCAAATTTTCTAAGTTTTGTCCGCTTACTGTTAGTCATTCCTGCCTGTTTTGCATTCAACAATTTTGACAATACATTCTACCGCTATTCAGTGGCTGGGATTGGAATCTTTGCAGCAATTACGGACGTTATGGATGGATATCTTGCCCGGAAACTCAACCAAATAACAGAATTTGGAAAAATAATTGACCCGCTTGCCGACAAAGTTTTAATTGTATTTGTAGTAATCAATTTATTTTTACTTAATGAAATACCTGATTATTATTTTTATTTGATCGTCAGCAGAGATGTACTAATACTGTTGGGTGGTATAATTGTTTCTAAAAAAATAGGCAAAGTTTTACCATCAGATTATTTAGGAAAAGCAACTGTTCTGGCAATTTCATTTGTACTTTTAATGATTCTCCTAAATGTGAGCAGAGAATCACTTCCTTATCAAATTCTATACTATGCTAGTATATTTTTAATTTTTGCTTCCCTAATTAATTATTTAATTAAAGCTTATAGAACATTATCATCCAGCAAAACAGAATGAAATTTTTCAGCAACTTAAATTTTGACAGACTTAAAGAAGGGTTAAGTAAAACAAGGAATAAGCTTGTAAATTCTATAACTGAAACTTTCACGGGCAAAGCAGTAATTGATGATAATACATTAAATGAACTTGAAGAAATTTTAATATCTTCTGATTTAAGTGCTGATTTATCTGAAAAAATTATAACTAACCTTAAAACGAATTTAAAAGGTGAAAAAGATCGAACACTTACGAATATTTTAGATTTATTAAAAAATGAACTGCTGCGAATTCTTAAAAAAGATGACGATTCTGCTGAAACAAAAAATGATCGAGAAATTGTGAAACCTTATGTAATCCTGATTGTTGGCGTTAACGGGGTAGGGAAAACTACTACGATTGGTAAGCTTGCACATAATTTTAAGCAAGCGGGAAATAAAGTTATTGTAGGCGCTGCCGATACTTTTCGTGCAGCTGCAAACGAGCAACTGGATATTTGGGCAAAGCGAGCCGGAGTTGAAATCATTCAGCAGAATAAAGGCACTGATCCTTCATCTGTAGCATTTGATACAGTCAAAAAAGCTGTAGATGGTAAATACGATGTAGTTATAATAGATACTGCAGGCAGACTTCACAGTAAAGTTAATCTGATGAACGAATTAAATAAGATAAAAAGAGCTATTGAAAAGGTGCTCCCCAGTGCTCCTCACGATACTTATTTGGTACTCGACGCAACCGTCGGACAAAACGCTTTGATCCAGGCAAATGAATTTGTAAAGGTTATTCAAACAAGTGGTATTATTATTACAAAGCTTGATGGTACAGCTAAAGGTGGTGCCATATTTCAAATATGCGAAAAACACAATATTAAGGTAAAATTTATAGGAGTTGGAGAAAGAATAGATGATTTACAGACCTTCGAACCAGAATTGTTTGTAGATGCTTTATTCAAGCCTAATAAAAATTAATTAATATGTTTTTCAAGAAACCATCTTATAGAGTTTTTGATTTCCTGCTAGATTTTACAAGCTTGAAGAAGATGAAAAGGAAAAAAGAAAAAGAAAGCTTGGTTTCAAGAGACAAATTGGAATACTGAGAAAAAAGAGAAGTCCATTTATCTGAATATTACCTGTAATATTCGATATATATATTTATTTAGAGCTTAGTGGTTCTGTGTAAAAGGGAATCAAATAGTTTACATAATATACATTATCGGACATTTAATTTTATCTTCTTTTCTTAATCGATAATTGGGGTCCGTGCCTATTATGAGTTCTTTTTCAGAAGCATCTTCAAATATATCGTTCGGATGTTTTATCATTAAAACTTCTAACCCGCAGTTACTCCTTATTTGCAGCTCAGATAAACTTTTCCCGATAAATTCAGAAGGAACCATAATTTCACTGATCGAATACCCAGCTGTTACTGCTGAAGAACTAGCCTCTTTAATAGTTCTGAGTTCTTTGGACAACCCGTCCGCTAAATTAATTTTCAGACTTTCTCTGTTATAGATAGATAAAATTTCCAAACGATTTATTGCTCCGTGGATCGTTTTTGATTCCTCATCTTCGACCACAGGAATATTATCAACATTAAGCTTGCTGAAAAGTCTTAATATATAATCCAGATCATCATTTTTCTTAACAAATATTACATGCGGATTCGTTACGTCACTTGCAACAAAAAAATTTTTAACATTTTCGTACTCCGTCATAATCGGTCTAAGTTCACTTTCCGTTATAGTTCCTGTTATTTGATTTTTATCATTTACAGTATAAAAAGAATTACTCGGACTTTGAATCATCTTTTCGATAAGCACTGGAAGTTTTGTTGACTCTGGTACTAATTCAATTTCATCAAGCTTCATATCCTTTATAAAAATGGATTTTAAAATGTTGGATCCATGTCCTTCAGTAATTTGATATCCTTGTTCTTCTAGATTTCCTATGTGTACGGAACCTTTAAGAACTAATCTGCTTATTGTTGTGCTAATTATAACAGCCAGCATTAGCGGCAGAATAAAACTATATGCCTTTGTCATTTCAAATATTATTAAGATAGCAGTAGTTGGAATTGTATTAATACCACCAAGCATTGCACCCATTCCAACAAGTATATATGTTGTGATATCCAGATTAAATCCAAAAAGATAATTTGCCAGATTTGCATAAAGGAAGCCCACGCAAGGACCTATAAATAATGAAGGAGCAAACAATCCTCCAAAACCACCTGAATTCAGAATTAGAGGGACTAAAAGAAATTTAAGTAAAAATAATACCAGAATTACTTTCCAAACAAGCTTGGCAGCCAGAATATTATTTATACCCGAATAACCAATCCCGAAAATATCTTTAAAATAAAATCTGCTAACTCCAACCAGAAATCAAATTGTAATCATGATCAACCATTGTGGAATCCCTTTGTTGAGTATTTTTTTCCGAAAGAGTCTGCCAGTGCTGCTTGAATATCGGATAAAAAGAATTGAAATTAAACCTGCTATAATTCCGAATACTGCATATAAATAAATGTAACTATAGCTACCAATATGAGGAGTACCGAAACTAAATATTGATACATTACCAAGAAAAATTCTCGATATAGCACTCGCAGTTACTGAAGCTAATATAAGAGCGGACAAAGTTGGTGCATTGAAATCATTTAATAGGATTATTTCAAGTGCGAAAAAGACCCCTCCAAGTGATGTATTAAATATAGCAGCAATTGCAGCTCCCGATCCTGCAGCTGTAAATACCCTCCTTCTATCATCTGATAAACCAATCAATTGACAAAGTTTACTTGA
>Ga0326726_10006181_pt1 | contig 10794 bp, 9 predicted proteins | sample MHFenrmetagenome_2_FD_207603 | JGI IMG/M metagenome (GOLD analysis project Ga0326726, IMG submission 207603) | Lab enriched peat soil microbial communities from Michigan Hollow, Ithaca, NY, United States - MHF15MN | ecosystem: Environmental > Terrestrial > Soil > Wetlands > Peat | place: USA... | reverse complement strand
GTTCCGCCGTATTGGCCGGCGATGCCGAAATTGAGGCACACAGACTTGGCGTGGCCGATGTGCAGGTACCCGTTGGGTTCCGGGGGAAAACGAGTCGCCACCCGGCCGCCAAACCTGTTCGTGCTCATGTGTTCATTAATGATATCGCGAATGAAGTCGGTGGAGGGGATAGAAGGAGTCTCGTTCATATGCCCAATTCCGTTCCCTTTCTTGATCTCGCCCTGTAGGGATCACCTGGGTATTGAATCTTCTATTTCCAGCCATTTGAAAATATTCTTACAATCCGTTCTTCCGCTTTTTACATCAGCATACTATCACATCCTGCTGGAGACAAGAAGGTGGATAGATAGTCCAGCAAATCGGAAAATGGAGCTCTCCCAAGGCGGGTACCTGCTGGGAAATTTAGCTTTCATCGTTAGCCAGGCTTCTCAAAATAATTTTCCAAAACCCTGAATTCATCAAGCACTCAGCCAACCGCCATCGACGGGGACCGTATGGCCGGTGATAAAATTGGAAACATCCGAAGCCAGGAAGAGGACTGGCCCGACAACATCGCCGGGCTTACCCAGCCTACGGAAAGGAGTCCGATCAATGACTCTCTGCTTGAATTTTCCGGCTAAAGTCTCTCGGTTAATAGGCGTGGGGATAAAGGTCGGAGCGACGGCATTCACATTTATATGATAAGGAGCCCATTCAACGGCGAGAGCTTTAGTCAACCCAACCAAGCCGGTTTTACTGGCCCCATAGGCGGCCCGATCTTCCATTCCGAAAAAACTCAGAATGGAAGCGATGGAGATGATTTTCCCCCTTCTCCCCTGCTGGATAAAGACCCGCGCTGCACATTGGGCGAAAAAGAAAGCCCCTTTTAAGTTAACATCCAACACTCGATCCCAATCTTCCTCGGTCATCTTCAAAGACGGCTTGCGAATATTCGTTCCAATGCAGTTTATAGCCGCATCCATTCCGCCAAAACTTTGGCGACTGCATCGCATCGCCTGGGCTATTTCGGCGGGATTCAAGATATCCATTTTATAGGCCCGGCACGGACGTCTTTTCTTTTGGATGGTTCTGGCAACTTTCTCCGCGGCCGCCAAATCCTGGTCCGCCAAAAACACTTTCCCCCCAGCCTCGCTCACGCCCCGGGCAATGGCGCTGCCAATGCCGCCCGCACCGGCGATAAAAACAGCTTTACCGTCCAGGCGGAAATTACGACCCTCCCATTTGGCCATCCTTCATCGCTCCTTCGCTCCCGGAATGGCAAAGAATTCCAAAGAGAGCGGTAAGCCCGTAAAGGCGCTTAGTTTTTTCTTGACTTTTTAATCGTTTGGAACTAACTCTTTAAAGCAAAGAATGCCATCTGAGCATTTTTTTATTTCGTATTTATAATATCCCAAGTGGAATGGAAGAACCAAATTCTTTTGGGGCCGATAAATGAAAATCGATAAATATAAAGAGATGCTGGAACTTATTTTGGACCATTCTCATGAGGGGGTTGTCCTGTGTGACTCCCAGGGGAAAATCCGGTATTTCAACCGGGTCTACGGAGAAACTTTCAATTTAAGCACCGAAAAGGATGTCGGGAAGCACATAACCGAAATCTTTCCGGACGCCCGGATTCCGATTGTCGCCCAAACTGGAATCCCCGAATTCGGCGTGATCTATCTTTGGAAAGGCCAGAAGTTGGTCGTCAATCGCATTCCGGTAAAAGAAAGAGGAAAAGTCAATGGCGTCATCACCCAGGTTTTGTTCCGCGATATTCAGGAACTCCGCGAACTGAACGAAAAGGTTAACTTTCTTCAGACCAAAATCATCAGCATCGGAGCTGAGTTTCGGCAATATTTTCAGGCCAAATACACCCTGGATGATATCATCGGCGACAGTGACCAGATTCAGCAACTGAAGAGCCAAATCGTAAAGCATGCTCAATCTTCCCTGCCCGTCCTAATTTTAGGAGAAAGCGGGACGGGGAAGGAGCTTTGCGCCCATGCCCTTCATCGCCTGAGCCCACGCTCCAAGCGCGCGTTTATGGTGATCAATTGCGCGGCCATTCCTAAAGAGTTGATGGAGTCTGAGCTATTCGGATATGAACAAGGAGCCTTTACCGGAGCGGCTCAAAAGGGGAGGATTGGAAAGCTGGAACTCGTCGAGGGAGGAACTCTCTTCTTCGACGAGATCGGCGACATGCCGCTTGAAATGCAGGCTAAAATTCTGCGGGTCATCGAGGAAAAAGAAGTGACCAAGGTCGGCGGAAGAAAGCCGGTCCCGGTCAATTTTTCCCTGATCGCCGCCACCAATCGCGATATAGAAGACCTGGTGCCAAAAGGAGCATTTCGGTCAGACTTATACTACCGGATCAACACTTTTGTCCTGAAAATTCCTCCTCTTAGGGAACGCAAAGAGGATATTTTTTCAATTGTTCAACATCTGGTTTTTTCCTCTGAATGCAACCCTTCCAAGAGGCCCATCGCTTTTTCTGATGAAGTTCTTCAAAGCCTAATGGAACATGACTGGCCGGGTAACATCCGGGAGCTAAAAAATCTCGTGAATTTTGCGGTCAATAACCTCGGCCCCGAGGAAAGGTTGATACAATTGACCCACCTGCCCCTATCTTTTCTGAAGGCAAGAAAGGAATCCTCTCTTTTGACCTCCCGCTTGCCGTACAAGAAGGCGATGCTCCATCGGCAAAAAGAGATTATCCAGGAAGCTCTCAATTCCACTTCGGGGAATAAGATGGCCGCAGCGAAACTTCTGGGTATCTCCCGTTCCGTTCTATACGAAAAGCTTGATAGGTAACTCTCTCGGGCAGATTTTTTAGGGCGGAAAATCTAGATCATTTCTCACCTGCTAAGCGTGGCATTAAGTGTCCGGAGAACTGGACATTTAACTTATGTTGTCCGGAAATTCGGACAGCCAGGCTATACGATTTCCCCCTATTTTCTTAATAACACTTTAAAATCGTTAAGGAAATTTACCACGGGACGCCCTGGTATTGATATTGCTAATCATCAAGTTCAGCCTTTCCCTGAATTCCAAAAGACTGCAATTCCTAATGGGGCGACGATCAGTTGAGTAGGGCGATTTGGGAAGGAAAAGGAAAGGAATCAGGAGGGCTGGGTGGATTTTCGAGGCCCGCTCCATCCATCAGTCAGCATAACTGGGAAGTTTATCGATGCATCTAAGGTATATTGGATGCCGAAATAGAAAAGCTAAAGAGCGAGGGGAATCATTTGAAAAGGGGGTGGTATAGAAACTGAATATTTTAAAGGAGTCTCCTCACCTAAGCTTTTCATCACCTTTATTATTCTGCCGACAAAAAAAGGAGGGAGTCATGAAAAATCGTTCGCTGGGTAGAGTATATGGTCTTTCCGTCTTGTTGATCATCGCCCTCATCCTTTTCAGCCTCCCGGCATCCGCCCCAGCCCAAACCGCGCCCCTGAAAGCCATTCTCAATGTTCCCTGGGGTCCCGAAACCGCCGTGGGCCTGCAGCACAAAGATTTTGTCGATTTGACTGCGGAGAAAACCAAAGGGCGCTTGCAGCTTGCTGCCTACTATGCTTCGTCTCTCTACGGGTTGGATCAGCAAGCCCCCATGCTTCAAAAAAACGTGATCCAATTTGGCGCTCAAAGCGGTTGGTTCTGGCAGAAACTTGACCCGGCTTGCACGCTGGTCTGGTGTCCATTTTTCTTCCCCAGCAAGGCGACCATGGCCAAGTGGTACCGAACCCCGAAAGTGCAGGATTTCCTGGAAAATTACATGGGAAAGAAATACGGGCTGATGAACCTGCCCGATATCGGCTGGGTAGGTTCAAATCCACTCCTCTGGAGTACCGATTGGGAACTCGATTCTCTGGCTAAACTGAAGGGAAAAAGACTGGCCACGTGGGCGGATTCGGATGATGCCCTCCTGAACGCCTTCGGGGCCATGGGGTTGACCACGAATTTTACCACCCACTATACCCAGTTGCAAACCAAGATGGTGGATGGGGCGATGGGAACGGCGATCCCCAACCTGAAATCAGCCGGGCTGGGCGAGTTCACCAAATACCGCCACCTACCCTTCCTGTATCACAATGCCCTTTCCACCGTGGTCAGTCCCGTCTTTTGGCGAAAACTTCCCAAGGACATTCAAGATATCATCATGAACGAAGTCTGTCCGGAAGTGGAAAAACGGGCCACGGACCGCATTCTGGCTCTGGAAGCGAGCATGATCAAGTTTGCGGAACAAAATGTCGGCCAGAAAGAAGTCCTCGCTCCGCCCGAGGTTTTCTTCCCCCTGCTGGATTGGTCGGTAACCAATATCTGGGAGAAAAGAGTTCGCGACTATCCCGCTGGTCTGCCGCTGTGGGAAGAAGGGGCCAAGCTCACCGGCTATACCCTGAAGAACGGGAAGTTCACTGGGGTGAAGGAAGCCTGGGAGAAATATTATGTAGACGTCTACGGTGGGAAGCTCAAGAAGTAACCCCTATTGCTTTTTAGGTAGAGGGATCACCTCCAGACCCCACTGGGTTGGGGGGTGGAAGGGAGAAGACCCCTTCCACCCCCCATCTACAGTCCAAAAGAGAGAACGCTAAGGAGAACAATTCCTGATGAAAAAATGGATCCATGGTTTTCTTAATGTGGCCGCGAAATTCGCCGACTGGACCAGCATATTAATACTAGCCTTCATTACTGTCCAGCTGATCGTGGTCGTCATCCTCCGGTATGTATTTTTTATCAATATCCGCTGGTTTGAGCAGAGTTCTACCCTTCTCTTCGTTTATTTGGTCTTTATTCCTGCCGGTTTGCTATCCCGCAGCAGCCAGCATCTCAACGTGGAAGTCCTCCAGGAGTACCTGAAAAAGCGTGAAAAGAAAAAAGGGCTCTGGATTTTACATATCGCCTTGCGGTTGACTGAGGTGTTGTTCTGTGCCCTCGCCCTATACTTCTCCTGGGAATACACGGTTCATTTGATTGAGGTCAATGCCACCTTTGACTATGAGTTTTTTGGGGGTCGCGTCCCCCAGTGGACGACATCGGTTGCTTTTATACTCGGTTTTTTCTTCCTGCTTCTCCATACGCTAGAAGTTCTGATCACTTCAGCCGTTAAAAAGAAAATTTAAGGAGCGGGCGAATGGCCATCGTTCTCGTTGCCCTCGGGATTCTTTCGTTAATTTGCGGGGTTTCCCTTTATGCGGGTCTGGGTTATTCAGCCGGGCTGGGGGCCTGGGCCGCAGACATCCCTTTGGAAGCCATCATTGCCTCCGCCGCCGGCTCTTTACACCGGGAGGTATGGTTAGCCGTTCCTTTTTTCATACTCACCGGCTATCTCATGGCGGAAGGGACCATGCAGCGGCTCATAAGAGTGGTGGATGCCTTTATCGGTTGGGTGCCTGGGGGTTTGGCTTTAGTCATGGTCGTTAGTTGTGCCCTATTTGGAGCCTGCTCTGGTTCGATCGTCAGTGCCGTGGCTGCGGTTGGGTCCATCATGATCCCTATGATGGAAACACAAGGCTATCCGCGGGCCTGGAGTGCAGCCTTGGTTTCCATTGCGGGAGTATTGGCTATGCTCATCCCCCCCAGTAACCCCTTCATCATTTATTGTGGAGTTACCGAAACCCCGGTGGGGCCAATGTTTCTGGCCGGAATCCTGCCCGGGATATTGTTAGTCATCATTCTTTACCTGATTGTTCTAATGATGCCCGAAGGAAAAATCCGGAGCCAAAGGAAATACACCTTGAAGGAAAGGGGACAAGCTTTATACGAAGTATCGCCAATTCTGGGCATACCGGTGGTTATTTTGGGGGGTATTTATGGAGGCATTACCACCCCTGTGGAAGCGGCCGCAATGGCTTGTGCCTATGCCGCGTTTATTGGGCGTTTTTTATACGGAGAGCTCACCCTGAAGGGAATGATTGACTCTCTCAGAACCTCAGTCCGGATCACGAGCATGATTTTTGTTCTGGTGGCGATGGCCTATGGTGTCAATGCCGTCGTGACCATGTTGGGCGTCCCCACGGGATTGGCATCTTTGGCCTTGGGTATGGGGAAGCTGGGGTTACTCCTCATGGTGATGGGCTTAATGCTCTTCATGGGATTTATTCTGGAAGAAATCAGCACCATGGTGGTCATGGTGCCCATCTTCTGGCCATCGGTCCTCCAGCTGGGAATCGATCCATTGCATTTCGGCGTCGTGATCTGCACGGCCGCAGCGATCGGTTATTCTACCCCCCCGATTGCTTTAAATTTATACACCGCCGCCTCGGTAGCCGGCGTGCCTTCAACGCAGGTATTCCGCAAAGTAATCCCTTTTTTGATCGGCATAACGATTTTGAATGTCATTGTAGTCTTCATTCCCCAACTATCGACTCTCCTTCCCCGGATGTTTTATAGATAGGCCTTCGGAGAAATGGCTGGAGGGTGGAGCTTGGCCGACGAAGAAAGTCATTCCTGAATTGGAGGAACCCGAATGACATCGATTACCCAAGAGGATGTTCTCCTTATCCTGAAACTCCTTGACGAATCGCCCTTCGATGAACTGCAGGTAGAGACAGAAGGTCTCAAGCTTTCGGCGAGAAAACACGGAAAGGGAATTAGCCTGGACGAAGCGGCTTTCGAAGGTAAAAGCCCTAACCCCCCCCTGACCATCGAAACAACCTCAGCGGAGGGGCAAGGTCTGGACGTATCGGCAAGGGAATTGACCGGGTCAAAGGTAGAGGCCCAACTGGGCAAGCAGACCTGCGAGCCATCAGCGACTGGCCAGGGGCTAAACCCCATCAAAGCTCCGATGCTCGGGACTTTTTACCGAACCCCCAAACCAGGGGCCCCCCCCTACGTTGATGTTGGGTCGGTGGTAAATGAAGATGATCCGGTTGGGATCATAGAAGTCATGAAACTCTTCAACACGGTGAAGGCTGGGGTCCGGGGTCAAATCGTCCAGGTCTGCGCCGAGCAAGGCCAGATGGTCGAATTTCTACAGACCCTTTTCCTGGTGGAAGAAATCTCCGAAGAAAAAGACCCCCCCAAGGCCTCTCCCGCATGAAAAGGATATCCTCCCTCCTCGTTGCCAACCGAGGCGAGATTGCGGTTCGGATCATCCGGGCTTGCCGGGACTTGGGAATCAAATCGATCTTGGCCGCTTCCGAGGCCGACCGCGAAAGTTTACCGGCCCAAATGGCCGACCGGGTGGTTTGCATCGGCCCGCCGCTTGCTGGGCAAAGTTATTTAAAGGTGGGGGCGATGATCATGGCCGCAGTCGGAACGGGAGCAGAGGCCATTCATCCCGGCTACGGATTCCTTGCAGAGCAGCCGGAACTGCCCGAAGCCTGTGCTCGATACGGCCTCATCTTCGTCGGCCCGAAGGCCGAACATATCCGCCAAATGGGGGATAAAATTCTCGCCCGCCAAATGGCCGAGTCTCTGGGGATTCCGGTGATTCCCGGCTCGGGGCTGATTCGGGACCTTGGCCAAGCAATGGCCACAGCCGAAAAATTTAGCTACCCCATCCTTCTGAAAGCTGCGGGCGGCGGCGGCGGGCGGGGGATGAAAATCGCCAGGCAGCCTGGAGATTTGAAAATCATCTTTGCGGAGGCCAGCGCAGAGGCTCAGGCCGCTTTTGGAGATAGCCGGCTTTATCTGGAGCGCTTTATCCCCACTGCCCGTCATGTGGAGATTCAAATCATGGGGGATCAGTACCGAAATCTTGTGCATCTGGGGGAACGCGATTGTTCCTTGCAGCGCCGCTACCAGAAAATGCTGGAAGAAGCCCCCTCTCCGGCCCTGTCCCGCGGTTTGGGCGAAGAAATGGAGAGGGCGGCCCTAGCCCTTGCTCATCGAATCCAATTTGAAAACGCCGGGACCGTTGAATTCATCCTCGACCCGGAGGAAAAGAAATTCTATTTTATGGAAATGAACACCCGGATCCAGGTGGAACATCCGGTTACGGAAATGATCACCGGGATCGACTTAGTCAAAGAACAAATTCGGGTTGCCAGCGGCCAGCCGCTCGGATTTTCCCAGGAGGATGTCAAACGCCAGGGACACAGTATCGAATGCCGGATCAATGCCGAGTCGCCGGAGCAGGGATTTCACCCCAGCCCGGGGCGAATTGACCTTTGGAATCCCCCGCGCGGCGAAAGAATACGAGTGGATACGCATTGTCACCCTGGATATTTCGTTCCCCCTTATTATGATTCCCTTTTGGCTAAGATCATCACCTGGGGCCAAAATCGTTTGGAAGCCATCTCTCAGATGCAAAAGGCCCTCGGGAATTTTCTGGTCTCCGGGGTGGATACGACGATTCCCTTCCATCGCTATTTACTGAGGAATCCGTCGTTTATCCAAGGCCTAATCCATACTCGATGGATCGAGGATATTCTCTTGAAGGAGTTTGAACAGAATGCGAGAGATCACCTTTGTTGATACAACTTTGCGGGACGGCCACCAGAGCCTCTGGGCAACCCGGATGACCACAGCCCATATGCTGCCCATCGCTCCCCTTTTGGATGAGGCGGGCTTCTACTCCGTGGACTTGATGGGTACGGTCCAATTTGACGCCTGTATCCGCTACTTGCGGGAAAACCCCTGGGAACGCATCCGTCTCCTGGCCAAGGCCATGCCCAAAACGCCCTTATCGGGCTTGATTCGCAGCAAGTCCTTAACCAGTTTCAATATTGTCCCCGATTCCGTAATCGCCCTTTGGATTCAACGCTGCGCGGCGAATGGCCTAAGGCGGCTGATGATTTTTGACGCCTTGCACGATTGGAATAACCTGGTGGATTCTGTGAAGATCGCCAAGGCGGAAGGAATCGAAGTGATTGTTCCTCTGGTGTACTCCTTGAGCCCAGTGCACACGGACGAATTCTACGCCCAAAAAACCGAGGAAATGATCAAACGGCTAAAACCCGACCGAGTCATGATCAAGGACTCCATCGGACTCTTGACCGTCGACCGGACTCGAACTTTAGTCCCGGTGGTCAAAAAACGGATCGGCCAGCTGCCTTTTGAAATGCACTCCCACTGCACCACCGGACTCGCGCCTCTGTGCTGTTTGGAATCGGTCAATCTCGGAGTCGATACCATCCATACCTGTTTCTCTCCCCTGGCCAACGGCCCCTCCCATCCCTCGATAGAAAGCATGAGCCGTAACCTCCGGCGTTTGGGGGATGCGCCCAAGATGGACGACCAGGCGGTAGAAGCCATATCCGCCCATTTCCATTATGTGGCCAAGCGGGAAGGAAAACCGATCGGAGCTCCCGTGGAATACGACGCGTTTCAGTATGTCCACCAGGTTCCCGGAGGGATGATCAGCAACCTGCGATTCATGCTGGCCCAAAGAAAGATGGAACATCGGCTGGAGGAGGTTCTGGAAGAGATCAGCGTGATTCGCCAGGAATGGGGTTATCCGGTTATGATTACACCCTTCTCCCAACTTGTTGGCACCCAGGCGGTATTAAACGTGTTGATGGGAGAAAGATATAAAACGGCTACGGATGAAGCCCTCCGCTATGTATTGGGACATTACGGAAAAACACCTGCCCCCGTAGACCCCAAAGTACTAGATAGAATGTTGAATCTGCCCGAGGCCAAGAAGTTCTTACATTGGCAGCAACCACAGCCAACCATCGCTGAGTTGCGCAAAGAAATTGGACGCCCGAACATCTCCGACGATGAACTCCTACTCCGCATTCTCTTCCCGGAGGAGCACGTCAATGCGACCCTCGCTGCAGGGCCGATCCAGACAACCTATCCCAGTGGGCATAAACCACTGCTCTGCTTAATCCAGGAACTGACCAAGCGGAACGATTACACCTCTATCCGCCTGCAAAAGGGAGATTTTAAAATCTCCCTTTTAAAAGGCCCCCATTAAAGACCTACGATTCTTCTTATGGGCATCACCCATTGCCTTTTCGCCGTATGACAAGTAGCCATAAATTTCTTCCCGGACTGTCCGGTTTTTTACAATCCTAAGTCCTCCCCGATCAGGAACACCGAAAAATCCGTCAGGCGCGGTTTTTTCGCCAAGGTCACATAGGCGTTGCAGATTCTCTCTGGCGAGGCGCAATCGACGCAGACCCCCGTCTGCCCGCAGGGGGGTTTGTAGCCCAGGCGCTTCACATTCATCGGGGCCACCCATTCCTGCACTTTCTTGTGAGCCTCGTCGATGTTCTTGACGATTTTATTAGTCCCGCAGAACAGTATGACCTTCTTGGGCCCGAAGATCATGGGGGCGACCCGGTTGCCGGTGGCGTCGATGTTGTACAGCTTCCCATCCTCGGTGACCGCGTTGCTGCTGCAGACAAAAAAATCAGCGGAGAAAATCGCCCGGCGAATCTTGGCTCCTTCTTCCGGGGAAAGCCCCTTGGCAAAGGGATTGAGAAACTTCACCGGGCGCTTCTGGATGGCCTCCTGGAACCCGATCTGATTCAGGGTGTGCGATCCTCCGACTCCCACCGTGGCCCCTTCGGGAATCATCTTCCAGAGGGCCTCCAGCGCGTCAACCGCCTTGGGAAAGTACTGGGCGTCGAAGTTGTTTTTCTTCAGGGCCTGGATCGCCCTCTGGGCCTGCATCTCACCGTACCACTGATGAAACTGAGTCATTCTGGAATCCTCCTTTAAAATAGCTTTCAGCGGTCAGCGATCAGCTCTCAGCTAAAGCTTCTTTCGCTGGCTGTTGAAAGCCGATTGCTGAACGCTTAATAAACCGACCTTCCCCCGCTTACGTCGTAACACTGGCCGGTGACGAAGGAAGCCTCCTCGGAGACCAGAAACTTCACCACCGCGGCGACTTCCTCCGGGTTTCCCAGCCGTCCCATGGGT
>Ga0326726_10006180_pt1 | contig 10796 bp, 10 predicted proteins | sample MHFenrmetagenome_2_FD_207603 | JGI IMG/M metagenome (GOLD analysis project Ga0326726, IMG submission 207603) | Lab enriched peat soil microbial communities from Michigan Hollow, Ithaca, NY, United States - MHF15MN | ecosystem: Environmental > Terrestrial > Soil > Wetlands > Peat | place: USA... | reverse complement strand
GGCGCGTGCAGTCGGAGGCGTCGGGCTCGTGGTTGGTTGCACAGACGGCGTCGCGATCTGTTCGGGCGGTCGCACCAGCAGGCTGATCACGAACCCCATCGCGAGACCGCCCGCGAACACCGCGGCGATCCGCACGTTCATCCACCACGAACGTGGCTTCGGAGCTGCGGCGAACGGCGCCGCCACCGCCGCCACCGGCTCGTGCACGCGTGGTGGCAAGGCAGCCGGCGCGATCGGCCAGGCGGGTGCAGCGATCGGTTCGAACGCCATCGGCCGCGGTGGTTCAGCCTCGACCCGGACAGCGGGCTTCGGCGCGGCGACGACGACTGGCGCGACGTCGGGCTCCGGCGCGGCGGCGACCACGACCGGTGCGACGTCGGGCTCTGGCGCGGCAGCGACCACGACTGGCGCGACGTCGGACTTGGGTGCGGGGGCGACCACGAGCGCGGGTGCGGCGTCGACGGCGACGGCGGCCTCCGGCACGTCGCGTTCGTCCCACGCATCATCCAGGTCCGGTGGACTTGCCGGTGAGTTGGAGAGCGGGACCGCAGGGGCTCGGTCGCTCCGGCGAACGGCTTGGTCGTTCGCGAGTGCGACCGCGTACATCGGCGAGGCCGTCGCGGTCGGTGTCTCGAACGAGACCTCCGCACCGGTCGTCGCGACGGTCGCGATCGTCGGTAGCTGCTCGAGTGCACTCGTCGTCGCGACTGTCGCGATCGATGGTTGGTGCTCGAGCGTCGGCGCTTCGCGCGGTGGGAGCGCCGCCGCAGCCGCATCGAACGTCACCGCATCGAACGTCACCGCATCGCCGGGGGCCGCGGCGGTTTCGGTCGGCCCTTCGTTCTCGAACGCCGCCACGACTGGCGTGGCCGGCGCGACAAGCTTCGGGCTCGGCACGATCGGCGTGGCCGGCAGGACTGGCATGCGGATCGAGCCGATGCCTTTCGGCGGAGTCGCCACTCGCACCAGGCCCGGCAGGTTCCGGGTCATGGCCCGCGGCTCCGCTGGAGGCTGGGGAATTACCGGTAGCGCCGAGGTCGCTGGCGCCGAGCTCGCTGGTGCCGAGCTCGCTGGCGCCGAGCTCGCTGGCGCCGAGCTCGCCCGTGCCGAGACCGCCGGCATCTGGCGAGTCATCGTTCGTGCCGCGGCCTTCGTTTCGCGCTTGTCGGATGCGAGGGCTCGCGCGATGAGTAGCTGCTCGAACACGGCCTGGCTATCGGTCGTCAGCCTGTGGATCCCGATCTGGATCCCCGGCCGGCCGTAACGGTTCTGCGCGGTCGGCCATGCATCGAGCACGGCGCCGTAGCCGCGTAGCATCGCGCGCCCATCGGTCAGATCGACCGAGAACGCGCTCTCGAGGCCGACCGGGCGCATGGTCAACGTCGACACGAAGAACGAGCTCTCTTCGCAGTAGCGATGGAACGCATCCACGAACTGCTCCTGGGTCGCGCATGGCGTCGCGATCCGCATGCCCTTCGTCGGCACGCCTTGAGGCAGCACACTAGACCCACGCACCACCCCGAGATCGTAGGCAGTTCGGTCGCGGGTGACAACCTTCCATCGGCGTCGACCCGTCGAGGATGGGCATCCCGAGTCCAGCGCACGAACAAGAACCCGCATGCACCACAGAGTCACGTACGACCGCGGAGCATACGCACGCACATCTGCGCGACCGCGTTCCTTGCTAGTCACCATGAACGCACGGGAACGCCGCGGTGGCGAGCCCGCCGTCGGGATCGGTCGGGAAGTGCACCTCCGTGCCCGGGGGCAGGCGGGTGGTGTCGAGGCGGCAGATCGCATCGAACATCCGCAGGATGATCGTGCGGCGCGGTCGTGCGCTGCGATTCATCGGGCTGCCGTGCACCGTGAGGCAGTGGTGGATCGATACATCACCGGGCTCGAGGGCCAGCGATCGAGGATGTTCGAGCTGGTCGCGCTGCGCCTCGGTCAGCTCCGCGCTCAAGGACACCACGCTCGGATCGCGGAGCGCGCGATTGGCGCCGATCGGTCCCCAGTGGTGGCTGCCGTCGATCACGTGCATGCAGCCGTTGTCATCGTCCTCGGCCACGAGCGCGATCCGCACCGCGACCACGCGGGCCGGGACGAGGAAACCGACGTAGCTGTGATCCTGATGCCACTCGACCGAGCCGCCCTCGCGAGGCGGCTTGTAAAGGAGCGAGTCCTGGAGGAGCTGGATCCGCTCGGCGCCGAGGACCTTTGCCGCGAGCGCGCCGAAGCGCGGATCGCACGCGATCGTCGCGAGCGCCGGAATGGCTCGCGCCGCGCCGGTGATCTCGCAGAGCGCGCCATCGCTCGTGCGCGGCTGCGGGCCCTCGGGTGGCACGATCGCGGTGAACATCTCGTGCATCGCCGCGACCTCGCGCACCGGGACCACCCCACGCACGATCGTCCAGCCGTCGCGCTCGAATGCTCCCGCGTCGACCGTCACATCGGCTCGCCTGCGGGCACGGCGCGAGCATAACGCACAAAAAACGTCACGGCGGATCGCCTGGTGGTACGGTCCCCTCGAGGGACCATGGCGCGCACTACGTGCATCTTGATCGCGGCGGTGATCGTGGGATGTGGACCGACGGCGAAGCACAAGCCCGACGGTGGAGGTGGCGACGGCGGTGTCGACAGCGCGCCGCTACCGCACGTGTTGAACGGCATCACGGTCACGCCGGGTGATCCGATCATCGAGCTCGATCTGAACGCGACCGCGATCGTCGGCTTCACGGCGACCGGCAACTACGCCGACGGCATCGATGAAGATCTGACGAGCCTTGTGTCGTGGACGGTCGCGAATCCCGCGGTCGGCGCGATGACGAGCTCGAGCCTCGCGGTCCCGGGATTCCCGACGGCGATGGCCGTGACGTCGAAGATCACCGCCGACTACATGAACGTGCAAGGCGTCGATCAGATCACGGTCGTCGCGTATCGCAAGAGCGGCCCGCAGCAGGACTTCTTCTTCGTGCTGCCGTACAACGATCCGATGGGGCAGGTGGCCAAGCCCCTCGACTTCGCGACGGCGATCCCCGCGCTCGACGTGTTCTTCCTCATGGACACGACCGGCTCGATGAGCGGCGAGATCTCGAACCTCAAGACCACGCTCACCAACACGATCGTGCCCGGCATCCAGGCGGCGGTCGCGAACTCGCAGTTCGGCGTCGGCGCACTCGAGGACTTCCCGATCTCGCCGTACGGCAGCGCGCCGTGCGCGGTGCAGAACACCAATGACCAGCCGCTGAAGCTGTTGCAGACGATCACCGCGAACACCAGCGCGGTGTCGGCGGCCGTCAACGCGCTCGCCACGTCGAGCGGCGCGCCGATCGGCTGCGGCAACGACTGGCCCGAGGGCGGGTTCGAGGCGATCTATCAGGTCTCGACCGGCCAGGGCCTCACCTCACCGGCGCCCACGAACATCCCGGCGAACACCGTCGGCGTAGGTGGCGCCGGCTTCCGCACCGGCACGATGCCGGTGGTCGTCACGATCACCGATGCGCTGAGCCACGGTCCCGGCGAGACCGCGACGTGCCCGACGTTCAGCGGCGCGACGGCATACGCCGGCGCGGTCGCCGCGGCCGCACACTCGCGCGCCCAGACCAAGACCGCGCTCGCCGGCATCTGCGCGCGTTCGGTGGGTGTCGCGGCGATCCAGACCGCCTACGCCGCGTCGTGCTCGGGGCAGGAGTATCTCGAGGATCTCGCGACCGCGACCGGGGCCCGTGTGCCGCCGGCGGCGTGGGATGTCGGTGTGCGCCCGGCGGGCTGCGCGGCGAACCAGTGCTGCACCGACTTCAACGGCGTCGGTCGCGCCACGGACGTCGACGGGCTGTGCCCGGTGGTGTTCCGCGCCAACGTCGACGGCACCGGCATCGGCGCGAACATCGTGACGGGCATCCAGATGCTCGCGCGGTTCGCGACGTTCGACGTGATCCGCGTCGCGACGGGCGTCGGCACGGATACGAGCGGGAACCCGTTGCCGGCCGGCCACACCACCGCCGACTTCCTGAAGTCGATCGCACCGCACTCGTTCGTGTTGCCGCCACCGCCGCCGGTGCTGCCGAATCCCACGTTCGACGCGACGACGTTCCACAACGTCACCCCCGGCACGCAGGTCACGTTCACGATCGACGCGTTCAACGACTTCGTCATGCAGACCGATCAGGCGCAGATCTTCAAGGCGACGATCCAGGTCCTCGCCGGTGGCTGCACGCCGCTCGATCAGCGCGACGTGCTGATCCTCGTGCCGCCGACGCCGATCACGATCCAGTGATGAACGCGGCGATCCGCGCGTGGACCCGATCGGGTGCGTCGCGAAACGGCGCGTGCCCGGCGCCGTCGACGAGCTCGACCTCGCACGGGCCGCCGAGCTGACGCGCGATCGCGAGGACCTGGGCGGCGGTGCCGTACTCGTCGGCGGTGCCCTGGAGCACGAGCACCGGCACCGTGATCGCCGGCAAGAACGCTTCGAGGTTCCACGCGCGAAACGCGGGATCGAGCCACGCCCGGTTCCAGCCCCAGAACGCGCCGTCGACGTCGGCGTGGTACTTCGCGAGCCGCGGGCGCAGCTCGGGATACTGCTCGGCGGCCCGGGCGATCGACGCGACGGAGACGTCCTCGACGAACACGTGCGGCGCGATCAGCACGAGCTTCTCGGCCGCGACGTGGCCGGCACCGGCCGCGATGATCGCGATCGACGCGCCGTCGCTATGGCCGACGAGGATCGGCCGTGCGATGCCGGCGGCGGCGAGCACGCGCGGCAGGCGCCTGGCCTCGTCGTGCATGTAGGTGAGCGGGCGCGGCACGGTGACCGGCGCCGACTGGCCGTAGCCCTGGCGGGCGTACACGAACGCCGGCAGCCCGGTCAGGCGCGCGATCGTTTCGGGCGTGTCGCGCCACTGCGCGATCGAGCCGAGCCCTTCGTGCAGGAACACGAGCGCACGAGGCACCGGATCCCCGGTCGCGTTTCGCTCGCCGGCTCGGGCTTCGCCAAACCATCGCGTCTCGAGCTCGACGCCGTCGACGATCATCGCAGCTTGTAGCGCTGGATCTTGCCGGTCGCGGTCTTCGGCAGCTCGCTGACGAGCTCGACCCAGCGCGGATACTTGTACGGCGCGAGCCGCGACTTCACGAACGCTTGCAGCTCGGCGGCGGTCGCCGACGCGCCAGGCTTGAGCACGACGAAGGCCTTGGGCTTCGTGAGGCCATCGGCATCGTCGTGACCGACGACGGCGGCCTCGAGCACCGCATCGTGGGCCGCGAGCGCCGACTCGACCTCGAACGGCGATACCCAGATCCCGCCGACCTTCAGCATGTCGTCGCTGCGGCCGCAGTACGTCCACCGGCCATCGCGGTCGCGAGCGTAGCGATCGCCGCTCCGCGTCCACGGGCCCTGGAACGTGGTGAGCGAGCGCTCGCGATCGTTCCAGTAGCCGATCGCGGCGGTCGGGCCGCGCACCCACAACGAGCCTTCCGCCTCGTCGGCGACCGCGTGACCATCGTCGCCGCGCAGCTCGAGCTGATAGCCCGGCACCGGACGGCCCGTCGTGCCGTAGCCGATGTCGCCGGGGCGATTCGACAGGAAGATGTGCAGCATCTCGGTCGAGCCGATGCCATCGAGGATGTCGCTGCCCATCTTCGCCTTCCAGCGCTCGCCGACATGGCGCGGCAGAGCCTCGCCCGCGGACGTGGACACGCGCAGGCGGTCGACGGTCTCGAGCGTCGGGTCGGCGAGCAGCGACGCGAACAACGTGGGCACGCCGCAGAAGATCGTCGGGCGATGGGTGCGCAGCGTCCGGATCACCGCCGCGGGCGTCGGGCGCTCGGCGAGCAGGACCGCGCAGGCCCCGACCGCGAGCGGGAACGTCAGCGCGTTGCCCAGGCCGTACGCGAAGAACAACTTCGCCGCCGAGAAGACGAGGTCATCCTCGCGGATGCCGAGGATCGGAATCGCGTAGAGCTGCGCCGTCTGCATGAGGCTCGAGTGCAGGTGCATCGCGCCCTTCGGCTTGCCGGTGGAGCCCGACGAGTACAGCCAGAACGCGACCTCGTCGGCGCTGGTCGCGGCGGCCTCGGCGAGCGGTGGTGCCGCGGCGACGCGCGCGCGCCAGTCGTGCCCGGGCACGGCGCGGACTTCGCCCAGCGCTGGCGCGACCTTCGGGAGCAGGGCATCGCTGACGATCGCCACCCGGGCGCGCATGTCTCGCACCAGGTAGGTGTAGTCGTCGGTGGTGAGCAACGTGTTCAGCGGCACCGGCACGGCGCCGAGGCGGATCGCGCCGAGAAACGCGGCGACGAGATCGATGCCGTCGAGCATGCACAGCGCCACGCGCTGCTCGGGAAGCACGCCGAGCGCGGCCAGCGCCGACGCCGACCGCGCGACCCGATCGGCGAGCTCCTTGTAGGTGTAGCTGCCCTCGTCGTCGACGATCGCGATCCGATCGCCGCGCCCTTCCGCGAGGTGCCGGTCGACGAGATCGGTCGACGCATTGTAGGTGCGCATGGCGGAAGCCTACTCGTTGGGGGCGGCACGGGGTAGCGCCAGTCAATGAATGCCGGAACGCGTCGATACACCCTTCATGAGGCAAACGGCGCTGGTCGTGATGGCGGTGGCGAGCGCGGCAGGACCCGCTGCCGCCGACTCGATCGCGAAGACGGCGCACACCGATACGGTTCGGGTGCCGACGCTGGGCGTGATGGCCGATGTCGGGTTGCCCGACGGCGCCACGGCTTCGCTCGCCGTACGTCCGATCCGCATGCTCCGCGTCGAGCTCGGTGCCGCCCACAACGGCGTCGGTCCCGGCGTCCGCGGCGGGCTGACCTGGATCCCGTTCCGGTCGTGGTTCACGCCCGTGCTCGGGGTCGCGTATGGCCGGTTCTTCAAGCGCGACGCGAACCCGCTCGCCCGCCAGGTCTCCGGCGACCCGACGATCTCCGAGCCGGTGCTCGAACACTTCGGCTACGACTTCGCGAACGCGCAGGTCGGCCTCGAATTCGGTCGCCAGCGCTTCACGTTCTTCATCCACGCCGGCATCACGCGCGTGACCGGGCAGATCCACGACTTCGCGCAGAACATGGACCCGAGCACCTCGTCGGTGACCGTGTCGTCCTCGGATGCCAACGTCAAGCTGACCACCGTGTCGGCGAAGCTCGGCTTCATCGTCTACCTCTTCTAGGAGCCACCGTGATCAAGTCGCTGATGCTCGTCGCCGCTCTCGCCACGCTGCCCGCGTGCCCGCTCCTCGATGTCCAGGTCACCGTCCCCGAGGTGTGCGTGACGTACAAGGACGTCCACGTCGACGGCATGCCCGGCGGCGAGACGATGATCGAGAAGATGTTCACGGTCGATCATCTCGACCAGGCGAAGGCGCTCGCCGATCAGGGCGCGACCGTGCAGTTCGTGCACGCCCAGATTCGCGCGACCAGCGGCATCTCGAGCTTCGACTTCGTCCGCCAGGCCAAGCTGACGGTCGCGAGCGCGGACGAAGCGTCGACGCTGCCCGCGGTGGAGGTCTACGACTGCGAAGACTGCGCGACCAGTGGCAGCGTGCTCGACGTCGACGCGACCTCGCAGGTCGATCCGAATCCCTACCTCGCCTCGGGCTCGCTGCTCGTGACGATCGATCTCGCGGGCCAGGCGCCGGCCGATGCGTGGACGATGGACGTCGACATCTGCATGAGCGGCACCATCGACCGCACGTACAGCCCGTGACTACGCCTCGCGACGCGACTACTGCTTGCCCAGGACGTCTTCGAGCGCCTTGGCCTGCGCCTCGACGTTCTTGTCGGTGATCTTGGCCTTGGCCTCGGCCTCGAAGTCCACGTCGGTCGGGACGTCGACCGCGGCTGCGCTACCTGCGGCACTGCCGGCGGCGCTGCCGCTGCCGGCCATCGCGCTGCCGCTGCCGGCGCTACCGCTGCCGGCCATCGTCGCGCTGCCGCTGCCCGCGGGCGGTGCGGCACTGCCCGCGGCCTTGTCGTCCTTCGCGCCCTTGCCGCAGCTCGCGACGAGCACCGCGATCATGATCGCGCGCTTCACGGTGCACCTCCTTTCGACTGGAAGGCTGTCTGCAAGGCCTGCATCCGTTGCTCGTGGCGATCGTTCTCGCGCGTGGTCAGCATGTCGACGCGGACCGCGAGCTTGCCGTTCGCCGAAACCTCGGCCATGTCCTTCATGCGTGCCAGATCGGCAGCGCGCTGTGCGTGCAGCGTGAGCTCGGCCTGCGTGTCGGCATCGGCGAGGAACGCCGCCTGCCACTTCGCGCGGATCGCGGCGACCCGGTCGGCACGGCGTTGCTCGCGGTTGGCTTCCTTGTCGCGCTCGCGCTGGTCCCACGCGGCCTGGCGCGCGGCGCGATCCTTCGCGAGATCCTTCTGGCGCGCGGCCCACGCGGCCTCGGCGGCCTTGCGGCGTTCGTCCTCGAGACGCTTCTCCTCGGCGGCGGCGTCGTAGCTTGCGGCCACTTCGAACGGACCGACGATCAGATCACGGCCGTGGTCGCGGCGAATCGCGATCGTGCCGCTCGTCGCCGTGGCGGGGACGTCGAAGACAATCTCGTCGGCGGTGACCTTGGCGCCCTTGATGACGTCCGCGCCCCACACGACGATCGCGTCGGCGGGGAAGTTCGTGCCGTGGATGCGCACGCGCGCCCCGACCTTGCCCTTCGCGGGCCAGTAGTTGGACACCGTGGGCCGATCGAGCTTCCACTCGCGGTGGTCGCGATGGTCGCGAACCGGCGGCTGCATCTCGCCCGGCGGCGGCACGTTCGGTGGTGGTGGGGCGTTCTCGTCGACCCAGTCGCCATCGACCAAGGCGTAGGCACCGTCGCGCTGTTCCCACCGCGCCTCGCGCCATTTCTTGTGCGCGCGCTCGCGCTCGTAGTGACCGTCGACCCACGCCCACTTGTCATCGCGCCAGTCCCAGCGGCCGGCGACCCAGACGAAGCCGGGCTTCATCGCCGCCGACTCGGTGCGGGGTGGCGGCGGGGCCTGGTGCGGCCGGTGATCGTTGACCGGCGGTGGCGCCGGTGGAGGCACGGGCGGCATCACGGCCGGTGGCGTCGCGCCGCCCTCGACCCACGCGCCGTCGGTGAACGTCCACGACGCGCCGGTCTTGTCCCAGTGACCGGGACGCCATTGCTTGCCGGCACGCTCGCGCTCCCAGTGACCCGCGACCCACTCCCACTTGCCCTTCCAGTCCCAGCGACCGGCGATCCACACGAAGCCCGCGCGGGCGGCGAACTTCTCTTCGCGCGGCGTCGGCGGTGCTTCCGTGGGCCCGGTGGCCGCGGGCGGAGGGGGCGCCGGCGTGCGGTGGTCGCGAGCCCCACCGCGGTGATCGCGAACATCCGGCTGCGCGTGAAGCGTCCCGGCTCCGAGGAGCAGGACACTCGCAAACAACAAGCTACGTGATCGCATGAGCTCTCCTTTGAACGGAGGCCTAGCCTAGCGCGCTCGTGCGATGCGATCTGCTTGGGATCCCAACTAAGTTCACGTGGGGCGCTCCCGTACACCTCACAGCTCGCGAACTTCGACGACGGCACCGATCTCGAGCGCGCCGTAAAGATGCGGGTAGGCTTCGCCGTCGGCAATCTCGAACCGCACCTCGGCGCGCACGCGTTTGGGATCGATCACGAGCAGCAGCAGATCCGCGACATCGCGATAGAAGCGCTGTCGGACGATGGGCCATTGCGCCTCGGTCGACAGATGGATGAAGCCCTCGCGCTCGAGCGACGGTGGGCAATAGTCCCCGGTGCCGACGGCGTGTTGCCACGCATCGCGAGTGGTGATGTGGAACAGCACTGCGGAAAACATACGCGGAATCCGCAGGGCTGCTGCAGGGTCCGCAGACCGATCGAGGCGATCTCCACCACATCTCGCGCGCTTACGAGCGGCACGCACATCGCAATAACGCTCGACAGACCAAAGGAGGTCTCGATGTTGACCAAGATGAAGATCGCGCTCGCGTTGTGTGGTTCGTTGCTCGTTGGCGGGGTCGGCATCGCTGCCGCCCAGGGCATGGGCAGTGGTGGCGGCAAGGGTGCCGCGATGCAGAAGTACGACGTCAATGGCGACGGCAAGCTCGACGACTCGGAGAAGGCCGCGCTTCGCGCCGACATGAAGGCGAAGCATGCCGAGATGAAGCAGAAGATGCTCGCGAAGTACGACGCGAACAAGGACGGCAAGCTCGATGCGTCCGAGCGCGCCGTGATGAAGAACGAGCGTGCCGAGCTCGCGTTCAAGAAGCTCGATGCCGATGGCAACGGATCGATCTCGCTCGACGAGTTCAAGGCGGGGAAGTCCTTCGCGCGCGCTGGTCATCGACACGGGCACAAGCATGGACGCGGTGGTTTCGGCCCCGGTGCGGCCGGTCGCGGCCAGCCCTGAGCTAGGCTGGGCGCGATGGTGCGTCGTGACGACGACGGAAGCCGTGACCCCGAAGGGGTGACGAAACCGGCGTCATGCTGTGATGATCCAGTGGGTGCGAGTCCCGCCTCGGAAAGCGCCGGAGCACCGAGTAGCAGGCCCGCAGCAGAGAGGGAGACCTCGACGGCTGAAGCCGGGCGTCGAAAGCGAGCGAGTCAGCAAGAGCTGATCAGCGAGAAGCAAGCACGCGGGCCGCAACATGAAGTGAAGCCTGCAGCCTCGTCACAGCTACAATCCGAGAGCCGAGCTGATCATTTCGCAGCGAAGGCAACATCGACGGCGCGAGCACCGGAGCGCGACGACGATCTCGGCGGGGTATGGGGAGCAGCACGCGTGCAAGGATCATCACGGAACACGAGAGATCCGTC
>Ga0326726_10006179_pt1 | contig 10798 bp, 9 predicted proteins | sample MHFenrmetagenome_2_FD_207603 | JGI IMG/M metagenome (GOLD analysis project Ga0326726, IMG submission 207603) | Lab enriched peat soil microbial communities from Michigan Hollow, Ithaca, NY, United States - MHF15MN | ecosystem: Environmental > Terrestrial > Soil > Wetlands > Peat | place: USA... | reverse complement strand
GCCGACCACGCGGCCGTCGCCCGACTCCGCTTGCGCCAGCGCGCGGTCGAGGGCGGCGACCTCCGCTTCACGACCGACGAAGCGCGAGAAGCCGCGCGCGCGCGACGCCTGGATGCGCGACTGCACCGAGCCCGCGCCCACCAGCGCGAACGTCTTCACCGCCTCGCGCACGCCCTTCACGCGCACCTTGCCGATCGGCTCGAGCTCGAAGTACTCCTCGACCAGTGCCGCGGTGTGTCCCGTGAGATACGTTCGCCCGGCCGCGGCGTTCTGCTGCATGCGCGCCGCGAGCCCGACCGTGTGACCCTGCGCGGTGTAGTCCATGCGCAGGTCGTCGCCGATCGCGCCGACGATCACCTCGCCGGAGTTCAGCCCGACGCGCACGTTGAAGCGCAGCCCGGTCTCGCGCCGCAGCTCGGCCGCGAACTCGCGCATCTGCTCGCCGATCGCGAGCGCCGCGTGACACGCGCGCTGCGCGTGATCTTCGTGCGCGATCGGCGCGCCGAACAACGCCATCACGCCGTCGCCCGTGTACTGATTGATGGTGCCCTCGAAGCGGTGGATCGCGTCCGCGAGCAGCGCGAAGAAGCGGTCGAGGATGCGGTGCCACGCCTCGGCGTCGACCCGCGCGGCAAGCCGCAGGGAGTCCTTCACGTCCACGAACAGGACGGTGACCTGTTTCCGCTCGCCCTCGAGGGCGCTCTTCGAGCGCAGGATCTTCTCCGCGAGGTGGTGGGGCGTGTATGTGCGCGGCTGCGTCATGTCGAGCTCGAGGCTCTCGATGATACTGCCTGCGAAACGTTCGGCACTTGCCTGCGAAGCGAGCCGCTCGCCATCTCCGGACCTCGCCATCGCGACCGGATCGCGGCGCGCAGACCGCGGGCTAGTGCGCGCGCTCCGCGAGGGGCCGAAACGCGACCTGCGCAGTGACTGCAGTGACTGCGAGCGCCGCTGCGAGGCTCATGTAGGCGTACTGCTCGTCGTCTTCGGGCAGGACGAAGTAGAGCGCGCAAGTGACTGCGGCCAGCGCGCAGGTGAGGACTCCGGGGAGCCTCCGCCGCTCCCACAGGAGCGCGAAGCCGAGCAGGAAGCCGTAGTAGTAGCAGGAGAGGTACGCGGCCATGACGATTCCCCCGCAGCCGAGACACGCAACCGCCCAGTCGGGCTCGTGTCTCACGGCCGCCGCGAGCAGCAGCACGAACGCCGCGAGGAGTCCGAGATACACCGGGCGGCGCTGCTCGTGAACCGCGCGCCGCGCCTCGACCCATCCCTTGAAGGGGTCGATCGGATCGTCGCCGTGCAGCAGCTCCTTTCGCGAGCTGGGGTCCCAGCCCACGATCGCCTCGAGCCCCATGCTGTTCGGCGCCGGCGTGGCGAGGCGTCCCGCGCTGTTCTGCGCGAACTCGATCCACGCGGGCAAGAAGCTGCCGGTCGCCCACGCGCCCGCCGGCAGGAGCAGCGCGAGCGCGAGGAGGCAGCCGGCCGCAAACCGCTGCTGCGAGACACTCAGCGCGAGCCGGCGCTCAGTCATTGCCGACACGAGCACCTTCAGGACGAGCGCCGCCAGGACGAAGCCGGGGAAGATGCGGAGCAGCGCGGAGTACGTGAGCGCCAGACCCGCGCCAAGCGGCTTGTCGCGTTTCAGCAGGCAGATACCGGCGACCAACGTCAGCAGCCAGTCGAAGCGCAAGAGCGCCCCGCCGTTCCAGTAGAAGCGCGCGGGGAAGTTCGTGCCCCACCAGAGCAGCGCCACACACATCGTGCGCCAGCCGAACCCCCACCACACGAGCCCCCACATCGCGACCAGCAAGAGTGAGTCGACCGCCGCGAGCCAGCGAATGCGGGTCTCGTCGATCGGCACCATTTGCGCGAGCAGCCGGCCGCCCACCGCCCACACCGGCGAGGGGTTGTAGCCGTGATCCCGCTGCACGCGCTCCCAGCCGCCCTCGGTGAAGTTCGCGCGGAAGAAGCGGATGTCGCGGCGGAACTCTGCCCAGCGCTCCGGGCTGAAGTGACTCGTGCACGACCCGGGATTCGCGACGATCGCGGCGGTCGAGATGAGGTCGTTGGACCCGTGCAGGTCGCGAATCGTGCGCGCCTCGACCTTCGCGCGCAGCCCGTCGGCGAGATCCGCGACGTTCGTGCAGTCGTAGAGCCGCGTGTAGCCGAGCTCGGGCGCGTACTTTGCACCGAGATAATAGTGATAGTGCTCCCAGAGGTGGACGTAGTCGTCGAAGTGGAAGTATCCGAAGTTCCACCAGCTCGCGAAGGAGAGCGCCCCCAGCGCGGCGAGCGCGACGTCCCGGGCGCGTCTGTAGCGCAGTGACTCGCCGCGGTGCTGCAGCAGCCACGTGCACGCGAGCAGCAGGCTGCCGAGCAGCGCGAGAGCGAGCTGAACGGCGACCATTCGATCTTGCGTCAGCATCAGCGCGGCACCCCGTAGACGTCGTGCACCGAGCTCAGGCCGTGGAATCCGTGTTGGCCGATCGGCAGGCCCAGGAGTGACACGGCCGACCCCACGTCGAGCAGCGGCACCGCGGCGATGAGCGCGAAGCGCCAGCGCCGATCCTCGATCGGCACGAGCAGCGGCGCGAGCAAGAGGAAGTACCAGAACTGCACGTTCGTGTGCAGCTTGCAGAGGACGAGAAACGCGATCGGAGCAGCGACCGTCCACGCGCTGCGAATTCGAATCGCGTAAGTCACGAGCGCGGCCAGCATGGCGTAGCTCGCGAGCTGGTCGCAGAGCACGAGCCAGCCGGGATTCCAGCTGAACATGTTCGCGGTCCAGTCCCAGTAGTACGGGTTGTAGGTGAGTGGCGCGCTGAAGTGCAGCACGTTCGAGAGCGCGCCCCAGCGCAGCTCGGCGTACACAGAAGGGAGTAGACCGAGCCCGAGGCCGAGCGCCGCAAGCTGCAGCGCACGCGGGCTCGCGCGCCAGCAGCGCTGCGCAATCCACGGCGCCATGACGATCGCGGTCAGCTTCACTTGGATCGCGAGCGCGAGTGACACGCCGGCGGCGAACGCGAAGCGGGGCAGGGCGACGAGCGCGAGCAGGGTGAACAGGCTCTGGAGCGGCTCGAACTGACCCTCGCGCGAGACCCACCAGATCGATGCGGGCGACGCCCAGTAGAGAAGGCCGAGCCCGCGGCTCGCAGTGAGTCGCGCGACGAGCGCGGCGTTCGCCGCCTCGACCAAGGTCAGCGCCGCTTTGGCGAAGAACACCGTCGGCGAGAGTGCGGACACGAGCGTGAAGAAGGCGAGCGCGGCCGGCGGGTAGTTGTACGGCAGCCGCGACCACGAGGCCCCGCGCCAGGCCGGAGAGAGCTCCGCGAGCGGGCGCGCCGCCGCGTCGAGCCCCCACTCGCGCACCGCGACCCCGTACAGCAGATTGCGCACGACGTCGCCCGTGATGATCGGCAGAGCCTCGACCTGACTCGCGCGGATCGCGGCAACGGCGACTGCGGCAGCCACCAAACCGAACACCGCCCGTTGCTGTTCGGTCCGCGCCCGCCGTGCCTGCATCGCGCGGGAGCGTACAATGACGGGCAAGCGGAGGACACGACGATGATCCACTGCAACGGGGTTCACCATCTGGCGGTCTGCACGGCCGACATCAAGGCGCAGATCGAGTTCTTCAACGACGTGCTCGGGATGGAGCTCGTGGCGCTCTACTGGATGCACGGCGTCGAGGGCGCGTGGCACGGATTCCTGAAGCTCGACGACCACTCCTACATCGCGTTCGTGCAGACACCCGCGATCGCCAAGATCGAGCGCCAGCTCGGCGTATCGCACTCGGGCAGCCCGGGCGCACCGTCCGCGGGCGGAACCATGCAGCACCTGGCGTTCAACGTCGACTCGCTCGACGAGTTACTCGCGTTCCGCGACCGCATCCGCTCGCGCGGCGTGACCGTGATCGGCCCGATCCACCACGGGCTGTGTGACTCGATCTACTTCGCCGGGCCCGAGGATCTGTCTCTCGAGATCGCGACCTCCGAGCGCGCGATCGACGGGCGCGCGTGGATCGACCCCGAGGTCGTCGCGCTCGCGAACATCTCGCCCGCGGAGCTCGCGCGCTTCAAGAGGCCCGACCCCGTGTCACTGACCGGCGGGAAGCTCGCGCAGCCGAAGCTCGACCGCTCGCAGCCCGTCATGCGCGGCTGGCCGCCGGGCGTGTACGAGCACCTCGCGGCGCTGCCCGACGACGAGTTCACGGCGCAGATGAGTGAGACGGAGCCGCCCGTGAAGGTCGAGGACTAGCGGCGGGCGCTCGCGCGCGGAGTGAGTCGCATCACTCGTGCCCGGGGACGGCTTCGAAGTCCTCGAGCGCGAGGCGCCGGGTGCGCCACCAGTACTGGAACGTGAAGTAGGGCCAGAGAGTCCCGTTGTAGCCGTCCTTGTCCATGTACCAGCTGTGACAGCCGGAGCTCCACACCGAGCGGCGCATGCGGCGCTGCAGGTTGTCGGTGAACTTCGCCTGCGCGGACTCGAGCACGTCGAGGAACGCGAGCTTGCGGCGGCGCACGGTCTGGATCGCCTGCAGCGCGTGTCTCGCCTGCGCCTCGATCATGAAGATCATCGAGTTGTGACCCAGCCCGGTGTTCGGCCCCATCAGCAGGAACAGGTTCGGGAAGCCGTGCATCGTGATGCCGAGATACGAGCCTGCGTGCGCCGCCACGGCTTGGTCGAGCGTGCGGCCGCCACGGCCGACGATGCGCAGGTGAGTGAGATAGTCGCCCACCATGAAGCCCGTGCCGCAGATGATCGCCTCGGCCGGGTGCTCCACGCCGTCCCGGGTCTGGATGCCCTTGGGCGTGATGCGCTCGATCGGCTCGGTGACGAGCTCCACGTTCGGCCGGCGCAGCGTCTTGTAGTAGTCGTTCGAGAGCAGGATGCGCTTACACCCCAGCGTATAGGTCGGGGTGAGCTTCTTGCGCAGCTCGCGGTCGGGGACTTCGGAGGCGAGATACCGGCGCAAGAGACCTTCGAGCAGCTTCAGGAGGCGCGGGTTCACGACGAAGCCGACCGCCATCAGCTCCGCCGTCCAGTACAGGCGCGCGCGGTGAAGCCAGTGCAGCGGGCGGAAGCGGCGGAACCGGCTGCGGCGCGACGTCGAGATCTCGTGATCCGGCTTCGGCGCGATCCAGGGCGCGGTGCGCTGGAAGACCTGGAGCTGGCCGACGACCGGCGCAATCTCCGGCACGAACTGAATCGAGCTCGCGCCCGTTCCGATCACGGCGACCCGCCGGCCCGTGAGCGGGAACGCGTGGTCCCACTCCGCGGAGTGGAACATGCGCCCCTCGAAGCTCTCGCGCCCCGGAATGTCGGGATACGCAGGCACGTGCAGCGCGCCGTTCCCCAGCACGAGGGCGCGCGCGCGCAGCGGCTCGGCGCCCTCGATGCGCACGGTCCACGTGCCTGAGCGGACGTCGAACTCCGCGCCCGACACTTTCTTGTGGAACCGGATGTGTCTCGCGAGGTCGTACTTCGCGACGCAGTGGCGCAGATACTCCCAGATCTCCTGCTGCGGCGAATAGGCGCGCGACCAGTCGGGCTTCGGCTCGAACGAGAAGCAGTACAGGTGAGAGGGCACGTCGCACGCCGCGCCGGGGTAGGTGTTGTCGCGCCAGGTGCCGCCGATGTCGCCCGCCTTCTCGAGGATCGTGAATGACTCGATGCCCGCGCGTTTCAGCATCACGCCCATCGCGATTCCGGAGAAGCCGCTGCCGACGATGACGATCGGGAAGTCGTTCATGTTGGCCGATGGTAGTATCGGCGAATCGATGTCGTCAAGCGCGACCAATCCGGATCCATTGGTCTTTTCGCCTGTTCCTGTTATCGTCACGTCATGCCGAAGCGCGCCCTGAGCCGCGACGAGTCGAAGTCGATCACGCGCCGCCGCCTGCTCGACGCCGCCGCGAAGCTACTGGGCAAGACGGGTTACGGAGAGCTCTCGGCCAGCGCCGTCGCGCGTGAGGCCGACGTCGCGCAGCCGACCTTCTACGTCCATTTCCGCGACAAGGACGACTTACTCCGCACCTTGGGCGAGGAGCAGATCGGCGCGCTGCGCGGCAAGCTGCGCGCGGCGCGCGAGCGCTACTTCCAGGGTCACGGACTCGAGGCGGTGCGCGAGAGCTTCCGACTGCCGCTCGAAGTCTGGATCGAGAATCCCGCGCTGCTGCGCCTGTACGCGCAGGAGCTGTTGCAGCCGAACTCGCCGCTCGGCGAGCTCTCTCGCCAGCTGCGCGCCGACCTGTGCCGCGACCTCGCCGAAGATCTCGCGCGCTTCGGCCTTCGCGCGCGCACCAAGCGCGAGCGCGAGCGGGTCGCGATGATCGCCGAGGCCATGCTCGCGCAGACCGAAGCGCTCGCCGTCGGCCTAGTCGAAGGCCGCTTCGAGCACCTCGAGGCCGCCGTCGACGTGCTCACGACCTTTGCGACGAGCCTGCTCGTCTCCGAGAAGGGCGCGCCCCTCGGGTGAAGCGCTTGCACCGGCCGGCCGTTCCCTGTATCGACTCGGTCGTCCGACCCAGTAGCTCAGCTGGATAGAGCGTCTGCCTCCGGAGCAGAAGGTCCGCGGTTCGAATCCGCGCTGGGTCGCCAGACTGATGCGATTCGGTGTCGCCGTCGTGGTGCCAGCTTGGTGCCAACGTCCAGCGGAGACCTAGCGAGGAGAATCCTCGGAATCTGATCGCTAGGATGGTCGGTCTTGTGAGTCACTAGCAGGTCTCCGTTGACTGAGTTGGCCGAGACAAAGATTTCAGAACGCCACAGTCACTCCGATGCCGAAGCCGTGATTCACCGCGACCGGAAACACTCGATAGCGGGTCGGGTCGGCGCCGTGCAGCGCGTGCATGTGCAGAAAGAGCTCGGTGGTGCCCACGCCGAGCAGCGCCGAGCCGATGATGTCGGAGATCCAGTGGGCATCCTTGCCCATGCGCCCGAGCCCGACGGAGGCAGCCGCGGTGTACGCCGGCAGCGCGACGTACCAGCGGTTGTCCGCGTACTCCGAGATATCGGCGGCGAGTGCGAACGCGGGGGTCGTCGCGCCCGAGACGAACGACGTCCCGCCCTTGAACCATTTCCAGTGACCGTGGTTCGCGTCCGGGCGCTCACGCCCGAACGTCATCTTGAGCGCCCCGGTGAGCAGGCCCGAGACACTCGTCGACAGCAGCGTAGTCAGTGCGTACTCGCGCGCGCGCGTGTCGTCGACGGTGAGTCCGTAGAGGTAGAGCGCACCCGTCGAGCCCCAGAGCGCAATGTTTCCCCACGATTCGAGGTGGTCCGCGTCCTGGTGTGAGATGTGGCGGAACTCCGAGCGCGCGGGCTCGTCGAGCGCGAAGCCTGCTCCGAGCGCCGCACCCGAAGCGAGCGTCGTCCAGTAGAACGCAGGGTTCTGGAGCAGCTCACCGACATGGCAAGGTGACTTGAGGATGTCCTCGCCGTCGGACTCCAGGTTGTTCACTGACCAGCGGAAGTCCGCGGCGAGCCGACTGCCGACGATGCGCGGAACCGAGGTGAGGCCCGAGGCGGGCGGCGGGGCCGGCGTCGCGGGCGGCACTGGCTCCGCGAGCGGAGCCGGGGGCTCTCCTGCCGGGGCGGGCTCCTCCGCAGCTGCCAGAGGCACTGCCGCTCCCGAGAGGAAGATCCCGAGTACCGCGAGCTGAGTGGCTCGCCGCGCAAACACGAGACAGGGCACCATGTCACGAGGCTACACGGCCGCGGGTTCGCCGCTCGTGAGTCGCCGATTAGCTCTTCTATTCCGGCGCGTGAGTGCCGGCTGAGTGCGGCGACTATCGGCGCCTCAGTGGAATCCCTCGTCGCGTCCGGTCGACGGATACTTTAACTCCGAATTCACGGCGCAATGCCGGCAAGCAAGTAGCCTGTTGGAATCGTGGCCTGTGTTGCGCTTGCATGGCGAGTCACTCGAATCGCTGTGCTCGAGCTCTCTCTCTCTGTAGCGGGAGCGCCGCTTGTCGCTGCCGAGGAGCCTGCCCCAGCTCCAGCTCCGGTTCTCGAGCCGGCTCCGGCTGTGACGTCGCCTCCGACAGCCGCCTCGGGCCTCACCTCGGTTCCGCGCATCGTCGGCAGCCGGCTCTACTCCGACTTCCGATGGTCGGCGAACAACCTCGAAGCGGACGGGGAGGACATCCTCAAGTCACCTTGCCACGTCGGCGAGCTGCTCGAGAACCCATCCTTCTACTGGACGACCCTCGCCGCGGGGGCGGCTCTCGGGGCCAGCTTCGGCCTCGATGAGCCGGCACGCCGAGCGTTCCGCGAGATTGGCGATAAGAAGGGGAGCAACCTGGAGGACTGGGGGGGCCTCGCGCTTTTGAGCGCGACGGGGGCGCTCTACGCCTACGGTTTCGCGGCCGACGATGTGCGCGCGCGCCGGTACGCGCTGACTGGGCTCTTGTCGACTGCCGTCTCGGGTCTCCTCACGTCCGCGCTCAAGGTCTCGTTCGGCCGCGATCGCCCGCATCAGGATCAGGGCCACTGGAAATGGTTCAACGGCGGGTCGTCGTTCGTGTCGGCGGCGACGACGCCTGCATTCGCGCTCGCCGCCGACATCTCGGAGTACGCGGACAACCGCTGGTACGTGGCCGTACCCGCGTACGCGGTGGCCTCGGGGGTCGGGCTCGGGCGCATGGCCCAGGACGCGCACTGGATCTCCGACATCGTCGGCTCTGCGCTGCTCGGCGTCGGCACGACCGAGCTCTTCCTGCACATGCACGCGCTGCACGCCGCCGACCCGAGCCGCTACCGGGTATTCTCAGTCCCCGTCAGAGGCGGTGTCGGCCTCGGCGTGAGCGTGGCGTTCTGAGCTCTCTGCGACGCCGTGGTCGCGGCCGACGCCCGCCCGACGCGACGATCGGGCGGTGCGGATGCGAGATGACCGGGGCCGCGCTCACCCGTGCGGTGGTTCGGCAGGCATGCGGCCTGCTGCGATCGCGGCTCGCATTTCATCGTGGAAGGCCGCGCGGAGATAGAGCGGCTCCGGAATGCATCCGAAGTAGTTCCCGCAGCGAGCCGTGATCTCGAGTCGCGCGGAGCCCGCCTCGCCGGTGGGGACGCGATCCAAGCGGCACGCCACGTCGTTGCTCGGCCCGGGAAGCGGCCCTTCGGTCTCGACGACGCTCTCGGTCTGCGTCTGGATCTTGAACGCGCAGCGCTTGGAGACCCATTCGATCGCCTTCTGCCACGCGAGGTCGCACTCGTCGTTCGTGGCGCATGCGACGGGCTCCTCGGCGCGCGCGGATAGCTGGGACCACAAGGCCGCGGTGATGGGCAGGCAGCCCGCCAGCCCTAAGCACAGGCAGAGCGTTGCTCCTCGCATAGTTCCCTTCGCCTCGGCGCGAGTCCCTCGGCTCGCCCGTCTCAGATCGTCCCAGTCTGCGAGCTCGAAATCCATCGGAAGCTCGCAGGTGAGCGAGATCTTAATGCGAGCGTCATTGCAGCCGGCGCGTGGCCGCGAGAGCCGCACCGAACGCGACCCTTCCCCGAGTGACCAGGACCGCCCACGACAACCGACGAGTGACACCGAAAGGTGTCAGGCTGCAGCTCGGAGCGGAAAATCCCGCGTGCGAATCGCGGCTGTAACACCAACGCTTGCGCCTGACTCCGCTCAGCAGGAGAACAGTGCGCAGCCGCTGAACGGCAGCGCGATCGTTCCGTTCAGGTTCGTGTAGTAGGCGTCCGGAGGAGCATCGGACGTACCGAGATACGGATTGCGCGCGGTGAGCGTCGAGGTGCTCGCCTTGGGGTCGAGCGTCCACTTCGCCCACCAGGACAGGCCCGTGTGATTCGTGCCGCCGGGTGCGCCGAAGCTCGTCTCCTGCCAGTTCGCCTTGAGCTTCAGCGCGTTCACGAGGGCGGAGCCTACGAACGGAGCCTGACTCATCAGCACGCAGCTCGTGCAGACGAAGTGACCCTCGACGCTCGCGATCACGAGGGCGCGTGTCTCTGCGGGCGCGGTTGCGAGGGCCAAGAGCACCGGTCCCGTGAGACCGCCGTGCTGGACCAGAATCGTCGGCCGGCCCGCGCCGCAGCCGATCGTCGCGACGAGCCACGCGGTGTCGATGCCCCCGTGCTGTCCCTCGAAGGGCTGACCGATCACGCAGATCGTCCCGATCGGCGTCGGCATCAGCGCTGCGCGCTGAGTCGTGTCGGCGATCGGATCGGTCCAGGCCGGCTTGCGAGTCAGTACGGCGTAGAAGTACGGGCGGGCCTGGAACTCCGCGGCCGGGAAGTAGCGCCCAAAGTCCACGCCCGAGTCGTGATTGCCGACGACCTCGAGGTGCGGAATGCCGGCCGCGTCGAAGCGGTCGAACATCTTCGTGCGAATGCGCTTCCACTCGGCGTCGTTCGGCGCACCCTTCGAGTTCGGGTCGTCGTCGAGCCAGCCGCGCGTGTTCTGATCGCCGCCGCCCGTCGAGTCGGTGAGGTCGCCCACTTGGACCACGAAGTCCGGCTTCCAGGCCACGATGTCCGCGACCATCGCGTCCAGGAGCTTGACCCGCATGGCGTCGTCGCCGGGGTCGATCGTGGTGACGTAGTTCTGCACGTCGGGAACGACCGCGACGCGCGCCGTCGCCGCGTGAACGCTCCCGGCGACGAGGATCAGCGCGACAAGCGCCAGGAATCTACCCATGGATTTTCACCGCCGGCATGGATCGCCGCGCGGCGCATTGCGTAGCGATCCGGCAGCCGATTTCCAGGGCCAGGCGTGAAATCCAACGCGCGTCGACGCGGCGTAGGCTCGGGCGATGAAGAAACTCGCTCTCGCCGCGCTGCTCGCCGC
>Ga0326726_10006178_pt1 | contig 10800 bp, 9 predicted proteins | sample MHFenrmetagenome_2_FD_207603 | JGI IMG/M metagenome (GOLD analysis project Ga0326726, IMG submission 207603) | Lab enriched peat soil microbial communities from Michigan Hollow, Ithaca, NY, United States - MHF15MN | ecosystem: Environmental > Terrestrial > Soil > Wetlands > Peat | place: USA... | reverse complement strand
AGCAGACGGTGCAATCTCCGCTGCTAGAGACTTCCACTCTCTAGTCAACGCCCATGCCGGGCGCACAATAAACGGGGTGTTCCTGTATGGAACGCCCCGTTTATGATTAATCCCGCGCTAAGGCGCTACATCGAACAGGCGGATGAGACCATCCCAAGTGGCGAGGGCGAGATGCCGGTTATCAGGGGAGAAGGCAAGGCTGGAAGGATCAATTCCAGGAATTGCCAAACCCAAATCATATTCCGACAGAATGGTATTGCTTTTAATATCCCATAATTTAAGTACTCCATCCCATGTCAGGATGGCAACCAGGCTGCCATCATTGGATATTGCAAACGAATAGGCCGAAGTCGATTCATCCAAAGCCCCGATTAATTCAAATGTATCCGTGTTGTAGGCTTTTAAGTTTCCTCCCCATCCAGAGAGCAACAAGGTGGATTTATCACCCGACAGGCGAATTTCAGCCACTCCTCCTTCAATTTCACCATCGACTGGATACTTCTTCAAAACTTTTCCTGTATCTAAATTCAAAACCTGAATAGGAGTATCCGGAAGACTATAGGCGATCAGGGATTTGCCATCAGGGGTGAAATCAATATAATCCAGCCCGATCTTGGATGGAATCTTCCGAATGAATTTTCCATTGGCAAGGTCATACAAGCGAATGTCTTTGTCATCCCCAAAATAGACAATTGCCATAAGGGTTCTGTCAGGGGAAATGGCAATTGAATGCGGGTATATATCCTTCATCTCTTCCAGAACATAAGGGTTAGGGTAAATACCTTTTACTTTCCCATCAAGTGGATCAAATTCAAAAACTTCATTGTTAATTGTGGAAGTATTATTGGTAAAAAGTCGTAAGTATTGACCATCCGTCGAGTATTCAAGTCCAGTAGCAACAGGCCAGAATCCGTCCCTTGACATAACGGGCTCCGCCTTGCCCTTTTGCCATTTGTACATTACGCCATTTCGAGCGATCCCAAAGAACGTCTCTCCATCGGACGCGGCCGCGACACTCCAAAGTTGGCTTTCAACAGGGAAAGTCCCTTGAGGAGATTCGGTTGTATCCACCGACCAGTTTTCCAATTGGGTCGGGTTCGTGCCGCCCATGACTACCTGCTGGCCATCGGGTGAGAAAGCGATGGCAGAGATGGCATCACTTCTACGGATGCTGAAGCGTTTCCCAAATGTGGAGTAATCCCAGGCTTCAACAGTTTTACTGCCCCAGTTCGTGAAATAGCCGAATTTAAAACCGGTATCGCTGATCACTGGAGAGAAAGCCGCACCATCTCTCCAGGGAAATTCAAGAATTTCGATAGAGGCAGAGGACACTTCTTGCCAGGAGGTGCTGTTCAGACCGACGGACTGCGCTCCGGTTGAAAATATAATAGGCATATTTACCAGTCGGGTCAAACTCAATCCACAACGGGGACTGCGTGTTGTTGACATATTGGTCAAGTTTATAATTAACCCCACCGTCAGCAACATTGATCACCCATAGGCTCCCATCGTTGAATAACGCAGCGACCTGCCGATTGTCCACGGAGATATCGAAATCGAAGATGCTCGAATTGTCCTTTTCATGATCAGGGTCAATCGAATATTCTCCGAGCAATTTCCCGGAAGTCAGGTTCCAGAATCGGATAACCAGCCCAAAATCTTTTTCTGAGAGGGAAAAGGCGGCTGCAAGTTTTCCATCTCGAGAAATACGAATATTACGAGCCCTTGATATTTTCAAGGATTGGGCAGGCTCATAAATTGATAATTGCGGGCTAAGATCTTCAGCGGAGAAGACCAAGATCCCGCGAGAGGTGGTGGCAATCAGGCTTTTTTCATCCTTTGAGAGTTGCAACCCATAAGGTGAGAAAACATAACCGGTGCCGTAACCAAACTCCGTGACCAGGCCGAGTGTGCTTGTCGGCGCTGCTGTTGTAGGAGTCGGTATGTTCTCAGTCGAAGTCGCCGAGGGGGCTTCAGTTGGTATTTCCGGCTGAGGTGTGGATATCTCGATTGCAGGTGCGTCCGACGCGGCAGGCTGGGTAGTATCAACAGATGGTATTACTGCGTCGTTGACAGGCGTTTCCGCCGAAGGCGAGCAAGCGGAAACAACCATTATCAAAACGGTAAAGACTGCAAGCATACAAGGTTTGACTTTTCCCATATATCCTCCCGATTGCCTATAAAGAAAGTGCCGCCCTGCCAGGCGGCACGAATGGCATATTATATTACTGTCGAACAAAATGTCAAAGGGAAACGGGATTTGTGAGTAAAGTTACGATGAGCTTAACCGCATTCTGCACGTCGTTCAAGTCCACCATCTCGGACGGGGCGTGGACGTAACGGCATGGAATGGAGATACAGCCGACCGGTACGCCTGCGCGACTGATCTGCATGGCTGTGGCATCGGTGGTGCCGGCCAAAAGGATTTCACGCTGATAGGGCAGGCGGCTTTTCTCAGCCGTATCAACCATCCAGCGGACAATCCGCGGATCGGACAGCATAGCGCCGTCCTTAATCTTGATGGCGGGGCCCTTCCCCAGCGCCAGCTCAATGTTCTTCATGCCAGGGGTATCGCCCCAGCCGGTTACGTCAATGGAGAAACCCAGGTCAGGCGCAACGCCATATGCCGAGGGACCTGCGCCACGCAGACCAACCTCCTCCTGAACGGTAAAAACGAAATAGACCTCGTGGGGAGTGGATTTCAACTGGCGCAGGGATTCGATGGCCACCGCGCAGCCGATTCGGTCGTCCAAAGATTTCGCAACGAGTCGGTCACCCATCGACAAGAACGGGCGCTCAAAGGCGGCGACCTCGCCAATCTTAACAGGGTGGTTCTTATCACTCGTTGCGCCAACATCGATGTAGCATTTATCGAGGGATGGCGCATCAGTGGGTTTTTCAAGAGGCTCGGCATAGATAATCCCGGGCGTCCCATTGGCAAAACGAACGCGCCCTCCCATCAGGTGCTGAGGCCGCACCCCCCCAATGTTGGTAAAGCGAACGAAACCGTGGGCGTCAATGTGTGTGGCGACCAGCCCAATCTCATCCATGTGGGCAGCGATCATGATTTTTCTGCCGTTCTTTTTCGCCTGACCCTTGCGCACGATCAAACTGCCAAGCGGATCCACGCGAATTTCATCGGCGAAAGGTTTCACCTCGGCGCGAATGACTTCTCGAATGGCGGACTCAAACCCGGAAGGGCTGAAGGTTTCGGTCAATTTTTGAATGAGTTGTTTCATGTTCAATCCTTTTATTCTTCCCATGATGAATGCGTATTGACACACGTTATGATGGCAATATCACATCAAGCCCGGACGAATAGGTTTTGACTTCGCTTTTTGTAATGACGTACACCTGTTGGCGTCCCATCACCTTCCAGGCCGCGCCAGGCGAACCCACAAGCGCGGTATCTTCATCAATGCCCAGGACGAATTCCGCAGTCTTTAGGCGAGACTGAAGCAGCGGCACAAGCATCTTGCGCCATTGCATCATGCGATCAAAGTGCGGGAAGATGGTCGCGCCGCGCAGCATCCCAAAAGCTGCTTTCTGGCGGATGCCTAGAGTACGGAAATCAGGGATATGTTCCCCCATTATCATCGCGCCGGCCGAACAACCTGCATAGACTGCGCCCCGTTCAAAAGCTTTTTCCGCCGACTGCCATAGTTTGGATCCGTGCAGTGTTTCATAAAGATAATGCGGGTTGCCGCCTGAACAATAAACCAGGTCTGCCTGCTCGACAACCTCCACATTTACAGGATTGTCCGCTTCAGAACGCTGTGTGACGTGCAATGCCGAAACATCCGCCCCCAATCCGCGGAAATGGTCTTCTCCCATGCGCATCCAGCGCGAAACGGAAGATTCTCCCTCCTCGCCGGCAGCAGTAGGTAGGCAGACCACGCGAGGCGTTCGATCATTGGCGCCGCAATTGGCAAGCAAAAGACGGTCAACATCATCCATGACCGGTAAATATTCCCCAGAGCCTACTAATGCCACCAAACCATTCATCATCATTACCTTTAAGAGAGACTAATAATAATCATTTCCTATCGTCCGACAATAAATCCGGGGTCATCATTTTTAAGCCGGCGTGTATCAGTGCCAGGGTATGCTTCCAGTCATCCATGCGTGAAATGCTCACCGCAGTATGGGTATAGCGATGCGGCACCGAGACCGATACCGCAGGAATTCCCGCCAACTGCCTGTGGATGGCCCCTGCATCCGTCCCGCCGCTGCCAGGCTGGCGAAGCTGATAGGGGATCCCCGCCGCTTCCGCTGTCTCCGCGAGAAACCTGATGAGCCGCGGGTCGGAGAGTGTCCCGGCGTCAACAGTGTAGATCGCAGGACCAGACCCGAGTTTCGTGTTGTAAGCCACATTTTCACTGCCATCAAAGGATGGTAAATCATTGGCCGGGGTCGCATCCAACGCGATCGCGAGGTCAGGATTAAAATGATGCGCCGCGACTTTTGCTCCACGCAAGCCGATCTCCTCCTGCACTGAGAACGCTGCGCATAGGTCCACATTCCCTGGCGCCGATTTGACCAGTTCGATCAGCGTGACCACGCCGATCCGGTCATCGATCGCCTTGGAAAGGATGGATGGACCGACGCGCTTGAATCTGGTTGCAAAGGTCGCCCGATCACCGACTTTCACCTTGGCACTCCCCGGTCCAATGTCGATACGCAGCTGGTCCAGCAGGATCTTTTTCCGGCGTTCTTCCTCCGTGGTTAGATGGATGGCTCGCGCGCCGATGACTCCCGGGATCTTGTTCCTGCCTACCAGAACAGGCTTCCCTGCCAGCTGGCGTACATCCAATCCTCCGACCGTCTCGAAACGATAGATCCCATCGCCGTCATCGGCGACGATCATGAAACCCACTTCGTCCATGTGTGCATCGAGCATCACTCGAAGACGGTTCCTGCCCGAACCTTTTTTCGTGACCAGCACGTTGCCAAGCGCGTCCACTTGCACTTCGTCAGCAAATGGTTTTACTTCCTTTAGGACAATCCGGCGTACTTCACCTTCATCACCTGAGACAGAACAGGCATTACATAATTTTTCCAGCAATTTGATTTGGGCTGTGCCAATCGTTGGAGTTTTCTCTGCCATTTTATTCATCCCAGGTGATCCTGCTTATGAAATCGGGTTCCAGACCGGCGATAAATTCCGCCAGCAATCGCCCGGTGCGATGGATATCCTTGACAGCCACCACCTCCACGGGCGTATGCATATATCGCAAAGGAATGCTTACCACCATGGTCGGGATGCCTTCAGCCGCCACCTGCATACCAGCCGCATCCGTACCAGACATGCGCGGCATCACTTCAGTTTCATTCGGAATCTCAAGCCTGTCCGCCAGCTCGCTGAATCTTTTAAATAAATATGGATGGATGTTCGGACCGAACCCAAGACAGGGTCCTTTCCCCAGCGGGTGTGTTAACCAATCCATCGCACCGGGACCCCTGGCATGGGTAACATCGACCGCGACGGCCAGGTCAGGTCGCAAACCAAACGCGGAGGTGAGCGCCCCTCCAAGTGTGATCTCCTCCTGGGTGGTGGCAACGGCCCACACATCCCAGACGTGGGATTTGGACTGCAACTCCTCCAGTGCAACAGTCAAGGCAGCCACAGACGCACGGTTATCCAACGAATGACCGGAAATGGTGTCTCCGGCGAGTTCAGTGGGTTCGGATGCATAGGAGACAAGATCTCCCACCTGGACGCGCTGAACTACCTGCCCGGGCAGCAGACCCACATCCACCAGCAGTTGGTCGAGCGGGACAGGACCATCTCCCACGGAAGGCGGGAGCTGTTTGGCTGACGGCTGGACTACCACGCCCGGTAAATCCTCTGTCCGGTTGGAGCCTGTGGCATGGACAAGCACCTGGGTCCCCGGAAGGACGCGCGCATCGACCCCGCCGATGTTGGTCACATGAAGAAAGCCGTCCTTAATTGAAGTCACCATCATGCCAATCGCATCCATATGTGTGGCGATCATAATGGATGGGCGCGGAGTTTTTCCAGTGCCGTGTTTTAAGGCATGCAGCGAACCTAACCTGGACACGCTCACCTGATCGACCAGTGGTGTCCATTTATCTTGGATGACCTGCAGGATGGGACCCTCATAAGCGGACAGTCCGGGAACCGCAAGCATTGTCTTCAAAAAGGGGAGAATATCTGTCATTTTGATCGTTTTCTTGTCCGGTTGATCATTGATGGTTTCCCCCACTCATCATGGTGGCGTGGGCGTATCTGTAGGTGTCGGAGTGGGAGGCACAGGTGTATTTGTCAATGTTGCAGTTGATGTGAAGGTAGCTGTAGGTGGAGGCGTGAAGGTAGCCGTCGGTGGGACAGGTGTTAGAGTTGCCGACGGTGGAACGGGTGTGGTGGATGGCGTCCAGGTGGGCGGGATGAATTGGGTCGGGGTGATGGTAGGTGTGCCGCTCGGTGTAGGCGTGGAAGTATTAGTCGCTGTCTGGCTGGGGGTCAAGGTGTTCAATACTGGGGTCACTGACAAATTGAATGTCGAGGTCGGCGTAAGGGTTGCCGAGGGGGTGACATCGACCTTTCCACCGTTGGGAGCGACCATGATCGCCACCAGGCCCACGCAGTAGAAAGGTATGGTTGCCAGGATGATGATGATCAGGATGACACGCAGGCGCATGCGCGGGTCGGAAGGCAGATTCACGTTGATTAATATATCATCAGTCTGCGTGCGGAGCAAGCAATTGAGGTGAACTACTCCACCGCTGCCCGTGCTGGCCTGCGCCAGCAGGACAGTGAAGCGGGGAGCTTCCTGGTTCGCAGACCCGCCTTGCGAGCACAGGTCTCCCCAGGCGTTTGCGTTCGGGCTGTTCCAGCCCTACGTTCCATTTCGAATCTTGCACTTCCTTCGTGCAGGATATTCAGAGCCGCATTCACGTCCCGGTCGTGGCGCGTATGACACTCCGGACAGTCCCATTCCCGTTCCGCCAGCCTCAGGTCGGCCTTACGATAGCCGCACCGGTGACACCGCCTGCTGGACGGGAAGAAGGGCTCGATCGCTCAAGGCGACACCCGGTCCATACCACTTTGTACTGCAACTGCCTCAGAAATTCTCCCCATCCTGCGTCGCTGATGGATCTGGCCAGATGATGATTCGCCAGCATCCCTTTCACGTTCAGGCTCTCGACATAGATAGCTTGGCTCTCGTCTATCAGTCTACGGCTCTGCTTGTGAAGAAAGTCCGCACGCTGGTTGGCCACTTTCTCATGCAGGCGGGCTACCTTCATCCGCGCTTTCTCACGGTTCCGGCTGCCCTTCTGCTTCCGGGACAGTTTGCGCTGGAGGCGGCACAGCTCCTCTTCCGCCCGCCGAAGGGGTTGAGGCGGATCAATCTTCTCCCCCTGCGAAGTCACTAAAAAGCTTTTCAATCCCAGGTCCACCCCGATCTCTTGTCCTGTGCGTCTGGGCGGGGGGTCTTGCATTTCCACTTCACACAGGATCGAGGCGAAATACCGGCCTGACGGGTTGCGGGAGATCGTTACGCTCTTGAGCGTACCGGCAATCGGGCGGTGCACCACGATCTTGAGTGGCGTCAGCTTGGGCAGGCTGAGCCTGCCCTGCTCAGCATCCAGGGTGAAGTGTTGCGGTACGCCAAACGATTGCCTGTCGCGCCGGCTTTTGAACTTCGGGAACTTCGCCCGACCTTCAAAAAAGTTCTTATAGGCTGTGTCCAGATCTCTCAGCGCCACTTGCAGGGACTGCGAATTGACCTCCTGTAGCCAGGCGAATTCCGGTTGATGTTTCAAGACGGTCAGCATCCTGGCGGTATCCTGGTAATTCAAGCCTTGCTTCTTTTCCCCTTTGTGGACGGCGTAGTAATCCATCCGCTGACGCAGGAAATAGTTGTACACAAAGCGCGTACATCCGAACTGGCGGTCCAGCGCTTGACGCTGTTCAGCATTCGGGTAGAGCCGGAACTTGTACGCTTGATGGAAGATCATCGTCTCTATTCTAGCACAGATGTTCTTGGTTTCAAGAGGGTTCCACCTGCGGCGGGGCGGCTTACACTCAACTACATGAAGGCGGCAATTATTCGCCACAGCTGATAAAATAAACCCATGATTCCCCTTCATCTGAAACTCTCCGGCTTTCTCTCCTACCGCGACCCGGTGGAACTGGATTTTACAGGTTTCGAACTAGCCTGCATTTCGGGAGAGAACGGTGCGGGCAAATCCTCGCTGTTGGATGCAATAACCTGGGTGCTTTTCGGGCAGGCACGCAAGCGCGACGATGCGATCATCAATTCCACCTCGACCGCGGCCGAGGTGGTGCTGACGTTTACTTATGAAAGCGCCACCTACCGTATCCAGCGCACCCTGCCGCGCGGGAAAACCACCCTCCTTGAGTTTCAAATCCTGGATGAAGGCGGGAAGTCCGGGGACCCAAATCAATGGCGGCCGCTGACGGAACGCACGACCCGCGATACGCAGGCTCGCATCGAGCAGACCCTGCACCTTGACTATGACACGTTCGTTAATGCGTCGTTTTTCCTGCAGGGCAAGGCCGACCTGTTCACTCAACAAAAAGCCAGCGACCGGAAAAGGATCCTGGCAAGCATACTCGGATTGGACGCATGGGAGGAATACAGGAATCGGACTGCCGAACGGCGCAAAAAAGTAGAACAGGAACTAGGCGGGGTGGACGGGCGGATCGGCGAAATCAATGATGAGCTTGAGGAGGAAGACGAACGCAAACAGCATCTCGGCGATCTGGAAGCCCAATTATCCGGGTTGAAGACCAACCGCAAGGCGCAGGAATCCGCTCTCGACGCAATGAAGCAGGTGGCTGCATTCCTGGAGGAACGGCGCAAGCTGGCTGAGACTCTGCGAACACAGGTCCAGCGCGCCGAGTTGAACCGGGAAACTTTGCAAAAACAACTGGATGAACGTGAGGGGGAACGGAGTGCGTATGGGGCCTTGCTCTTGCGGGAAAGTGAAGTTGAATCAGCCTATAAGGAATGGCAATCCGCACGTGTTTCTCTGGAGAAGTGGGAACAAATCGCCACTGAGTTCCGTGAGCACGAAAAGAAGAGACAACCTTATCTGGATGAAATCAATGCCGAGAAAGCAAGGCTGGATCAGGAGCAATCCCTGCTGAACGAACAACTCAATACAGTCAATGAGCAGCGAGAAGAAATCAGTCCATTGGTGGTGGAAATTGAAGAGGTAAAGAAGCAGCTGTCCCTTGTCGAGGAAAAAATCACCCGGCGTGAAGAGCTCAAATCCAAATTGGATTCCTCGCGTGAACGGTCTGCCGCCCTGAAAGCTGAAAGCGACGGGCTCAAGGTCCGGATGGATGAATACAAAACTCGCATCGACCAGATTTCAATAATAAAAGGGGCGACCTGTCCCCTGTGCGGACAACCGCTCACAAAAGAACACCGCGATTCCACGTTGAAACAGCTCAAACGCGAAGGCAAGGAAATGGGCGATCGCTGGCGCGCGAACAAATCGGAAAATGAGCAATTGCTGTCCGAAATTAAAGAACTGGAATTGCAGGTCGACAGACTTTCCGACCTCGATAAGGAGAGAGTCGATCTCTCCGGGTCACTTTCCAGGCTGACAGAGCGACTGGATACTTTGAAAAAATCCGCCCATGAGTGGGATGCCGGCGGCGCAAAACGGCTCAAGGAAGTCAACAAATTAATTGATAAAGGCAATTTCATGCCGGCTGCCCGCAAAGCACTCACCACGCTGGACAAGGAGCTGAAAAAACTGGGGTATGATGCGTCCGCTCACGATGCAGCCCGCCAGGCGGAGGGTACAGGGCGTTCCGCTGAACAGGATTTCCGGGCGCTGGAAAAAGCCCGGGCAGCGCTCACCCCATTGGAGCGCGAAATCGTGGGGCTGAAGTCCCAATTGGAATCTCTTCAAACCCAGATCGGGCAGCTCGAACAAGACTTTGTTGCTGCACAGGAAACGCTCGACCTGTCAACAGCACCCGACCTGGACTCAGCCGAACGCGAATTATTTTCCCTCCAGGAACAGGAGAACCGTCTGAACCAGGATGTGGGCGCTGCACGTCAAAAAGTGAATGTGCTCGACGAATTACGCGCCCGCAAGAAACGCCTTGAAGGAGAGCGCGAAGGACTGGCCTCCCAGATCGGGAACTTCAAAGCGCTTGAACGCGCCTTTGGCAAGGATGGTATCCCTGCCTTATTAATTGAACAGGCTCTGCCGGAAATCGAAGGCAAGGCCAATGAGATCCTCGACCGGTTGTCGAACGGAGCGATGTCGGTTCGTTTCATCACCCAAAGGGAATACAAGGACAGCAAACGCGACGACTTGAAAGAGACTCTCGACATCCAGATCAGCGATGGAGCCGGTCTGCGCGATTACGAGATGTTCTCCGGCGGCGAAGCTTTCCGCGTCAATTTCGCAGTAAGGCTGGCGCTCTCCGAAATCCTCGCCCGGCGCACCGGGGCGCGTTTGCAAACCTTGGTTATCGACGAAGGATTCGGCTCGCAGGATACACAGGGACGCCAGCGACTGATCGAGGCGATTAACCTGGTACGCAGCGATTTTGCCAAAATCCTGGTCATCACACACCTCGAAGAATTAAAAGAAGCCTTCCCCAACCGGATCGAGGTCGAAAAGACGCCTCGCGGCTCCATGCTTCAGGTGATGTAGAATGAGTTTTCGGCCGTGCCGGTTAAATTTAAGAATATCGGAATTGCAACTCTCACCATTTCGTTGTGCCTAGTCGCGTGCTCACCATCTGCCTCTGTAGTGGCGACCGAACTTCCTACGCTTATTTCT
>Ga0326726_10006177_pt1 | contig 10800 bp, 9 predicted proteins | sample MHFenrmetagenome_2_FD_207603 | JGI IMG/M metagenome (GOLD analysis project Ga0326726, IMG submission 207603) | Lab enriched peat soil microbial communities from Michigan Hollow, Ithaca, NY, United States - MHF15MN | ecosystem: Environmental > Terrestrial > Soil > Wetlands > Peat | place: USA... | reverse complement strand
CAGGAAGAAAATACAGGTTATCCGGCAGACACCTGATGGAAACATGGTGAAAGAGTTCTCTGTCAGAGACAGGAACATTATGGCCTCAGAGTTTTTCTATGTAATGCCAAACGACGTAATTTATGCCCAGCCTATGAGGGGAAAATTTTTTCAGATGAATGCTTTTCCCTACTCTGTAATTATAAGTACGATAACTACATTTGTGTTATTATGGAATGTGCTTAAGTAATCAAGGTTTCAAGTTTCAGAGTTTCAGTGTTTCAGAGTTTGATATGAAGAGCAAAAGAGATGACAATAAAGAGATTTGAAGATCTTGAAATATGGCAGCAATCAAGAGAATTGTGTAAGAAGATCAGAAGATTTGCGGAAACGACGTCGTTAGGAAAGGACTATTCATTAAAGGATCAGATTTTCAGATCCTGCGGTTCAGTAATGGATAATATTGCAGAGGGATTTGAAAGGGATGGGAAAAAGGAATTTATCAATTTTCTTTATATATCAAAAGGTTCACTCGGGGAGACCCGGTCTCAGGTCCACAGGTCATTTGATGCAAAGCATTTTAACGAAGACGTGTATAATGATTTGCTTAATGATTGCTTGAATTTATCAGGGAAGATAGCTCATTTTATAGGTTATCTTTCCAAGTCAGAATATGATGGCATAAAGAAGAAATAGAAACCCTGAAACCCTGAAACCCTGAAACTTAGAAAACTCACAACCCATAACTAATAAAACCATGTCCAACGATAACTCAATTCAATCCGGACCACAAAGAATGAGACCTCATAAGGAAGAAGAGATAAATTTAAAGAAAATCTTCTACCTGATTATCCCAAACTGGCATTACTTTCTTATCACCCTGATTTTGGCTTTAATATGTGCCTTCCTTTACAATACCTACACGATACCAACATACAGGGTATCAACCACACTCCTGATTAATGAAGGAAAGAAAGGGGAGCTAATGGGAAATAGTCAATTTCTTGAAGGTTTAGGCCTTGGGACAGGAATTCAAAACCTTGATAACCAGATTATGGTACTCTCATCAAAGACGCTCATAGGGAATACATTAGATGATCTGCCATTTGATATTGAATATTATTACCGCAGCCTCAATAACAAGGTATCGCTGTACCCTGACTCTCCAATAAAGATTATTCCTGAAACTGCTGACAGCTTGCCCAGAGATATTGAATTTACTATTAAATTCCTTGACAATAATAAGTTCCATCTTGACGCAGAATCCAACGATCTCTTTGAATTGCACACCCAGGCTTTATTCGGTGAAATTATTAAAACTCCGCGTGGGCGATTCCGTATTGAGCCATCCATTGCCAGTTGGTCTGGCAAAGATCGTGATCATGAGATGCATTTCAAATTCCATAGCCGCAAGCAGCTGGTTAATAGCTACAAAAGACGATTGAAGGTTGAAAATGTATCAAAAAATGGAACCATAGTGAATATAAGTCTCGAAGGGACAAATAAAACAATGGATTTGGAATTCCTCAATAAGCTCACTGATATTTTTCTGAATAATTCACTTGATAAGAAAAACCAGGAAGCTATCAGAACAATACAGTTTATTGATGATCAGCTTATAGGGATATCCGATTCACTGGTCATAACAGAAAACAAGCTGCAGCAATTCCGTTCCAAAAACAAGGTAATGAATCTTTCGGCTCAGGGACAGGCTATTATCGATCAGGCTATGAATCTCGAAAACCAGAAAGCGAGACTTGGAGTTGAGACTAATTATTATAACTATCTGGCAGAATACCTGGCAAAAGATAATGCAGACCAGGCTCCAATTGCACCGGCCACTATGGGCATAACTGATCCGGGTCTCACAAAACTGGTGGCTGATCTTGCAGACATTCAGGGACAGTTTTACAGCAAGAGCCTTGGTGAAAAGAATCCACTTCAAAGTCAGCTGGCACAAAGATTACGCAACACAAAAGAGGCACTCAGGGAAACACTAAACGGGGTCAGAAGGTCTAATAACATAGCTATGAATGAGCTAACCGATCAAATACGCACAGTAAATGCTCAGGCTTCCGCTCTTCCCGTGACCGAAAGGCAGCTCCTGGGCATTGAAAGGAAGTACAAACTTAATGATGAACTGTACACTTTTCTTCTTGAAAAGCGAGCAGGGGCGCAGATACAAAAAGCATCGAACATGCCGGATAATGAATTAGTTGATCCTTCTGATTCTGATACTAACCCTATAAGACCTAAAACATCATTAGTTTATATGCTTGCCTTGATGGCAGGTATCGGTTTCCCATTTTTATGGATTTTGGCTGCTAACGCTTTTAACAATAAGGTGAGAGAGGATGAAGATATAAGGAGAATAACCGATATACCCATTACCGGACATATCCCACATAGTCCGATGAAAAAAACTACTGTAGTCTTTGAGGAACCCGGTTCTCATACAGCTGAGGCTTTCCGGTCATTAAGGTCAAGAATGCAGCCTTTTACAAAAGAAGTTAAAGTGCCTGTAATCCTCATAACCTCATCGATGCCTGAAGAAGGGAAAACTTTTACAGCCATAAACCTGGCATCAGTTTATAGCCTTATGGGCAAGAAGACGGTACTAGTAGGTTTTGACCTGCGAAAACCAAAGATTTACTCCGATTTCGGCATTGGTAATGAAAAGGGTGTTTCGACCTGGTTGACAGGGAAAGATGAATTGCAGGATATTATAAAGGAAACTCCTTATGAAAACCTGTTTATAATGCCTGCAGGACCTGTTCCACCAAATCCTTCGGAGCTTACGGCTTTGGGAAAGACAAATGAACTTATAAGAATACTGAGGGAAAAATACGATTGTATCATAATTGACACTTCTCCTATTGGTACTGTATCTGATGCTTTCCATTTGGCCACACTGGCTGATACTTGTATACTGATAGCAAGGCAGAATATGACTCTGAAAGATCTGCTTGAAAATACTGCAAATGATCTTAGAGCCAGCGATATTAAAAGTGTAAGTCTTCTCGTCAACGATCTGGGACCCGAATATAAACGTTATGGATATACCAGAAGATATGATTACAGCTATAGCAAATAAAATTCAGAAATCAAATAACATATTATTTCGACTTCCCATCGGCTACAATCGGGGCATACTGGCTTGCTAAATTTGCCATTTAGGCAGTTTTTTTATCCTCGCACACCTTACTTATCCCACTGAGTTTTACTGTCTTGAAATCTTTTAAGTTATAAAGATATTGAGATACAGCCCTTAAATACAGGTAAAAGTTCGAAAAAACTTACCTCTACTTTCGTTACGGCAGTCAAAGCAGTGAAGCGCATAAATTTCAAAACATAAAATACTGACCGAATGCCATTAAGACAGTTGCGGAAAGCAACCAAGAAACGCGAAATTTACTCAAAACTCAAAATTCAAAACTCAAAACTGATTACGAGCCCAACAATTAAAATATAACAATATGAAAAACGATTTAGTCGAAAAAATAAAAGAGCTTAATAAAAACAGTGATTATGATTGCTTATTGATGTTCAGCGGAGGGAAAGATAGTTCTTATCTATTATGCTACCTTTCGCAGGAACTTGGTTTAAGAGTAGCGACAGTAACACTCACCCACGATTTTATGCCAAAAGAAACCCGGGAAAAAATCGAAACTTTCATTGGCAAATACAGCAAAATGCATGTTTCCCTTGAGAACCACTATCTCAATCACGCCGGCAAACATTTTCTTGAAACATGGATAAATAAGCCTGATGAAGGAAGTTTAATAACCTTGTGTTCAGGCTGTAGGCTATGACTTGTTAAGCTTATTATCGAAACAGCAAAAAAAAGAAAATCTTAATGTAGTCATTTCAGGAGGAACAACTTTTAAAGTGCTTGATTATAGGATCAAACTGGTAAATTAACCTAAAGGTAAGGATGGTAAAATATTTTTCTTTTTAGGTTATCTCAGGCTTATACTTAGGAATCCTTCCCTTTTAAAAAATTTGAAAGCATTTATGTGCCAGATTGAAGAATATTATTATTACAGTAATATGAATAAGATCTACAAGCAGAACAATTTAAGCTTAGTTTATCCTTATTATTTTCTGAAGTATGATGAAGCAATGATTGTTGAAACATTAAAGAAGCTTAATTGGCAGAAAGCTTCCATCACTTCTAATTCTTATTGGCGCGCTGATTGTAATATGAATGCTATCAAACAATTTTTTTACAACAGAATCTCTGGTTATAATGAAATGGAAGCCTACTATGGTAAAATGATGAAAGACCAGTTGATCAGCAAGGATTATTATGATAAAAATATTCAGATCCTCGATCAAAAAGAAGATATATTGAAAGCACTAAAAGCTACAGGCCTTTCTAATGAAACCCTTATTAAATATGAGAAATACCTGACCAATATTTAGTCTCTGATTAATCTAAGCCAAATTGAACTTTAAAAAGACATTCGAATCCTAATGGAAGCTAATATCTTCTCCCATCAATCAATTTCGTAATCCTCACAGTATTTAGAATTAAACAATCTCCTGCAGTGGTTGAAGTTTAATTGTTAAACCATTTAAGGGGATAGTAAATCGAAGAATTAAAATGCCATCAGAGAACAATAAACGAATAGCCAGGAATACTGTGATGTTGTATTTCCGCATGCTATTAATAATGGCTGTTTCTTTATTTACAGTCAGAGTCATTTTGAAGACCCTCGGTGTTGTGGATTATGGAATTTACAATGTAGTAGGTGGTATTGTTTTGATGTTCTCTTTTTTTAGCAATACAATGGCTTCCGCTTCTCAACGTTTTTTTGCGTTTGAATTAGGTAGGAATGATATTCCTCAGCTTAAAAAAACATTTAGTTTAACAATTACAATCTATGCCATTATTGCCGCAAGTGTTTTATTGTTAGCAGAGACATTAGGATTGTGGTTTTTAAATACTCAGATGGTTATACCTGCTGAGCGAATGAATGCTGCAAATTGGATCTATCAGTTCTCAATCCTTTCTTTTCTTGTTACCATAATAACAATTCCCTATAATGCTGCTATTATTGCCCGTGAGAATATGAAAGTTTATGCTTATGTAAGCATTATTGAAGTGGGACTGAAGCTGGTAATCGTTTATATCCTTGTTTTGTTTAAATATGATAAACTGAAGTTATATTCTATCTTGATTTTTGCAACAACCTGTCTTGTTACTTTTATTTACAGAGCAATATGTAAGCGAAAATACGAAGAATGCCATTTTCAGTTTTACTGGGATAAGGGACTATTTAATTCAATCTTTAGCTTTTCTACCTGGAAATTAGTCGGATCAATATCAGGAGTGCTTACTGATCAAGGAATAAATATTGTTACAAATTTGTTCTTTGGTCCAGTAATAAATGCAGCCCGAGCCATAGCTAATCAAGTTAATTATGCTATATCATCATTTTCGACAAATTTCTACACTGCTGTTCGACCACAAATTACAAAGTATTATTCTTCAGGCGAATTGAACTACTTAAAACAATTGGTCTTTCAAAGCTCTAAGTTCTCATTTTATTTATTGCTCATGCTATCCATGCCAATCATCATCGAAACTGAGTTTGTATTAAAATTTTGGCTGAGAGATGTTGCAGATTATATGGTATTATTTACACGGCTTATTATTATATTCTCTTTAATAAATTCACTGGAAAACCCTCTATCGGCTATGGTTCAGGCTTCAGGAATCATTAAGAAGTACCAACTTTTAATAGGTAGCTTAACAATACTTTGTTTACCGATTTCTTATGTTTTATTTAAACTTGGTTTGCCCCCTCAAGTATCCTATTATACCATAATCATTGTGAATTTTGCAGCTCTGTTTCTACGCTTATGGATAATTAAAGACTTATTTGGAATGAATATCATGGAATATTTAAAAGATGTGCTTTTTATTATCATTACAGTATGTTTAGTCGCTGCAATAATTCCTGTAATTTTATTTTTTTCCCTTAAAGAAAATAGTCTATTCCGTTTTCTAATAATAAGTTTTAGTTGCGAATTATCTGTACTATGCTCCGCATATTTGATTGGATTGAAGAAAAGTGAACGTACAACTGTCATTAGAATTGTAAAAAAGTACTTGCTTCGTTACTATGACTAATTAAATTCTTAAATATTCCCTATAATAAGAATTATTAACTTTTTTAATACAAACGTTGATAATGTAAGCACAAATAAAATAGAAAAACTTGATTTGTATCAAACGAATAAATTTAATTATACCTGTTTTGAAACAACAATCGCAAATGTATTTACTAGATAAACTTTTTAAAATCAATTAATAAGATATGAAGAACATATTTTATACAATTTACAAATATAGTCTTCTACTTCTTTTACTGCAATCCATGTTTGCGTGGTTTTTGTGGGGACAAAGGGTTATTATTATTCTTCTTTCTGGATGCTTGACCATTCTTTTTGCATTAACTGGAAAAGAAATTTTTTGCAATGAAAAGTCGAATACGATCCCTGTTTTTTTTATAATAATTATACAACTTTATGTGGCAAAGATTGATAATGTAAATGGTTTGATTGGGGCCTTGCTTTCTATTGTAATTCTTTCAGCAGTTCTTCTTTTAAATGATCAAATTAAAATAAATTTATTTCAGTTCTTTACAAGAGCCTTTTCTATTGTTTTGGCAATATCCCTTTTAGCATGGATATTTTTCTTGTTGGGTATATCTTTACCACATTCCCACACTAACTTTAATAATGGAGAGTATTCCTTCGACAATTATTATTTCTTTTTACTAAATAATAATTATTTAATAATTCCTCGTTTTTCAAGTGTTTTTTTGGAACCAGGTCACATGGGCATGATATCATCTTTTCTGCTTTTCGCAAACCGATTTGATCTGAAAAATAAAAATGTACTAATAATTTTTATCTGCACTTTGCTCACCTTCTCACTTGCTGCATATGTTTTATTGTTAATTTCTGTATCTGCTTATATTATATTAAACTCACGGAAACCCTTTCGCAATTTAATATTATGGTCTGTGTGTGTTTTTATTTTGTTTTCTTTTTTTGCAAATTATAGGGATGGGAATAACGCTATTAATAATTTGATTTTGATGCGTTTGAAAATAGAAAATGGCGATATTGTAGGGAATAATCGTGTTGGTCGAGATTTTGATGATTATTTTCAGCAATTTATGAATTCGGATAATAAGTTCTTAGGGATAGGCGAGGCAAAGTATAGTAAAATGATCTGGAAAAGTGGCAATGCTGGGTACAAAGTTTTTATACTTCAACAAGGTATCTTTGGAACAGTGCTTTTATTCCTCTTATATTTTTCAATGGTGATTTTCAAAAAGTCAAAACTATCATTGATGTTTTTGGTTGTTTACATACTTAGTTTCTTGCAACGAGCTTATGCCTTATGGGATGTTGAATTATTAATTTTTATAACGGCATTACCAATATTATTCAATATAAAAAATGAGACAGATGTCTAATGATATTAGAGTTATTTATATTTTAAATTCATCTACAAAATATGGCGGAGCTAACAAGTCTTTATTACATATGTTAGAAGGTTTAAAAGATAAAGGCGTTATTCCTTTTTTAGTATTACCTCGTTATGGAGAACTGTGTAGTGATCTTGACAAAAGAAAGATAAAATATTGTTTTATACCCTGTTACTTATCAGTATATCCACCATTTAGTAATGCAAGAGATATTTCATTATTTGTACCGCGATTAGTTTTTACATTATTTAAAAATTATTATGCAAGTAAAAAGTTAATAGCTTATGTACAAGAAATTAAGCCTAATATTATTCATTCCAATGTTGGCCCGGTTCATATTGGTTATATTGTGGCCAAAAAACTCGAAATACCTCATGTGTGGCATATCAGAGAATATCAGGATTTAGGATTAAATATGCACCCCCTTTTCTCGATGAATAGTTTTATTCGGAAACTTCATTCCCCTAATAATTTTCCCATAGCAATTTCTCATGGAATTTATAACTATTATTCTTTAGATAAGAATGCAAAAGTGATTAATAATCCTGTTTATAAAGCAGACTGTATCCAATTTAATCCTAATAAAAAAAAATATTTTTTATTCGCCGGACGGTTGGAAGAGAATAAAAGAATTAAAGACTTGATTGTCGCCTTTAGTGAATTTGAGAAAATAAATTTCGAATACTTATTATATATAGCTGGAGATACTCCAGATATTAGCTACAAAAATTCTCTCTTTTCTATGATTGAAAGGATGGGAATAAATGAAAAGGTAAAGTTTCTTGGAATGATAGATGATATTAGCGATTTGATGGCACAAGCTACTGCTGTAATTGTTCCTTCCAGGTACGAGGGTTTTGGAAGAATTACTGCTGAGGCCATGTTTAATGGTTGTCTCGTAATTGGTAATAATTCGGGAGGAACAAAAGAAATATTGGAAAAGGATAATCTCGGAATATTATATTCCGATCATGAAGAATTAGTTGCTGCTATGAAAAAGGTTGTATCAAACGGGATAGATAGTTATTATCCTATGATAAAAAAAGCGCAAGAACGAGCCGTATCACTATATTCAGTAGAGCAGAATGTTTCAGCTGTGTATAATTTGTATCAAGAAATTTTAATTGAAAAATAAAGAAACTGGATATGAATGCATTGAAAAAATTATTGAGTTTATGTATTTGGTGTTTTGGTAAAACGTGCTCCTATATATATCCTTATTCTTTTTATCGAAACACCTATAAATTAAGAACTAAATTGCATTCCATTTGGATTTCAAAGGAATTTAAGAGTTTTGGGAAAAATTCAATTGTACAGCTACATATTTATTTGTTAGGTGGAAAGTATATAACAATAGGAAATAAGACTTGGATTGGAACTCGTGCGGCTCTTACCGCATGGGACATATATGGATCGGACACCTTTCACCCTGAAATATTTATTGGCAACAATGTGTCAATTGGAGATGATAGTCATATTACAGCAATCAATAGAATTCAAATTGGCAATAATGTCCTTACCGGGAAGAAAATAACAATTACTGATAATTCACACGGGAGAAGCGAACTTGAGTTTTTATCATTTCCTCCTGCAGTGAGACCGTTATACTCCGCTGGACCTGTTATTATTGAAGATGGTGTTTGGATAGGCGATAAAGTAACCATTTTGTCGAATGTCAGAATAGGGAAGAATGCAATTATTGGAGCTAATGCAGTGGTTACAAAAGATATACCGGCTAACTGTGTAGCAGTAGGGATACCTGCTAAAGTGATAAAATTAATTGAGAAATGACTGATATTGAGAACAAAAAAAAAGCAAGAGTTTTCGCATTTTATTTACCTCAATTTCATCCGATTCCGGAAAATAATGAATGGTGGGGTAAGGGATTTACTGAATGGACAAATGTAGGCAAAGCAAAACCTCTATTCCGGGGACATTACCAACCCCGAGTACCGGCAGATCTAGGATATTACGATTTACGTTTGCCTGAAGTGCGCGAACAACAGTCCGAAATGGCGCGTTATGCAGGAATAGAAGGCTTTTGTTATTATCATTATTGGTTTGGAAATGGTAAAAGATTATTAGAAAGACCATTTAATGAAGTGCTAAAATCCGGAAAACCGGATTTTCCGTTTTGTCTGGCATGGGCAAATGAATCATGGAGTGGAATCTGGCACGGAGCGCCCGAAAAGATATTAATTGAACAAACTTATCAGGGTGTAGAGGGGTATACCAAACATTTTTACGCAAATTTGGATGCATTTTTAGATAAACGCTATATTAAGGTAGATGAGAAGCCGATTTTTTACATCTATAAACCCTTAGACATACCGGATAGCAAAGTGTTTTTGGATTCCTGGAGAGAGCTTGCAATGAAAAATGGACTTAAGGGTTTTCATTTTGTTGGACATTCGTGGGACGAAACACAAGCAAAACAAGTTTTGGCTTTAGGATACGATGCCGTAAATACTCATTGGCAGCAAAGTATTATGAAAAACGATTATATAACAAGATATGCATGGAAAAGGTTAGCCGATCTTACAATTGGAGGTAAATCTCAATTGTCAGCTTGGGATTATAGAGAGTTTGCCACGAAACTTTCCAAAGATTTAGATCGTCAAGAAGATTATTATCCAACTATATTGTCGGGATACGATAACTCACCAAGATCAGGCAGGAGGGGAACAATATTTATTAATTATACTCCTGAAATATTTGATATTCACGTCAAAGAAGTTTTTAGAAAAATTGAAAATAAAAGACATGAAACAAAAATTGCCTTTCTAAAATCATGGAACGAATGGGGAGAGGGGAATTATGTAGAACCTGATTTAAAATTCGACTGGGGGTTCTTGGATGTATTGAAAAATAACCTTTTTTACGCAAAAAATGACACAGATAAAGAATAAGTTGCATTTAATTTTCTTAAGATGGCAAAAAATCGAACTTTTAGAAAAATGCATTTGAATTCATAAGTATTTAAGTAAACTAAGAAATCCTAAAGTATTGGTGGATTTTCAATTATAGAGAAAAATTCAATGACAATAGTAGAGAGTGCTTTTTCAAAAAATGCTCATTTGATGTGACATTATAGATGTTTGGTGAATTATATTCTATATAATTCATATTGAAAGCATTAATAAAATGTACAAAATAGCAATTTGCATTCCCACGTATAAGAGACCATTAATGTTGAAAAGACTTCTCTTCAGTATTATTGAATGCAATTTAAATAAATCATTATTAAAAGATATTGATATTATTATAGTCGATAATGACGCAGATAAAACTGCGGAGATTGCTGTAAATGAAC
>Ga0326726_10006176_pt1 | contig 10800 bp, 8 predicted proteins | sample MHFenrmetagenome_2_FD_207603 | JGI IMG/M metagenome (GOLD analysis project Ga0326726, IMG submission 207603) | Lab enriched peat soil microbial communities from Michigan Hollow, Ithaca, NY, United States - MHF15MN | ecosystem: Environmental > Terrestrial > Soil > Wetlands > Peat | place: USA... | reverse complement strand
CTGACCTGATGGGCGAGTCCCAGCGGCAGGGCACCCTGGCGGAGCGATTCGGCCGCCGGCATCAGCTTGCCGACCACGGTGTAACCCCCTTCGCCGTCAAGGATTTCTCCGGCCCTAAGGTCGCGCTTGGCGCCCGCGACCGCGTCGGCGCGAAAGCCCGACGCGCAACCCGTCGCCTCCCCCCTCACCCCGACAGAGGCCACTGAGATTCCGACTTCGAGCCCGATGAGGTGCCAGCGCTTGTACATGCAAGCGTAGCGGCCGGAGGGGTCCGTGCGCACCCCGTATTCCATGAAGCAGCGACGGATGTAGTCGGACTCACCCTCAAATACCACCCAGACCCCGAAGCGGATGTCGTAGGGGATCGCCCGCCCGTCGCGTTCGAGCGACGAAACCACTTCGACCTGCCCTTTATGATGCAGGCATCCCCCTTCCGATCTCGGCCGCATGATCTCCGGAAGGGCGTCGACGGAGGCGCTCGGATAGCTCAGGCCGTCCGGGGCGGGGGTCAGCCCGGTAGCGTTGCATACCGCGGTGCATTCGATCGCGGGCTTCGAGCCGTCGAGAAAGGAGTTGAACATCTTCGGATTCAGCCCGCCGAGGCGAGCTTGCTCTGGTGTGAGCCCGTAGTGCTCCCAGACGGTGTCCGGCGTCGATTGCGCAAAATGAGGAAGCCATTTGTGGCCGCGCCCCGCGGCAACGACGGGAAAGCCGGCAGCCCGCGCCCAGTCGACCAAGTCGCAGATGATCGCGGGTTGATCGCCGTAAGCGAGGCTGTACACGACTCCGGCCTCCTGCGCCTTCTTCGCGAGCAGCGGCCCGCAGACCGCGTCTGCCTCCACTGTAACCATGATCAGGTGCTTCCGGTGGCGGAATGCGAAAAGCGCGTGGGTAACGGCCGCGAGCGGGTTTCCCGTTGCCTCAATCACGATGTCGATGAGCGGATGAGACACGAGCGCTTCCCAGTCCTCCGACAAGTGCGTGCGGCGCTCCTTGAGCGCGGCATCGAGCGATGGCGCGGCGTGGGTCGCCGCATCCCATCCCACTCGGCCGAGGTTGGCGCGTGCGCCCGCGGGCGAGAGATCGGCTATCCCGACGATATGCACGCCGGGCGTGCGCGGCGCCTGCGCGAGGTACATTGCGGCGAACTTGCCCGCGCCGATCACGCCAACGCGCAGCGGCTTGCCTTGCGTTTCGCGCTCCTGCAGCTTCGTGTACAGATTCATGGCGTTTCCGCTGTTATGCGGGGTTTCAGCGCTTCTTCAGGCGTGCCGTCTTTCCAGGGAAGCGGCACGTCATACTCTTTCAGGAGGCAGTCGTCCGGAAGACATCGCAGCGGCGCGAAGTCGCGGTGCGCGATGTATGCGGGCCGCTTGAAGCGCCGGATATGGTTCGATACCGCGCACAGGCTCAAATACGCGCTCACCCTGTTCCAAGGAGAGAGGTTCGAAGTCGAAGCGTGAACCAGACATGAGTGAAACAGGATCATCGATCCCGGAGGGCCCTTGGGCGCGACGATGCCCCCGCGCTCCACCAGCTCTGCAATCGTTCCATGGTCGATTGTCCACAGTGGGTAACTGGTCGTGGACGTATCGTGTCGGGCCTCAAGGACACCGCGGACATGACTTCCAGGAATGAGCATAAGCGGGCCGTTGAACTCATTCACCTGGTCCAGAAATATGGCAACGTTCATCGCGCGAGCGTCGGGCATCCAATCGTCGTTCTTCCAGGTGCCATAGTCCTGGTGCCATTGCCAGACGTCCCCGTCGAAAGCCATCTTGCCGTTGATCTTGAACTGGTGCATGTAAACATCTTCACCGAAGATCTGGACGATCGGCTCCACCATGCGCGGGTGGCGCGCGAGTTTGGCGAAAGGGAGGCTGTACAAGTGCGCGGCAAAATTGGTGCGCACAGCGTCGCTCCCCTTCTCGCGGACGTTCTCGGGCCGGTGCTGGGCGTAGAGGTGGGGAACTTCATCGACGAGGACTTTCACTTCCTGGGTCCGGAACAAGCCGGGAAAAAAGAGATATCCCTCGCGCTTGAAGTGCTCGATCTGGTCCTGGCTGAGCTGCATGTCTCCTCTGCTTCGGGCCGCTCCCTGGTGGCCGCCAACTGTCGACGACCCGTCTTTTGCTTTTTTCGATTATAGACTGGGAAGCGCTGTCCTCTTCGCGCCCGTCGTTTGATCATATCCTCTTGATTCGATGTCTTTCTTGTCTGGACCCAGGGCAAGGCTCCCGGCGTGAAAAAGTCACAAAGCCCGCGGCAGGTAAGGGAAACAGACCTGGCATCCTTGTTGCTCTACTGTGTTCAAGCCCGACGGCATCTGCAGTCGGAGGCTGATTGGAAGCAACGGGAGGAAACCATGTTGAAGACCCGCACGATGTACTTGATGAGCGCCCTCGTGCTCGCCCTAGCGGCGATCGAGCCCTCTTCCGCCGATTCGAGAGGAACACTCTCGGACGCGCTGGAGCAAGCCCTGCCGTCGCTTGCTTCCACACAAGACTACTGGTCTGCGAGCAAGATCTCCTTCCAGCTTGCGAGCGAGCGCAGCCGCCACAACCAGACCCCGGCGGCCTGCGAGGCGCTCGCGAAGTCCCTCGACTACTACCGGATGGCCCTTGCGAAGGAAACGAACACGCCGCTTGAGCACTTCGGCTACGGCCTGGGAGATGACGAGGGAATGCGGGAAATTCGCACCCGATTTGGCTGCGCCGGCGCTACAGCCTAGCCGGCCTTCGGCGCGAAAACACGAGGCTCCCCGAAGAGCCAAGAATCCTCCGACGGAAAATCGGCGCATTTACGAGACCTAGTACCGGTCTCGAGTGCGCCGATTCCATTTTGGGGGAATACCTGACAGCAAGTGTCTGGAATGCCCGACGGGATTTAATCGCGTAGCTTAGTTAGATTCCCTTGGGGCGGACTTGATCCGCCACAGGATCCTGAGCGATCAAAGCGAGCGCCCGGGTCCATGCTTGGATACCCGGGGGGACTGCAAATGCTTCGCCGTGGCAATTGGCTTTTCCTGGGGATGGCCGCGGCGTTCTGGTGCGGCCTTCCGCGAACAGGCCTGGCCCAGACGTGGGGAGCGATGGAGTGGCCCGCGGAATTGCCTCGGGATCTGCCGCCTCAGTCGAAGCCGTACGTCTCCGAGAAATCGAATGTGGTCCTCGATCTTCACGGCAGCGTTCAGGATCCCGACCTAGTCATTTTCATGGCCGGGAACCAATACCGGGTCGTCCCCGATCTCCTGCAGGCGTTCCGTGAGTGGATCCGCGCACAGCCGCGCCATCGCGGCGCGAAAGTCGAGCGGATCTTCTACGCAACAACACCCCCCGGCCGCCTGATCGATGCCATGGACTCCGGCCAGCTGGTCCTCGGCAACTACTGGATCGACGTACGCCCGGATAGGCTCTGGCCCGATGTCTTCATGACCGGTCCGCGTCAACAGCGCAGGCTTCGCAAGTCCGACTATATCGACGGCTGGTCCGTGTACACCCGCAACCGCGGCGTCGTACTTCTCGTCCGCGCGGGAAATCCGAAAACCATCCGCGGAATCTCAGACCTGCTACGCGACGATGTACGCGTCGCAATCTCCTCCCCTGCCCGCGAACCGGCATCCTACGAGAGCTACTCAAATACCTTGCGGGCTCAGGGAGGCGCGCAGTTCCCGGAGCTCGTCCTGAAGAAGAGCACGACGATTTCTCCGTCCACAGTGCACCACCGGGAGAATCCGCAGTTCATTTACGACGATCTGGCCGATGTCGCCCCAATGTACTACCACTTCGGTGAATACCTGAAAAGCCACATGCCCAAGCGCTTCGACTACGTAAAGCTCCCGGACAAGGGAAATTTTCGCGATGAGCTCGCAATTTCCTTGATGCGCAACGCACCCCACAAGACGGCTGCGCTCGCGTGGATGGATTTCATACGCAGCGACGCCGCTGCGGCGATCTACAACAAGAACGGCTTTGAATACGCCGACGCTGCCGAGCGCGCAAAAGTGGAGGACAAATGAGGAATGCGGTAATTGCCCGGATCCGTCCGATCTGGATCCCCTTCCTGCTGGGCGCCGTGGCCCTCGCAGCGAGCGCGAGCGCCTTCGCCCAGAAACCGGGGCCCAAAGGGGACCAGGGGCAGCTCATCTTTGCCATCAACGAGGGCGGGTCCGGCAATCTGGACGCAACCGAGATCTTCCTTCGCTGGGAGGATTTCACCAAGATCGCGGACAAGGCCCTCGGCGTCCGCCTAACGATGGTCGCGGTCCGCGACGTTCAGGTGTTCCACCGCTCCCTGGAAACCGGGGCTTACGCGCTTGTCCTGTCTCGACCGGCAGACGCGCTGGCGCAGGCGGTTCGCGACTACGGCTACAACCCGGTCGTCGTTTCCAGGGAACCGGCGCACGCGCTTTTCATAGTCAACAAGGATTCCCCGCTCAAAACGATCGCCGATGTCCGGGGCAAGCGGATCGTCACTCCGGACCGCTATGCGTACATGTGGCGGATCGCTAACGCCATGCTGCGCGACAACAAGATCGCCATGGCAAAAGAGCAGGTACGCGCAATGCGCGACCAGGCGGCGATCGCCTGGGCGATGGAAAACAATTTTTTCGACGTCGGGGTCGTGGCCTCGTTTTCCCCCGCGGGCCGGACCTGGGAGAAGAAGGGAGGCAGGGTGATCGCGGTCAGTCCCGAAGTCCCGAACACACCGCTGATCGCCTCGCGCAAGATCTCGCCAGCGCAGGTCGCCAAGCTGCGCGACATCCTCGTAGCGCTTGATTCGACCGAGGAGGGCAAGGCCGTGCTCAAGAGGATCAACATCGCGGCTTTCAAGCCGGCATCGTCGCAGGTCTTTGTCGACCTACTCAATTGGCTCGGCCCGCTCGAGATCGCAGCGGATTAGGTGGCCGTACGCGGGCTGCGGCCAACGCTAGGAGCAAAGGATGAGCGACACTACGCAACGCGCCGGCTTGACCGCGCGTGCAGAACCGCCCGGGCCGGGTGCGAACGTTCTGCGCTCGTTCCGCGGCAACATTGTCGCAGCGGGCATGCGCCCCGGCAAGGCGCTTCTCGGCTTCGCCCTGGCGTGGCTCCTGTTTCTCGCGATCCTTTTCGTCATGCCTCCCATGAAGGGACTGTCGACGGCAGGCCAGGCGGCGCTCGCGGTCACGGCGTGGGCCTGCGTCATGTGGATCTTCGAGGCCATTCCGGTTGGAATCTCCGGGCTGCTGATCCCGATGCTACTCGTTCTGACCAACGCGACCAGGCCGTTCCAGAAGGCCGCCGACGGTTTCACGACTCCGGTCGTGTTCCTCTGCCTCTCCGCATTCATCTTCGCTGCGATCATGCAGGCCGCAGGCCTCGACCGCCGCATCGCGCTGTCGCTGCTGAACTGGTTCAAGGCGAAGACGGTCAACGGTGTGATCTGGGCCATGTTCGCCGTCAATATGGTGCTCTCCCTGATCATACCGGCGGCGAATGCGCGCGCCGCGACTCTCCTGCCCGTGATCAACGGCATCACGGACTTCTTCGGAAACAGCGAGAAAGAGCGTAACGGCAAAAAAGCCATCGTTATCCAGACACTGGTCTATGGCTCGATGATCAGCGGCATGTGCATCATGACGGCGCATCTGCCGAACCTCGTGATCATCGGTCTGTTCGAAAAGAATCTCGGGCTGCAAATTTCCTATTTCCAGTGGTTTCTCCTGCAGTGGCCGTATCTCGGCATGTTCGTACTCACGCAGTGGTGGGTGCAGCACTACTTCAAGACGCGAAAAGTCGCCATCGCGGGCGGCTTTCAGGCCGTCCAGAAGCAGCACCGCGAGCTGCCGGGGATGACGCCGAGCGAATGGCTGATCTTGGCTGTGTTTGGATTGATCGGGCTCGCGTGGGTCACCGAGCAGTGGCACAAGATCGCGACCCATAACGCAGCCTTGCTCGGCCTCGCCGTTCTCTTCATACCCGGACTGTTCAAGTTCAAATGGAAGGAACTACAGGACCGCACCATCTGGGGAACCCTGCTGCTGCTCGCCGGCGCGCTGTCCCTTTCCGACGCCATGTCGACTTCGGGGCTGGCGAAGTGGCTTGCGGATTCCATTCACCCCCTTGCCGCCGGCCATCCCTGGTGGGCTGTCCTGCTGATATTCATGCTGGGTACCCACGTCATTCGCCTCGGCATGCTGTCGAACGTCGCAGCGGTCACGATGCTGGCACCGGTCCTGCTCGCGATGGCGCCCAAGCTGGACCTGCATCCGGTGGCATTTACGATGCTTGTTTCCGATACCGACACCTTCGCCTACATACTCCCGACCCAGATCACCGCCGCCGTCATAGCCTACAGCAGCGGCACGTTCAGCATGACCGATTACGCCAAGGTCGGCTGGGTATCGGTGCTGATTGCCATTGCTTATGGAATACTGATCATGGCCCCGTGGTATGCATTCCTCGGCATTCCCGTGTGGAACCCGGCTGCCCCGTGGCCGTTCACCACGGCGCGATGATCGCGCCTACCAGGGAAGAATTAGCCGATGAACAAACTGACGGATCTAGCCAACCCTGCCGCGCAGGCGCGGCTGAGCGAAAAGGACCTCCGCGGACAACTTGGGCAATACGTCGCCCCGCAGGGATTGTACGAGCTGAACAAATCGCGGCCCTTCGCCGGCCACGTAACCTGCAACCTCGACAAGCTCGTTGCCGGAAGCTGGAACGAAGTCGTGCTCGACTACGAAGTCGGCGCCTCCGGGATTGCAGACGGCGCGTGGTTCAAAGCGACGTTCAAGTTCTACTCGGACTGGGCGCTGTTCCAGACGGTGGATCCGCACGGCGCCAACTATCTCTCGGCTGAATATCAGGCAGGACCGCTGGCCAGGGGCCAAAGCCCCGCCACCGTGCAGTCGCTGAAGGTGCGCTTCGACCAAAAAGGGCATGAGCGCCCGTTCCAGAAGGCGGTTATCGTCGACACGGTCGACGGCTACCTCAACGCCGGCGATCACATTGTCGTCCGGCTGGGCGATCGGCGCATGGGCGGCCCGGGGACGCGAGTTCAGACCTTCGTGGAGGACAAGTTCCGCTTCCGCTGCTACGTCGATCCGCTCGGCACTTCGCGTTTCGTCGCTGTCCCCAACGACATCGTCGTCGACATCGTGGCCGGAGCCCCTGCTTCTCTGGCGCTGGTGGGACCCCGCCTGGCGCGACCCGGAACTCCATTCGCCCTGCGTGTCAATGCCCACGACAGCTGGGGCAACGCCTGCGTGGATACGGGCGGCCGGGTGGAGATCGTCGCAGCCCTCGACGGAAAAGAGGCCTATCGGAAAACGGTCGACCTCAGTCCCAAATGGTGGGCGACTGCAGAGATCGCGGACTTGCCGCGCGAGCCCGGAGAACTCTGCGTCAGCGCGCGCATTCCCGGAGCGCTCGACATCGCCGAGGCGGTGCATTACGTCACTATAGACGCCGACGCGCCCTGCCCGCGCGTCTTCTACGGCGACCTGCATATCCACGCCCACGATACCGTCGGCACCAACAGCCCGGCGTACAACACGGCTTACGGGCGCGACATCGCCGGCCTGGACGTGATCAGCTATACCGCCAACGATTTCCAGATCACCGACGCCAACTGGGAACTGGGCGTGAAGACCATGGACGAGTTTCACAAGGACGGCCAGCTCGTATGCTATCCGGTGCAAGAATGGTGTGGCAGCTCTACCGCTGGGGGCGATCACAACGTCGTCTTCCTGCACGGCAGGAAACCAGAATTCCCGTATAACGACAAGGGCGAGCACAACCGCACTTTCACCTGGAACGAGGACATGAAAGGCACGGCGGTGAATCTCGGACGCTGGCCGATCGAGGAGCTGTGGCTCGCCTATTGCCACGATCCGGAGAACCATCTGATCATGCCGCACGTCGGCGGGCGGCGTTACATCCCGGACTGGCACCACCCCCAGCTCGAGCGCCTGATCGAGATTACGTCTTCGTGGGGACATTTCGGCTGGCTGTACCAGGACGTCATCGAGCGTGGCTACAAGCTCGGTGCCTCGGCGAGTGGCGATGAGCACCGCGGTCGCCCGGGAGGCGGACTCCCCGGGACGCAGGTCTTCGGCACCAAGGGCGGCATTACCGGGATCATCGCGGACGAGCTCGATCGGGCGACAATCGGCCGCGCTTTGCGCGCCCGCCACACCTTCGCCGCGACCGGAGAGCGCCTGGTCGGCCTCACGCGCTGCGGCAAGCACCTGCAGGGCGACGAGTTCCGCAGCACGGGTTCGGCCGAGATCGAATATCGGTTCCTGGGCAATACCGGGTGGGACGAAATCGCGGCCTATGACCATACGGGTTGTTTCTGGCGGCGTGACTTGCACAAGGAACTGGGCTACTCCGGGCGCCGCATGCGCGTGCGCTGGGGCGGAGCACGCATTCCGGACCGTTACCGCTGGGCCGAGTGGCGCGGCACGATCAGCGTCGTCAACGGCACCATCAGTGCGTTCGCCGGCAACGGCTTCGAGCACCTGGAAGAATCGGTGTGGCGCGCAGGGCCAACGGAGATCGGCTTCCGCACCGACACCTACGGAGACGCCGACTGCGTGGTCATCGATGTCGACAATCTTGCCCGCTGCCGCATCCGAATCGCGGGAAGAATCGACGCATACGTCAAGGTGGGCAACCCGCTCGAGGGAAACCCCTTCGTTCACTGCCCCACGTTCGACTGGGAAATCTCGGGCGCCGAGCTGCTGGAATCTGGGGCCTTGCGCCGTGATCTCGGCGGCAAGGAATTGTTCCTGGCGGTAGAGCGCGTGACCGACGATGCGCTGCCGCGGGAAGTCAGCGGCTCACTCGAAATCCGGCCCGGAAACGGGCCCCACGGGTTTCGCCCGGTGTACTTCTATGGCCGCCAGATGGACGACGCCAAAGTCTGGACGTCGGCGATGTTCATCGAATTCCCGCCGGCGGCGCCCTAACGTTTCGCCTCTGCAGGCTTCGCAGGCACAACCTGGAAAAAAATCTCGTCCTGCTTGATCAAGCCGAGCTCGTAGCGCGCGCGCTCTTCGATCGCCTCGAACCCCTGCTTCAGGTCGCGCACCTCGGCATCGAGCGCGCCATTGCGCTGGGCGAGCGCCGCGTTGGTCTGCTTCTGCTCCTGGACCTGGCGCTCCAGGCCCCATACCCGCAGCCAACCGCCTTTGCCAAACCACAGCGGGTACTGAAGGAGAAATATGAAAGCAGCGAGGGTGTACGCCAGGATTCTCATCTCAGCTGATAGAAAGCCTCACGACCCGGATAGGCGACCGCCTCACCTAGATCCTCTTCGATCCGAAGCAGCTGGTTGTACTTGGCCACCCGATCCGAGCGAGACAGCGACCCGGTCTTGATCTGTAGCGCGTTCATGCCGACGGCGATGTCCGCGATGGTCGTGTCCTCCGTTTCCCCGGACCGGTGGGATATCACCGCGGTATAACCCGACCGCTTGGCCATCTCGATCGCAGCGAAGGTCTCGGTGAGCGTGCCGATCTGATTCACCTTCACGAGGATTGAGTTGGCTATGCCCAACTGGATGCCTTCCCGCAGGATCTTGGTGTTGGTGACGAACACGTCGTCACCAACCAGCTGCACCTTCTTGCCCAGGCTGTCGGTCAGCGCGCGCCAGCCGTCCCAGTCCGACTCGGCCATGCCGTCCTCGATGCTGACGATCGGGTACTTGCCCGCCCACGATGCAAGGAGATCGCCGAACTCGGACGAACCGAGCTTCTGCTTTTTTGAGTCGATGACGTACTTGCCGTCCCGGTAGAACTCGGAACTCGCGCAATCCAGGGCGAGCGCCACGTTGGTGCCGGCGTGGTATCCCGCGCGCTCGATCGCTTCCAGCACGAGTTGCACTGCCGCTTCGTTGTTGGGCAAGTTGGGGGCGAACCCGCCTTCGTCACCGACCGAAGTCGAGAGGTGGCGGCTCTCCAGGAGCCCCTTCAGCGCATGAAACACCTCGGCGCCGCACCGCAGGGCTTCCCTGAAGCTCGATGCCCCGATCGGGACGATCATGAATTCCTGGATATCGAGATTGTTGTCGGCGTGGGCCCCGCCGTTGATCACATTCATCATGGGAACGGGCATCTGCATTCCACCCGAGCCGCCGAAGTACCGGTACAGGGGAAGCCCGGATTCTTCCGCGGCGGCCTTGGCCACGGCCATCGACACGGCGAGAATCGCGTTGGCGCCCAGGCGCGATTTGTTCTCCGTTCCGTCCAGCTCGACGAGGGTCTTGTCGATGAAGCTCTGCTCCTGGGCGTCCAGACCCATGATCGCCTCGGAGATCTCGGTATTGATGTGCTCGACCGCCTTCAGCACGCCCTTGCCCCCGTAGCGGCTCTTGTCCTTGTCGCGCAGCTCGAGCGCCTCGCGTGTGCCCGTGGAGGCTCCGGAGGGAACTGCCGCGCGGCCCATCACGCCCGATTCGATCAGCACGTCCGCCTCGACGGTGGGATTACCTCGCGAATCGAGGATTTCTCTTGCGACGACATCGACGATTGAGCTCATTTATTTGCCCTTCTTCTTCGTTCCCAGCCTCTGCTCCGCTAGGCCCTGCACCTTCACCAGCGCGTCCAAGTCCTTTAGGGTCTTCAGCAAGTCCTTCATGCGGTCGAGCGGCCAGGCGTTGGGGCCATCCGAGGGCGCGTGCTCCGGGTCGGGGTGCGTCTCCATGAAGATACCGGCGATTCCGCTCGCCACCGCGGCGCGGGCAAGCACCGGAACGAACTCCCGCTGGCCGCCCGACGAAGTCCCTTGTCCGCCCGGGAGCTGTACCGAATGC
>Ga0326726_10006175_pt1 | contig 10801 bp, 5 predicted proteins | sample MHFenrmetagenome_2_FD_207603 | JGI IMG/M metagenome (GOLD analysis project Ga0326726, IMG submission 207603) | Lab enriched peat soil microbial communities from Michigan Hollow, Ithaca, NY, United States - MHF15MN | ecosystem: Environmental > Terrestrial > Soil > Wetlands > Peat | place: USA... | reverse complement strand
GCAAAGTAGGAAGTCTCGTCCGCGTAGCTCTCCCCGCCGCGCGTGCGGCTGCCCAGGCGGTAGGAAGCGTTGTATTCGGTGAAAATGCCGGCCAGGCGCTCGACCTCGCCCGTGTTGGGCGCAGCAAGAATGACCTGGGTCCCACCGCCCAACAATTTCTGAACCTCCTCGATCAGGGCGGGCACGGCGCCGTGGAAGCGTGCCGCGGGCTGCGAAAGAAAGACCGCTTCGGGCAAGCCACCGTCCCTGGCGATCCCGAGATATTCGCAATCCGCTCCGGCAAGAGATGCGGTCTTTTCCGCCCAAGCCGCGGGCGCGAGATACAGATCGGTCGGAGATACCAGGTTGCCCACGCCGCTGCGTTCGTGCGCTTCGCCGATGCGCGCCCAGACTTTGTCGAGTTCCTGCTTCAGAGTGTCGGGCTCATCCACAAGCACACGCGCCTCGGGAAGCAGGTCAAACACAGTGCGGTCGGCCCCTGCCACCGGTGCGTAAAACTCCCAGCCGGGAAACACGCCCGCGCCCGAATCACGCATCGCCTGCTCGACCACTTCGGGCGCGCCGGCGATGCGCTTGCCCGAGAGCCGCGCGTTGATCGAACCGAGCAGATCCTCGGTGACAGGAGTCTCCGTCAACGGCAGGAGCACAAGTTCATCCAGCGGGTTCGCGGAACGCTGGCTGCCCGGGTCGAATTTGCGCATGGACTCGATTTCGTCGCCGAAGAACTCGATGCGCACTGGGCGGTCGGCTTCGGGAGAATAGACATCGAGGATGCCGCCACGGACCGCATACTGGCCCGGCATTTCCACTACGTCGGCCGGTGTGTAGCCGACCGTATTCAGATGCTGGAGCAGGCGCTCCAGATCAAAACTCTCGCCCCGCCGCAGAACGCGCGCGAGGTCAGCGTAATAGTCAGGCGAGCGCAACAGGATGGTAGTTGCTGAAACCGGCGAAATCACGATCGAGGCGCGCCCCGTCGCAATCTTCCACAAAGCGGTGGCTCGCTCCTCCTGGATCTCGGGGTGGGGCGACAGATTTTGGAATGGCAGTACGTCACGCGCCGGAAGGCTGACGATGGACTCCGGGTCGGCCGCTCCCGTCAACTCGGCAAACGCCCGCAACACCGGCAGCAGCTCTTCCGCGGCGCGATTGTCAGCAACAACCAGCACAAACGGCCGCTCCGCCGCCCGGCGCAACAGAACCATGATCAAAGACTTGGCGCTGGGAGAGAGACCAGTGACACGAATCCGCCCCGTGCTCTCGCGCAGATGGGAGGCCGCACGCGTGAAGGCTGGAAGTTGTTCCACGTCCGCAAAAAGTTCGCGGACGAACGGCAGAAGCATTGCCCTTTGATTCTATCAAGGCGATGGGGAGACCGTAGCGCCGGCGCCTCGCCGGCTGTCCTGAAGGCGCCCCCGCCTTCAGAGCATTCGCACCGGCGCGTCCGAGGAAGTCGAAGGCGCGCAAACCATGAAGCGGCCTCTCGCCGGGCCGGGCGAGGCGCCCGCCCGACAGCCGGCGAGGGCGCCGGCGCTCCTCAGTTCCGCAAGAGCGGCCGCGTCAGGCAGGTCGGCCCGCCCGATCCGTTGATGCAGAGCTCCGCTCCGGCAAACGTCCGCACATCGAAGCCGGCAGCGCGCATCCGCTGATTGGTGCGGGGGTTCTCCTGGAGAGCGATCAGCCGCTTGCCGCCGAGCGAGAGCACGTTGCAGGCCAGCGACTCGCGCTCGGTGGAATCAATCTCGATGAAGCGAAACTCGCGTGCCTTCAGCAACTCCACCGTCTCCACCGCCAGCCAGGACAAATCCACCAGAGCGGTTTGCTCATCCAGCATGCTCAGCAGGGACATGAGATGCAGACAAGCCGATGGTCCGGGTCCATACGGCAAAGGCGCGGAAAACACTTCGATGCCCTTCGGCGCAAGCAGCGCCCGCAGTTGCTCGATGCCCGCCCGGTTCGTGCGATATCCGCATCCGACGAGCAGAGTTCGCGAGTCCAGCCAGACCATGTCTCCGGCCTCGGAATGTCCGGGCGAGCGGACCTCTCCCAGGATTGGGATGTCCAGCTGTGAGAAGAATCTCGCGTGCGCCCGCGCTTCCGGCACGCGGCTCCGTTTGCCGGGATGCATCAGAATCGCGCCATGATCCGTCGGCAGGGAAGCATCGTGTGCATACACGGCGTCGAGCGTCAAAGCATCACTCGGCGGCAAGCAGACCACTTCGGCGCCCGCTGCCTTCAACAGTCCGCACAGAGTGTCATGCTGGGTCTGCGCCGCCGCAAACTCGGGGGCATGCTGAAATCCCAACTCCCGCCACGCCACCGTCGGTTCCGTACGATCCCAGCCGGCGTGCCGCGGCGGGCATACCATCACGCGTAACAGCTCGCCGGTCATGGAATGCCCGTTGCTTCTTGCAACACTCATATCGATTCGCTGATCGGATAGCAATCTAAAGAAACCATCCACCAAAAGCAACGCAGCCGACACCCATTACCCGGATTCGAATGCAATTCCCCGCAGCAAATCATCGTGCCTTTCCTGTGACGTATAACCAATAACCTGTGACCGGTAACCTGTTCATCGGGTTGTGGCGCGGTTAAGGTATCGCTTGCTTTCAGGCCATACTCTGATGTACAAACCAGCGGTAATCGAATCCGCGAACGTGCCTGAAATTCAAGTGGTTGCCTCTAAACTGCGCACCTCGATTCGCGCCTGCGCCCGGTCCACGGGAGCCCCAGGAGACTTATGAAAGCCACGCTGCGTCTGTTCTGCTTCGCCGTCTTGTTCGCGCTGGTCCGTCAGTTGGCCTTCGCTCAGGGTGCCGCCTCGGGCGACCTGCACGTCGCCGTCAAGGACCCGAAGGGAAATGCAGTCGCGAATGCGACCGTCACTGTCCGCGACGTCGCCAAGGGCCTGGAACGCACCGGCACGGGGGACGGCCAAGGTGGCTATAGTGTGCGTCTGTTGCCTCCGGGCACATATACCGTAACGGTCGAAGCGCCGGGGTTCACCAAAGCGGAGGCGACCGGTGTCGGCATCACGGTTGGCCAGATGGCTGAACTTCCGGTTGCGCTCACCATCGCCTCGGGCAAGGAAGTCGTGACCGTCAGTTCCGAAGCAACCCTGGTGGAGACTTCGCGCAGTTCGACGACCGACACGATAGGCGAGCGCCGCATCGAAAATCTCCCGATCAACGGCCGCAACTATATCCAATTCACGCTGACGGATTCGCAGGTGCAGCGCGACAGCGCCCCCAACGTCGGCGCGGCGCCGACTTCCGGCCTCAACATGAGCGGCCAGCGCGCCCGCTCGAACCTGGTCAATGTCGATGGCGCCGACGCCACCGACAATTCCGTCAATGGCGTGCGCTCGACGGTCTCCCAGGAGGCGGTGCAGGAATTCCAGATCATTACCAACGGCTATGCGGCCGAGTATGGCCGCGCCTCGGGCGGCGTGGTCAACATCATCACGCGCTCCGGATCCAACGATTTCCACGGCGACGTGTACGGATACCTGCGCAATCGCAGGTTCCAGGCCGTGAACCCGTTCAGCACGGTTTCCGATCCCGCCTACACCCGCGTGCAGGGCGGACTCGCTTTCGGCGGACCGATCAAGAAGGACAAGACGTACTACTACTTTGCCTACGAAACGACGCGCCGCCATGAAACGGGATTTTCGAGTATTGGCCAGGATGGTTTCGGACTCTCGCAGTATGACGCTTCCGCTTTTCTGGGGCTGGGACAACAGCAATTTGTCATTCAGGCAACTCCCGAGCAGATTGCCTTCCTCAACAGCATTCCTCCGGGTACACCCGGAGCCGATCAATACGTCATTCTGGTCGGCCGATCTTCAGGGATGGCGATCGACGGAGTGTGGCCCGGTCCTGATTTCCTGGGTGGCGGCGCCAGTGGCTTCACCACAACTTGCCCGGTTCCCCCGTGCTTTGTTCCAGGCTCGTACCAGACATTGAAGTCGCAGGAAGGTAATTTCCCAGTCTTCGAGGGCACAAGCCTCTATTCTTTGCGCCTCGACCACAACCTGACGGGGAACAACCGCGTGACGCTGCGCGCCAACGTCAGCCCCAGTACAGTGACTGGAATCGAAGTCAGCGGGCAGGATCAGCCCTTCGGACAGAACGCCTACTCCCGTACTTCGCAACAGACCTATCGCGATGTCGCTGGCGTAGTGCAGGACACGTGGACCATTGGCACCAACAAAGTGAATGAATTCCGCTTCCAATATGCGCGGCGCGGGTTGTCGTATTTCTTCAACACCGCCATCGCCGCGGGTTCGACCCCGGCCGTGAACATTCCTGGCTTCGCCTATTTCGGACGCGAGCCTTATTCCTATATTCAGCGGGTCGAGAACCGCTATCAATTCACTGACAATTTTTCCTGGAGCATTGGCCGCCACGACACCAAGTTTGGCGTGGACGTCAACTATCTCCCTCTCGAGGCCACCTTCACCGTCAACTACGGTGGTGTGTTTGACTTCGGCTCCGTCAACCTGTTCCCCGCACCCTTTCCTGCATTGAATCCCGTGCAGGCATATGGCGCGGGCATCCCCGGTGATTTTATTCAGGGTCTCGGCAGTCCTACCGATTCGTTCTCCAACAAACCTTTCGGAGCGTTCTGGCAGGATTCCTGGCGGGTACGGCACAACCTTACAGTGAATCTGGGCGTTCGTTACGATGTGGAATTCCCTCCGCAGTTCAAGCCGCCGAAGGGATTGGCTCTCCCCGCCTACAACGCTTTGGGATTGCAGAAAGGGATCGAAACCGACAAGAACAATATTCAACCGCGCGTCGGACTGGCATGGGATCCCAGAGGCGATGGCAAAACGGTCGTTCGCGCTTCCTACGGCATGTTTTACGACCACCCGCTGCTGGGTCTCTACTTCCTGGGTGACGCGTCGGACGGTTCCTCGAGCGGACAGTTGGCGTTTGCGGGCACGGCAAAGTGCGACGGAGCGGGCGATCCGGCAAATCTGAACGCCATCCCGATTTTCCAGGGCCTGCAGGGCACCGCGAACTGCGCGCCCTCACCATTTCCGGCTGCCAATGCCGCTCTCGGCTACCTTCCGGACCAGCAGCAGTTCCAGGCTTTGAATTTTCCCCAATCGGTCTTCCTCAACCAGAACTACCTCAACTTTGACCTGACCAATCCGGACGCGACATTCCTGCCGCTCGGCTTCCAGCCCTTCGGGTACCCGCAGGGCAAGAACTTCGTGTATGCCTATTCGCACCAGGCGAACTTCAGCATCGAGCAGGACCTCGGCCACGGATTCGCCCTGAACTTGGCTTACAACTTCAACGGCGGACGTCACCTCAACCGCCCGATCAACGCCAACACGATCCGCGGGGACTTGATGGTCGCCAACTTCTTCGCGGCTCTCGCGGACGGCCAGAATGCCGCCAGCCCCTTCACGGTGAGCGGCTGTGGCCCGGGCTATGTCGATCCCGCGCTGATGAACTTTTTCCGGCCCTCGGGACTGAATCCCTCGATTGCGGTTGCGTTCCTGGCCAGCGGCGATCCTGACAAGATCAACTGCTACTTCCAGGCGCAGACATTGCTGCAAACGACTCTCAAGTCTCAGGGGTTCAACGCCAACTGCAATCCCATCCCGCCGACTCCCGACTACACCAGTTGCATCCCGTTCGGCGACATGGACGCCAACTTCTCCAACGGCACTTCGGTTTACCACGGATTCAGCGCCAACTTGCGCAAGCGCTTCAGCAACCACTACGAGTTTCTCGCGTCTTACACCTGGTCGCACGCCATCGACGACTCGACCGACCTGCAATCGACACTCACTCCGCAGGACAGCTACTTTCCGAGCCTCGATCGCTCGAACTCGACGTTCGACCAGCGCCACCGCTTCGTCTTCAGCGGCGTTTATCAGACCGGCAAGCTCTCCGGCAGCGGCTTCGCCAGCAAGCTTTTCAGCAACTGGACTTTTGCTCCGATTATTGAAATTTCGTCCGGGCGCCCGTTCAACATCATCACGGGCAATGGCGACAACCTCCAGTTGTCGTCCAAGACAGGTCGGCCCAACACGTTTGAGAATCCGGCCTGCACCGCCTTCGGCAACCCTGTCGTGCAATCGAAGTACTCGCCGACGGGAATTCTCCAGGAGCCCTGTGTGCCTGGCTTCGACGGGACGCTCCAGTCACTTGACGGCAACCTCGGGCGAAACGCGGGCATCACCCCATGGACGGTCTTCAACGACATGCGCGTTGCCAAGCGCATCTGCTTCGGCGAGCGCATCAACATGGACCTGATGGCCGATATGTTCAATATCGCGAACAGGTACAACACCGCCGCCGTGAGCCCGTTATTCGCCAACGCCGGACAGGCGACGGCGGCGTACGATCCGCGACAGTTCCAGTTTGCTTTGAAGTTGAACTGGTAATTCGATCTGAGTGTTAGGCGCTTCCGGTTTTGGCGTCTGGGTTATGCTGACGAACGGCCTCTGTGCGCTCCGGTCCTAAGGCCTGGAGCCCAGGGTCCTTGCCAGCGACCCGGCAATCTTGTGCGTAATCCGGGTACCGACCGCCGCAATCAACTGATCCTGGTCTTTGGGGAAGGGTCCCTGTTCGAGACGGAAGGAATCCAGTTCTTGTTGGCAGATCTCATCGAGCTGGTGGCGCAAGGCGCCGATCCCCGCCCCGGCATCATCCGCGATTAGTTCCTTCATGAATTCCCGCGCCTCGTCGAGCGCAATCTGTTCTGCCCGGGCTTCACTTTCCCGCACTCCGGCCCGTGGCTGCAAGGCTTGTTCCAGGTTGTCGAGATCGTAGAGCAGGATGCCTTCGAGTTGACGCACGCCGGGATCTACATCGCGAGGCAGCGCCAGGTCCATTAACAGCAACTCGCGGCCTTCTCGGCGGGCGACCACTCGGGTCATCTCGGCGGCAGTTAGAACAAATCCGGTTGCGGAAGTAGCGCTGATCGCCAGGTCAGCTGCGACCAGCCGTGTCCAGCGTTCCTCGAAGGCTGCTGCCTGGACGCCGAGCCTGCACCCCAACTCGCGTGCCTTCCCGTCGGAGTGGCTGACGATGCAAACCGAGTTCACTCCGCGATTGCGCAGCGCTTGCGCCGAAGCTTCACTCATCCGGCCTGCACCCAGCAAAACGACATTGCACTGCGCGAGCGATCCGAAGATCCCACCGGCGAGTTCGACCGCCGCCTGGGGCGCCGACTCCAGGTTGAATCGGGTGGAAGTTTCCTTCCGGACACGCCGGCGGACGGCAAGTGCCTTCCGCAACGTGGCATCCAGAAAGCGCCCCGTGCAACCTAATTGGCGAGCCTGCTGCCACGCCTCGTTCACTTGGCGGCCGATCTGGCCCTCGCCGATGTGCATCGAATCCAGACCGCAACTGACCCGAAAGGCATGGGCCAGCGCCTGTTCATCCAGCAAGCGGTAGAAATTGCTCCACTCGCAGAGTTTTAGATCGTATTCCGCAGCCAGGAACCGCAGCACTGAATTTTCCGCCAGCGTGGGATCGCCCCAGGCTACGAATTCCGTCCGGTTACAAGTGGAGAAGACAACGACCTCTTCGATCCCCTCACTTCGTGCCAGCGCGGTCAGGGCATCGCGCTGCCTTCTTTCGCTCATCCAGAAGCGTTCGCGAACTGCGATAGGAGCCGTGTGATGGTTCAGGCCGATGACTACTAGCGTAGGTTCCACGGAGGGACTCCACTGGGAGAGTAGGCATCAGCCATGCCAAACTCCCGTTCCTTCAAAGATGGTGCAAGGTATTGGCTACGCTACAGTTACGCTCGCTGTTGCTTTTCACAACAAAGGCTGGACGCCCTTGAATGCGGGATATCACACCCTCTTGCGCGGGTTTTGGCCCGCTGGTTGGTTGCGGGTGGGGGATTTGGGTCCGCGTCAGAGCGAGGTCGTTCGCCAGGGACAACTCTGCGGAAAGTTATCGTACCCGCGTGATTTTGTGGTATCTTTCGCTGCCGAAAACCCCTGCTGCGAGAACCTGCGTCTAACCCGGTATACTGTGCCCGGTTATCACGGCAGTTTGTGGGACCGGCGACGCTCGCCAGAGGCGGGCGTTGAATAACTCAATAATTCAGGAGAATCGAACGAATGAAGACTATTCTTAAGGCATCCCTGATCCTGCTTGCGCTGGCTCTAGTTTTCTCCGGTTATACCTTCGCCGACGCGGGCGGCGACACGTTCAAAGCAAAATGTGCCGCCTGCCATGGCGCCACCGGCGCCGGCGACACCACCATGGGCAAGAACATGAAACTGCGCGACCTCGGCTCGGCCGACGTCCAAAAGCAATCCGACGACGAACTCACCGCCATTATCGCCAAGGGCAAAGGCAAGATGCCCCCCTATGATGGCAAACTGACCAAAGAACAGATCGGCGATGTGGTGAAATTCATCCGCTCGCTGAAGAAGTAAGGGTAGAGACGCGGCTTGCCGCGCCTCCGTCCGGCGTGGAGACGGGGCAAGCCCCGTCTCTACGATCCAGACCGCTTCTCAATCCTCGCCCACGTGTCCTTCAGCGCTACCGTGCGATTGAACACCGGCTTGCCCGGTTTGGAGTCTGCGTCCCCGCAGAAATATCCCAGCCTCTCGAACTGATACCGACTTTCCACCGCGGCGTTGGCCAGCGAAGGTTCCACCTTGGCGTGCGAAATCACTTCCAGCGACTGTGGATTCAAATTGGCGGTGAACTCCTGCCCTTCTTCTGTCTGGTTGGGGTCTTCCTTGACGAACAGCTTGTCGTAGAGGCGAACTTCGGCATCAATTGCGTGCATTGCCGACACCCAGTGGATGGTGGACTTTACCTTACGCCCGTCGGGAGCATTGCCCCCGCGCGTGGCCGGATCGTACGTGCAGTGCACCTCGACCACTTCGCCGGCAGCGTTCTTGACTACGCTGCGAGCAGTGATGAAGTAGCCGTAGCGCAAGCGCACCTCGCGCCCGGGCGAGAGCCGGTAGTACTGTTTGGGCGGGTCTTCTCGGAAATCGTCCTGCTCAATGTAGAGCACCTTTGAGAACGGCACCTTGCGCGAGCCGGCGCTATCATCTTCCGGGTTGTTCTTCGCGTCCATCTCCTCGACTTGCCCCTCGGGATAGTTGTCAATGACAACCTTGAGCGGCCGCAACACGGCCATCACACGGGGGGCGCGTTTGTTCAGATCCTCGCGGACGAAGTGCTCCAGCATCGCCAGTTCGAGCGTGCCATTCGTCTTCGAAACGCCAATGGCGGCGCAGAAATTGCGGATCGCCTCGGCCGTGTATCCCCGCCGCCGGATGCCCGAAAGCGTCGGCATACGCGGATCGTCCCACCCGCTTACCAGCTTCTCCTGCACCAGCTTGAGCAGCCGGCGCTTGCTCAGCAAGGTGTACGTCAGGCTCAACCGGTCGAACTCGATCTGCTGCGAGGGAAAAATCCCGAGTTGCTGGATGAACCAGTTGTAGAGCGGCCGATGGTCTTCGAACTCGAGCGTGCACATGGAATGCGTCACGCCTTCCATGGAATCCGACTGCCCATGCGCGTAGTCGTACATCGGATAAATGCACCACTTGTCACCCGTCCGGTGATGCTCGGCATGCAAGATGCGATACATGACCGGGTCGCGCATGTTCAGGTTCTTCGACGCCATGTCAATCCTGGCGCGCAGCACGCGCGAGCCATCCGGAAACTCGCCCTTGCGCATGCGCGCAAACAGGTCAAGGTTTTCTTCAACGCTGCGGTTGCGATAGGGGCTGTCCTTGCCCGGTTCGGTGAGTGTGCCGCGGTACTTGCGGATCTCTTCCGCACTCAGGTCATCCACATACGCCTTGCCGTCCTTGATCAGCTTGATCGCCCACTCATAGAGCTGATCGAAGTAGTCCGAAGCGTAGTACAGGCCGTCCCAATCGAAGCCCAGCCAGCGGACGTCCTTCATGATCGAGTCCACATACTCCTGCTCTTCCTTCTCGGGATTGGTGTCGTCGAAGCGCAGGTTGGTCTTGCCCCCGAACTCGTCGGCCAGTCCGAAGTCGAGACAGATGGCTTTGGCATGCCCGATGTGCAGGTAGCCATTAGGCTCCGGGGGAAAGCGGGTCTGGATGACAGCGTCGCCGAATTTCTTCGTCTTCAGGTCCTCGATCATCATGTCGCGGATGAAATTCGACGGCACCGGCGAAGGCTCCGGAGCAGGCTTCACGACCGTTTCAGGTTTCGCTGGATTCATGTTTGTTACATTTTATAGTGAGCGGCCCGGCGAACGCGCCCCGCCCCCTATAAAGAATGGCTAACTGCATTAAATGCGGTCGTAATCTTCCTTCGTTCTCCTTCGGCAAGAAGGTCTGTTCCTGGTGCGTGCAGCACGAAGCCGCGCAGCGCGGCGAGGATTCCGAGAACGCCGTCCAGCGCGTTGAGGCACCGCCCTGGCTGCGCCGGCAATCCACCTCCATGGTGGTCACCCAGGCAATCTTCGGGATCAATGTGGCCGTGTTCCTCGGGATGCTGTTCGCCGGCGTTGCGATCATCGACAATCCCTCCGGCCAGGATCTGGTCCACTGGGGGGCGAACTACGGTCCATTCACCCTCGGCGGCCAATGGTGGCGCCTTCTCACCTGCGTCTTCGTTCACGGAAACTTTCTGCACATTGCCGCCAACATGTGGTGCTTGTGGAACTTCGGCGATCTTGCCGAATCGCTCTACGGCCACTGGACGTTTGCTGCGATCTACCAGATCTCAGGTGTAGCAGCCAGCCTGGCGAGCGTGATTTGGAACCCCAGTGTACTCAGTGTTGGTGCCTCAGGCGCGATCTTCGGGATCGAGGG
>Ga0326726_10006174_pt1 | contig 10802 bp, 9 predicted proteins | sample MHFenrmetagenome_2_FD_207603 | JGI IMG/M metagenome (GOLD analysis project Ga0326726, IMG submission 207603) | Lab enriched peat soil microbial communities from Michigan Hollow, Ithaca, NY, United States - MHF15MN | ecosystem: Environmental > Terrestrial > Soil > Wetlands > Peat | place: USA... | reverse complement strand
GACGCTATGGCTTTTCCCTGGGGCACTTCTGGCCCAGGAACAGGAACGCAAGATCACCCAGGCCGACCTTCCGGCCGCGGTGGCCAAGGGGGTGGCAGTGCAGAGCCAGGGCGCCACGCTCAAGGGTCTGGCCGAGGAGAAGGAGGCCGGGCAGACCTATTACGAAGCCGAGCTGCTGGCCGGAGGATTGACTCGCGACCTGCTGTTCGACACGACCGGAACAGTGGTCGAAATCGAACAGCAGGTCGTCTTCGACTCCTTGCCTCCCGCGGTCCGGTCGGCGCTGACGACCAGGGCGGGGCAGGGGACGATCGTCCGAGTGGAGAGCTTGACCAAGCGGGGATCCCTCGTGGCCTACGAGGCGCACGTGAAGACCAACGGCAAGAGCTCCGAGATCCAGGTCGGGCCGGCGGGTGAAGCGCTGGCCCACGAGGAGTAGCCGCCCACGAGCCGGGAACTCGAGGGCTTTGCGCACCGGTTCGAGCCGGGGACCACGCCGGGTGCCCGGCGCACCCTTCTGCTCCTCCATGCGACCGGCGGCACCGAGGACGCCCTCCTGCCGCTCGGCCGCAGGTTACTCCCCGGCGCGGCGCTCCTCTCCCCCAGGGGCCGGGTGCTCGAGGGAACGATGCCCCGGTTTTTCCGGCGGCTGGCCGAGGGAGTGTTCGACCAGGTCGACCTGGCCCTCCGTACCGATGAACTCGCCCGGTTCATCCGCACAGCCACGGAACGGTACCGGCTGGATCCGGCGGGAGTTGTCGCGGTGGGGTATTCCAACGGCGCCAACATCGCCGGGAGCCTCCTCCTCCGTCATCCCGGCCTCCTGGCGGGCGCGGTCCTCTTCCGCGCCATGCTTCCCTTCGAGCCTGACCGACCGGTCGCCCTCCCGGGCACCCCGGTCTGGCTGGGAGCCGGCCGCACCGATTTCACTGTGCCCCACCAGAACATCGAGCGATTGGCGCAGCTCCTTCGGGATGCCGGCGCAAAGGTCACACTGGAATGGCGTGACGCCGGGCACCAGGTGACCGCCGAGGACGTCGACTCCGCTGCCCGCTGGCTGATGACCCTCCCCGCCTGACCTTGCCGAGTTTGTCGAACAGAACCGGATAGCGTCCCCGCCGCCCGCCGGCGATCTTGGTGGCGAGCGAGGAGCCCATGACTTCCGAGACCGATCTCGACATCGAAGGACGACGCGCCTGGCAGGCAGTGCTGGCGCGCGACCGGCGTGCGGACGGCCGTTTCCTCTTCGGGGTTCGCACCACCGGAATCTTCTGCCGGCCGAGCTGCCCCGCGCGCCGGCCGGCCCGTCGGAATGTCGTCTTCTTCGCCCGGGCCGAGGCAGCGCGGGCCGCCGGGTTCCGGCCCTGCAGGCGCTGCCGGCCCGAGACGTTCAGTGCCGGTCTCGGACGGGAGACGGCGTTACTCGAGCGGGCCTGCCGCCTGCTCGAGGCCGAGGGCGCGCCGGCGACGCTCAGTGGACTGGCCCGGGCGCTGGGCACGCGGTCCACCGAGCTGCGCCGGCTCTTCCGGGAGCGACTCGGGGTGACACCGCGCGGCTATGCGGAGGCGGCAAGATTCCGGCGCCTCAAGCAGCAGCTGCGCAGAGGGCGGGGCGTGAATGCCGCCCTCTTTGAGGCGGGATTCGGATCCACCAGCCGGGTCTACGAACGGGCCGATGCCCGACTCGGCATGACACCAGCGGTCTATGGAAAGGGAGGGAAGGGAATGGAGATCATTCATGCCGTGGTGCCGGCGGTTGGAGGGTCGGCGCTCGTCGCCTGGACGGCGAGGGGCGTCTGCGCGGTGAGCCTCGGCGCCGACCGCGATGCACTGCTCGCCGAGCTTCGGGAGGAATATCCTAACGCCACCTTCCGCGCGGCGTCGGCCAGCCAGCGCCAGGATGCGGCACGTCTCATCGAGCGGGCCCAGCGTGAAGGGGCGGGCGGCCTGGCCATCGACGTGGAGGGCACTGCGTTCCAGTGGCGGGTCTGGCAGGCCCTTCGCGAGATCCCCGCGGGAGAGACCCGCAGCTACTCGGCCATCGCCGGTGCGATCGGCAAACCGCGTTCGGTCCGTGCAGTGGCCAGCGCCTGCGCCAGCAACCGGGTGGCGCTGGTCATCCCCTGCCACCGGGCAGTGCGGGCCGACGGCGGGTTGGGTGGCTACCGGTGGGGACTCTCCCGCAAGCGCGCCCTGCTCGAGGCCGAGGGGGCGCGGGCAGGGTAGGGGCGTGCGCGCCGGGGTCAGCTCCGGAGCAGCTCCCGGCGCGCAGCGGCAAGCTCCTTGATCTCATCCTTGGAGAGGTCAGGGTACTTGAGATTCAGCCCGGCCAGGGTGTCGATTGCGGCCGCCGCCACCACCAGCCGGGTGAACCACTTGTTGTCGGCCGGCACGACATACCAGGGAGCCTCGGGAGTGGCGGTGTTGCGGATCATCTCCTCGTACGCCTCCATATACTGGCTCCAGTACGCACGCTCTCCTGCGTCGGTCGGTGAGAACTTCCAGTGCTTGTCGGGGTCGTCGAGCCGCTCCAGGAAGCGGCGCTTCTGCTCCTTCTTCGACACGTGGAGGAAGAACTTGCAGATGGCGATTCCGTTCCGGCCGAGGTATCGCTCGACATTGCGGATGTCCTCGTAGCGCTGCTCCCAGATAGCCTCGGTCACCAGCGATGGCGGGATCTTCTGTTTCGCCAGCAATTCCTGGTGAACCCGGACGATCAGCACCTCTTCGTAGTAGGACCGGTTGAAGATCCCGATCCGGCCCCGTTCGGGGAGACTCCTGAGGCAGCGCCAGAGGTAGTCGTGATCGAGGTCCTCGCTGGACGGAGCCTTGAACGAGAACACCTGGCAGCCCTGCGGATTGATGCCGGACATCACGTGCTGAATGGAGCTGTCCTTGCCCGCGGCATCCATCGCCTGGAAGATAAGGAGTACCGCCCAGCGGTCCTGGGCGTACAGCAGTTCCTGCAGGGCCGACAATCCGGCTACGCCGTTTTGCAGGACTTCCCTGGCGCTCTTCTTCTGGTCGGATTTCAGCCCCGCCGTGTCACCGGGATCAACGTCCCGGAGCCGGAACCCCTTGCCCTTCGTAACGCGATAGGGTGCGGCGAACTTGCGTGAGCGGTGGATCAGGTCATCAGCGCTCATCGTCATGGCTCCAGTCGTCGCGGCCCCGCAGCCGGTCCAGGTGGCGCCGGTGCCGCTTGGTGGGTCGTCCCTTCTCCTCGTGCACCAGGGCGGTGGAGGCGGCCTTGAGCTGGAATGCAAGCCGTTCCCGCGCCGCGAGGCTCTCCGGAGTCTCCTGGTACAGCTTTGCCGCCTCCGGGGCCGGACCGCGCCGCTCGGAAAGCGCCCTGACCACGATGATATGCTCGTAGGGGCCCTGCCGGATGCGGAGCTGCTCGCCCACGCGGACCAGCCGCGCCCGCTTGACCCGGTCCCCTGCCACCTGAACCTTGCCGCCATCGATGGCCTCGACCGCGAGGCCACGGGTCTTGTAGAAACGGGCGGCCCAGAGCCACTTGTCGAGGCGGACACGGTCCGGCGACGGGGTTTCTTCCTTCATCGGCGTCCGGCCGGCGGATGGCCGCGGTCCCCGTCCGCTTCGGGCCGGAAGACCAGGTCGAACGCGAGGAAGAGCGACCGGGAAAACGGATAGAAGAGAAATGGCGCGGCCACCATCAGGACCAGTCCGCCGTACTCCAGCGCCTCCCAGGGCGGCGAGGGCCACCGCCAGATTACCACGGCGAGGAATACCGCGGCGAAGAGCAGTTCCGCCGCGATGATGTTGAACATATAGGCGCCCACCACGTATCCCTCCTCGCCCCGTTCCAGCCGGAGTCCGCAGGAGGGACACTCCCGCCGCATGGTGAACCAGCCATCGAAGATCGGCCCTCCCCCGCACGACGGGCAGCGTCGCAGGCAGGCCCGGAGGATCAGGCGGATCGCCCGGGCAGGCGAAGGGGAAGGATGGGGCGTGGCGGTCACAGGCGCGAGGAGGCCGGCGGGTATCCGAGGGCGGCGTTGAGCCAGCGCACGAAGGGGGCGAGCGACTCGAACTCGCGGGCCAGCAGGTCCGGCAGCCGGGGACTCAGGACCTGGGATTCGGTCAGGCTGCGGGAAACGGTGAACGACTGGAAGCGAAGCCACGGCTCGGCGGGATGCCCGGGAAGGAACCCCCGGGGCAGCCGGGTCAGCTGGTGTTCCGGATCGAGGGCGCCGTACCTGCGCCGAAAGGCGGGCGCCCCCAGGATCGACGCCAGGCGACGGTGATCCTCGACCAGCGCCTCCCTGATCTTCGCCAGGGTCGGGCGGGGCGGCATCCAGATCCCTCCTGCCACGAAGTACTGTCCCGGTTCGATGTGGAAGTAGAAGCCCGCGCCGCCTCCCGCGGCCTCGCCGCCGACACCACGCCCGGCGTCGCGGTGGTAGAACCAGCACCCGGCGTTGGTCTTGTAAGGCGACTTGTCCTTCGAGAAACGGATGTCGCGGTGAATCCGGAACAGCGAGCGTCGGGGTTCGCCCACGATTTCCGGCGCGACGCCGGCCAGGCGGGCGTCCACCTCCTCAATCAGGGCCCGCATCGGCCCCCGCAGCTCGCCCTCGTAGACGGGCCGATGGGCCTCGAACCACTCGCGGCGGTTGTTGCGGCCGAGCTGCCGAAGGAACGAGATGGCAGCGGGCCGGAGCCCGGCGAATTCCGGTCCGGCGGCGACAGCGGGGATCGCGCGTTTCACCAGCACCTCCTTGGCCTTCCGGGGCCACTGCTTGATGGCTCGCTCACGCCGGAGGGCGCTCCCCTGGGAGTCGGCGCGCTCGATCCAGGCCAGGGTGACCGGCCGCCGGCTCCTGGTGTACCGGGCCCCGCGGCCGGCGTTGTGCGCGGCCAGCCGGGCCACGGGATCGGTGGCGATCCCGGTGTAGAACGACCCGTCGCCGCAGCGGGCCAGGTAAACGAACCAAGACATCGTCGGGCAAAGGTAATTACCTTACTCCCATGCAGGCCGATGCGCCTCGCGCGGTCCGCCCTTCGGGGTCGCCGCCCGTGCCCCCCGCTCTCCGGTCCGATCCCACCCTTCCCGATCCGCGCACCCTGCTGCTCTGGGTGTTCGCCGCGCGGGTCCTGGCGGCAGCCGCCCTGCTGGTCGGGGCGGCGCTGGTCTGGACCACCACCCCACAGCTCTCGTTCATCGTCAGTGTCGCGGTCATTCTCGCGCTGACCCTGACCGCGTACGGCTTCTGGGTGGTCCGGATCCGGAACCTGTCGGTCGGCCGGATCTTCCTGCTGGCGCAGGCCCTGACCGATCTCTGCATCGTCACCACCATCATCCACGTATCCGGGTCGCTCGACAGCGCCTTCCCCGCGCTGTACGTGATCGTTATCGCGGCCTATTCGCTGCTGCTTCCCGTCGGCATCGGCGCCACGGTGCCCGCCATGGCGACGCTGCTCTATTTCACCGACCTGGCGATCCTCCACAACACCCGTCCCGGGCTCGGCTTCTGGGGCCAGGTCGCCGTCTTTTGCGCAGCCTATGCCGTCATTGCCGTACTCGCGGCGCGCCTGCGCGAGGCGCGGGCGGAACGGCACACCCTCCAGACCGAGCTGCGCCGGGTCAAGATGGAGGCGGATGACATTCTCAGGCACATCCGGTCGGGCGTGCTGACCGTGGACGGGGAGGGACGCCTGGCGTTCATCAACCCGATGGCGGAGCGGCTGCTCCAGGTGGATGCCGCGCGGAACACCGGGCTCCCGGTACTCGACCGGCTCAAGGTCCGCTCGCCCGAGCTGTGGGCGGCGATCGTGGCGGCCATCCGGCACGGGCACAAGGTCAGCCGGGGCGAAGGGCTGGTGCAGCTGGAGGACGGCCGGTCCTTCCCCATCGGCCTCAGCACGACCACCTTCGAACGGGAGTCGGACGAGCGGCCCTCCGTGACCGCGATCTTCACCGATATCTCGGACCTCAAGCGGCTGCAGGATCTCCACCTGCGGGCCGAGCGCCTCGAGGCGGTGGCGGCGCTGTCGGCCTCGCTGGCCCACGAAATCCGCAATCCGCTGGCGTCGATCCGGAGCTCCGTCGAGCAGCTCGCCGGTGGCGCGCGGGCCGACCCCGACGACCGGCTGCTGGCCCAGCTCATCGTCCGGGAGAGCGAACGCCTGAGCCGGCTGCTCAGCGAGTTCCTCGATTTCGGGCGGGTGCGCGCCTCGCGGACCGTGCCGGTGGACCTGTTCGGGGTGGCGTCGGCCGCGGCCCGGCTGGTCCGCGAGCACCCCGACTGCGGTCCGGACGCGAAGATCACCGTGCAGGGGAGCACCACCATCCTCGACGGCGACGAGGACCTGCTGCACCGGATCCTGATGAACCTGATGCTCAACGCGGTCCAGGCCGCGCGCGGTCCCGCCGACATCCGGGTCACCGTGGCGGCGGCCCGCGCCGCCGACCTGCCGATCGGAGCGGGCATCGAGAATCCCGTGCGTCTCGATGTCCACGATGATGGTCCGGGCATTCCGGCGGAGCTCCGGGACCGCCTCTTTCAGCCGTTCGTCACGGGCCGGGTGGGCGGCACCGGTCTCGGACTCGCCATCGTGCAGCGCGCCGTCGAGGCGCATCGCGGGCTGGTACTGGTCGATTCACGGCCCGGGGCCGGCACCACGTTCACCATCTTCTTCCCGGCCCGCGGGTCGGCAGAGGAAGCCGCATGAGCCAGAAACCAACCGTATTGATCGTAGACGACGAGTCGGGCATCCTCGACTCCCTGCGGATCCTCCTGAAGAAGGAGGGCTACGACGTCACCACTGCCCAGGGTGGCAAGGCGGGGCTCGAGCAGCTCCGTTCCGGCACGCCGGACATCGTCCTCACGGACATCCGGATGCCGCAGATCACCGGGCTCGACATCCTGCAGGCCGCGCGCGAGCAGGACCCCCTGACCCCGGTCATCCTGATGACGGCGCAGGCCTCGCTCCAGAGCGCCATTGGCGCGATGAACCAGGGCGCGTTCTACTACATCCAGAAGCCGTGGGCCAACGATGAGCTGCTGGCCATTCTGCGGCGGGCCTGCGAGTTCCGCGCGGTCCGGGTGGAGAACAAGCAGCTGAAGCAGGAAATCCGCCGCCGCGAGCGCGGGGGCCTCGACAAGCCGGTAGGCAAGTCGCGCCGTTTCCTGGAGGTCCTCAAGCTGGCGGAGCAGGTGGCTCCGACCGACTCGACGGTGCTGATCCAGGGCGAGAGCGGCACCGGCAAGGAGGTTCTGGCCCGCTACATCCACGATCACTCCTCGCGGGCCGACGGGCCGTTTCTCTCGATCAACTGCGGCGCCCTGCCGGAGAACCTGCTGGAGTCCGAGCTCTTCGGCCACGTGAAGGGCAGCTTCACGGGGGCCGTGCGCGACAAGCAGGGCCTTTTCGCCGCCGCGCGCGGGGGCAGCTTCTTCCTCGACGAGGTCGGTGAAATGCCGCCCTCCCTCCAGGTCAAGCTGCTGCGCGTCCTGCAGGAACGGGAGGCGATCCCGGTGGGCTCGACCGAGGCCGTGACCGTGGATGTGCGGATCATCGCCGCCACCAACCGCGAACTCGAGGAGGAGATCCGCCGGGGCGCCTTCCGCTCCGATCTCTTCTACCGGCTCAACGTCATCCCGGTGATGCTGCCTCCGCTGCGCGAGCGGCGGGACGACATCGTGCTCCTGCTGGAATCCTTCCTCCAGCGGCTCGCCACCGAACGCAACGCCGAGCCCAAGGCCCTGTCGTCGGACGCGCTCGACGCGGTGATGGTCTACGACTGGCCCGGCAACGTCCGCGAGCTGGAAAATGCCCTGGAGCACGCGGTGGCCCTGTCCGCCGGTCGGCTGATCGAGCCCCAGCACCTGCCGGAGCGCATCACGCGGCGGCGCAAGGAGCCGCTGGTCCAGGACCGCAACTACGAGAACCCGACCCTCGAGGTGATCGAGCGGGCCTACATCATGTGGGTGCTCCAGGCCGAGGGTGGCAACAAGACCCGCGCCGCCGAGGCGCTTGGCATCGATCCCTCCACACTCTACCGGAAGCTCAGCCGCTACGAGGGCCAGGGACAGGCGCCGGGAGTCGAGAAGTGACCGAGATCCCGAAGCTTTCCGTCATCGTCCCCGTGTACAACGAGGAGCGGACGCTCCGGAGGATCATCGACGAGCTGCGAGCTGTGCCGCTCCCGATGGAGATCATCTGCGTCAATGACTGCTCTCGCGACGGCAGCGGCAGGATGCTGGACGAGATGAAGACGGCGGGGGCCATCGACGTGGTGGTCCATCACCCGGTCAACCGGGGCAAGGGCGCCGCCCTGCGCTCGGGCATCCAGCACGCCGGTGGCGAGGTGATCGTGGTGCAGGATGCCGACCTCGAGTACGACCCCAACGAGTTTGGCCGCCTCCTCTCGCCCATCATGGAGGACAAGGCCGACGCGGTCTTCGGCTCGCGCTTCCTCGGTGGCGGCGGTCGGGTGCTCTACTTCTGGCATTCGGTCGGCAACCGGATGCTTACCCTCATGTCCAACATGCTGACGGATCTGAACCTGACGGACATGGAGACCTGCTACAAGATGGTGCGGGCGCCGCTCATGAAATCGCTGGTCCTGACCTCCGACCGGTTCGGGTTCGAGCCCGAGATCACCGCCCGGCTGGCCCAGGCCCAGGCCCGGATCTGGGAGCTGCCCATCTCCTACAACGGCCGGACCTACGCCGAAGGGAAGAAGATCGGCTGGAAGGACGGTGTCGCCGCCTTCTTCCATATCCTGCGCTTCAACCTCCTCCCGCCGACCCGCCCGCCCGTCACGCGTGACTGAAGCCGGAGCCGGCCGTGCGCTTCGCAGGGTCGCCGTCCTGGGCCTGGCGGCGCTCGCATTCCTTCCCCTTCTCAACTGGATTCCCGCCGGCCGGACCGCGGACTGGTACTCTGCCGTTGCTTCGGGCTGGGTGAGCGGTACCGCAATCGTCGCGGGCCTCGGCACCATCCTGGCCATTGTTTCGCGCCGCGCCGGCCCGCTCTGGCGGCCAGGGCTTTTCGACCGGGTGATCGCATGGTGGGACGGGGCGCCGTTGCTCGGCCCGGCCACGGCAGCCCTGCTGGCATTGCCGGTCTATCTCCTGGTTGCCCTCCGGGTACTGGGCACCCGGCCGCTGCTCATCGACGAGATCATCCAGACATTTCAGGCCCGCATCTTTGCTTCGGGCCGGCTGTGGCTGCCGCAGCCGGCCTGGCCGGAGTTCATGAGCAGCATGCACCTGATCAACTGGGGCGGCAAGGTATACGGCCAGTTCCCGGCCGGCGGCCCCGCCGTGGAGGCGCTGGGCACGCTCCTCGGCGCCGAGTGGACGGTGGGGCCGATCGCCGGAGCGGCGACCGTCTTTCTGTTCGGTGGCCTGGCCCGCCGGGTTGCACCGACTCCGGGTGCCGCGCTCGGAGCGACCCTGCTCCTCGCATTGGCCCCGCTGACGATGTTCATGAGCGGTTCGCACATGAGCCACGTGCCGGTGCTCACCTGCCTGGTGGCCTCGGCGCTCGCGCTCGCGATCGTCACGCAAAGCGAGACGCCCCGACCCCGCGCGGCATTCCTGGGGGGAATCGCATTGGGGCTTGCCGCCGCGATCCGGCCGGTCGACGCCCTGGCGTTCGCGATCCCCGCCGCCGTCTGGTATCTGGCCCGTTCCCTGCGCGATCCGCGGCGGTGGCGAGACGCCCTGGCCTCGGGCATCGGCGTCGCCCTGCCCATGGTCCTGCTGATGTGGGTCAACTGGCGCACGACAGGCGCCCCGCTTCGATTCGGGTACAACGTGATGTGGGGGGATGCTCGATTCTTCGGATTCGGCCCGGTTCCGGGCGGCGGGGTGCATACGCCGCTCCTCGGCCTCGAGCTGATCAATCTCTACCTGCTCCGACTCCAGACCTACCTGTTCGAGTCCCCGGTACCCTCATTGCTGCCCGCGCTCGCGGCCCTCTGGTTCGTCGACCGCACCACATCAGCGGAGCGCTACCTGAACGTCTCGGCGCTCCTTCTGATGGCGTTCTATGCAGCCTACTGGCACGACGGCTTCTTCCTCGGTCCGCGCCTGATGTATCCGCTGCTCCCGGTACTCGCGCTGTGGACCGCGCGAGCCTTTGTCATCGCGCGGGAGCGACTGGGGGGAAGCATCGGCTGGCGGGGTGTGGCCTGGAGCGGGGTTGTGGCTGGGTGCCTGGCCGCCACCACGGCGATTCCCGCGCGGGCCCGGGAATACCGGGGGGGACTCCTCACGATGCGCTGGGATCCCGACAGTGCCGCCGGGACAGCCGGCGCGCACCGCGCGCTCGTGCTGGTGCGCGAGAGCTGGGGGGCGCAGCTGCTGGCCCGCCTGTGGGCACTCGGCGTGGGGCGCAGCGAGGCCGAGGCGCTCTACGCCGGCGTGGACCAGTGTGAGCTGGAGACTTCCCTCACCTGGGCGGAAACCCGGCACGAACCAGCCGAGGCCTTTCTCGAGCATATCCAGCCGGCGCTCGCCGACCGCCCCCGGTTGCAGCGCTCCCCGTTTTCTCCGGACCCCACCGCGCGCTACCTGCCCGGACGGGCATACTCGGAACTCTGCCTCGCCAGGCAGCGGGACGACCAGGCCGGCTTTACCCTTTTTCCGCCGCTGCTCCTGGCCCGGGGGGACAATGTCTACGCCCGCGACCTGCACGCGCGCGACACGCTGCTGATGAAGGAGTATCCCGGCCGGCCGGTCTTCCTGCTCCGGCCCGCTTCGTCGGCCCTGGGGGCGGAGCCCCGATTCTACCCCGTGTCGCGCGATTCGCTCTACGCGGCC
>Ga0326726_10006173_pt1 | contig 10803 bp, 5 predicted proteins | sample MHFenrmetagenome_2_FD_207603 | JGI IMG/M metagenome (GOLD analysis project Ga0326726, IMG submission 207603) | Lab enriched peat soil microbial communities from Michigan Hollow, Ithaca, NY, United States - MHF15MN | ecosystem: Environmental > Terrestrial > Soil > Wetlands > Peat | place: USA... | reverse complement strand
CATAATAACGGAAAGTTTACGGAGACAAAAATTTGGTGGGGTCATCCTGAGCTTGCGAAGAGCCTGCCCTGAGTGAAGTCGAAGCGATCTGGCACGCAGCGGATATGCCCTCCGGGTAGGCTGTGCCGAATATGCGCGCCAGATCCTTCGGAACTACAGTTCCTCACGATGACGGCCGCGTGGGTACGTGGCCGCGCGGAGATTGGTAACGAAACAGACCATTACTACCGGATCAAACGGCAAGATCACACATGCCGCCGGGTGGGTTATGCTTGTGCCATGCCGCTTCACGCTCCAGCCAGGGACCAGCAGCTGATCCAGATTGTGAACGCAGCCCTGGACGATGCCTTTCAAAAGAGCCGCCAGTGGCTGGCTTGTCGGCCCGGTTGCTCACAATGTTGCGTGGGGGTGTTTGCCATCAATCAACTCGATGCCATCCGCCTGAAAAAGGGTTTGGCGGAACTCGAACAGCAGGATCCCGAGCGCGCCGCCCGCATTCGCGAACGGGCACACGCTTCCGTGGCGCGTCTCTCGCCCGATTTTCCTGGTGATCTATCCACCGGATTGCTGAATGATGATGACTCAGATGAAGCGTGCAAGCACTGGGATGACTATGGCAACAGTGAGCCCTGTCCGGTGCTCGACCCCGAAAAGGGAACTTGCGAACTCTACGAATCTCGCCCCGTGGTTTGCCGCACTTTCGGACCGGCTTTGACCTCGGAAAATGACCTGGGCCATTGCGAACTGTGTTTTGTTGGAGCCACGGAAGAAGAAGTGGTCGCCTGTGAAATGCATCCCGACCCGGACCATCTTGAGGAAGCCCTGCTGAAAGAACTCGAGGAGACAACAGGCGCCAAGGGAGAGACGATCATCGCTTTCGCGCTGGTCAGAGGCTGAGGCGGAGCAATTGGCAGTTAGCAATTGGCATTTGGCTGGAGATCCCAGCTTGCAGGGTGCCCCGTCCAAGCTCCGCTTGGGCGGGGCTTTTCTGTGGCCACACCCTCGCTGAGGATGATTCAAGAACCCTCAGATCGCTTGACCAAGCGCCAAATGCCAATTGCTGCCTCTCAGCCCTTCTTCCTTTCCAGTTCAGCCCAACGCCGATAAAGTTCGTCAACCTGGTTCTGAGCGTCTTCCATCTCCGCATGCGCGCTGAGAAGACGCGGACCGTCGCTGGCAATCGCCGGGTCCTCCAGTTGTTCTCGCTTGGCCTGCAATAGCTCTTCCGCCGCAGCAACGCGCTCCTCGATGCTTGCATATTCGCGGGCTTCTAGATATGAGAGCTTGGTTTTCGCCGGCGATCTTCCATCAGAGCTTTCAGAGCGAGACGTGGAACGCGTAGAGGCCCTCGCCGATTCCCTTCCCTCGGCCTGCCAAATCTCCCATTGCGAGTAGTCGGCAAAACTTTGCGCGCCGCCTCGTCCATCCAGCCCAAGAACGATGGTGGATACGCGATCAAGCATGTAGCGGTCGTGCGTAACCAGCACCAGCGAGCCCCTGAACTCGAGCAGGCTTTCTTCCAGAATTTCGAGTGTCGGAATGTCGAGGTCGTTGGTCGGTTCGTCGAGCAGCAACACATCGGCGGGCTGAAGCATGAGTTGGGCGATCAGCACTCGCGCCCGCTCGCCACCGGAAAGACGTTCTACAGGCTGATTGAGCTGCTCCCCGGTAAACAGGAATTTTGCCGCCCACGACGCCACGTGGATGACCCGGTCCTGATAGATCACCGAATCGCCTTCGGGAGCCAGGGCGCGGCGCAGGGTTACCTTGGAATCGAGTTCGCGGGTCTGGTCGAAGTACACGATACGCAGCCACTCCGCCCGGCGAATCTCGCCACCGCTTGCGGTCAACTCGCCGCGCAACAGCCGCAGCAAAGTGGTTTTGCCGCTGCCATTTGGCCCTACTAATCCTACCCGCATGCCAGCAGTGATGACGAAATTCAGCTTTTCGAACAATGTGCGGTTTTCGATCTGGTAAGCCACGTCTTCCAGTTCGATCAGCCGCTTAGTCTTTCGATCGGTTGCCGAAAAATCGATTTGCGCGGTGGCCGTGCGCGTCCTGACGTTCAGGTCTGCGAGGTCTTCCATCAGTTCACTGGCTTTGCTGATGCGCGCCTTGGACTTCCTGGTCCGCGCTTTCGCCCCGCGTCGGAGCCACTCAATTTCGTTGTGGACAAGGTTTTCCAGCGCTTCCTGCCGCTTCGATTGTGCGTGCAGAAACTCTTCTTTCTTTTCCAGAAACGTGCTGTAGTTTCCCCGCACCCGCAGTATGCCATCGGGATACACTCGGCTCAGCTCCGCCATGTCGGTGGCGATATTCTCCAGAAAATAGCGGTCGTGGCTCACGATCACGCTGGCGAATGAAGCTTGCGCCAGCACGTCTTCGAGCCACTCGATTCCTTCCAGGTCGAGATGGTTGGTAGGCTCATCCAGAAGCAGAAGGTCCGGCGCCTGCACCAGGGCCTCGACGATTGCCAGGCGCTTCTGCCATCCTCCGGAAAGAGCCGCCGCTTCGGCGTCGAGGTCTTCGAAACCGGCGCGGCCCAGGGTTTCAGCGAAGCGCGTCCCGCGTTCCGTGGCATGGACTGCACCCCGTTCCATGGCGTTTTCAGCCACGGACCGCACGGTCGCCCCGGACTTGAATTTGGAATCCTGCTCCACGTAGCTGACCCGGAGCCGTTTTCGGAAGGCGACTTCTCCGCTGTCCGGATCTTCACTGCCGGCCAGAATTCGCAGCAGGGTGGATTTGCCGGAGCCGTTCGGACCAATGAGCCCGATGCGGTCGCCTTCCGTCACGGTGAAGGACACATTCTGAAAGAGCGGGTTGGCCCCAAAGGCTTTCGAAATTTCCTGAACATTAATGATTGGCGGCAACGGCTGGCGGTCTCCCAAGCATCTCTCTTGAGATTATCAGCTAACGACTTTCGATGGAGGACGGGCGTCCCCGCCCGTCGAGCACAGCCCATTCCCTGACGGGCGCGGGCGCCCGTCCTCCACAGATCTGGAAAGATCTCACTTCACGAACGTCAGTCCGTGTGGCACCGCATGAGGGAAAACGTAAGCGTATAGCATCACGATGATTCCGACGATCGCGCCCAGCGCCACCGAATGCCAGACCACAAAACGAAAAATGACGCCTTCATTCCCCACCTGATTGGTAGCGGCGGTTGCGATGGTGATGGATTGCGCGTCCACCATTTTGCCCATGACGCCGCCCGCGCTGTTGGCAGCACACATCAGCACGGGATCAATGCCGAGTTGCTGCGAGGTGATGCGCTGCAAACTCCCAAACAGCGCATTGGATGACGTATCGCTCCCGGTCAATGCCACTCCGAGCCACCCCAGAAACGTCCCAAAAAACGGATAAGCCCAGCCCGTGCGGGTAAACGCCAGGCCCAGCACGGCATCCAGCCCTGAATACCGGGTCACGAAACCCAGCCCCAGCATGAACGAGATGGCGATGACCGCCAGTCGCATGCGCAGCAGCGTGTGCCAGAAAGTCTTGCCCAGTTGAAGCGGTGACAGGCCCAGCAGCAAACCCGAAATAATGGCCGCTATGAAACACCCCGTCCCAGTCGCCGACAGCCAGTTGAGATCATAGCGCGCCGCTTCGGGAGCCGGCTTGTCCACTACAGGGGTCGCTCGATAAACCGCATTGTGCAGATACGGCACGTCCCAGCCCGGCGGGCCAGGCCGAACTTTGCCATCCGCCTGTACTACCTTGAATGCCGGAGTGGTGGCCTGGTTCAACGCCAACTTGACCCTGGGCAGGCCCCACACCAGTACCACGACCGACAAAATCGCGAACGGCATCCACGCTTTCAGAACTTTGCCTAAGGGGTAGGAGTGGACCTCCAGATTCTTGTCGAAGTCTTCCGCAGTCCACTCACCTCCGAACGAGTCAGCGATTCCCTCCGTAGGCGATGCTGCCGGTTTTGGTCTCTCGTCATAATCGAAGCGCCAAATTCTTTTCGGCTTCCAGAACTTGAGGAACGCAACCGTGGCGATGATCGAAACTACTCCCCCCATGATGTCCACCAGGCTGCTGTCGACGTAGTTCGACCAAAAAAACTGGGTCAGGGCAAAAGAAACGCCTACGACCAGGATGGCGGGAAAGACTTCAAAGGTTTCGCGCCAACTGACCATGGTCCGAACCAGCCAGAGCGGTACGATCACCGCGGTGATGGGCAGGATGCGGCCGATAGTCGCGCTCAGGTCCGACTCCGGCAGACCACAAACCGCCGCCAGCGTATGGATGGGAATCCCCACGCTGCCCCAGGCCACCGGCGCCGTGTTGGCAATCAAGTTCAGCGCCGCCGCGTGGAATGGCTTGAAGCCCAGCCCGATCATTAAGGCGCCGGCGATGGCGACGGGCGCACCGAATCCGGCCGCGCCTTCGATGAATGCGCCGAAGCAGAATGCCACCAGCAGCACCTGCAGGCGCCGGTCGGCGGTGATCCCGGCAACCGACTCCTTCATGATTTCGAACTGGCCAGTGGCGACAGAAATGTCGTAGAGAAAGACCGCCGCCAGCACAATCCACGCAATCTTCAGCAACCCAAACGCAACGCCGTATCCAAAACTCGTTACCGCCAAAATCACCGGCATCTTGAAAAATACAACCGCGACAACCGCCGCCGTCGTCGCACCAGCAATGGCGCACCAGTGTGGCTTTACCCTCAGCCCAACCAGTAATCCAAACAATACGAAGATGGGCAGAGTCGCGACCAGTGTGGAAAGCCACCAGCGTCCAAAAGGGTCGTAGACCTGGGTCCAGTGCACGAGCTTTTCCTTTCAGGAGTAGCTGGTTAGACGAGAGCAATTGGCAATTGGCAATTGGCACTCAGCCATCAGTCCCAAAGCAAGAAATCGCCGAGCCTGAGCTAAGCGCTAATTGCCAAGTGCTGTTTCTCTACCGCCAGTTCGTGGGCACATCCACATACGAGCGGTCGAGTGCTGCAATGGATGTGCACCCCAGCAACTTGAGGGTGCGGTCCACATCAGCCCGCAAGATTTCGAGCGCCCGGGTGACGCCAGCTTCGCCGGCGGCGGCCAGGCCGTACGCATAAGCGCGCCCACAGAGAACGGCTTTCGCACCCAGGCAGACGGCTTTGACGATATCGGAACCGCGCCGAATGCCGCCGTCCATCAGCACTTCGACCTGACCGTTCACGGCGGCAACCACCTCAGGCAGCGCCCTCAACGAAGGAGCTACGCCGTCGAGCTGACGTCCGCCATGATTCGAGACCACCACTGCGGCAGCGCCCGCATCCACGGCACGACGAGCGTCGTCGCCGGTAAGCAGACCCTTGATCACGATCGGCCCGGGCCAGTGCTTGCGAATCCAACTTAAGTCCTCCCAGGTCACAGCCGCGCGGGCGAGTGCAGCGCTGACGTCGATCAATTCCATCGGTCCGGTCCCCGGCACGACCACGTTCGGCAGCTTGGACAGACCACCGTCGAGCAGATAACTGACCAGCCATCCTGGACGCGCCAGCATTTGGGGAAGGAACGGGATCTTGGACAGCAGGCTGCCGCCCATCAGTTCTTTCATGCCATTGCGGAAGTCGCGCTCGCGCATTCCTGCTACCGGCGTGTCAATGGTAACCACGAGGGCGGCGCAGCCCGCTACCCGGGCGCGTTCGATCACAGCTTCGGAAGCCTCTCGGCCCCCCATCAAGTACAGCTGAAAGCAAACCGGTCCGGAGGAAGCGGCCTTGACGTCTTCCAGCCGGTGTCCGGAGATGGTAGAGAGAATGTACGCGGTGCCCGCAGCTCCGGCGGCCCGCGCTGCGCCCGCCTCGCCGTCTGGATGCATGAGCCGGCTATAGCCCACCGGGGCCAACAAGGCAGGAAATGAAACCCCGAAGCCCAGCACGCGCGTCCGCATATCACACCCCGACAAGGGCACCGCATAACGCGGCCGGAACGTGACGTCATCAAACACCCGGCAATTCTCGCGCAGCGTGACTTCACCGTCGGCGCCGCCATCGAGGTAATCAAAAACCGGCCGGGGCAATCGAAGACGGGCCAGTGGCCGGAAATCGCCGATACTGACGACATGCGGAGATGCCACTGCTCGCGACGCTCTGCTCATCGGCTACTCCCGGTAGGAGAACCAGTTCGCTCCGTGCATGCCCGCGAACTCTGTCACCCGAATTTACCGAAGCACGCGATTATACCGGAGAGCGAGCGCGAGAGCGCGAGGGTCGAAGGCGCCCCATGATTGGAGGCGAAGAATGGTCAAATACAAATCTTGACTGTTCTCTTTTTTTCGCTCTCGGAAGCTGTGATATGACTACAAGTTCATTACGCAGATCATGGTGATCGCAATGACCAGAATCTTCAGGCCTCTTGCTCTCTGGCTCCTTGGCATTTCGATGGTTGGGCTTCAGTCCAGGGCTGCCGCTCAAAACCTGGCTGGACGGCCGATCAAGTACGCAACTGAATACGACTGGTCAATGAGCCCGGCTGAGGAACTGGGTCAGGCGGGCGGCGAGACCATCAATCTCGCTTCCTGTCCTCCCGGAGTGATGGGGAACGAGCCAGAGTACTGGATCCTCATCAACGGCTCCGAACCTGCCAGGGTCACAGGCGGAACCTGTGCCGGAGACGGCCGTGCCGGGACCCTGCAGTTTGTGAGCAAGCACGCACATGCCACGGGAGAAACTCTTTCGAGCGCATCCGGCGGACTGCAGGAAGCCCTCATAGCCGCGCGCTATACGCCCACCAATCCTCCCGGCACTCCCCAGTCCGGCACCGTGGTGGTGCCACCTCGGGAATTGAAGGCATTCGCGCGAGTTTCAATTCGCTCTTCCAACCTCACCGTGGATTTCTCCGGATCCATCCTTGAATGCTGGATGGACGATACCTGCATCTTTGTCGGCGACCCGTCAAACTCCAACGCCTACCAGGACATCACCCTGATCAATCCCCGCGGGCGTCCGACCATTGCGCACGGTCAGAAGCCCTTCATCGAAGTGAACGCGCAGAAGACGCGGCTGTTCAACGTCTCCACCCGGGTTCCGCTGAAAGGCGGAAGCTTCGGCAGCTACGTGCAGGTGGACGACGACGAATCCTTCCTGCTGGACGGACTGGATACGGGCCTGGGCAACGTAGGCGTGCGCTGCGATGCCGCCGTCTGCGATCCTGTGATTTACGCGCCGGGATCCTTCCATACCTTCCCGGGTGTGGGCTGGCTGAAGAACCTGAATATCTCTTTGCAGTGTGGGGGCAATGGAATTGACTGGCAGGCCGGCAATACTTTGCGGATTTCCGACAGCGTAATTCAGGGCTATGCGCAATACGGCGTTCGAGCGGGCGTGCGCCGTGGCGGATACGGCGGATTTGACCTGACCAACGTGTACGAGGAAGTCGGCAACTGTGCCAATCCGCTGGGCAGGATTGGGCAAGCCGGAGTGATCGCGCAAGGCAGCAGCGTCAAGCTTCAAGGCGGAGAAGCGCCCAATGGATCCTTTCCCCAATTTGCCCAGACGGGACAGACGGATTACCGCTACTACATTGTTGCTCGGCACGCCGGGCGTGGAGCCTCGAACCCTCTTTACGCCGGCAAGGCACTGACTAATGGGGTAGGTCATATCGTCGTAACCACGCCCGACATCAGCGGTGCCACCAGTTTCGATTTGCTGCGAGTAACTCCGGTCGCGGGTGTGCGCGAGCAGGCGCCCTACGGAACAGGTAACTACGCCGTGGCGGCCAACGTTTCGCGCAGCTCGACTTGCTCAAATGGTGTCTGCACCTTCACCGACACCCAGGCCGCCCTGCAGTCCTACAGCGTGGCGGTCCCGACCTACTTTCCGCTGCTCGACTTCTGGCCGGGAAACCTAGTGTTAAGCGCGAGCATTGATTCCAACAGCGTTCTGGCAGGGGCCCGGGCCTGGATGGATAGTGCGCCCTCCAATGTGGTCGCGGTGCAAGGATCAACTGCGCCGGCGCTGATCTCGACGAACTGCGACGCGCTTGCGGGCTGGACACCGCTGTGGTTGAGCTGCTATTCGGCCATGGCTCCGTCGGTGTTTTACGAGCAGGGAGCGTTCCTGCTGGCGGTAAAACCCAACGCCGACGGCGGGCTGCGGACCAACCTTAAGGGCCGCATGAATTTTTCCACGCTGGGGAGCGGGCCCGGACACATCATTACCCTCTCTGATTCCAATTTCCAGAAGACCATTGCCACCGCGAACAACCGGCCCACCAATGACGCCAACGATGCCTTCGTCGGCTACGACCAGGGGGACGGGAACCCGCTGAATATCGGGATCAGCTTCGGCGCTCCGAAGTCGCTTTCAAACTACATCGGAAATGCCGGCGACGGAAAGAACTGGCTGGAGCGTCTGACCTCCAACCTCAAGATGTTTGCCGTTCCAGTTTCCATTCCATCGCTCGCGCCCCGCCACGCCTCCGATCCCTGCGTGGTGGGCACAGAAACCTGGGACTCCAACTTCATTTATGTGTGCGTAACGAAGAACACCTGGAAGCGCTCCCCATTGGCGTCATGGTAAGAACCTTCGTTGTCATCCTGACAGCTCTCCTGTCATTCTGAGCAAAACTCCGACTGTCATCCTGAGCGGAGAACGCCGATTCGCTTGCGAATCGGCATGCGGAGTCGAAGGACCCCTATGGCGTCAACTGCGGCTTGAGTTATTGGAAATTTATTTCGTGGCGTTAGTCTGCCAGCCAACCCGGGCCGATGAGGAGGGCTTAGGGCTCCTTCGACTGCGCGGCAGCTTCGCAAAGCGAAGCCGCCACTTCGCTCAGGATGACAACAGCTCTAACCGCCCGCCAACGCTGCATTCGCCTTGGCCGGCGTAGCAGCCCTGCCATTCACCCTCAGCAACAGATCAGAAATGACGTGATGATCAGCCGGCCTCGAGAAGTAGTAGCCTTGGGCAAAGCCACAGTCCAACACCTTGAGCTGGTTTACCTGCTCTTCCGTTTCGGTCCCTTCTGCAACCGTCACCAGGCCGAGAGTCTGGGCCAGCATGATGATCACCTGGACAATCTTGTGGCTCTCGGCGTCGCTATCCATCTGCGAGATGAAAGCGCGATCGATCTTCAGCGAATCCACCGGGAACTGCTGCAGCCGGCTGAGGGATGAATATCCCGTGCCGAAATCGTCCACGCTCAGGCGGACTCCCAACGCCTTGAGTTCGGAGAGCACGGATGCTGCCTTCTCCGGATCGCCCATGGCGATGGTTTCGGTAATCTCCAACTGGAGATGGTTGGGATCCAGCCCGGTCTGCTTCAGCGTCTCTGCGATCCCATTCGCCAGGTTGGGGTGGGCAAATTCCTTCGACGTAATGTTCACACTCATGGTCAGCGGCGGTTCCGCGGGAAACTGAGCATGCCACGAGCGCAGCTGTTCGCAAGCCTCGCGCAGCAATATTCGATTCATGGGGATAATCAGGCCCGTCTCGTCGGCCACTGCAATGAACTCGGCGGGCGAGAGCAGCCGGTCCCCGTGTTGCCAACGGGTCAGCGCTTCGAAACCGGTGATTCTGCCGGTCTTCAAGGAAATGATCGGTTGGTAGTGGGTCCTGAACTCACTCAGCTCCAGGCCCTTGCGAAGTTCTGTCTCCAGCTCCAGACGCCTGACCGCGCCCTCATGCATGGCGGTATCGAAGACTTCACAACGCGCCTTGCCCGCTCGCTTGGCGCGATACATGGCGATGTTGGCGTCCCGCAGCAGATCTTCAGCGTGGGCGCAAGCGGCGGTGCTTAAGGCAATTCCGACGCTGGCGTTTACCACAATTTCATATCCCTGGACGGTGAAAGGCACGGCCAGCCTGCTCTGCAGGCGCTCCGCCACCCGGATGGCGTCGCTCGGGTCTCGGATATCTTCCAGCAGGATCGTGTATTCATCGCCACCCAGCCGGGCCAGGGTGTCATCCTTTTGAGCCTGCCCCAGCTGCGGACGGGAGATCGTGTCCACTTCCCGCAGCGACGCGGTCAACCTCAGGCCGATTTGTACCAAAACTTCGTCTCCGACTTTGTGTCCCAGGCTGTCGTTGAAGACCTTGAATTCGTCGACATCAATAAACAGGACGGCGAATTTGTAATCGGTATGCCGCTTGGAAAGAACCAACGCCCGCTGCAACCGGTCGAGGAAAAGGGCGCGGTTGGGAAGATTGGTCAGCCCGTCATGGAAGGCACTGTGCGCCAGCAACTCTTCCGCGCGTTTGCGCTCGCTGATGTCGCGGTTCACAATCACCAGCTTTTCGGTCTCGCCTTTCGCGTTCCGGATGGCGCTGGCGGTCGATTCCAGAATGCGCCACGAACCGTCCTTGTGGCGTATCCGGTATTCCAGCCTCTGTCCCTGCCCGGTGGAACGCGCCTTACGCGCCGCCTCCAGCACCCGCTGCCGGTCATCGGGATGAATTTGCTCGATCGACGAGGTGGTCTTCAGCTCTTCCGCTGAGTACCCGAGGACGTGCTGGTACGCCGGGCTGTTGTAAATCCGCTGCCCTGTACCGTCAACGACTGCAATCATGTCTGCGGCATTTTCGGTGATCAGTTGAAACAACTGATCCCGCTCGGCCAGGCGGCGCCGAATTTGCTGCAGTTGCAAGTGCTGATAGAGGGTGTAGATATCGAATAACAGGACCACGCACGCCAGTCCGCGGACCCATTCCTTGAGATCAGTCCAATACGTTCCTTCCGTTTGTGGGTGTAACTGGAAGTAGGTTAAAGAGACGATTCCGAAGGTCAAGACCAGAGTCACGACGACAGCCAGGCCCCATAGCCACCACTCGCGCCCCTCGATCTGCCACCTCTGGATCGGGGTCGC
>Ga0326726_10006172_pt1 | contig 10804 bp, 8 predicted proteins | sample MHFenrmetagenome_2_FD_207603 | JGI IMG/M metagenome (GOLD analysis project Ga0326726, IMG submission 207603) | Lab enriched peat soil microbial communities from Michigan Hollow, Ithaca, NY, United States - MHF15MN | ecosystem: Environmental > Terrestrial > Soil > Wetlands > Peat | place: USA... | reverse complement strand
GTGAGTGCCTCTTCGACCGCGGTTTCTGACAACCCCTGCTTTTTGCATTCTTCGACAATTGCATCCCATGGGGCGCCCTCGTTGCTTTCGAGGTTCTTGATGATTTTCAATACAAGGGTTTCGGCATCCTTAGGTTCTTCCTTCTTGGCTGCTGGTGTCTTCGGTTTCGTTTTCTTCGCCGGAGGTTTCTGTTGTTCTTTCGCCTCAGTCGCCTCTTGCTCCTTGGCTTCTTCGAATCCTTCTTTCGTGGGTGCGATGTATTGTAGGGATTCTCGGATCAAGGTGATGTACTTGGTAGTGTCCAGCGACCCGTATCGTTTTAGGGCGGTGACGACTCCTTCGGAGAGGTCCTTGCTGTAGCCGACCTTGTGCAGGTCGTAGACGTTGGGCTGGACCATCTTCATCGCCTCAGTAATCGCCTGGATGCGAAGTTTGGTTTGTTGACAGGTTTCGATAATCCAGCGGTCGCGTGCCTCTGCGGCGACCTCATGGACGATTTCAGGGCGGACGGACAGGTAAAGTGTCCCGGGTTCAGGTTCGTAGGTGCGGACTTTGCCGACGATGGCGACAAACGCGGGGACTTCGATGCGTTGCAGATGGTTCGTCGCCTCTTGTTGATATTGTCCTGAATAGATGGTGAAGACGCCGGTGGGGTCGGACACATGGGCTCGGAGGTAGTCGCCGCCCTCGGTGACGTTCTCTACGTCGGTGAGCACGCCGGTGATGTAGACGCGGTTGATTTTCCCGCCGAGGGGTGTGATGATGTAGGAGGGTGTTTTTTCGCTGGTGGCTTTGATTTCGATGGTCGCGTCGTTGTATTCGGCGGCGAACACGCGCCAGGCTGGTTCGCGTTTCATCGCAGCGCCTCCAGGTCTTCGGTGATCTGTTCTGCTTCTTTGGCGATGTCGAAGTCGTGGATGGTGGCGTCGTGGGCGATGATGGTGACGCCAAAGTCGTCGCCGAGAGCGTTACCTGTGACGAGCAGTCGGTGGCCGAACAGGGTTTTACTTATGGATTCTTCTTGTGATGCGGTTTGTCCTTGGAGGTCTTCGAGGGTTTTGCCAAGGAGTTTTTCGGTGATAGGACGACCCAGTATGGTACTGATGGTGCCGGTGCCGTCGTCTAGGGTCAGTTTCAGTCTAACATCGGGGATGCCGGTGACTTCTCCGTGGGTGGGGCATTTGCCGTCTTGGAGGACTCTGTTGCAGTCTGGGCAGCGTGAGACGAGGCCGGAGCCGGGTCGGACTTCGATGACGGTGGCTTCGACTTCGATGTCGAGGGCGCCGTTGCGGTCGACGAGTTCGCTGAGGTTGATATGCTGGGTTTTGACGTCTTTTTTTGGGATTTGGTCGGCGTCGACTGTTTCGACGGTGGCTTTTTGGTCGAAGGTGAGCTGGGGGATGCCTTTCCAGGTTTTGACGTAGCCGCCGGAGATTTTGATGACCATGTCTTTTTTGAGGCCGAAGTCGTGCCAGGCGGTGAACTGGGCTTTGCCGGTTTCGTCGCCTATGAGTCCGGAGTAGACGGTTTTTTTCTGTCCGCTGGCTTCGACTTCGCGTTCTTGGAGTTCGAGGATGCGTGCGGTGAGTTCGACGGCGGAGAGGCCGCCGCGCAGGTCCTTGACTTTGAAGCTGCGGGGTTCGGAGCGGACTTCGGGGATACGGGTGTCGTCGGTTTTGGTGAGCCTGGTGCGGTCGCCGAGGTTGAGTTTGACGTTGCCTTGCCATTCTTTGGTGTAGGCGTTGGCGATTTCGTAGGCTTCGCCTTTGCCGATTTCGAAGTCTTTCCAAGCGGTAAAAGCGATGGTGCCGGATTCGTCGCCGAGGATGCCGTAGTAGATGGTGCGTTGTTCTCCTTTGACGGTGATGTCGCGGGGGTTGATGGAGACGATGCGGGCGAGGACGTTGACGCTGGGGTGGTCGGGTTTGAGGTCAACGATGAGGGTGCGTTCGGTGGAGGGTTTGGGTCGGTCGGGGGTGGTGTATTTTTTAATGAGGGTTTGTTTGGCGTGGTCAGGTGGAACGCCGTATTCGAGGAAGCGGCGGAGTTCTTTTTCGAGTTCTTCTCTGCTGACGTCTTTGCCGGTGTTGTCGCGGAGTTCCTCGAGGATATCGTCGATGTACTGTGTGAGTTCGTCGTCGGTCATAAGACTTTCAATCCTCTCCCAAATAAAGTCTAGGGGGATGGAAATGGTTCGTTGCTATATAAAAGTGGCTATCCCTTTGGTTTTTTCTGAAGGGAAAGGTGGTTGGTTAGAGTCCTATAATGTTGCCTTTGCTGTCGAGGCCGATTTTCGCGGAGTGTGGCGTCTTGGGGAGTCCGGGCATGGTGGTGATCTTGCCGGTCATGGGGACGAGGAAGCCTGCTCCTGCGGAGAATTTGATTTCTCGGATGGTGATTTTGAAGTCGGTGGGTCTGCCGAGGAGGGCGGGGTCGTCGGAGAGGGAGTACGGTGTTTTGGCGATGCAGATCGGTAGTTTGTCTAAGCCGAGGTCTTCGGCGAGTTTAATGTCGCTTTCGCCTGCGACGGTGTAGATGACGCGTTCTGCTCCGTACATCTTGGTGGCGATGATCTCGATTTTTTCTTTGATGGATAGGTTGGTGTCGTAGAGGGTGTGGAAGCGTGAGGGGGTGTTGTACATGAGGCTGATGAGTTTGCCTGCGAGTTCGACGCCGCCTTCACTGCCTGTGTCCCAGACTTCGACGGGGGCGACCGGTACTCCTTTCTTGTTGCAGTAGTCTTCGACGATGTCCAGTTCTTGGTCGGTGTCGTCGAGGAAGCGGTTGATGGCGACGATGACAGGGACGCGGAAGCAGGCGATGTTCTCGAGGTGTTTGTCAAGGTTGGCGAGCCCTTTCTTGATGGCGTCGCGGCTGGTGCCGCCGCCGTGTCGCTTGAGGCCTTTTATAGTGACGACCAAGACGACGGCGTCGGGTTTGAGTTTGCCGATGCGGCAGACGATGTCGAAGAACTTTTCGGCGCCAAGTTCACTGCCGAATCCTGCTTCGGTGACGAAATAGTCAGCGAGTTTCAACCCTATCATTGTTGCGAGGAGGCTGTTGGTGCCATGCGCGATGTTGGCGAAGGGGCCGCCATGGACGAACGCTGGGACTCCTTCGATGGTTTGGACGAGGTTGGGCATGATGGCGTCTTTGAGGAGGACGGACATGGCGCCGACGGCGCTTAGGTCTGAGGCGGTGATTGGTTTGTTGTCGTAGGTGTAGGCGACGATGATCCTGCCGAGACGTGTTTTGAGGTCTTTGAGGTCTTTGGCGAGGCAGAGGATCGCCATGACTTCGGAGGCTGGTGTGATGGCGAATTCGACTTCGTGGGGGACGCCATCCGAGGGTCCGCCCAAGCCAATCACGGTGTTGCGTAGAGCCCTATCACTGATGTCGAGGACGCGTGGCCAGACGATGTAGCGGGGGTCGATGTGGAAGGTGTTGCCGTAGTGGATGTGGTTGTCGATGAGGCTGGCGAGGAGGTTGTGGGCGCTGGTGATGGCGTGCATGTCGCCGGTGAAGTGGAGGTTGATGTCTTCCATGGGCAGGACTTGGGCATAGCCGCCGCCGGTGGCGCCGCCTTTCATGCCCATGATAGGGCCTAAGGAGGGTTCGCGGATGGCAAGCATCGTCTTTTTACCGAGATGTTGTAACGCTTGGGCGAGGCCGATGGTGACGGTGGTTTTGCCTTCGCCGGCTGGTGTGGGGTTGATGGTGGTGACGAGGATGAGTTTGCCTGGTTTTTTGTTTTTGAGTCTGGGGAGGATGTCGAGTCTGACTTTGGCTTTGTGTTCGCCCCAGCAGATGTAGTCTTCTGGTGTGAGGCCGGCTTTGGCGGCGATGTCTTCGATGGGCAGGATGGTGCTTGTGCGGGCGATCTCAAGGTCGGATTTCATAGGATAATGCGATTCCTAAAGGGGTTGTCTATATTTAAAAAAAACTGACTTGATAAAGATGAGTCTCTTTTCCTGGATATTATTAGGTTGTGGTTTGTTTGCGCATCGTCCACAGCCGGTCCGGCAGGCTCGTATAGATCGTCTTGCCTTTCTGATGAGGCGCCAGCACACTGTGGAGCAACGGTTTGACTTCTTCGATGATCGTCAGCCGCTGCAGCTGCCAGGAGTGAATCCGCCATGTCCGCCCGTCGTACAGCACGAACTCCTCCCGCTGCGACCGAATCAGACCCTTCTCCTCGAGCAGATAAAACAGACGGCGGTCGTTGTTATCCAAGAGATTATCCAGCACGAAGTCGTCGAACCCAAACAAGTCCAGGACGATGCAGGCGAACCGGTGCGCCTCCTCACTGCATATAGCGAGCCTCAGCTCGATCGCCTTCGTTAAAAGATGCACGGTGATTAATGGCATAGTATAGTTCGTGTCCCCCCGAAACGCTATTATATAAGTTTTAATTTCAGAGTTTAAATAGTTTTCCTATCTTTTTCCGGTTGGTTATAAACCAGAAAAAAAGGAACAAATCCTTAAATCACGCGGACCGATACCAGGAGCCATGGCCCCGTTCACCGTCGCCTTAGTCAGCGCCCAACCCCATATTGCCGATAAAAAAGCCAACCTCGGCATCATGCAGCGCACCCTGAAGAAGACCAAGGCCGACATGTACATCTTCGGGGAGTTCTTCCTCGTCGGCGACCGCTGCAAGGACGAATACCGGGACCTCGCCGAACCACTCACCGGGGCGACGCTGGCTGCCGTCTCAGAGCTTGCCCGCAAACACAAATGCTACATCATCGCCGGCATGCCCGTCAAAGACGACAAGGTCAAAGGCCTCATTTACAACGCCTCCGTCCTCGCCCACCCGTCAGGCACCCTGGATGTGTACCATAAATGGTTCTTGCCCACCTTCGGGCCGTTCGAGGAGAAGATCTTCTTCGACCAAGGCGAAGACCTCAGAGTCTTCAACACTTCGTTTGGCAAGATCGGCCTGCTCGTCTGCTACGACCTCTTCTTCCCCGAGCTTGCCAAAGCCCTGGCTTTGCAAGGCGCGGACTTCATCGTCTACATCTCCGCCGCACCCTCCGTGAACCGGCCTTTCTTCGAAGCCATCCTGCCCGCACGAGCGATTGAAAACACGGTGTTCGTCGCGTACGTCAACCTCACCGGCACCCAGGAAGACCTCGTCCACTGGGGTGGCAGCCAGCTGTACGACCCCTTAGGGAAATGCCTCGTCAAGGCACCCTACTTTAAAGAAAGCGTCGTCACCTGCACCATTGACCTCGCCGACGTCGAAGTCGCCCGTGCACGCAGACCGGTCCTGCGCGACATCAGACCCGAAATCTACCACGACCTTTACACGTTCGCTCGCGCCCATAAAAAAACCTAATTCTCCAGATCTCTTTCTCGCCTATATGATCTTCAGACTTACCTAAATTCGCCTGCGATTTTAGATTCGGTAAGGGACTTATTTAAGCATGCTTCTAATGTCCCCGTATAACCGTTTTCACAATAACTTTTCGAAAATGCGTTAATAATGCCCTACCAAAGTCTTATTAGTTGCTTGAATGATTGTGATTCAGGGAGAAGGAAAATGAAAAAGATACTCGTTGTTGCAGTAATCTTGCTGTTTTTTGGTTTGACTACCTTACCAAGCTCTAGTATGCCTGTAATCAAAGACCAACCTTCGAAATCAGACTCGGTTATTTTCCGCTTCAGTCCTGCAATTGGTTTGTATTGGAACGATCATAAGATAGCGAATTACCCAATTCCCCTCTTTCTCCGATTAAAAGGGGGTAACATAACTCGTCTTAAACTTGAAGTGATCGGGGACAATATTTCTCGTGTAGAATACTGGGAAGGCCTTTATCTTCAATATATTGGTGGGCCTCCGGACTCTTGTTTGATTCTTAGTGGTGTTCATATAAAACCGTTCAGTCAATTGGGATATTGGACGGTTAAAGTCTTCATGGACGATGGTCAAATCATCTGGTATTACTATACCGCTTATCGTTGGTTCTAATGGGAGAGAAAACTATGATGAAAAAGATGATTGTCGGATGTATCATCCTGCTGTTCCTTGGGTCAAGCATTCCTGCATTTGCCTACTCAAACGAAAATCAAGCATGGTTCGACAAGGCAAATTCAAGAGGGTATAATATCGGTCTGAATGGAACCATAGGTACGAACGGGTGGTATGTTGGCAATGTGACCGTCACCATCACAGGGTTACAAGGTAATGAATCTGTTTTTTACAGTGTCGATTACGCTCGTTGGCAATCCTACCATTCGCCAATAATGGTCAGTGAAGAAGGAAGCCAAGTGTTCATAGCTGTTGTTATCGACCAACAGAGGAGTGTGACGCTTCTGAAGCCGGTCACCATTCAAATCGATAAGACACCTCCTGAGCTATCATTAAATGTTGACCGCATTTTTTTCCGCAAGGTTAAATATTCTGTGAGTGCCTATGATAAAACGAGTGGACTGGATAATATTGAGTTCCAGCTTGCTTCAGCTTTGAAGCACACACAGCACTTTTATAATCCCTTTGGGACCCAGTCGGCTTCCTGGATTTTAAGATTATTTCAAGTGCCCAATCACCAAATCGATAATATCACGGTAACCGCCAACGACCTTGCAGGAAACGTTGCGCTGACTGGAAATGGTACCATAAGTAGGAAAAGCCAGAGTCAAAGCATCCCTTGCAATTCAAATATTTTAACAGTACTAGAAAATAATCTACCTCAACACCAGGAACTGAATGCTGCATCAGACTCACGAGGATACAACATCACTCTCCAAGGGGGTAGGGGAAATAACGGTTGGTTTGTCACCCCTGTCGTCGTCAATGTCACAGGATCACAAGGAAATTGTACTGTTCGATACAACCTTGATTTTGGACAGTGGCAGACTTACACTTCACCACTAAAAATCAATAAAGATGGTAATCATACTTTCATCGTCTTCGTCCTTGATCAGGATGGTAATGTGACGATTCTTGACCCTGTGCTTATTAAAATTGATAGGACAATGCCATATTGTGTACTGAACAGAGACATCCTGTTGAATAGAATCAAGTACACTGCTGTCACTCAGGATAACATTAGTGGGATAGACCGCGTCGAATTCTGGATTGGCCCATTTCTTCAATACACGAATAAATTTTATGACTATTCTGGACAACAAGAAGCTGTTTGGATTTTACATCCTATACCTCGCTGCAATTTGACTGTCGAAACTAAGACATATGACCTTGCAGGAAATATGATTTATTGTGGAATATGTAAGACTTAAATGAACCTATACTTGAGTCAAGAGTTGGCCAGTGACTTAAGTAATAACATCAGTTTCCTGCGTGTTTGTTTGCACTTGGTATTGTGGTGTAGGAACCTTGATTCCAAAAAGTAATATACAACCAGAAGATACTGGCACCATCGGTCGTCACGGGGAACCAATGGGCGGGGCAAAACCACAGATAAAACACCAGGCATTTCTCAAAGAACTTGACCTAGCAGCCGTCACCATACGCAAACACATCATCGAGATGCTCTACCGCGCCAAATCCGGACACCCCGGCGGCAGCCTCAGCGCCGTCGACGCCATGGTCGCCCTCTACTACCACCACATGCACATCACCCCCCAAAATCCCAAAGACCCTGACCGCGACCGCTTCATCCTCAGCAAAGGTCACGCTGCACCCACCCTCTACGCCATCCTCGCAGAAAAAGGCTACTTCCACACCGACGAACTCCTCTACCTGCGCCAAATCAACCACATGCTCCAAGGCCACCCCGTCTGCACCCACATCCCCGGCGTCGAAGCCTCGACCGGCTCCCTGGGCCACGGACTCTCTTTTGCCAACGGTGTGGCTCTGGCCGGTAGACTCGACCACAAAGCCTACCGCGTCTATGTGCTTCTTGGCGACGGCGAGACTGACGAAGGCCAGATCTGGGAAGCCGCAGCAGCCGCCAGTCACTACAAACTCGACAACCTCTGCGCCCTTCTCGACCGCAACAACCTCCAGATCGACGGCACTACCGAACAAGTCATGAAACTTGAATCCATCCGGCGACGCTGGGAGGCCTTCGGTTGGCATGTCCTTGAAGTCGACGGCCACAACGTCGCCGAGATCATCGACGCCTTGCTCCTCGCCGGCGAAACCGAACACCAACCCACCATCATCATTCTTAACACCGTTAAAGGCAAAGGCGTCAGCTTCATGGAAAACAACATCGACTTCCACGGCGTCGCTCCCAACGAAATGGAATACAAAATCGCCATGAAGGAACTTGCCGACCAACAACACGCCCTGGAGGCAGCGCCATGAACAAGAAACCCATGGCCAACCCCCGGGACGCCTATGGTGAGACGCTGGCTGACATCGGCGGTAAATACACTAACATCGTGGTCTTGGACGCCGATCTTTCAAAATCCACTAAGACCAACCTTTTCGCCAAGAAATACCCGGACCGCTTCTTCGAGATGGGTATCGCCGAAGCCAACATGATCTCCACCGCCGCCGGCCTCGCCTCAAGTGGCAAGATCGCGTTTGCCAGCACCTTTGCTGTCTTCGCCACCGGACGCGTCTACGACCAAATACGGATGGACGTCGCCTACTCCGAGGCCAACGTGAAGATCTTCGCGACCCACGGCGGCATCAGCGTCGGCAAAGACGGCGCCAGCCACCAGATGATCGAAGACATCGCCCTCATGCGCGTCCTGCCCAACATGACCGTCCTGACGCCTAGCGACGCCCCACAAACGAAGACCATCGTCGAACTCATGGCCACCACCCCTGGGCCGATGTACGCCCGTGTTGGGCGTGCTAACGCACCCATCATTTATAGCAAAGACGACCTCGCAGGACTCAAGCTGGGGAAAGGCATGATCACCCGGGACGGCGACGACGTCACCATCATCGCGTGCGGCACCATGGTCGACCAGGCCTTAGATGCCTACGACAGACTCAACGACCTCGGCATCCACGCCCGCGTCGTCGACATGCACACCATCAAACCCCTGGACGAAACCATCATCCTTGATTCTGCCAAGAAGACTAACGTGATCCTCACCGTCGAAGAACACTCCATCATCGGAGGACTCGGCAGCGCCGTCAGTGAAGTCCTCGCCGAACACTCCTGCGCCATACCTTTCTATCGGATTGGGGTCCGCGACCAGTTCTGCGAATCCGGCGAACCCGAAGAACTCCTCGACAAATACCACCTCAGCGCCCCCCACATCGTCACCGCCGCCCAACGCCTCCTCAAACACTGACTACATAAACATTTCTTTGACAACTGTTACCCGTTTTCATCCGCCTTTCGCGCGCGTATGGGAAGGAACCGTCCAACAATGCTTTTATAGTTTAATAAGAATAATTTATTAACTATTTATTAATCTAGTTGGCCACCCTATGGACCGCGAGAACTTCCCTTCTTACATTCCCGCAGATAAAGAGATCCCGGAGCTTACCGTCCGCGCCGTCCTCGTCGGCATCTTCCTCGCCATCGTCCTGGGCGCAGCCAACGCTTATCTTGGCCTCTACGCCGGCATGACCGTCTCCGCCATCATCCCCGGCGCCGTCATCGCCCTCGGCATCCTCCGACCCTTCAAACCCACGATTCTCGAAGTCAACATCGCCACCATGGGTGCATCTGCAGGCGAATGCATCGCCGCCGGCGTCATCTTCACCATCCCCGCCCTCCTCCTTCTCGGCGTCTGGTCCGACATCAACTACCTCCAAACCACCATCATCTCCCTCATCGGAGGCATGCTCGGCGTCTTCTGGATGGTCCCCCTCCGACGCGCCTTGGTCGTTAAAACAGACCTCCCCTTCCCTGAAGGCATCGCGGTCGCCGCCGTCCTCACCACCACCGTCGGCGGCAGGACGAGCAAGTCGAAGACGTCGCGGCTCAGCGGCAGCTGGCTCGTCATCGGCGTCACCATCGCCGCCCTCTTCAAATTCGCCCAACTCACCCTCAACCTCTTCAGAGAAACCGTCGACGGCATCGTCAGCATTGGCAAATACGACATCGTCGGCAACCTCAAAGAATCCTACCTCTATGGAGGCACCGCCACCTCACCAGCGCTCGCCGCCGTTGGCTGGATCATCGGCCCCCAGATCTCCTCCTACGTCCTCGTAGGCGGCCTTATCGGTTGGGTCATCATTGCCCCCCTTATGATCCTCAGCAGTGGACTGCCCGCTCCTCTCCCAGAATACCAAGGCCTCGGCCAACTCATCGGCGGATTCTACACCCTCTGGGGCAACCAAGTCCGCTACATCGGCGTCGGCACCATGCTCATCGGCGGCCTCTGGGCCGTCTACAGCATCCGCAGCAACCTCGTCGAAAGTGTACGCGAAGCCGTCATCGGCATCCGCACCGGCGGCGGACCCGCCAAGAAACGCACCGAACAAGACCTCAGTTACAAACTCGTCTTCGTCGCCATCGGCCTCCTCGTCATCCCCACCTTCTTCCTCTACCAATGGCTCTCCGGACTCACCCTCGTCTCACTCATCATGGCGATCCTGACCGTCTTCCTCGCCTTCATCGCCAGCGCACTCGCCGGCTACCTCACCGGCCTCGTCGGTTCCTCCAACTGCCCGATCTCCGGCGTCACCGTCACCGTCCTGCTCATCGTCAGCCTCCTGCTCTTCGCCCTCGGCGTCCGCGGCGGCAACGGCATCGCCATCGCCATCTTCATCTGCGCCGTCGTCAGCATCGGCGCCTCCATCTCCGGCGACCTCCTCCAAACCATGGCCTCCGGGCAGATGATCGGCGCCACACCACGTCGCCTGCAGATCTCCATGATATTCGGCGTCATCACCGTCTCCGCCGTCATCGGCGTCATCGTC
>Ga0326726_10006171_pt1 | contig 10805 bp, 10 predicted proteins | sample MHFenrmetagenome_2_FD_207603 | JGI IMG/M metagenome (GOLD analysis project Ga0326726, IMG submission 207603) | Lab enriched peat soil microbial communities from Michigan Hollow, Ithaca, NY, United States - MHF15MN | ecosystem: Environmental > Terrestrial > Soil > Wetlands > Peat | place: USA... | reverse complement strand
GATGTCCGCCGACTCCTTGGCGATGTCGACGGCCGAATCGACCGAGACTCCGACGTCGGCCTCCCTCAGTGCGCCCGCGTCGTTGATGCCGTCTCCCAGAAAGCCGACGGCGTGGCCGCGCGCCCTCAGCGAGCGCACGATGCGCGTCTTGTCATCGGGAGTCAGCTTGGCGAAGACGGTGTGGTCCGCGGCGATCGCGCCGATCGCCGCATCGTCGAGGCCCTGGAGCTCGCTGCCGAGGACGATCCGCTCCACGTCGAGGCCGACGTCGCGACAAATCTTTCGCGTGACGAGGTCATTGTCGCCGGTGAGGATCTTGACCGCTATCCCGTGTCCAGCGAGCGCCGTGAGCGCTGGCCCCGCGCTCTCCTTCGGCGGATCGAGGAAGCCGATGAACCCCGCGAGGATCAGGTCTGTTTCGTCGCCAACCGTGTACGGGCCGTGGGTCGTCGGGAACTCCCGGTAGGCGACGGCCACGACGCGGAAGCCGTCCTCGTTCATCTCGGCAACCAGCTCGCGGGCGTCGTCGCGACGCTCGGCCTCGAGCTCCACGACGTCGGCGCGACGGTCGAGCTGAGTCTCTTCGTCGCGGACGTACTTGCAGATCGCGAGGATCTCCTCCGCGGCGCCCTTGCAAATCAGCTGATGGTCCCGGTGCTCATGGTCGACCACCACCGACATGCGCCGGCGGTTGAAGTCGAAGGGGATCTCGTCGACCTTGCCGTACGCGCGATCGATCGCCAGCTCGCGCTTGAGCTCCGCGTGGTCGAGGACCGCGACGTCGAGCAGGTTTTTGAGCCCAGTCTGATAGAAGCTGTTCAAGTACGCGAGGCTGAGCACCATGTCCGACTCCTCGCCGACGACGTTCACGTGTCGCTCCAGCACGACCTTGTCCTGCGTCAGCGTGCCGGTCTTGTCGGTGCACAGCACGTCCATCGCGCCGAAGTTCTGAATGGAGTTCAGGCGCTTCACGATCGTCTTGCGCCGCGCCATGGTCACCGCGCCCTTGGCGAGGTTGGTCGTGACGATCATCGGCAGCATCTCGGGCGTGAGCCCGACGGCGACAGCCAGACCGAACAGCAAAGCCTCGAGCCAGTTGCCCTTGCTCAGGCCGTTGAGCAGGAAGACCACGGGCACCATCACGGCAATGAACCTGATGAAGAGCCAGCTCACCTTGTGCACGCCGACGTCGAACGCGGTTTCAGCGCGGCGTCCAACGAGCCCCTTGGCCATTCGGCCGAACGCGGTGCTGCTCCCGGTTGCCGCGGCGACCGCGGTCGCCGTCCCGCTCACGACGCTCGTGCCCATGAAACAGATGGTGGGGAGCTCGGTGATCGCGGCCGGCGTCGCCGGTCGTTGCGCGCGGTCGAGCTTCTCGACGGGGATGGCCTCGCCCGTGAGCGACGACTGAGCAACGAAGAGGTCCTTTGCGGCGATCAGCCGGACGTCGGCCGGGATCATGTCGCCGGCCGAGAGGTAGACGATGTCGCCGGGAACGAGTTCGGCCATCGGGATCTCTCGGCGACGCGTCGCAGGCGTGCTGCCCGGCTCGAACTCATCACCGGCACGCTCCACTGCGGTGCTGGTTCGCACGAGCGCGCGGAGCGCGAGGGCAGACTTGTTCGACCGAAACTCCTGAACGAAGCGCAGCCCGGTGCTGAACACGACCATGAAGCCGATCACCGTCATGGCCTCGTGATCGCCGGTCACGCCCGACACGGTCGCCAGCGTCGTCAGAAGAAAATTGAAAGGATTGGCGAACGCGCGCCCGAGCTCCGCATACCACGTCGGGGGCTTTTCGTGCGCGACCTCGTTGCGCCCGTAACGCTCCCGCCGTGCTTGGACCTCTCCCTCGGTGAGGCCGTTTCGATCGCTTTCGAGCAACGCCAGAGCGGCATCGGCGTCGAGGTAGGCGACTTCGGCGAGCTTCGCGGCGAGCGCACCACCATTCGCACCGCTCGAGCCCTTTAGGTCGCGGCGGTTGGCGTCTCCGGGGCCGGCGTGATTGGGAGCGACGCGCGGCGTCGCGCTCGTGACGTTCTTATTCATGTGTTCCGCACTCCGAGACTGCCAGTGACGCGTGGGATGGGTCGTTACGGAGCGGAGTGCGACGGCGTGATCAGGCGGCGCCTGACCGACGCACAGGGTCGATCAGGGCGGCGACGCTACGCTCCTTCGTCGGCATCGTCTAGGCTCTGGGTCCATCTGATCCTCCAACGTTACGATGAACGAGACTCGGTCGGGCGCCTGCGGCGGACAAAAACTCCCCGTCACTCGGCGTCGAGTGCGAGGAGCGAGGGGACCGCTCGAACGCGCGGCCACGCTATGCCACCCATTGGGCGCCCCGCTGTCCAAGCGGACCGCCCGGCACTCGTACAAGCTTTGGCACCGCGCCCCGTCAGAGTCCGATCGGTCGCCGATCGGTCTCAGCCACGTTGGGCAAACCCTTGAGTCGGGAGTGCCTGCTCCACCACGGTCGACCTCTCTCGATGCCGCCGGGCAGTGGCTTGTGTGTGGCGCGGGAACCTCGCCTACCGAGATCCCACGAAATCATGAACCGTCCGACGACGCTGCACGAAGCCGGACGGCGGGCATTCTAGCCAGCAACGATGGTCGAGTCAAGACTCCCGACGCTAAGAATACCCGATGGGGTATTATACAATACCCACATGGGTATATGATTGGACCCTGCCTCTGTCGCGCCGATGCTCCCTGCCATCTCAGTTTCGACCATGGTTGCATTAGCCGCAGTCGCCGCCGGGCGCGGCGCAGTGGTAGCGTCGAAGCGCGAAGCCAAGGCCTGCGGCCGCCTCCTGGTCGACACGGCGCGGGTCCTGAACGTGACGGTCGCGCAGCTGGGATCCTGCCTGGGGGTATCGGTCGCGACCATCGTGCATTGGACACTGCGCGGAGTTCCGCGTTCGCAACGAGACCACGTTCGCCAACTCAGGCACCGGGCCGTTGCGCTCACACGGCGCATGCCTGCGGCGAGGGCGCTTCGCCTGCTCGAGCTCCAGCGTCGGGCCGCGGATTCTCTCGCCGACGGGATGCGACAGATTAGTGAAGCCGAGGGAGGCCCGCAGACGGCCGCTGCATCCACGCCGCGGTTGATACGCGGCGTGATGATTACGCCCCGCTGACGGGAAGGGTATTTTTCGCCCGCATGTTGCTGGTTCCAAGCCACGGCGCCTGCATTGCGCCACAAATCAGAGCGTCATGGCTCATACGGTTCGCGACAAAGACAAGCTCATTCGCCGCGTGCAGCGGATTCTCGGTCAGGTGGAGGCGGTGAAGCGGGCGTTGGCGGAAGAGCACGACTGCGGCGACGTGATGGTGCGCATAACGACTGCACGCGGCGCCCTGGACAGTTTGATGGCTGAGGTAGTCGAGGGACACATCCGCGAGCACATGGTCGACCCGGGCCGACGACGAACGGCCGCCGAGAGCCGGGCTGCTACGGAACTGATCGAGGTGGTGCGTCGGTACGTGCGCTAGCTGTCCCCGAGTTGAGGCAGCGCGACGCTTTCGCCCGCGATGACGATTGCGACCTGCGTCACGTCAAGTGCGGCGCGGATCGTGCCCGAAGGGCCAACGAGCACACGCGCAACTCGAACTGCGCGACGTTACCGCGACGACAACTGATGAGGTACAGCTGCCATGCATGACCAAGCACGACCGGCGCCGTGGGTGCGCGTCGGCATCGTCTCACTCGCTGCCGCGACGCTGCTGAGCACGCGCGCCGCCGCGCAGCCGCCCGGCATGTGGGGGCGGGCGCGCGACGCGTGCAACGCCGCGGCCGCGCGCGCCGGATACCTGATTCTGCGACGCGATCGTGAATCGCTCCAGGGAAGCGTGTACGCATTCCCGCTGCACGTGCGCCGCGGCAACGACGAGGCGAACGTGATCTGCCGCTACGACGGCGCCCGCAGGTTGGTCGACCTGCCCGGCTTCGAGCGTTCGGGGACAGCGGCGGGCCGCCTGGAGACGCAGGACCAGCGGGCCCAGCGCCGTTGTGAGGATTTCGTGAATTCCGCGCCGGGCTATCGCGTGTTGAGCGTCGGACCGGCGACGCGGAAGGGCAACTTGTGGGACGTGTCGCTCTCGGTTCGCCGGCACGGGCGCGACGGCGTCCCGATCACCTGTCGCTTCAACCCCTACAGCAACCGGCTCTCGATTCGTCGCTGATTGCGGGTGGACGGGTGGACGGGTGGACGGGTGGACGGGTGGACCGCTACGCGCGAGAATGAGCGCACGGTAGAGGCGATTACGTTTCGCGCATGGCGGCCCACAAGGAAGCCCGGCTCCGCGAGTGGCTGCGCGCGCAGTCGCGCATCGCGATCGGGTATAGCGGCGGCGTCGACTCCGCGTATCTCGCGGCCGTCGCCGTCGGCGTGCTCGGCGTGGAGGGCGTGCTCGCCGTCACGGGGCGAAGCGCGTCGTATCCGGAAAGTCAGTGGATCGCCGCGCGCGAAACGGCACGCACGATCGGCCTCGAGGTCGTGGAGATCGACACCGCCGAGCTCGAGGACCCGAACTACGCGGCAAACCCGATCAACCGCTGCTACTTCTGCAAGTCGGAACTCTGGTGGCACGTCGTTCCCGCCGCCCGCGCGCGCGGCATCGACGTCGTCGCCGATGGAACGAACGCCGACGATCTGAGCGATCACCGGCCGGGAGCGCAAGCCGCGCGAGAGTACGGCGTGGTCTCTCCGCTGGCGATGGTCGCGCTGACGAAGGCGGAGATCAGAGAACGCTCGCGCGCGCTCGGCCTGCCGACCTCCGAACAGCCGTCGTCACCGTGCCTCTCGTCGCGCATTCCGTATGGCACTCCGGTCACGGTGGGCAGGCTGAGACGCGTGGAGCGCGCCGAGGCGTCGCTCCGCGAGCTCGGCGTCGCGGGAGACCTTCGCGTCCGGCACTTCGGGGACCTGGCCCGCGTCGAGCTCTCTCCGGGCGAGTTGATCCGGTGGAGCGCTGGTGAACGGCGCGAGTCGCTTGAACGGGCGCTCCTGCAGGCCGGATATCATCAGGTTGAGATCGACGCGCGCGGATTCCGTTCGGGCGCGCTCAACGAGCTCGTGTCAATCGCCTCAACCCGCAGTACGGACGCGGCGAGTGCGGCTGTTTCTGGCGATTAATCTCCCGTCCGACATCCGGCGCGACATCGTCGCCGCGACCACCCCCATGCGCGACTGCGCTCCCGAGCTCGGATGGGTGGAGGAAGCGAGGCTTCATCTCACCCTCAAGTTCCTCGACGAGCAGCCGCCCGCGACGGCGGACGCGGTTCGAGTGGCTACGGCGCGCGTCGCCGGCCGCCACCGAGAGCTGATCATGCACCTGGGCGGCATCGGCGCGTTCCCGAACTTTCGGCGGTCACGCATCGTATGGATGGGAGTGGAACAGGACCCCCGGTTGGAATTGCTGCACCACGACATCGAAGTCGCGTGCGAGGCGCTCGGCTTCGACGTCGACGGGCGCCCCTTTCGGCCGCATCTCACGTTGGCGCGCGTGAAGCATCCGTTGGCGGACGAACGCGCACGCGCACTGTCGAACGCCGCGCGCGACGTGGACTTCGGCGCCGACGTGGTGGTGCAATCACTCGATCTCATGCAGAGCGAGCTCGTGCCGGGCGGATCCAAATACTCGACCATCGCCTCGGCGCCGCTTCGGAGCGAATGACATGGGATGCATCACGAGACTCGGCTGCCTGTTTCTGGTCGTCGCGCTGGCGGTGGGCGGCTGGTTCACGCGCGACATGTGGCTGCCCCGGCTCATGCCCCACGCGAGCCATCAGGTGACCGAGGCGGTCTCGCCGACCGAGCGATGGGAACCGCTGTCCGACGTCGCCGCCGACACGACGCGCGTGGCGCTGAAGCGGCTCGCCGAGCCGCGCGGTCAGGTGTTCGAGACATTGTCGCCGGCGGCCGTCGCGTCTTACATCTACCGTGAGGCCGTGAAACGGCTGCCGACCGCCGCGGACAGCCTCGAGGCGATGGCGAACGGCGACAAGCTCTCGATGCGCGCCGTCGTGTCGGTCTCGAACCTCGGCGGCGCGATCGGCGACGCCGTGGGGATCGTGCACGATCGAGAGCGCGTCGAGCTCACGGGAACGCTTGGCGTGTTGAAGCCCGGGACCGCGGGTTTCGAGGTATCCGACGCGAGAATTCACGGGCTGCCGATCCCCAAAGGGATGATCGCGGCGCTGATCGGCCGGTTCGCACCCGGTCCCCGCCCGGCGGGCATGGATCCCAACGCGCTCCCGTTGCCGATCCCCCGCTACATAGGTGACATTCGAGTGGCGAACGGGAAGGTCACCTTGTACAAGACGGTGCGATGAGCATTGCGCGGCGCATCCTGATTGTCGACGACGAGCAGGGGATTCGCGCGACGCTCGGCCAGTTGCTCGAGTTCGAAGGCTACGAGGTTCGCGCGGTCGGCAACGCCGTGGACGCCATCACCGAGTACCAGAAGCAGCGTCCCGATCTCGTGTTTCTCGACGTCAAGATGGCCGGCATCGACGGCGTCGAGGCCCTCAAGAAGATCAAGGAACACGATCCGAGCGCGATCGTCGTGATGATCAGCGGTCATGCGACGATCCAGACGGCGGTCGAGGCGACGCAGCTCGGCGCGTACGACATCCTGGAGAAGCCGCTCGACACGGACCGCATCCTCGTCACGCTGCGGAACGCGCTCCAGCACCTCGATCTGCACGAGGAGAACGCGCGGCTGCGCGAGACGATCCAATCGCGCTACGAGATCGTCGGGCGGTCGTACGGCATTCGCCTCGTCATCGACAAGATCGACCGCGTCGCGAAGACGCCGGCCCGCGTGCTGATCACCGGCGAGAACGGGACCGGCAAGGAGCTCGTTGCCCGCGCGATTCACTCCCAATCGACGCGCGCCGACGAACCGTTCGTCGAGGTCAACTGCGCGGCGATCCCGAGCGAGTTGATCGAGAGCGAGTTGTTCGGTCATATGAAGGGCTCGTTCACCGGAGCCGTCGCCGATCGCGCGGGCAAGTTCGAGCAGGCGCATGGCGGCACGCTCTTCCTCGACGAAGTGGGCGACATGAGCCTCGCCGCGCAGGCGAAGGTCCTGCGCGTGCTGCAGGACGGCGTCGTGACGCGCATCGGCGGCGCCAAGACGATTGAAGTCGACGTGCGCGTCCTCGCGGCGACGAACAAGAATCTCGAGGCCGAGATCGCCGAGCAGCGCTTCCGCGAGGACCTGTTCTATCGCTTGAACGTCGTGCCGATTCACGTACCGCCGCTGCGCGAGCGTCGCGAGGACATCCCGCTACTCGTCGCGCACTTCCTCAACGTGCTCACCAAGCGCGAGGGCGTCGCCCCGCGGACCGTCGCGCCGGATGCCGTCGAGCGTCTCGCGAAGCTGGATTGGCCGGGCAACGTGCGCGAGCTGCGCAACACGATCGAGCGTTTGCTCATTCTCGCGGCCGGACCACGTGTGACGGCGGACGATGTCGGGCGCCTTGGCGGCCGCCACGACACGGATCAAACGGGGCTCGGATCGCTCCTCGACTGCAAGACGTTCGAGGAGTTCAAGCACGCGGCGGAGCGGGCGTTCCTGCTCGCCAAGCTCCGGGAGTATGACTGGAACGTCTCCGAAACGGCGCGCGGCCTCGACATGCCCCGCTCGAACCTCTACAAGAAGATCGAACGCTACGGCCTCACGAGAGAGAGCGTGACCTGATGCCGGATCGCGACTGGGAGAAGGAGCTCGCCAAGATCGACAAGCAACTCGCGTCGCTGCCGGACGAGGCGCTCATGCCGGTGGCGCCCGAAAAGCAGGCCAAGACGGCCGGGGGGGGCCCGGCCAAAGGGGGGGGAGGACGCGCCGCCGCGTCTGCGCCTTCGGAGCCGCGATCGACGACGTCGTTCGGCGTGTTCGCGCGACTCACGTTGGCGCTCGCCGTCGGAATCGCCATGGCCTTTTGGCCGTATCCGTCGCGCTGCGGCGTGGGACTCATCGGCTATCTCGGCGCCGTCGGCGTGATGACGGCCGGTGGCGTGTGGGCATCGATCTGGACGTGGCGCCATCGCGCGAGCCGCGCTCATCTCGTGTCGCTCGCCATCACGGTATGGGGCGTGCTCCTCGGCTCCCTGGAGATTCTGCCCCGTATCGGCTATGCGTATCCCACCGACAAGCATCCCGCGGCCTGGTCGTGTTCCGCCGTTCCAACCAAGCCTCAACAGGCACCGGTGCCCGCGCCCACCACACCCGCGCCCACTCCGACGCCAGCGAAGCCGCCGGCCCCAACTTCGAAACCATGAAAACGTTCGACAACTTCATCGGCGGCAAATGGGTGCCGCCGGTGAGCGGTGAATATTTCGCCAATCAGAATCCCGCCGACCCCCGCGATACGATCGGCCGCTTCCCCATGTCCGGCTCGGCCGACGTCGAGTTGGCGGTCGAGTCCGCGCAGCGCGGGTTCGCCGAGTGGCGGCGCACGCCGGCGCCGGCGCGCGGCGACGTGTTGCGGCACGTCGGCGACCTGCTCTCGGCGAGCAAGGAGGACATCGCCGATCTGATGTCGCGCGAGATGGGGAAGCCGCTCGCCGAGACGCGCGGCGACGTGCAGGAGGGCATCGACACCGCGTATTACGCGTCGAGCGAGGGGCGTCGACTGTTCGGCCACACCGTGCCGAGCGAATTGCGCGACAAATGGGCGATGAGCTTCCGACGCCCGATCGGCATCGCCGGCATCGTGACGCCGTTCAACTTTCCGCTCGCCATTCCGACCTGGAAGATGTTTCCGGCGCTCGTCTGTGGGAACGCGTGCATCTTCAAGCCTGCCGAAGACGTGCCGCACACCGGCCACGTGCTCGTCGAGATTCTCCTCGAGGCCGGGCTGCCCCCAGAGGTGATCCAGCTCGTCCACGGCGTGGGCGAAGCGGCGGGCGCGGCGATCGTGAACCATCCGTCGATTCCGGTCATCTCATTCACCGGATCGACCGATACGGGCCGCGTGGTCGGCGAGGTCTGCGGGCGCATGCACAAGCGACTCTCGCTCGAAATGGGCGGCAAGAACGCGATGATCGTGCTCGACGACGCCGACCTGGACCTGGCGCTCGACGGCGTGCTCTGGGGCGCGTTCGGCACCACCGGACAGCGCTGCACGGCGACGAGCCGGCTCATCGTCCAGGACGGGGTTCACGACGAGTTCGTGAGCCGACTCGTCGATCGCGCGCGCTCGCTCAAGCTCGGCGACGGCCGAAAGAACGGCACCGACGTCGGGCCGCTCATCAATCAGGACTCGGTCGCCAAGGTCGAGCGGTACATCGACATCGGACAGAAGGAGGGCGCCGACCTGTTGTGTGGCGGCCGCCGCGCGGACGGGTCCGGGCTCGAGCACGGGTATTTTTTCGAGCCCACCATCTTCGCCCGCGTGCGCGCTGGCATGCGTCTCGAACAGGAAGAAATCTTCGGACCGGTGCTCTCGGTCATTCGCGTTCGCACGGCCGACGAGGCCTTCACGGTCAACAATGACGTCCGCTACGGTTTGTCGTCATCCGTCTATACTCGGGACGTCAACGTCGCGATGCGTGCGATGAACGAGCTCGATACGGGAATCACCTACATCAATGCGCCGACGATCGGGGCCGAGGCACATCTTCCGTTCGGCGGCGTAAAACAAACAGGCAACGGCCACCGGGAAGGCGGGTGGGAAGTGTATGAGTTTTTCTCGGAGACGAAGGTCGGCTATCTGGATTTCTCGGGTGCGCTCCAACGGGCGCAGATCGACAACTATCTTGGAACGCCGGACTGATCGAGTCGACGCCCTAGCCGAGTCCGTTGTGGGGCGTTATCTCACACCCGCATCTCCGGCAGCGAGCGCGGTGAGCATTGGATGAGTTTCAACGAACAGTCGTCGGGGTCGAAGAACGAGGAGTCCGTCGCGCAGCGGGCGGACGACACGGCCGCGTCCGGCACACGCTCCATCTCCGACCAGCAGAAGTCGGAGGCGCTCCGCGACGTGAATCGCACGCGCTCCGGGATGGACTTCGTCGGCGAGTGGGCCAAGATCTTCCTCGTGTCCGTGCTGCTGTTCGTCGTGATCAGAACGTTCTTCGTCGAGGCGTTCAAGATCCCGAGCGGGAGCATGGAAAACACGCTGCAGATCGGCGATTTTCTGCTCGTCAACAAGCTGGTGTACGGCGCCGAAGTGCCGTTCACGAACAAGCGGCTGCCGCGGATCCGCGATCCGCAGCGCGGCGACGTGATCGTGTTCGAGTATCCCGAGGATCCGACGAAGTACTTCGTGAAACGCCTCGAGGGTGTGCCCGGCGACACCGTCGAGATGAGAGACGGGACACTGATTCGCAACAGCGAGATCGTGGACGAGCGGTACGTCGAGCATACCGAGCCCGATTTCGACCCCACGCCCGAGGATTTTCGGTGGCAGCGCGATTACCTTGTGAAGACTGCCGTGGCGGCCGGGTCAGCGTATCGCCCGTCGCGAAACACTTGGGGTCCGTTGGTCGTCCCAAAAGGGAACTACCTGGCGCTCGGCGACAACCGGGACAACTCGTACGACAGCCGCTACTGGGGCTGGGTCGCGGACTCGTTGATCAAGGGTCAGCCGTTCGTGATCTATTACAGTTATGCGCCCGACTCCTCCGAACACAGCTTGGCCTGGCTCACCCACATCCGCTGGTCGCGGCTCGGTGAGCGGATCCGATAGATTGCCTCGACACCGCATGGCTGCTACCGGCAACAAGAAATCGTCGTACGAAGAAGGCTCGCTCGACCAATACCTCCGCGACATCAGCGTCTATCCGCTGATC
>Ga0326726_10006169_pt1 | contig 10806 bp, 11 predicted proteins | sample MHFenrmetagenome_2_FD_207603 | JGI IMG/M metagenome (GOLD analysis project Ga0326726, IMG submission 207603) | Lab enriched peat soil microbial communities from Michigan Hollow, Ithaca, NY, United States - MHF15MN | ecosystem: Environmental > Terrestrial > Soil > Wetlands > Peat | place: USA... | reverse complement strand
CGAGGGCCGGCCGTAGAAGCGACCGCTGGTCGGCGCGCGAAACACGAGGCCGTCGGTGTCGCGCGCGTGTGTGGGGTCGGCGTCCGGGGTGGTGCTGTCGATCGCGCCGGCGGCGACGACGCGGAGCAGCACGTCACCGTAGGCGACCGCGTGCCGTGCGGTGGGCTCGGGCACGAGCTTCACGAGCCCGCGGATCCGCGGCGCGATCACGTGCGTGATGCGGCCGAGGACGTCGAGCTCGCCGATGATGTCGTCGGGAGCGACGAGGTGATCGGCGGCGACCGTGCGGCGGAAGTAGCCCGGGGCGGGTGCGCGCAGCTCGTCGCCGCTCTGCAGCGCGACCACCCGGGGCGCGAGACTCATCGCGATCCTCCGACGAGCGCGGCGAGGTCGTGCAGCGACCAGATGCGCGGGTTCTTGACGCGGCGGTAGCCGGTGTTCTGGTACGCCATCTCGACGAGCGCGCCGAGGTACGCGCGGAGCTCGCCGAGCTCGACGATCTCGTCGGTGTCGAGCTGGCGCGCGGCGACGAACGGGTCCATGTCGCGCTCGATGCGCGCCTCGGTGTCCCGCATGCCGGCCTCGATCTTCGCGCGCTCGGCGGGATCGGTGGCCATGATCTGGAAGTCGTCGTCGAGCTTCGTGTTGAACGCGGCGATCGCGAGCGTGCGGCCTTCCATCACGGACAGCCGCGCGTAGCTCGTCGACAGCTGCACGACCGGATCGTAGGGCAGGCCACTCATCGCGTAGTAGCCGGCGCCGGAGGCCTTGCGGAGCAGCACGGTGAACATCGGCGTGGTGTTCGTCGAGTTCGTGTAGATGAGCGAGCTGCCGTAGGCGAGCAGGCCGTGGGCCTCGGCCTCGCGGCCGATGTCGAAGCCGGAGATGTCCTGCAGCCACACGAGCGGGATGCCGTCGTCGTTGCACGCGCGGGAGAACGCGCTGATCTTCGCGATGCCACCGCGGTACAGGATGCCGGCGGGGCGCTGGCGGCCGGGATGCTCGGGATCGCCGACGAGACCCTGGCGGTTGATCACGAAGCCGGCGTAGAGGCCGTTGATCCGGCCGATGCCGCAGATCATCTCCTCGCCGACCTCGGGCATGCACTCCCAGAACAGCGATTGATCGACGAGGCGCGCGAGCACCTGGTTGGCGTCGTACGCCTCGCGATGATCGGACGGCATGAACGCGCCGAGCTCGGTGGGGGCGAAGCGCGGATCGACCGCGGCCAGATCACCGCGGTAGAAGTCGGCGCCGCTGGTGGGCAGGCGGGTGACGTCGCGGCGGATGCACGCGAGCAGCGTGTCGTCATCGGGAACGCGGACGTCGGCGCAGCCCGACTGGTGGACGTGGACCTCGGGGCCGCCGATGTCGAGCGACGTGATCTTCTGGCTCTTCGCGCCTTTGATCAGCGCGGCGCCAGCGATGACCATGTACGCCTGCTCGGTCATGTAGACGCGATCGGAGATGATCGGCATGTAACCGCCGCCCGCGATGCAGTCGCCGAACACGCCGGCGATCTGCGGCACGCCGTGCGCCGACAGCAGGCTGTTCATCTTGAAGATGTGGCCGGCACCGGTCGCGCCGGGGAAGCTCTTCGACTGCTCGGGCAGGAACAGGCCGCTGCAGTCGACGAGGTACACGGTGGGCAGGCGGAGCCGCAGCGCCATGGTCTGCGCGCGCTGGATCTTCTCGGGCGTGCGCGGCCACCACGCGCCGGAGGCGACCGTGTTGTCGTTCGCGATCACCATGCACCAGCGACCTTCGATGCGCGCGAACGCGGTCACGACGCCGGCGCCGGGCGACTTCTGATCGCCCGGGAACACCTCGCCGTAGTTGACGAACGTGCACACCTCGAACGGCTGGGTGCCGGGATCGATCAGCTTCGCGAGCCGCTCGCGCGCCGTGAGCTTGCCCTTCTTGTGGACGCGCTCGACGTAGCTCGGACCCCAGCCGTCGTGGACCTCGGTGCGCCGTGCCCGCAGCGTGTCCTCCAGCGCACCGAGCGCCTTCCGGTGATCGGTGGCGGTGCGGTCGTCGACGAGTGTGGCGAGCGCCTCACCGATCGGAACCAGCGGAACAAACGCCATGGGTCGCGACCCTAACACGGTGGCGGCTTGTTGATATGTTGCTCGCGTGCGCTGGCTCGTCATCCTGGTCGCTACGGTCGCGTGCAAGCGCGCCGCCGACGACGCGACCACGTCGGTGATGTCGGTGGCGACGCGCGCCGACTCGCCGGTGGCGATGACGACTTTCGATCTGACCACCCTCGAAGCGTCGACGACGAAGTTCGAGTACGGGCGCGCGGGGACCTGCCGGTTGCCGCGCGACGTCGCGGCGTTCGGCATCGTCGGCTGCCCGGTGCAGGTGTCGCGGATGGCACGAGATGGCGCGGCCGATCGGGTGCCGATCGACTACGACGATCAGTTCCGGCTGATCGTGTTCGACCAGACGAAGTACGAGTGGGACGGCAACGAGGTGAAGAGCACGCCGCCGAAGCTCGAGGCCGAGCTGACGCGCAAGGGCGGCCGGCTCGTGGAGATCACCGACCGCCATCACCACAGCTACCTCGCATACGACGGCGATCCGCCGGTGACCTATCCCGAGGCCACGCAGCGGGCGCAGAAGCTCGCGGCGGATCACGACGCGGGCATGCTCGCGACCGCGCGCTCGGTCCCGCGCGCCGACTGGCCGTGCGCCCGCACGGTGACGGACGCAGACGGCCACGCGGTGACGACGACGTTCGTCTACGGTGTGCTCGCCGCGTGTCACTTCCCGATCACGTTCGAAGCGGAAGGCATCGTCGGTTGCCCGAGCCAGCTCGTCGCCGAGGACAAGTCGGCGCTGCCGTTCGACTATCAGGACGACCGGATGACCGAGGGCCCGCGGCAGGTGGTGTGGCGCGAAGATGGAGTCGCGCTCGACAACGCCGGCGACCACTTCGAGCGCACCGCCACGGGCGTCAAGCAGACGCCGATCGGGGCCACGATCGAGCTAGCGATCGCGGACGGCAAGCTCCAGCACGTGGCCTCGCACGCGACCAACAACGTGACCGCGGTCGACCTCGCGTGGACCGGCACGCGCCTGAGCTCGATCACGGTGAAGCTGAACGATCGGACCACGACCACCACGCTCGCCTACGACTGCACGCCGTAGTCATGCCACGTGCTTCGCTCTGCGGAGCTTGCGATGCGCGTCGAGCATCAGCAGCGCACCGGTGATCGCGCCGATGCCGGCGCCGATCCACCACACCGTACGCTCGTTGGTGGCCTGGGTCGCGAGCGCCATCACGCCGATGGCGCCGATGACGGCCGAGAACAAGGTCCCGATCAGGATCGCGAGCCACGCCGTGACGCGCCACCGCAGCCCGAGCTCGAGCCCGGCGGCGAGGCCGACGCCGATCGCGAGGCTCCACCAGCCGAAGCGGAGGTACAGCGCGCACGCGACCCCGACGGCCGCGGCGCACACCAGGTTCATCACGAGGACGTAGTCGCGGTTCGGCTCGTCGGCGAGCGAGACCGGCGAGAGACGCACCCTCACGACCAGCCTGGAATCGAGCGCGTGTCGTACTGGTTGGTGCGGAACGCGTCGCTCGCGAGCACCTTCTGGTGGAGCGGGATCGTGGTCGGCACGCCCTCGATGCGGAACGCGCCGAGCGCGGCGAGCATCTTCGCGATCGCGGCATCGCGATCGGGCGCGCGCACCACGAGCTTCGCGAGCAACGAGTCGTAGAACGGCGGCACGACGTAGCCGGCCTCGACGTGGGTGTCGACGCGGATCCCGTCGCCGGTGGGCGGTTGCCACGCCGTGACGGTGCCGGGGGCCGGCGCGAAGTTGTTCGAGGGATCCTCGGCGTTGATGCGGCACTCGATGACGTGGCCGGAGAGCGGGACGTCCGCTTGCGTCCACGCGAGCGGGCGGCCGGCGGCGACCTCGAGCTGCGCGACCACGAGATCCTTGCCGGAGCGCATCTCGCTCACGGTGTGCTCGACCTGGAGGCGGCAGTTCATCTCCATGAAGCGCAGCGTGCCGCTGGCATCGAGCAGCATCTCCATCGTGCCGGCACCGACGTAGCCGATGCGCGCGGCGGCGCGAGCCGCGGCGTCGCTCGTCGACGCGCGCTGGTCGGCCGTGATCGCCGGCGACGGACTCTCCTCGATCAGCTTCTGGTGGTTGCGCTGGACGGTGCAGTCGCGCTCGCCGACATGCACGGCGTGGCCGTAGCGATCCGCGAACACCTGGATCTCGACGTGGCGACCGCCCTCGATCAGCTGCTCGAGGTAGACGCGATCGCCACCGAACGCGGCGCGCGCCTCGGCCTGCGCCTCGGCATACATCGCCTCGACCTCGCCGGCGGCACGTGCGACGCGCATCCCGCGCCCGCCACCGCCGTTCTCGGCCTTGAACAGCACCGGAAAGCCGACCGCGGTCGCGATGCGGCGCGCCTCGTCGACCGAGGCGAGCACGCCGTCGCTGCCTGGAATGGTGGCGAGCCCGGCAGCCTTCATCGCCGCCTTCGCGCGGGTCTTCGAGCCCATCAGCGCGGTGACGTGGGGCGGTGGGCCGACGAACGTCACGCCGTGCTGGCCGCACAGCGTCGCGAGCAGCGGGTTCTCCGACAGAAAGCCCCAGCCCGGATGCAGCGCGGAGCATCGAGCTTGCACGGCGGCTTGCACGACGCGCTCGACATCGAGGTAGCTCTGTGCCGCGCGGCCGGGCCCGAGCATCACGACCTCGCGGCCCCGCGTGTACGGCGCGGCGCGATCGGCCTCGCTGACGGCGAACACCGGCGTGATGCCGAGCTGATCGCAGGCGCGTGCGACGCGGACCGCGACGTCGCCGCGATTCGCGATCAAGAGCCGATGAAACAGGGCGGGTGGCACTAGCCGAGCTTCAGCAAACACGACTCGACGTTCGAGACCTCGAACTTGCCGGCCGCTTCCATCTCGACGGACTTGACCGTGCCGTCCTCGATCACGAACACGCCGCGCCTGCAGCGCAGGCCCATCACCGACTTCGACAGATCGACATCGATGCCGAGCGCCTTCGAGAACGCGGCGTTGCCGTCGGCGAGCATCACGATCTGACCGAGCGCGCCGTGCTGCTCGGCCCACGCCTTCATGACCCAGGCGTCGTTGACCGACAGGCACGCGACCAGGTCGATGCCCTTGGCCTTGAGTTGCGGCAGCTCGTTCACGTAGCCGGGCAGGTGCTTCGTCGAGCACGTGGGCGTGAACGCGCCCGGCAAGGAGAACATGACGACCTTCTTGCCGGCGAACAGCGCGGCCGGGTCGACGTCGGAGCCGCCCTCGGGGGTAGCTTGCTTGATGGTGACGGACGGAACCTTCTGGCCGACTTCGATCATGGAGCTGGGTTACCACAGAGCGTCGCGGCGAGCTGGCACGCGTGTGCAAAACGTGGCGCGTCGGCGCGCAACGCCGCGTCCGCGACGTTCCAGCTCACCTCGGTGCAGCGGTTCTTCGGTCCCGCTTGCTGCATGCGATCGGCACACGCGGGATCGAGCGCACGCACGCGCGCGACCATGAGGTCGTCGAGGCCGACCAGCGCGCGCCAGTGACCGCCCGCGTACAGGAACACGGTGTCGAGCGGCTGCCCGGCTAGCTCCGCGACCGCGCTCGGGTATTGCACCGGCACGGCCCAGCGCAGGCGGCCCTGCGCGCGCGTGAGGCGCGGATCGCCCGCGAAGTGCCGGCGCGCCGTGACCTCGGCGGGAGCGGCGAGGCGGGTGACCAGCGCGGCCGCGCCGGCATCGAACGTGCGGACGTAGTCCGCGTGCAGCGCGCGGTACGGCTCGACGATGTCCTTGTCCCAGGTTGCCTCGTCGACGATCCACGACCCGACCTCGCGCTTGCGCGTCAGCTCGTCGCCGCCGACCACGGTGCGCAGGTACACCGCGAGATCGTCCGGCGAGCCCGGAGCTGGTAACGGCGGCACGTCGTGACACGCCGCGAGCGCCAGCAGCGCGAGCAGCGCGCGCGTCACGGATGCAGGTGCTCCGGCTCCGCGCGCGGGCGGGGCGCGATCGCCCCGGCGAGCAACTTCACGGCGACCGAGGCCATCGTCATCCCGAACACCGACGGCACGAACGCGATCGAGCCCTCGACGCGGTTCTTGTGCTCGCAGTCGTTGACGCCGTTCTGTCCGCCCGGGCACACGCAGCGAAACGCGCCGTCGTCGTACGCGAGCGCGTGTGGCGCGAGCGGCGGCTCCTCGGAGTACACCGCGTGGACCCCGACGGGCTTGCCGAAATCGAAGTCGTACTTGCGCCGCAGGTTGTGCCGCAACGCGCGCGCGAACGGATCGATGCGCGTCTCCGACAGATCGGCGACCCGGACCTGTGTGGGATCGAGCCGCGCCGCGGCGCCCATCGCCGAGACGATCCGGATCTTCTCGCGCAGGCAGGTGGCGATGAGGTGCATCTTCGCCGCCATGTTGTCGATCGCGTCGATCACCACGTCGGGTTCCGGCACGAGCAGCCGCGCCGAGGTCTCGGCACCGTAGAACTCGGTCCGCGCCTCGATCGTGGCATCCGGGTTGACGAGGCGCAGCCGCTCGGCCATCACCTCGGCCTTCGGCTTGCCGAGCGTGCCCTTCATCGCGTGGATCTGGCGGTTCACGTTGGTGACGCAGATCCGGTCGTAGTCGACCAGGATCACGCGACCGACCCCGGTGCGCACGAGCGCCTCGGCGGCAAACGAGCCCACGCCGCCGACGCCGAACACGGTCACGGTGGAGCCGGCGAGGCGCGCGACCCCGTCGTCGCCCAGCAGGCGAGCCGCGCGATCGAAGCGCCGATGAGTCGTCACGGGCGCATTGTTCGCGACCGGGGCGCGCTGTCAACGGGAATACTCACCAGCCGCCCCCGTGGTCGAAGATGCGGCGCGCGTTCGCCGCCGTGAGCGCCGCGAGGGCGCCTGGATCGACGCCACGCGCAGCCGCGAGGCCCGCGATCACGTCGCCGACGAAGGCCGGCTCCGAGCGCTCGCCGCGGTGGCTCGCCGGCGCTTGATCCGGCGCGTCGGTCTCGGCCAGCAAGAGGTCGTCGGGAATCGCGCGCGCGGCCGCCACCGGCTTGCGCGCGTTCGGGTAGGTGATCGGCCCCGCGAACGAAAACGCGAGGCCGAGCTTGCGATAGACGTCGACCAGGTCGGCCCCGCCGGAGTAGCTGTGCAGCACGCCGCCGACCTCGCGCGCGCGTTCCTCGTCGAGAATCCGCGGCGCGACATCGTGCGCGCGCAGGACGTGGATCACGAGCGGCCGCTTCGCCAGGCGCGCCGCGCGGATCTGCATCCGGAACAGCGTCTCCTGCAGCTCGCGGTCGCCGGTGTCGCCATCGAGCCCACACTCGCCGACCGCGACCGCATCACCGAGCTCGGCCGCGAGCGTCTCGGCATCGAGCGCGCGCTCGGTCGCGTCGAGCTCGGGGATGATCTGCGGATGGATGCCGAGCGCGACCCGCAGCTCGGGGATCGCGCGTGCGAGCGTGCGCAGCGCGGGCCACGTCCGCGGGCGGATCGCCGGCACCAGGATGCCGCGCACCCCGGCCGCGCGCGCCCGCGCGACGACCGCGTCGCGATCGTGATCGAACGCGGCGACATCGAGATGGCAGTGGCTGTCGATCACGGATATGTCACGGCTCAGTCGCGCCGCAGCTCCCACGTGCCCTGACAATCATGGTTCCCGTTGCAGTCCGGCGCGGTGGTGCCGTCCGGGAGCCCGTGACCGCCGTACATGACGACCACGTCTCGCGACGCGTCGTACGCGATACCCGGAGCCGAGCGAGCGGGCGGCAAGCTCGCATCGAACGTCTCGAAATGATCGCCGACGAGCACCTCGGTTCCCGCGATCAGATCGGTGTCGTCCATGTCGCGGAAGCCGCCGATGAGAAACGTCTGGTCGTAGTCCGGAAGATGGACCATCACGGCTTCCTGGCGATCGGTTGCCGACGCGTGGGCCGCAACCAGCTGCCATTCGTTCGCCGCGTACTGCCACAGCTCCGACGACGGCACGTTCGCGTTCTCGAGCAGCAGCACGCGGTCGCGCTGCGGATCGTAGACCGAGTCGACGCCCGGGCTGGAGATGACCACGTCCATGTTCGGGATCGGCGCCTTCGACCACGTGTTCTGCGCGTCGAGAAAATACGAATCCGAGCGCGGGTTGCTCATCGCGTACCCGCCCAGCAGCCACAGCTTCTGCTGGGTCGGGTCGAAGACCATCTGGTCAAAGGTTCGAGGCGTTGGAATCGCGGTACCCGTCGTCGGCACGAGCGACCACGTGTCGCCGGACAGCGCCCACAGGTCGTTGAAGACGTCGGTTACGAAGTGATCGCCGCCGAAGAGCAGCACGCGGTCGCCGAGCGGATCGTAGACGAGCGCCGGACTCGCGCGACCGCCGGCGCCGATCGGGCTCGCCTGCTCGAGACACGTCGTGCAGACGAGCTTCCACCCCGACTCGGGATCGAGCTCGAACATCGAGTCGGTCGCCGGAGCGCCGAGCTGGTGGCCGCCGTACAGCAGCACGCGCTGGCGTCGCGGATCGTAGACGAGGCGGGGTACCTGCAACATGCCGGGCTGGACGTCGTTCGGGCCGGGATGGTCGGTGCGCTCGTGCCAGCTCCGAGCCACGCCGTGGTCGGGGGGCAGGGCCGGTTTCGACACGCACGACGCGGCCAGCGCGACGAGCCCGACCAGGCGGGTCAACGCGGCCATGACACCTCGACGCTCGCGGCACCTGGACCGACGCTCGCGTTCACTCGAAACGGCAGCTCGCGACGCCGGACCTCGAGCCACGCACCGATGCCGATCGCGATCGCCCCGGTGGCCCACAGGCCGATCGCGGTCGTTCGCCACATCCCGAACGAACCCTCGTTGGCCCGGTACTCGAACTGGCTCTTCGCCAGCTCGTCGCGCAGCGGCTGGACCTTCGCGTAGTCGACGACCACGCCGGCAACGACGAGCGCCGCGCCGGCGCCCATCACGTAGAGCGGGAGCCTCGACGTCCGATCGGGATTGGGGAGCGTCAGCGGCACGAGCGTGAACGCGACCTGCGCCGAGGTCGCTGCCGGCACCTCGACCTCGCGCGCTTGCTGCAGGTAGTCCTGCGCGCTGACCTGGATCGTGTAGTGACCCGGCGCGAGGTGAACCACGCCCGGCACGGTCGTCTCGTCGGCTTCGAAGCCGGAGATCGCGATCGTCGCGGCGGTCGATGGCGTGACCGTGATGGTCACGGCGGGGACGTTCGCGCCCGCGATCTTCGTCGCGAGCTGGGCCTCGGCATCGGCGGCCCAGTCGGGGACCGGATCGTCCGGCTTCGCGCGCTCGTGACAGCGCCGGAAGTACAGCTCGGCCTGTGCCCAGTGCTCGCGGCGCGTGTACGCGAGCGCGATCATGCACGCGTGGTTGGTGCGCGGTGCGATCACGTCGGCGTGCTTGAACGACGTGATCGCCTGAGTCCACTCGCCGTGACGGCCCAGGTCCTCGCCCTTGGCGACGAGATCGTCGGCATCGTCGGCACGTGCGGCAGTCGTGGTCATGACCACGCCCAGAACCACGCAGGCCCGTCGCATCGGCCCCCATGCTACCACCGGACCGCGGGCACTCGCGGTAGCTTAGGGATCGACGTGAGGTTCTGGCGCCGATGGGGCACGTGGTGGCGCAGCAGCGAATCCGTGCTCGCGCGGTGGCTGCGTGCGGCGCGCGAGGCGCTGCTCGGCGAGATGCCGGTGCTCGCCGCGGGGACGGCGCTGTTCGCGATCGTCGCGACCGTGCCGGCGCTCGCGGCCGTGGTGTCGATCTACGGCATCGCCGCGGACCCGCTCGAGATCAAGACGCACCTGCGCGGGCTCGACACGGTGATGCCGCAAGAGGTCGTCGACTTCGTCGGGAGCCAGCTCGTGCGCCAGGCCGAGCGCTCGCACGGCACGCTCGGGATCCAGGTCGCCGTCAGCATCCTGATCGCGACGATCTCGGCACGCAGCTCGGCGCGCGCGTTAATCACGGCGCTCAACCGCGCGTACCGCGTGCGCGAGCTGCGCCGGCCGCTGCGTCAGTTCGCGTTCACGATCGCCATGGCGTTCGCGACGCTCATCGGCCTCATGGTGATGTTCGCGATCATCGTCGCGCTGCCGGGCATCGTCGCGGCGGTCGGGCTCAAGGGCTATCACCTCGTGCGGATCCTGCGCTGGCCGCTGCTACTCGGGCTCGTGCTCGCCGCGCTCGGCGCGATGTACCGGTGGGCTCCATCGCCGCGCCCGATGGGCACCGAGCGGCACATCTGGCCCGGCGCCGGCATCGCGACGGTGTCGCTCGTGCTGGTGTCGTGGGCGCTGTCGCTGTGGGTCGATCACGTCGCGACGTACGAGACGTTCTACGGCGCGTTCGGCAGCGTGATCGTGATCGTGCTGTGGTTCTATCTGTCGACGATCGCGCTGGTCGTCGGCGGGTTCGTGAACGCGGAGCTCGAGCGCCACGCCGGCGCGCCCGAGCCCGAGCGGTCGATGTACTGACGGCGCGTGAACGAACAAAAGCGCGGACAGCGATGAGCTGACCGCGCCTGGGTGTTTCGTTTCGTTTCGTTTCGGTTCGGAGGTGGATGTTACTGGCGCTCGCCGCTGAACTTCGACGCGGCGGGGAGCGGCGCGGGCGTACCCGAGTAGGACAACGTGCCGGCCCAGAGTCCGGTCTGGATCGTGTCCATCTTGCCGTCCTTGTTCTTGTCGACACCCTTGGCGGTGCCGTTGATGCCGAACTCGAGCGCGGCGGTGTCGATCTTGTCGACCTGCGAGTA
>Ga0326726_10006168_pt1 | contig 10807 bp, 7 predicted proteins | sample MHFenrmetagenome_2_FD_207603 | JGI IMG/M metagenome (GOLD analysis project Ga0326726, IMG submission 207603) | Lab enriched peat soil microbial communities from Michigan Hollow, Ithaca, NY, United States - MHF15MN | ecosystem: Environmental > Terrestrial > Soil > Wetlands > Peat | place: USA... | reverse complement strand
AAAGTTGCGGTAGATGTGAGAAACAATTATATCGGACTTGCAAAGTTCTTCAGAGCCTGGTTCTATTTTGAGAAAGTAAAAAGGTATGGAGACGTTCCATGGATCAGCAAACCGCTTGATGTCGGAGATCCTGATCTTTACAAGGCGAGAGATCCAAGAACACTGGTTATGGATTCAATTCTGGCGGATATTAATTATGCTTGTGCAAATATTAAAACCACCAGCGATGCATCAAGAAGTCTTATTACTAAATATGTAGCTTATGCCTTTAAAGCCAGAATTTGTTTATTTGAAGGTACTTTCAGGAAATATCACACTGAACTTAATCTTGTCGGATCCGCAAATACATGGCTTAATGAAGCAGCCACAGCAGCAAAGAAAGTGATGGATGAATCGGGTTTCAAAGTTTATGAAGGTGCTGGGACCAGTGGTTCGTACAGGAAAATTTTTACTAATGCTGCCCCTGTCACTGATGAAATTATGCTGGCTAATATCATGGATCTGTCTTTAAGTGTTCTTAATACCGGGAACTGGATATTTACAAGTTCAACCACAGGCTACAGGTTCAATTTTATCAGGACATTTATCAATACCTATTTAAATACTGACGGTACTCCTTTTACTAATAATCCGGGATATGAAACAATGCTGTTTAAAGATGAAGTAAAGAACAGGGATAAAAGATTGCAGCAAACCATCCGGATGGGTGACTATAAGAGGTTAAATGCCGGATTATTGGTTTCGACTCCGCCTAGTTTTGGATATTCTTACACTGGATATCAACCTATTAAATGGAGCCTCGATGATGTATACTATGATACCAGAGATCTGAATATTAACGCAGTATCTATGTTCCGTTATGGTGAAGTCTTACTTAATTATGCAGAGGCAAAAGCCGAATTAGGTACTCTAACCGATGCTGACTGGGCTCTGACCATAGGGAAATTACGTGCAAGAGCTGGAATTACCAGTGGATTGACAACCAAGCCAACAGTAGCTGACACATACCTTACGACTAAATACTTCCCGGATATCACTGACCCTGTCATTCTCGAGATAAGAAGGGACAGAGGCATTGAGCTGTGTATGGAGGGATTCCGTTTTTATGATTTAATAAGATGGAAACACGGTGAGCTTATGGCAATGGAATGGAACGGAATGTATGTTCCTGCCCTTGTAACACCGATGGATCTTAATGAAGACGGTGTTCTGGATGTGGCTTTTTACCAGGGCACAAAACCATCACCAGCTGTTTTGGGAGTCACTTATATAGATGTTTCCAGTACGTCTGGCGGTAAACCGAATCCTCAATTGTTAAAAAATGGTACAAGTGGTGAATTGACCTGGCTGAATACTATTCCAAGAGTCTGGAATGCAAAGAATTACTATTACCCGATTCCTGAAGCTGACAGATTAATGAACACTGCTCTGGTACAGAACCCTGGCTGGTAAAAACCATATTTATTCAATATTGAAATTAAATAAGCTCCTTTTATCCTCAGGGTAAAAGGAGCTTTTCAATTTCTGCCCAGGAACTGACTCTTGTATGTCTCGAATTCTTGATAAGCATATTATGAGGCTGAGTGAATAATATTGTCCGGTCTTTGAAATTATCGAGATTTTTAAAATGGTCATCAATCATTATGTCAGATTTTATGATATTCTTATCACCGCAAAACACTATTTGCTGCCAGGAAATAAAAGGGAAGTTATCGTGCAACCATAGCTGTTTGTCTGTCAGGCAATAAGGAAATTCCGTAGCCAGGGAGACAACAATGATTTTATAGAGATCATTAAGTTTCAGCAGAGCTTCGCGGCTACCATGCATAACCGGCAGATTCCTGAAAAACCCGGGGGTGCTTACCCATCTGCGCTGATTTTGAAATGCTTCTTCTTCAAGGAGGCCGGCGATATCCTTTAAAGTCAGTCTTTGACCGGTTTCCTGCTCATGCAACTTAAAAAACGTTCTGTATATATCAACCAAAACGCCATCCATATCCACCAGAATACTCTTTTTCATGTTAGTATCTTTAAATTGTTGTGCAGGTTATGCAGGTTATGCAGGTTATGCAAGTTATGCAAGTTGGGCAAGACCGCATGAACGCAAGACCGCATGACTTTAGTAAGCAGTCATAAACCTCCATTTCACTTCGCCAATATTATCGGGTTTCCCTTTTTCTGCTTTTGAAATAGTTCCTTTAAGTTTCCCCTTTTTATCAGGCATAACCTGAATATCACGCCACGAATAGAGGCCTTTTTCATAATCGAATGTCTCTCCGTCATCATCGTACAACCTGTAAAATCCGGGAGCGGAACCATAATATCTTATTTCAAGGTCAAACTTTTCTCCCGCTGAAGGTGCATGCAAAACGGGTTTCATCATCGGAATTATTGCCCCGTCTTTTACAAAAACCGGGATTTTCCCCAGACCCGGTGTGACCTTTATTATCTCGCCTTCCCCTGCATATTTGCCAGTATAAAAGTCGTACCACTTTCCTCCCGGCAGAACTACCTCGCGCGTTGTCTGACCGGTAAACAGTGGTGCCACAAGCAAGTATTCACCTGTCATGTACTGATCCTTGATTTCTTTTATAATTGCCTCACCATATGGATCTTTGGTAAGATCTGAATTTATGGTTTCCTGCCTTTCTTTGATGTTAAATCCCGGTTCCAGGTTCATTCCCCGGAATGGAGGTGTTCCCTCAAAATGGTACTTTGCAAATTCGGAATAGAGGTAGGGTATAAGCTGCATCCTAAGTAAGGCATACTCTTTAACTTCATTCTCCACTTCCGGGAACGACCAGGGCCTGGTACCACTCGACCACGCGTTAATCATTGCCATCGGCGAAAAACAGACAGTCTGGAACCTGCGCAGCCATTCTTCACCGGTTTTAGAACTCCGCACTTCGGGCGTCCAGAGCACACCGCTGTATCCGCTGTTGACCAGGGCTGTAATAAAGTCTTCATGACTGTAATAATCATTATAGATCACATAGGGGAATGAGGCTCCTCCACCATTTGAGGCCCGTATAAGTCCATATGTCCTTGTATTGTTTCTGTGAAAAAGATCAGTGGTCAGTTTTTGTAGCAATAATCCATATGTCTGCCGTATCTGTTCTGCGCTGTTACCTGATGGGAAAACAGCCACATCGGGCCATAGCCAACGGTCGTAGCCATCACACTCATCAATTTTATAGCCGCTTATTCCAATGCTAACCTGGCTTTCGCTGATCTGGTCAATCAAAATATTACCAGCCTGTTGGATGGTCAGATCAGGAACCACACCTCCCCATACGGTATGCGATCCGGTATAAGGAAGAATTTTTTTGTAGATGGAAGCTTTGGAAGATATATAAGGATTGGTCCATAAGTTCAGACGAATTCCCATATTTTTCATAGTACTTACAAATGCAGGAGGATCTGGAAATCTGAAGCTGTCCCATTGAAGAGTGCAGGGATATGATCTGCTTTGCCAGCCTGGCTCAAGCCCGATAAAATCAAGGGGAAATCCCTGTTCCTCAAACAACTTAGCTTCATTTATGACCTGTTCGGAGGTATAAAGTCTCGGTACTCGCTGCGTGAATCCAAGTCCCCAGCGCGGAGGTAAACAACCGCCGCCGCAGTAAAGATTGAACCTCCTTACGGCATCAAGCATAGTTGGGCCGGCAAAGATATATATCTCAACACCTCCCGACGGGACAAGGATTTCCACGGCATCAGAATAGGGCTGAGAGGTCCAGTTATTATCTGTGTTTCTGTCACGCTCTTCCGGTGCATCCGGACTATCCTTCCTTACTCCCGTCCCTGCATATACCGTAAGATACCTTGAGCTGTTAATGAATACTCCGTAACCCATGTCAGATACATAAAAGGGGACAGGAGCATGGGTCCGGCCGTTATCAGTACCTCCATAATGATCGACATGAAGCTGAAGAATCCTTCCTCTCTGATAAACAGTTTTGAAATTTAATCCGAAACCGAAAATTTTTTCTTCCTTCTCAAGTGGAAAGCTGAGATAAGTGGTGCCATTACCGGTCTGAGCTGTTATTTTATTGATTGGCAGAGGAAAGGGAGCTGGTCCCAGCTTTGATAATGCATTCATAGCTGGTTTTATGTCAGCTGCTTTGAAGAGATCAAATTTTTCGGGAATACCTGCAGACATTTTCCACACTCCGGGGGCAACTTCGTTCCATCCTGAAGTCTGACTATAGATTGAAATTGTGAAAAAGAAAGTAAAAATTCCTGATAGTCTTAAGATTGTTTTATTCATTAAGTATTTTGAATTTTAAGGATTTTTAAGTTATGAAAGTAAAAAAAAGCAGGATCATTATTGCTTATTAAGATCGATTTAATTTACTTTTACCTGCTCATGTGCCGTCATGGTCGCATGAAAAGTGTTTCAGTATTAATTAAAGAACAATGAAGAGAATCAATAGAATTTTAAAGAACCCTCAATTTCTCCTTTCGCTGGCTTCGGTCAAGGTGCTTATTCTTGCAACCGGCCTGGTTATTAATGGTCAGTCATTAAAGAATAAAGCTGTCCGGCTTGAAAGGCTCGATGAGCAGCACAAAGTAAACGTATATGTCAACGGATCATTATTTACTACGTACCAGTATCCTGTTAATCTCGAAAAGCCATTTCTTTATCCGGTTTATGCTCCGAACGGATCAGTCATTACAAGAGGTTTCCCTCTTGAGCCAAGGAAAGGAGAGAGGATTGATCACCCTCACCAGGTAGGGATATGGTTTAACCATGGAAATATAAACGGGCTGGATTTCTGGAATAATTCATCCGCCATTCCGGCTGATAAGAAAGAATCGTATGGACATATCGCGGTTCAGAAAATCAATAAAGCTGAAAGCGGGAAGAAAGGGATCCTGGAGGTTACAGCTGACTGGAAAGACAATAAAGGAAATACCCTGCTTACGGAAAATACGAAATATATAATTTCAGCAGGGAAGTCTTCAAGAACTATCGATCATATTTCAACACTTACTGCTGTAAATGGTCCCGTAACAATTAACGACAACAAGGAAGGGCTCTTTGCAATCAGGGTGGACAGGGCTTTTGAAATGCCATCGACTGAATCGCTGATATTTACTGATGATAAAGGTAATCCAACTTCTGTTAAAGCTACAGATAATAGCGGCGTTACAGGAATGTATACTTCAAGTCAGGGATTGAAAGGAGATGCAGTCTGGGGAACCAGGAACTGCTGGGTTTTGCTTACTGGTGCGAAAGATAAATCAACAATTACATTTGCTATTTTTGATCATCCCAAAAACCCGGGATACCCTGCATATGCTCATGCAAGGGGTTACGGTCTCTTTTCATTGAATAACCTTGGCCAGAACTCTTACGATCCCAAACAGGAGAAAAAAGTCTGGAATCTGGCAAAAGGAGAATCCATAACTCTGCGCCACAGGTTTTATGTTCAGTCGGGTGCTGAACTGACAACTGAAAAGGCGAATAAGATATTTATACAGTTTTCTAAAATGTATTAACCCCCTTACAACTATGAAAAACAATCTATTCAAACCCATGTTAGCTTTTATGGCTATTCTTTTATTTTTTGCATATTCCGCCGGCACTTTCGCTGCTGCGCCTAAACAGCAGTACTATGAAATAAAAATTTACAGGATCAAAGATTCAGGTCAGGCGGGAACAATTGATAAGTATCTGAAAGATGCCTTTATCCCGGCCATGCAACGGGCCGGGATAAGTAAAATTGGCGTTTTCAAGCCGGTTGAGGCTGATACTGCATATGGAAAACTGATTTATGTCTTCATCCCATATAAAACTGCTGATGAGTATTTTAAGCTAGTTACCTTTCTTGAAAATGATAAGACATATCAAACCGCCGGAAAGGATTTTATTGAGGCCCCTTTTGATAACCCTCCGTTTGTAAGATATGAAAGTGTTTTTATGAAAGCATTTTCCCATATGCCGCAATTCAGGGTTACATCCTACACTACACCGGCATCAGAAAGAATTTATGAGCTTAGGAGCTATGAAAGCGCCACCGAGGCGAAAGCTCTGAAAAAAATTCAAATGTTCAACGAGGGAGGGGAGATTGGGATTTTTGAGAAGATAGGAGCTAATGCTGTCTTCTGGGGACAGGTGTTGCTGGGGAGTCAGAAGCCCAGGCTCATGTATATGACTACATATTCGGATATGAAATCTCATGATGAACACTGGCTGGCATTCAGGAATTCACCCGAATGGAAGACCATTTCTTCCATGGAAGAATATAAGAATTCAACATCAAAAACAAAAGCCTTTCTTCTTCATCCAACAGATTACTCAGATTTTTAATTTTACCCCCCAACCCCCCTAAAGGGGGGCCGGGAAAGCAAAACAGGATTAGAACCCCCCTATAGGGGAGCAGAGTGGCTAAGCGGGAAATTCTATTTTTGAAATCGCGTGCTCGACCTCAGCATTGGTTAGCTCATGATCGGGCAGGTTGTTTTCGAAATACTTCTCATAAGCAGAAATGTCGAAATGACCATGTCCGCTGAGATTAAAAAGTATAGTTTTTGACACTCCTTCCAGATCGGCCTTTCTTGCCTCATCAAGAGCTCCGGCAATTGCATATGTCGATTCGGGAGCAGGAAGAATGCCTTCATTTCTCGCAAAAAGCACACCTGCCTCAAAGCATTCCCTCTGCATTTTTGCCTTTGCCTCAATAAATCCGTCTTTCCTGAGCTGACTTACAAGCACTCCTGCGCCGTGGTAACGTAATCCACCGGCATGTATCTTCTCAGGCATAAAATTATGTCCGAGAGTGTACATTGGAAGGAGAGGGGTCATTCCGGCAGAATCGCCAAAGTCGTACATGAATTTCCCTTTCGTAAGTTTCGGGCATGAAGATGGCTCAATTGTTAACAGTCGTGTCTTTTTACCATTTACAAGGTTCTCGCGCAGGAAAGGAAAAGCAATTCCTGAGAAATTTGAACCTCCGCCGAAGCATCCTATCACGACATCGGGATAATCATCGGTTTTTGCCATTTGCAGTATAGCTTCCTGTCCTATTATGGTCTGGTGAAGGATAACATGGTTAAGCACGCTTCCGAGAGAGTATTTAGTATAAGGGTCTTCGGCTGCTATTTCCATTGCTTCTGAAATTGCAATACCCAGACTTCCCGGAGAATCCGGATCTATTTCAAGAACTTTCCTCCCTGAGACCGTCATGGTGGATGGCGATGGAATTACCTTGGCATTATAGACATTCATCAAAAGCTTACGTCCGGGTTTCTGGTTATAGCTGACCTTTACCATAAAGACCAGGAGTTCAAGTCCGAAATGCGCACAAGCGAAACTCATGGCGCTTCCCCACTGTCCGGCTCCTGTCTCTGTTGTGATCCTCCTGACTCCCTCTTGCTTGTTGTAATAAGCCTGTGCAATTGCAGTGTTGGCTTTGTGTGAGCCTGAATAGTTGCCTCCTTCGTACTTATAGTAGATTTTGCTTTTTGTACCCAGCACTTTTTCAAGATTGATTGCCCTGAACAAAGGTGAAGGACGATAAGCTTTGTAGAGGTCAAGTACTTCGTCCGGTATTTCAATATACCTTTCGGCCGATACCTCCTGTTTAATAAGCTCCATCGGGAAAACTGCAGCCAGAGCCTCAGGTCCTATTGGCTCGCGGGTTACAGGATTAAGCGGCGGCATAGGCTTATTGGGCATATCCGCTACAACATTATACCAGTGACGCGGCATTTCTTTTTCGCTCAGCAAAATTTTTGTGGTCTTTTTCATTGTTTTAGTTATTAAGTGGTTATTGACATTTCTAAACAAAAAAGGCACGCTGTGAACAGCATGCCTTTACGGGTAAATATCTTTTGAAGATTATATAACGGCCTTATTCACAGCTTAATTTTTTGAGCTGCACCAGGACCAGATATATAATGTTCCAATTTTCATAGCATCAAAAATAGTTAAAAATTTTAATTTTCAAGAAAAAATTGATTTTTTTTAAGAATTTCAATGAAAAAGGTCAATTAAATGGCAATTTGATACCAGAATTACTAAAAGTCATTCATGTACAATAGCCCCAACCTTCCGTAAATCGTCAAAAAAACCCGGGTACGATTTAGCTATACAATGTGAATCCTTAATATATACTGTATCTGATGCACCCAGCGCTGCAACTGCTGCAGCCATTGCAATACGGTGGTCATCATGGGAATTTATTCTGGCTCCTTTAACCTTCCCTCCGGTAACAATCAGATAATCATTATTGATCTCAATCTTTATGTTCATTTTTCCAAACTCTTCCAAAAGCGCAGATGCGCGATCGCTTTCTTTATGAACAAGCCGTGAAGCACCTTTTAATTTCGTAATACCTTTACAATAGGATGCAAGTGCAACAAGAGGAGGGAATAGATCGGGCGATTCTGTGGCGTCAAATTCAAAAGCTTCCATATCCGATTTGGAGATCTCAACCTTGTCTTCAGAAATTTTCATGGTTGCACCGGCTCTCCCGAGCGCTTTCAAAATTGCCAGATCGCTCTGAAAACTGTCAGTACGCAAACCACTGACTTTTAAATTACCATTTATAGCTCCTGCAACAAGCAGGAATGATCCTCCACTCCAGTCACTTTCAACCTCGTAAGTCAACGGAAGGTATTTCTGCTGTCCTGGAACTCTGAAAAATTCAAATTTCTCATTTGTGATCATTATGCCAAATTCCCTGAGCACTCCAAGTGTCATATCAATATAGGGCTTGCTCTTTAGGTTATTGACTTTGATTACTGATTTGTCTTCAGCAAGCGGAAGTGACATGAGTAAACCGGAAAGTAGCTGGGAACTTACTGAACCATCAATTTCACAATAGCCTCCCTTAAGAGGTCCTTTGATTGTAAGCGGAAGAAATCCATCAATGCTTGAACATTTAACCCCCAGCTGATTTAATGCATCCTCAATCATTTGCATAGGTCTCTTTTTCAGTGAACCTGCACCTGTCATTGTAATCTCTTCGTCAAAAAGTGCTGCTATTGGTGAAAACAGACGGATTGCCAGTCCTGATTCCCCGCAGTTCAGCTTCTTTTCTTTCAGTTCTCCGGAACCCGTGATCTTCATTTTGTCAGTCTGGGGTTCAACCCTTGCACCCAGACTTACGGCAATGCTCATAGCAGCCAAAGAATCATCGCAATACGATGGATTCAGTAAGAGACTTTGTCCATCTGCCAGCATAGCGGCGGCGATTGCCCTTTGAGTCATGCTTTTTGACGGTGGTGCTTTTATCTCACCCCTGACAAACGAGGGCTCTACGGATCTTTCCATAAATTGACTGATTTCTTATTTTTTCCCGCTGGTATTTTCAACACCGTTGTTCATGATCCTCATCTGGTGATTTATTGATTCCTGATGAATAGCTTTGAAGATGGTATCTATCATCTCCTTGCTCAGACCTTTAACCTGACCGTTTATCAATACCTTTTTAATTATTTCATCCCAGCGTGTTGTTTGCAAGATAGTAATATTATTCTCCTTTTTATACTGGCCTATGGTTTCTGCAACTTTCATTCTTTTTTCAAGGATATCCAGAAGTGTATCATCGAACACATCGATCTGCTGCCGTAATTCCCCGAGTATATCAAGCAGTTTAGGATCAGATGTCACAGGGCTCCTGAGAACGAGCCTACTAAGCAGTTCTCTGAGTTCATTGGGAGTAATCTGCTGGGCAGAATCGCTGAGAGCTTTGTCGGGATCAATATGCGATTCAAGCATAAGCCCGTCAAAGTTAAGGTCCATTGCCTTCTGTGAAATTTCAAAAAGATATTCCCTTGCCCCTGAAATATGACTGGGATCGCAGATTATCGGCAAGTCAGGTATACGCCGGCGGAGCTCTATCGGCAACTGCCAGTTGGGCTGATTCCTGTAAATTGTTTTCTCATAGGTGGAGAATCCGCGATGAATAGCTCCCAGCCTTGTTATACCTGCTTTGGCAATACGCTCAATAGCCCCTATCCACAGTTCAAGATCGGGATTGATCGGGTTTTTAACCAGAACCATTACATCGACACCTTTTAAAGCATCTGATATCTCCTGCACTGTGAAAGGATTAACAGATGTCCTGGCGCCTATCCAAAGCATGTCAATCCCGTATTTCAGCGCCTCGTAAACATGTTTTTCATTAGCAACTTCTGTCCCGACCATCAGACCGGTTTCCCGCTTTACATTTCTCAGCCATTTAAGTCCTTCAGTTCCTACTCCTTCAAATGAATTGGGGCGTGTTCTGGGCTTCCAGATCCCGGCACGGAAAACGCTTACTTCTTTTATCTGAGCCAGCTCGGTTGCTGTAGCCATAACCTGCTCCTCAGTTTCAGCGCTGCATGGGCCGGAGATAAGAAACGGTCTTGACTTAAAGCCTTTCCACTCGTTTGCCAGATATGTTTTCAATTCAAGTACCATATGACTTCATTTATTAATTTAAGATCTTCCTTATTTTGTTTGCCTCTTCCATAAGAGCTTTCAAACCATCTATATCCTTTTCTGAAATCATTTTTCTGAAAAGGTTCATTTTTTCAATGTAGGTGTCCATTACCTCAATTATAAACCGGGAATTTTCAAGAAAGATAGGTGCCCATGTATCTCCGTTGCTCTTGGCAAGCCGGACAGTACTCTCAAAGCCTCCTCCCGCCAGAGTGAGTATATTCTGTTCTTCACGCTCTTTATCGAGAACGCTAAGGGCAAGTGAAAAAGAGGTAATATGCGAAATATGTGAAACATAAGCCACATGAACATCATGATCGCTTGAGTTCATATAGACTTTTCTCATATTCAGGATATCAAGCATTTTTTCAA
>Ga0326726_10006167_pt1 | contig 10808 bp, 6 predicted proteins | sample MHFenrmetagenome_2_FD_207603 | JGI IMG/M metagenome (GOLD analysis project Ga0326726, IMG submission 207603) | Lab enriched peat soil microbial communities from Michigan Hollow, Ithaca, NY, United States - MHF15MN | ecosystem: Environmental > Terrestrial > Soil > Wetlands > Peat | place: USA... | reverse complement strand
AGCGAGAAAAATATATCCACACCTTTTTTGTGCTTAAGATTCATGGCGATGTTTCTTTTGGAACGGTTCACGGCTAGATAACCGGCGGATTCCGACTTAATATAAGGAGGATAGAAACGCATATAGTCCGGAGTGTTCATATCCTCAATTTTAATCACTTCGGCACCCATGTCGGCAAGCATCATCGTGCCCAGTGGACCGGGATAGAGTCTGGTAAAATCCAGTATGCGAACGCCTTTCAGAGGACCGGTTGCGGGTTTTCTTTTCTTTTTCACGATTCAGACCTTCCGGGGTTATTTTTATACCATCATGACTGGCAGCACTATGCCTAAATATTGGGCAATTTGCTATATTCTTTTTATGATAAAGTATTAGATAAATCAAGAATAGTAAAAAAAATATAAAAGGCGGGATAAAAGTGAGACGGGTGGCGGACGAAAAGTGTGACACCTGATTAACGCATAGAACAACTTATTGAGCTTGTCAAGAACCTGCATTCCTTATACTGTGACTGTATTTACAAGATATGTTTGTAATAGTTTTTGACGTGCATGTTTTTTTGCATGGTTTAGTCTATAGCTATTGCCGTTTGCTTCGATTATATGGTACCTATGGGTAAATCAATCCAGCAGCGCCCGTAAGACGTTCGGAGCCAAATGCTTCGTTCCATTCCTCAAAAGGGAGATTGGAAGTTACCATAAGGCTCTGGTGTTCATATGCTCTGCTGATTACCTCAAATAGGTAGTGCCGCGATGAAAAACGTCTTCAGAGATTCCATCGAACGATTTCTCCTTCAAAAGATCTTGGAAGAAAATCTCGAAACTCAACATCCTGTGGCACCTTATATGAGGCTAACTTTGAAGTGCAATAATCGATTATGTCTATATCCGTAACTTTGTCACCAGGATTAAGCACAACAAAAGCCTTAATTTTTTTACCTTCGTAAGCATCACGAAGCCCCACAGCTATTGCCTCTGCCACCATCGGGTGTCTACGAAGCACCTCATCCACCTCCCGTAGATATACATTGAACCCATCGACTTTGATTACATCTTCCTTTCTATCCAAAATATAGAAATAGCCGTCTTCATCCATCTGAGCAATATCTCCAGTATGAAGCCATCCATCTTTAATCGGGTTTTCAAAGTCTTTCTGACCATTACAATATTCTTTCATGATCGTCGGACTTTTAATAATAATCTCCCCCGTCTCACCTGGTTTTATAAAGGTCCCACCATTATTCAAATCCAACAAGCACACATCATTATCCATCATGGGAAGTCCAATTGAACCTATCTTATTACCCAGAACCGGATTACAAATACCCATCGCGGTAGTTTCACTAATCCCCCAACCTTCAGTATAAAAAAGTCTCATGTCACTAAGATCATTCCTAAGCCCAATCGGCATTGGCGCCCCTATAGAGTGAATCCATTGAATTGGTCTACCAATGGTTTTTTTGGATGAATCGAAATGTTTGATCATGTTTGCTATCATTGCTGGCTTGGCAGGCAAAATGGTAAAATCTTCTGATTTGTTGCTTTCTTCTATGAATTCGTTTATGTTGAAATTTGGAAATAATATTTGAGTTAGACCGTTAAACAACGACCAATTCATTGCGATGATATTCCCATTAATGTGGAAATAAGGAAGGGCAACTATCAACGACCTCTTGTCTATAGTAGTGGAGTCAAGCAAGGGCTTACACCACAGCGAAAATTGGATAATTGAAGTGACAACGTTCCCATGAGTTAGTACAACACCTTTAGGAATACCTGTTGTGCCACTTGTAAATTGAATCATAGCCGAATCGTATGGATGTATAACCACATCAGGCACTTTGATATCAGAACACAACTTCAATAGGCTTGATAAATGATGCCAACCTTTTTCCAGATCAAGGCTTTTTGCTGAGCTTGTTTCGAATTCCTTTATAAAATCTGTTAATTTAGTCACAATTACATGTTTAATATCGAATTCTTTGACAAGAGGTCGAACAACAGGTAGGTTTGAATCAATCGTAATGAGTGTCTTTACTCCAGAGCATTTCAGTGTTAATGTAAATTGATCCTTTGAATAAAATGGGTTGATGTTAACAACTACAGCGCCTAGAGAAAGAATGGCATAATAAGAAATAACATATTGAGGACAGTTCGGCATGGCAAGACCTACATGATCACCTTGTTTCACATCGAGTCTTGCTAAAGCATTTGCGAAACGTAGCACTTGTGCTCGAATTTCGGTATATGTAAATTCTGTATTATACATCTTCATTGCAGCCTTACTGGGAAATTTTACAGCCGCAATATGAAGAATACTTTGCACCGGAAAACGCGGATAATGAACCATCATAGGTACATCGTAATCGTAGTATTGATGCCAATGCTTTGTTTTCAAAATTCTAACTTACCTCTCAATAATCTATCTATATTTATTAAGTCCCTTAAGGAACACTTTCATAAGATCAGTTTTTTAATTTACCGCCCTGCAAGATAGAATTTCTAACCCTCCAGATATACAATCATTGCATGAATGAATGTAGCCCGACCAGCCATTTTTTCTGTAAATCAACGTTTTGGAAGATCGGCTGACTAACAAGAGGCATCGATAATACAAAGATTACTAGACAGCTTTACGGACCAGCACTAACGTTCTCATATAGTTCCGTTAGTGAATAGCAGCGAACATAATCTTTTCTTCCGTTGCCTCTTCACTGTTCAATTCTTGTACGATCTGGCCAAGACGTGTGACTAAAATACGATCACTGATACTCAGCAACTCGGGAAGATACGATGATATCAGAAGGATCGCTATGCCATCTTTAGCTAGTTCAATTATAAATTTATGGATTTCTTCGATAGCCCCAACATCCACTCCGGCTGTTGGTTCATCAAAAATTACTACTTTGGGTTTTTGGACAAGAGACTTTGCGATAACAACTTTTTGCTGGTTGCCACCGGACAATTCGATCAACTTAGCGCTTTTATCGAGTGTCCGGATATTCATCCGATTTCTCCAGTATTCTCCCACGTTTTCGGCCATTTTAGAGCTAACGAGAAAGGATCGCTGCATTCGCGTTGCGAGATAGCCCATATATATGTTGTTTGTAACTGTCATGGTTTCGAAATACCCGTTAACTTTACGATCCTCTGTAATGTATACAATACCGTCATCAATAGCTTCTTTCGGGGTACGATACCGAATGGGTTTGCCATTAAAGTAAATCATCCCGCCATATAGAAACTGTCTCTTCACTATTCCCGTAATTACTTTTGCAACCTCTGTGCGACCTGACCCTACGAGACCTGCCATGCCCACGATTTCTCCCTCATATAGTGAAAAGGACAAATTCTTTACCACGGTGCCCTGAATGATGTTTTGCACCGAAAGCACCTTTTTTCTTTTCTTCGACTTAATTTTGTCAGATTGTTTCAATCGAACATAATGTGTCTTCGCGACATCACGCCCAACCATGGCTTTTATCAGACTTTCGCGAGTGAAGGACTCCGCCTTATCAGTGATCACCAGTTGCCCATCACGCAAAACTGTTATTCTATCAGCAATCTCTAATGACTCTTCAAGAGCATGAGAAATATAAATAACTCCTATGTTTTTCTTCTGGAGGTTCCGGATGATGTCGAAAAAGTGCTCTTTCTCTTCCGGTGCTAATGAGGCGGTAGGTTCATCAAAGATTATCACTTTAGCATTCCATGAAACCGCCCGTGCAATCTCAACCATCTGTTTTTGACCTGCACCTAATTTGTTCACAGTTGCGCTAGCGTCTACATCGAAGTTCAATGCTGTTAGTATTTGCTGTGTTCTTATTACCAAGGAACTGAGCCCCGTGAGTATTTTTGATCTGCCAAGTTCAATATTTTGCGCCACAGTAAGAGTAGGCACCAGACCTGACGATTGGTATACTGTAGCAATTCCAGCCTTTAGAGACTCTGCTGGACTTTTGAATGAACGCTCAACACCTTCAAAAAGTAGGCGCCCCGATGTAAGCTCAATTGCACCAGCCAACGGTTTTACCAGAGTTGTCTTCCCTGCTCCATTCTCACCGGCCAGCGCATGCACCTGCCCTTTATATAGCTCAAAGTCGATATCCCTGATAGCATATACATTTGAATAGACTTTACAGCCTTTTTCTATCTTGATGATGGGAATTTCCTTGCCTATAATACTCATCATCCCACCTCCTTGCCCGTGTTCAATTTTAAGATCTTGTTGTTTCCTTTACTGACAATGTAGAGGTTATTTCCGTGCTGAGATATCCCTGTAATGCCGTGTCGTCTTCCACCAACCCGAGACTGGAGGCTTCTGATCGGCTCACACTCTTCGTCCAGTTCCACGACTAAGCCATAAGACCTTGAAGGCGCATACGGTTTCAATATACCGAACACTTTCATCCTTCCAGCCTGTGAATACTCAAGTATATCGTCACCTGAAGACAAAGCCGGTGCTACCCAGTGTGCTGTGTTCTCAATTGTTTCCATCATTTTTTTACGATAGGTGTTTTCACTGAGTACCAATTCGATTAATCCCGTACGTAAAGCAAAGAGGCACATCCAATAGCCGCCAACCAATGATGGTACAATTCTGGCTGGATATCCAGGAAGATTGGGAATGAGTAGCTTTCGTGATTGTTTGCGGATGTCATTTAATTTATAAGATGACAGAGTATGACTCCAACTTTCAGTTATAAGTAAGTCCTGACCATCATTGGTGATGGCGAGGCCATATGGATAACTTAGTTCTGACAGAAGAACATGACTTTTTCCTGTATGCGGCTCATAAATAATAAGACGTCCTGCTTTCCTTTTTTCCATCAAATCTCTAACCCAGTTCTGCGGATCATGATAAGTCGAGCCATCGGCTATATATATCTTACCATTCCTATCGGCAACTGCTGTTGTCGGACAAAGGATCGTCTGCCCGTCTGCAGTCGTTATCCAAGTCTGTTTACCATCATTGCCGATAATGACTAAACCCTTCCGACTAACACAAGCCATCAGTCTGCCATCTGGATGAAAATTTATACCTCCTACTTTCGTATCAAACTGTGCGAAAACAGTTTCCCTCTGCCCCGAGGAGCCATTCAGTCGTACAATGGTGTTCCCTGATGATACATAAATATCGCCCTTTTCGTTTATAGCAATATCATCAATATCTTTCATTGTATCGGAGAAAACATCAACTTCATCCAGCAAATCGTTTGGATGAAATGGGCCATCCATTGGTGGAATGCCATGACGATCTCTATTGTGAAACACAATTTCTTTGATTATATCAAGTGCAGCATTTCCCATGTATTTGCAACTCCTCCTATTTCATTAACAGGTAAATCATTCCTAACCTTTTCCCCAGTAGCTCTCGTAGGCAGTCCAGTTAGGATCAGCCCCTTCCAGCTTGATACGTCCAATGCGATCATTATGCAGGCCACCCAGATAAAGATATCCTCGATGCTCTCTCATAGAGGTTATACCTGGATGCGACTCTTCGGAAATATCCCATAATGCATCTAGTATTTCGCCCTTGTCGTCAAATTTTAAGACACAGCCATTGTTCATATTAAGATACATCCATTCTTCGGAGGACAGGCGCTTTACCATTCTTCGACGGAAGGCCGGATATTCCATTGCAAGCTCATAACTTGGCGTCCGCACTCCAACGAGTGCAGCCCAATAATTGCCGTCTGATGCTCTATTGATGTTGTCTGGCAAACCGGGTAAATTAGATATAAGCTTCTCTAATTTTCCTTTTTTTGGTCCTGCTATGTAATATCGATCAATTGTACATGACCAAGTATGGGCAATTAAAATACTCTGTTGGTCGTAAGATAAGCATATACCATTCGGAGAAATCATGCTCGGCAAAACAGTTTTAGTTCCATTGGTCGCTGGATCGTAACACAGAACTCGTCCGTTACCTCGACACTCTAGCATATCCACGGTCCATTTGTCCGCCTCATAGCGGTCTGTCAGTTCGCTAAAATAGATTTTCCCGTCGGCTGCTATATCAAGATCGTCAGCAAATCGTATTCTTTTATCATCTTTCAGCTTATGCCAAGTACGGTTGGTTTCAATTGTTATCATGTAAACAGTTCCATCCGGACGAACCCCATAAAGGCCCATGCCAGCAATAGCAACAATCAAGTTTTCATCTTTATCGAAAGCCATGCCCAGAGGTCTGCCGCCAATATGCGCAAACATCTCTTTTTTTTCGAAATTCTCGCCAGAATACCGGATTATCCAACCTCTTCTAACGCCAGCATAAAGGCGATTCTGCCGATCAAGAATGCAATCTTCCGGCCCATCGAGTTCACCGCGACCGATCGCTTGTGCATGTTGCAATCTATTATTGACTTCAAAAGTGGTGCCGCTACCCGGGTAAAAAGCGGGAGCCGGCGGCATTTTTATATAGGATGGTGATACATAAATCTTCTTGATCGTCTTGAATAAATTTTTAAACCATTTGACATCAAATCCAACTGCAAGAAGCAGGATACTACCCAGGAAAATGGAATTGACTGGACCGGCAATCCCGAATCGCATTAGTGAGTTTGAAAGTGCAAATACGATACCTGAACCGATCATTGCTCGTCCAATAGTACCCTTACCTCCGGACAGACTCACGCCACCAAGAACGACTGCTGTAATAGCCAGAATCTCCATATTGCCACCGCGGTTGGCGTCAGCACTCATTAACCGTGCGGCACTAAAGACGCCGCCAAGTGCCGACAAAACACCGGAGAAAACGTAAACCCAAAAAAGCGTGCTTTGGGCATTTATTCCGGCATAGCGGGCTGACCGGCGCTCGCCGCCGACAGCGGTCACATGCCAGCCCATCCGTGACCTACTTAGTATGATATGGCAGACAATCGCTATGAAAATGAGAGTAATGGCGTTGACTGGTACCCCGAATACACTGGAATCAAGAAAACTCCAGAATGGATCATTCACGGTGGTTTCTGCCATAGCAATGGAATACTTTATGGATAGAAGATTAACGATTGCCCAAAAAATTAGCATCGACACGAGGGTAGTCAGAAAAGCTTTAGTCTTCATGATCCCGATCAGCAACCCATTACAGGCTCCCATAATGGCGCCTGAAATCATCACAATTGGAATGATGGCTATAGTTGGAATCTTTAAAATTAATAAAAGAACAAGAGCAATCATATTGCCCATGGCGAACATGCCGCCTACACTGAGATCGATTCCACCCGAGATCATGACTACAGCCATTGCAATGGCAACAAAACCGAATTCAGCGAATTGCTTTGCCGTAGAAGCTATATTCGGTCCCGTATAGTAATCTTCAATAAATACGGCAGAAGCGATTAGCAGTATAGCTAACATCAGAAATGGAATTATCCCTTCCATCCATTTCTTTTCAAGAAGCTCAGTTACAAGTTGCTGCGCTGACCACTTATATCGTAAATTATTCAGTTTCTCGCTAAACGCGCTCATAACATTTTGTCTCCTTTGTAAGCTGCTTTTGCTGAGCATCGCCACCGCAAATTCACCAGCTTTTCATTAAGCACGCTCATCGTATCTTCTCCTTTCGCCCATTACCGTATTTTCAAACTTCCTTCGCCTAAATTAACATTTGCAGCAACTTTGGTTAGAAAATTATCATTTCATCCAACAATATGTTAACATAATCTAATTCAATAGATCACTTATGCGTTGACCATGTTTTAATTATTATATTGTCTATTTTCATTAAATCCCTGCATACAAGATAGATTAACTTTTACTATTCTACTTGTATGCAGGGGTATTCGCTTTAATGGTTATCCAATGGCAACTTCACTAAGCCACTTCGACCTTGTGTTCAAAAAACTATTTAATACTGGGGATCGGGTAATATCCTTGTTCCGGGTCTTTCGGAATCGGCCAGCACATATGATCAGCATTTTCTTTTGTAATCTCTCTCACGTCGGTGAAAAGAGTGAAATGCTTAGAACCCGGTTTAATTCCGGACTGGAGGAGAAACTGAGCCAGCCTCATTACATCCTGTCCCTGTTGCACGGCATTCCAGGTCCAGTATTTAGTAAACTCGCCATTTTTAACTTTCCCACACATGAGCCCCTCGCCACCGCCGGATGTAAATATGCCAATTTTACCGACCTTACCGGCTTCCTTGACAGCCTGAACCGACCCAACATCCGAATTGTCGTACATTCCCCAAATTGCGCAAAGATCCGGGTATTGCTGAATCAGGCTGGCTGCAATTTCATGCGTTTTAGGCGCAAGCCAATTTGCCATTTGCGTCGATACCACTTTGATCTTTGGGTTCTTGTTGAAGACTTCCATTCCCCCTGCTATTGTATCCATGCTTGCGGTAGCCGTTGAATCACCACCTATAATCGCGATTTTCCCGGACCTTCCTTCGGAAGTTGCATATTTACAAATTTCTTCTGCGATCATCTTTCCTTCTGCATAATAATCGACGCCTACAAACCCCGAACTGATGTAGTTTGAATGCATATTCACAGAGATGACATAGATACCTTTTTCTTCTGCTTCTTTCAGAAGTTTCGCATTGAGGGTCGCATTGGCATTTTGAACAAGGATGACATCAGGTTTTTGTGGAATTAAAGATGCAATCGCTTGTACCTGGGCTGCGCTGTTCCAATTCGGATCACGAATAAGTAACTTTATTCCAAGTCTTTTAGCGTCGTACTTAATACCGTACGTCCATGCTTGATGTAAATACATGCCCTCGAGCACCTGTGGCACCCAAGCGACTGTTTTACCTGCTATGGAATTGCTAACCTTCATACTAAGCTCTTGGAATGTTTTAGCGTCACCAACACCCCTTTCTGCAGCGCCCACACTCACCGTCAGCACGAACATGCTGACAATAAAAAAAACGATGGTTACGATAAAAATACTACGGCCGTTACTTCTACAACTTTTTGTTTTCACTTTTTATCCTCCTCTAATCTTTAAAAGTTTTTAGGTCTCAGGAAGTTTTCATCCTTCCCACTCTACATAATTAGCCGGGTTTTATCCGACATAACCGCATAAAGACGTAACATTCATTTCGGAACGGCACAATGCCGGCAACAACCAGATGGAAATTAAGCTATGTATCACCTTGTCGCGCCGTTTCTTCATCTCGGGGATGAAGCCGGTTATCCAGAAGAATTGCAGCGAGAAGCGCCAACCCCTTCACGATGCTTTGCACGTCACTCTGAATGTTCATGAGAATCATGGCATTAAGTATCGTTCCAATTAATGCCGTACCAGCAATCACACTCCAAATACTGCCTCGGCCGCCCGTCAAACTGATCCCACCCAGAACAACAACGAGAATCACATCAAAAATTAGAGTTGAGTTGAAAATTATCACATCCATACTGCCCGTACTTCCTGCCATAAAAAAACCACCGATGTAACCGAATACCGCGCACAAAATATATTCTAAAATTGTTTGCGGTCGAACCCCTATACCGGTGATTCGGGCCGTTTCCAAATTATCACCGTGTCCATATAAAAATTTTCCGCGTACTGTTCGCTTTAAAAAAAAGGCTCCGATTATGGCAACAATAGGAAAGATTATTATTGTCATAGGAATACCTAGAAATGTACCCGACCCTAGAAATATCCATGCCTTTGCCGTCTCAGGAATATGGTGTTGAAGTACAGCCGGCAGCATAACAACCCTCCCAAATCCAAATACGAAAATCCCTGTCGCCAGTGTTGCGAAAAGAGGTGGAATCTCAACGAAGGCTACTAGAAAACCATTTACAAGTCCTACAAGCACGACGAAAGCTAAACCTAATATGAGGGCGATGCTCATAGGCGTCCCATCATTCGTAAGTTTTATTGCCCAAGCAATGCCCAGCGACATGTTCGCAACCTGAGACAAGTCAAGCCCTCGGGCAATAACGACCATAGCCATACCAACAGCTAGAACGCCCAAAGCGGAAACGTTTCGCGTCAAGGTTAGTAAATTGCCGACTGTTGCAAATCTGTCCACAACTATACAGAATAGCGCAAATAGAACTAGAGTGACCAAAACTACGATTTCTTCTTGCCCTATCCTACTTAGCAATCTTGCGAAAATACTGTCTTGCCCCACTTTTTTTTGTACTGACTGAGAAGATGAACCATTCATTTAATATCCCCCTACTGCTTGATCAGCGAATGAAAAAATTTTATATATTTTCTTTCACTAATATTAAATAATTAACTAACTAAAAAAATCATTCCTTGACTTCAGGACTTACAATAATTGTGCCATTTTTTATGGCCATATAACGATTTGATATCATGAAATATTTATTAAATATTATTTTATTTTTTGAATTTTGGCTAAAGAATGATTAAATTTTGTTTAATTTTTAGATAATAGCATATATAATTATACAATATTTAGACATTTCGGGTAGTGACTCATTTTGAGAGTATCTTTTTTTCTTCTTGCCTTTTATGTATAATTTCATCTAAAAATAAGTTAATCTAGGATTAAGAGGAATAAGGCTAATGAAATCAATTATAAGAGAAAGTTAATCACTGATTAACATTTTCCTTGTAATTGAAGAAAGACCATGTTAATTACAATAGGCATGGATGAGATCGGCTCAGAAGAAGAAATCAAGAAGTTCATTCATGAATGCCTCGAAAACGGAGGCATTATACCCGGCGATCATGCAAGACAGCGAATGCCAGAGCGGGGTTATTCTTTCAGAGACATAATATACATTCTAAAAAATGGCAGCCTTACTGAAACGGCGATTCATAAAGGCCATCCTCGCTGTACTTTCTGTGGAGACGATTTAGATGGTCATCCAG
>Ga0326726_10006166_pt1 | contig 10808 bp, 11 predicted proteins | sample MHFenrmetagenome_2_FD_207603 | JGI IMG/M metagenome (GOLD analysis project Ga0326726, IMG submission 207603) | Lab enriched peat soil microbial communities from Michigan Hollow, Ithaca, NY, United States - MHF15MN | ecosystem: Environmental > Terrestrial > Soil > Wetlands > Peat | place: USA... | reverse complement strand
CCGCGGGACGAGCCACACGCCGCGTTCCTCGCACGCTCGGCGAGTACGCGACGTGCCGGCATTCGTAGATGCCTTGCTCCATGACGGGCGTCCAGTCGCCGCCCGCGGCGAGCGCGAACGATTCCACCGAGTAGCGCGGGCCGAGCAGCTCGTGGAGATACGGGCTCGCCGCGTCGGCCGCCAATGCCGCCATGGCGCCGATCCCACCTTCGCGCGACACGATCAGCTTCGTGTTCGTGCGAAGGCCGGCGCCCACGACGGCGCCGCGATCGATGACGAGCGCCCAGTACGAGTGCGGCTCCGGTTTGAGCGTCGCTGCCGCGACGCCAAGCATCAATCCGTGTTCCGCTTCGTGGCGCGCGAGAAACGCGTCGGCCTGCGCGGCGAACTCAGAGAGAGACGTCGGCGTGGAAATGTCCATTCGCGAAGCGTACGCCGACGAGCCTGGCAGCGTCCAGATCCTCGAGCTCGTCGGCGCGCAAGCGGACACAACCGCGGCGCGACGTCATCGGATCGTCCGGCCTCACGGCTCCACGACGAGCATTCCGACGGCACCCTTCTGTCCGTGCCCGAACCCGTGGTTCACGAACGGATACTCGCCGGGCGCGTCACAGATCAACTCGAACACCATCCCGCCGCCGGGCGGCACGCTGAAGGTCTGCACGCCGCGCAACGCGCTCGCCGGCGGCGCGCCGAGATAGACCGTGTCGAACTGTTCGCCCACGACGTGGAAGTTGCACGGATGCGACGGACCCGCGCTCACGACCCAGAAGCGGACGCGATCGCCCACCTTCACCCGGATCGGCGCTGCGACATACTGATTCGGTCGGCCGTTGAAGCACACGACATCCGGCAGCATGTTGAGCATCTTCTGATAGTCCGACGCGCGCAGGCCGTTCGCCGCCTGGGCGAGGTAGAACTCGTTCTGGACCAGCACGACATCCTTCGCCGGGGGCAACGGCTCGCGCGGCGACACGATGATGGCGCCGAACATGCCGGAGCCGATGTGCATGAGCACCGGCGCCGTGCCGCAGTGGTACATGAACGCGCCGGCGTACTTCGGCGTGAACGTGAACGAGACCGACTGGCCCTTGATCACGGACTTGAACGCCTCCTTCGGGTTGATCTGCGCGGCGTGGAAGTCCATCGAGTGCGGGATCTCGGCGTCGTTGGTCAGCGTGAACTCCACGGTGTCGCCGACCCGCGTGTGCACGATCGGTCCAGGCACGTCCCCCTCGAACGTCCACGCCGCGACGACGGTGCCGTCGTCGATCCGCACCGGCGCCTCGCGCGCGTGCCACGTCAGGCGTTGAACGCCGCCGGCGGGGAGTGGCGGAAGCTCAGGCGCGTACCGGTGGAATGGCGTGGCCGGCGCCGTCGCTGCCGCGCCCGTGGCCGACGTTGTCGCGCGATGCTCGCCCTTGAGCACCGCGGAATCCAACCGGCTGTCCGAGTTGGGGGGCTGCGCGCCGGCTTGCGCACCGGCCGTCTCCGATTTCGCCGGCGTGCCGGCTCGTTCCGACGAGCAGGCCGCGAGCGCCGCTCCGACTCCAGGAATGACGAGCGACAGCGCCGACGCGCGAGAGAGAAAGGCGCGCCGATTCTCCGGCCACGCCGAGTGGTCAGACTCCTGCGCGGTCATGTCACGATCTCCGGCGACGGGTTGTGTGAACCGGTCGACGACGAAGATCGCCCGGCCCAACTAAACTAAGCGCTGCCGGGTCGTACTCGCACGCGAGTCCCCCAACTGTCCCGCGCGATGACGTCATCGCCCTCGCGCTCGACGCTCGATCCGCGCGCCTCGAGATTGCCAGCGACGTCGCGCGCGCTGGCCGCATCCGGCACCACGATTTCCCACTCGATCAATCGCGCCTCGTCGTCCGCGGCGAGGGGCGCGCCGGCGGCCCAGGTGTTCGTGCCGAGGTGGTGATGATATCCCCCGGCCGACATGAACAGCGCCCCGGGGTAGCTCCAGACGACTTTGTCGAACCCGAGGCCCTCGTGGTAGAACGCGGCGGCCTGCGCGAGATCGCGCACGTACAGGTGCACGTGTCCCAAGACCGTGCCGGCGGGAACGCCGGTCCATGGCTCGTCCCCCGCGTCGGCGACGAGGCTGTTGACGTCGAGCGGCACCGTGGTCATCGCGAGCTGATTGTGCTCGGCACGCCAGGCACTGCGCGGACGATCGGCGTAGACCTCGATTCCGAGACCGTCCGGGTCCTGCAGGTAGACCGCTTCGCTCACCAGGTGGTCCGACATTCCGGCGTATTCGCCGATCGACGCGAGGTGGCGGACGAATCGGCCGAGCGCGGCGCGCGTCGGCAGGAGAATCGCGAAGTGATAGAGGCCGATCTGCCCGCGCCGAGTCACGCGACGCGCGCCGGGCTTCGCGTGCAGCTCGACGATCACCTCGTCGCTCCCGCGGGCGCCGAGCATGGCGACCGAGCCGTCGCGCCGGAGCACGCTGAGGCCGATGACGGTTTCATAATAGGTGATCGATCGGGCAAGGTCGGCCACCTGCAACCGCACGCGTCCCAGCCGCGTCGCGCCGGGCAGCCGAAAGGCCGGCGGCGCGATGCCGTACTCGAGCGCGGGTGAATCGGACGTCATTCGAAGGGCCATAGGTGTGATAACATGTTTAACGTATGTCCAACATCGGGCGTGCCGTCGCAGTGCTACGGGCGTTGGCGAGCCAGGGTGAGCAGTTCGGCGAGCGTCTTCAGCTGTGACGACGAGAGATGACCGAGCTGCCGTTTGTGGATGTCGGCAACGGGTCCGTCGAGCTCGCTGAGCAGCTCCAGTCCTTTCGCGGTGATGCGCGTGCCGACTTGGCGGCGGTCTTCGGTGCTTCGCTCCCGCTCGATCAGTCCCGCGTCCTCGAGCCGGTCGAGGAGACGCGTGACGTCCGGCACCTGCGCCACCATTCGGTCGCGCACCTCGTTGCGGCAGAGTCCGTCTTTTCCCGCGCCGCGGAGAATGCGGAGGACGTTGTACTGCGTGGGCGTGATGCCGTGCTCCTTGAGCGCATCAGCGAACGCGTGGCTCAGCACGGCGGCGGTGCGCTCGATGTTCAGATGCGCCTCTTGTTCCGCGCTGTCGAATGGCCTGCGCTGCTTGATGTCGGTGCGTAGGTCCGAAGGCATGTCGGACATTAGGTGTGATAACAACTAGTGTCAAGGCCTCATATTGATCGTTGCGCGATCTCCGGACAGCTCACTGCCTCGATCGCCCGTCAGCACGTCTGCAACATCGCAAAGCGTCGCCAGCACCGCCGCAATCCCCAACTCTCGCCAGGAGAGCAACGGGGTCGAACGCACGAACCTCACGGTCTTCTTCCCCCGAACGGGGAATTGGACCGCCGTAGATTGTCGGTCGACCTGACCGCAGCCAATTGACCGAAAGACCTATATTCGGGCCGACAGGACCGACTCCCGTGGGCGTGCGCCTGTGGCGGAAGGGCCGTGGTGCGCGCTGCTCGGGCCGGCGTCAGCGAGGCTGCTTCGCCAGAAACGCGATGACGATCGAGTCGGTGAGGCGGGACTGCTCGAGGATGGGCAGGTGCGCGGCACCGTCGATCGCGTGGAACTCGGCGGTGGGAATCGCCTTGCGGACGCTCTCGTTGCGGTCGAACGGAACCGTCCTGTCGGCCTTGCCCCAGATCAACAGCACCGGGATGGCCGAGTGGCCGACGTGCGCGTACACGGAATCCAGCGTCATGCCCAGCGCGGACCGGCGGTGTGAGAGCAGAGCGCGACCGAATCCGCGATAGCTGACCTGCTCGCGGTATCGCTTGGCCCAATCCGGAAAGCGCGAGGGATCGACGAAGTCGGTGGCCTGCCCGTCGGCCATCGTCGGCACGGCCAGCGTCTGCCAGAGATACGACCCGATGACGGGCCATCCAAATACGCCCAGCGACGACCCGGTGGCGCCCGCCACCGGATCGAAGAGCATGAGCGATCGCAGACGATCGGGATGCCGGGCCGCGAACGTGCCCGTCACGAATCCGCCCATCGAGACGCCGGCCAGGTCGATCCGCCCGCTGAGGTGCAGCGAATCGAGCAGCTGCGTCAGCTGACGGTCGTACAGGTCTCCGGTGTAGTCGACGTTCGGTCGATCGGATAGTCCGCGACCGTATTCGTCGTAGCGAACGACGCGAAAGCCGGCCGCGGCGAGCGCGTTGGCGGTGGAGTCCCAGATGTAGTACGGCACCGAGAACCCGTGGACGAGCACGACCGGCCGGCCGCTGTCGGGACCCGACACATCGTAGTGCGTCACGCCGTCGGCGAGTCGGACGAACTTCCCCGGTGCGCCGGCGCGCGCCGCGTCGTCGAGCGTGCGGCGCTCCGGATTCTTGGCGACGTAGAATCCGATGGCGACACACGCCACGAGCACGAGGATCACGCTTCCGACGGCGATTCGCCTCATCTGTCGACTCCGTTCGTGATGGTCGCTTCCTTCATCGATCCGCCCGGGTCCGGCTTGAGACCGCGCTCGACGAGCAGCGGCTCGACGCTCGGATCGCGGCCGCGGAACTCGCGATACAGGGCCGCGACGTCGCGCGTTCCACCCCGCGACAGGATCAGATCGCGGAACCGCTGGCCGTTCGCGCGCGTGAGGCCGCCGTGCTCGGTGAACCATGCGTAGGCGTCGTGGTCGAGCACCTCCGCCCAGAGATACGCGAAGTAGCCGGCCTGATAGCCGCCGTCCCAGATGTGCGCGAAGTACGACGTGTAGTAGCGCGGCGGGACCTCGCGCATGTCGGCGTGATACTTCTCGAGCGCGCGCCGCTCGAACGCGTCGACATCGCCAACGAGAGCGCCCGGCGAAATCGTGTGCCAGGCCATGTCGACCAGCGCCGCGGCGATGTACTCCGTCATCGCGAAGCCCTGGTTGAAGGTGCGCGCGCGTTTGATCTTCGCCACGAGCGCGGCGGGCATCGGCTCGCCGGTCCGGTGGTGCTTTGCGTAGTGGGCGAACACATCGGGCTCGAGCGCCCAGTGCTCGTTGAACTGCGACGGAAACTCCACGAAGTCGCGCGGCACGTTCGTCCCGCTCAGCATCGGATACTCGACGTGCGAGAACATGCCGTGCAGCACGTGCCCGAACTCGTGGAACATCGTATTCACGTCGTCGAAGCTGAGGAGCGCGGGCTGCCCGGGCGCCGGTTTCGTGAAGTTCGCGACGTTGAACACCACGGGCTTGGTGCCGAGCAAGCCCGACTGATCGACGAAGCTATCCATCCAGGCGCCGCCGCTCTTGTTGTCACGCTTGAAGAAATCGGCGTAGAAGAGCGCGAGCGGCGAGCCGTCGGCGTCGAACACCTCGAAGACGCGAACGTCCGGCTGGTAGACGGGAATGTCCCTCCGCTCGTTGAACGTGATGCCGAACAGCCGCGTCGCGGCGTAGAACACGCCGTCGTGCAGCACGCGATCGAGCTCGAAGTACGGCTTGGTCTGCGACTCGTCGAGGTCGTATTCCGCCTTGCGCACGCGCTCGGCGTAGTGCTGCCAGTCCCACGGCTCGAGTGTGAAGCCGCCGTGATCCGCGTCGATCAGCGCCTGCATTCGGCGCGCTTCGCCACGTGCCTTCTCGATCGCCGGCGCGGCGATGTCGGTGAGCAGCTTGATCGCCGCGGACGGCGTCTTCGCCATCTGATCCTCGAGGACGTAGTCGGCCGCGGTGGCGTAGCCCAGCAATTTGGCGCGCTCGGCGCGCAGGACGACGAGGCGCTGGACGATGGCGCGCGTGTCATTGCCATCGCCGTGCTCGGCGCGATGCGCCGACGCCTCGAAGAGTCGCCGGCGAAGGTCGCGCCGCCGCAGCGATTCCTGCAGCGGCTGCTGGGTGGTGTTCTGCAGCGGCAGCACCCACTTCCCCGGCACACCACGTTCCTTCGCGGCCTCGGCGGCGGCCGCGACGTCGGGATCGCCGAGTCCCTCGAGCTGCTCACGATCGTCGATGACCAGCGCGCCGGCCTTCGTCGCAGCGAGCAGCCTGTTCTGGAAATCGGTCGTGAGCGTGGACTCTTCCTGGTTGAGGGCGCGCAGCCGCGCCTTGTCCGGCTCCGACAGGCGGGCGCCGGCGCGCTCGAAGTCCAGGTGATACCGCTCGACGAGGTAGCGCTGCTCGGGCGAGAACCCGAGATGATCGCGCTGCTCGTAGATGGTCTGGACGCGCCAGAAGAGCCTCTCATTGAGAAAGATCGCGTCGCTGTGCGCGGCCAGCTTCGGCGCCTCGTCGCTCTGCACCTGTTGGAGGAAATCGTTGGTGTTGGCGCCGGTGACGCCGCCGAACACCTTGAGGACGCGCGTGAGGAGCTCGCCCGAGCGCTCGAGCGCGACGATGGTGTTGTCGAACGTCGGAGGCGCGTCTTGGTCGGCGATGGCGTCGACCTCGCTCAGGTGTCGCCGCATCCCCTCCTCGATCGCCGGCTGGTAGTCGGAATCGTGGATGCGATCGAACGCCGGCGCGCCGAACGGCAGCGTGCTCGGCGACGCGAACGGGTTGTCGCTGGTGAACGCGATCGTCGAAGCGGTCGGAGTAATCGTCGTGGTCACGGAGGTCGTTGGTATGCTCCCCGCGGTGACGGTGCGCCCGCATGCGGCGAGGCCACTCGACACCGCGAGCATCATCATCGCGGACAGGCGCATCAGTGTTTCGATCCTCCAGCGACGTCGCCGGGCTCGAACGGACGGAAGCTCAAATCCCATGCGAGCCACAGCGTCCGGGACAGCGGAAAGAACAGGACAGGCAAGGCGACCGCGAGCACCACGGCGAGAATCTCGATGCGCGTCCACGGCGGGTTGGGCCACGTCGCCACGACCCAGGCGATCGGAAGGGCAAGCGCCACGACCTCTCCGGCGGCGAGGTTGAACACGTACGCCCCGATCCAGAAGTCCGACGACTCGCCTCGCTCGAGCATCAGACCGCAGTGCGGGCACTCGTCCCGCATCCGCAGCCAGCTCCGCAGGATTCCACGCCCGCCGCAGCGCGGGCAGCGAAGCGACAACGCCCGCTTGAACTTCGTGGCGACGGTCGAAGACGGAACCGCCGCCGGCGCGGAGCCGTCTCCGCGAACCGTCACGCCGAGCGCACCTCCCCTCGAGAGAGCGACAGCAACTGTCTCGCGATGACGATGTGCAGGCCGATGAGCGCCAGCACGACGAGTCCGACGGAGATCCACGTCACGACGGACAGGACCGGCATCATGCCGCCAGTCGTCGTGTGACGGCTGATGTACGCCACGTACGCATACAGCGCGGCGAATCCGGCGCAGGCGCCGAACGCGCCGAGTCCCGCGAGCCGAGCAATCTTGGGGGGCATTTCTCGCGACCAAGTTGGTGATCGCGAAAGTTCTCCGCCGCGGCACGCAGATGCAACGGCGGCGAATTCGTCATCCCGAGCAACGCGAGGGATGACTGCTCACTCGGCGCGATAGAGCTCCGGGCCTTGCGCGGTGACTCGATGCGAGATCAGCGGGAGCGGCGGCTCGGCCTCGTCGGCGATGACGAACGCGGAGCGAAGAGCGTGGCGACCCGTACCGATGCCGGCGCGATCGCGGGCGAAGATGGTGGCCACGGGCTCCCCGGCCTCGATCCAGTCCCCGGGCCGTGCCGTGATGACAAACCCGACCGTCGGATCCGCCCTGTCGTCGACCCGCGTGCGGCCACCCATCTCGACGATGCCGCGGCCGATCGCCTTCGGCTCGACACGCGCCACGAAGCCACGGCGCGGCGCACCGAAGATCTCGCACTCGGCAGCCTGCGGCAGAATCGACGGGTCGTCGATCACGGCCGGATTACCTCCCTGCGCCTCGATGATTCGCTGAAAGCGCTCCGCCGCGCGACCGGTGCCGATCGCCTTCTCGAGCTCGCGCCTGGCCGCGTCGATCTCCTCGGTCACGTCCGCGAGCACGAGCATTTCGGCGCCGAGCGCGTACGTGACCTCCATGAGATCCGGCGGACCTTCGCCGCGGAGCGCCGCGATCGCTTCTTCCACCTCGAGCGCGTTGCCGCACGCGCGGCCGAGCGGCCGGTCCATCGCGGTGACGAGGGCGACGCACGGACAGCCGTGATCCCCGCCGAGCTTGATCATCACGTCCGCGAGCTCCAGCACGCGATCGAGATCCGGAATGAGCGCGCCCGAGCCGCGCTTCATGTCGAGCACCAGACCGGTGAGGTCTTCCGCGAGCTTCTTGCTCATGATGCTCGCGGCGATGAGCGGGATCGACTCGACGGTCGCCGTCGCGTCGCGCAGCGCGTACATCTTCTTGTCGGCCGGCGCGATCTCCGGCGTCTGTCCGATCATCGCGCATCCATGCCGCTCGATCTGCGCGCGTGCTTCTTTGAGTGTGAGATTGGTTCGGAAGCCGGGAATCGACTCGAGCTTGTCGAGCGTCCCGCCGGTGTGGCCGAGCGAGCGGCCGGACATCATCGGCACAGCCACGCCGAGCGACGCGACGAGCGGCGCGAGCACGAGCGAAACCTTGTCACCGACGCCGCCGGTGGAGTGTTTGTCGACGCGCGGCCGGCCGATGTGCGTGAGCTCGAGGCGGTCGCCGCTCAGCAGCATCGCCTCGGTGAGCGCCGCGGTTTCGCCGCGGTCGAGCCCACGGAGAAAGCACGCCATTAGAAGGGCGGCCATCTGATAGTCGGGCACGTGCCCCTTGGCGTAGGCCAGGGCGAGTGCCCGCCATTCGCCGGGGTCGATCCGGCCGCCGTCGCGCTTTCGCTCGATCAGACGATGTGCGAGCATTTACATCGATCCGGGGTACACCCACGAAGAACGTGCGCGCGGACGGGCGGGGCCGCGAGCCGCCGGACACGTCGACCTTCCGTCTCGCCGGAGAGTGCCATGAACAGATCTCTCGTGATCGTCGCCGTGCTCCTCTACGCCAGCCGCGCGGCGCACAGCCAGTCCGCCGCCGAACACATCGCGCTCGGGGACAAGGAACATGCGTCCAACAACATCGCGCGAGCGCTGGCCCACTATCAAGCGGCGATCAAGGTGGACTCGAACAACGTCAGCGCGCTGGTGAAGGCCGCGTACGATGCCGTCGATCTGGGCGAGTTCGACCCAAGCGAGCAGCGGCGCGACACGTTGTATCGCGAAGCCGAGCTGTATGCGCGGCGTGCGACCGTGATCGATTCGAGCGACGCGGAAGCACATTTTCAGCTCGCTCGTGCGGTGGGACGGCGGGCACTCACGATGGGGAAGCGCGACCAGGTCAAGTTCGCCAGCGAGGTTTACAACGAGGCGCAGGCGGCGCTGCGGATCAATCCGAAGCACGCGGGAGCGATCCACGTGATGGGCGTGTGGAACGAGCACATCATGCAGCTCAATGGACTGACGCGAATGCTCGCGCGGACGCTGCTCGGCGGCAAAGTGTTCGGCGAGGCGAGTTGGGACAAGGCGCAGGCGGACATGGAGCAGGCCGTCGCACTCGAGCCCAACCGAATCACGCACCACCTGGACTTGGGGAACGTCTACGCCGAACGCGATATGAAGGACAAGGCGAAGGAACAGTACGAGTGGATCGCGCGCGCGACGGCGACGGATTTCAACGACGGGAAATACAAAGAGGAAGCCGCGCGTCGCCTCAAGGAGCTTCGCTAGGGTCCTGTCATTCGGTCCTCAGAGCCGTCGGGCCGCGCGCCGCAGCTCATCTCGGAGGTCCTCCCACGCGTCGTGTCCGCGGCGCGTGAGTCGCCGGCCACGGCGCGCAAGCGAGCGGCGCGTGTCGTCACCGGATTGCGGGGCGAGCAGGAGGGCGGCCCCGGCGCCGAGGGCGATGCCAAGCACGACACCGGCCGCGAAGATCGCGGCCCGGGGTCCTCGGTCGGACGGGCGCGGCACGAGGAGGCGGGGGGCGGCCATGCCGGAGGCTGGCCTCGCGAGCTCCGGCGGTCGAGCGGCGGACGAGCGTCCGGTGGCGGAGGGACCGGCGTAAGACATCGGTCAAAACTCCCTTGAGGTCCGTGGTAAGGAAATTGCGGCGTGTGCCCTCGATTTGCACGATCACCGCGTCGGTCAGGGAGCAGCAATCGCCAGCCCACCTCCTCCCTGTCGACCATCTCGCTCATGCTATGACCGCGAACGGCAAAACGGTGCTTCTGGTCGAAGATAATGAGGATAACCGCATCGTCTATTCCACGATCTTGCGGCACTTCGGCTATGCGGTGACCGAGGCATTGAACGGCGAGGAAGGGATCGCCAAAGCGCGGAACGAGCAGCCCGACTTGATCCTGATGGACATCTCGATTCCGGTGATCGACGGGTGGGAGGCGACGCAAGTGCTGAAGCACGATCCGAGCACGCGCGAGATTCCGATCATCGCGCTCACCGCGCACGCGCTGGCCTCGGACCGCGAGAAGGCGATGGAAGTGGGCTGCGACGGGTATCTCGCGAAGCCGTGTGAGCCGCGCGCCGTGGTGGCGGAGGTGCAACGCTTCCTCGGGAAGAGCGATGGACGGAGTGCGTGAGAGCGCGCCGGCCCGCGTGCTGATCGTCGACGATCACGAAGACAACGTCGAGCTGCTGCGGGCGAGATTGGAAGCGTGGGGATATGAGGCCGAATGCGCCGGCGACGGCGCCGAGGCGCTGCGCAAGATCCAGGAATCGCCGCCGGATCTCGTGTTGCTCGACGTCATGATGCCGAAGATCGACGGCATCGAGGTGGCGCGCCGCGTGAAGGGGAACCCGCAGCTCCCATTCATTCCGATCATCATGCAGACGGCGCTGGACGCCACCGAGAACAAGGTGGAGGGCCTCGAGGCGGGCGCCGACGACTACATCACCAAGCCGATCGA
>Ga0326726_10006165_pt1 | contig 10809 bp, 10 predicted proteins | sample MHFenrmetagenome_2_FD_207603 | JGI IMG/M metagenome (GOLD analysis project Ga0326726, IMG submission 207603) | Lab enriched peat soil microbial communities from Michigan Hollow, Ithaca, NY, United States - MHF15MN | ecosystem: Environmental > Terrestrial > Soil > Wetlands > Peat | place: USA... | reverse complement strand
TAGAGAGATGCGGAAACTGTTAAAAAAACAACGCAGTACGCAAGGATATTCTGTACGAAATCTGCCATAAGTGTGGAGCTCTATCGTTCAGTATGAACGGTAAACCGTATTTGCCATGGGATTTTTAACGGTGCTGAAAAACGGAATGAAAAAATTAGTGACTTCTTATTTCGTATTCATGAGTTTCTGCGCAAATGCCTGGCATGCCAGAAGATGGGGCCGATCCCGTTGTGATGCTGTCCAGGCAACACTGTACAACAGGAGGAGGGCGTTATCCAGTGAAAGGTAAAATTCATGGTCTTGGTCCGGATCGGAAGGCATCGGGTTTGCCAGTATATCCGCATCTTCCGGTTTAAACACCGTATACGTAAACGGGCGGGGAAGCGATTTGTCCAGCAGCTCTGCATGCTCCCTGACGATAGTGAACGCACGGGTCAGGCCCTGTTCATGCCCGGTGTCTTCACCCGGCATGGATACCGTGCCGGACAGCCGGGCAACCTTCCCATAATCCCCCTGGGCGAACTGGACAAAGGCAAGCGTTGCCCGGTGGGCTGTATCGGGAGAGGCCTTGTTCAAAAAACTTCCGGTCCGGTCGATATATGTTTTTAAGGAGCCGCCAAATTCCTTTCCCAGAGAAACTGCTGTACCGGGTTCCCCGAACCGGTACTTCAGGCGGACCAGCAGGATGGTGAGGCTGACTGCGTACAGAATCGGGAGGATGAGATCGGGTATCAGTTCTGAGGGGAGGACAAAAAGAATAACCGCATAAAGCGGGGTGGTGAGTGCGACGATGTCTTTCTTGGGCCGGATCCAGGCAAGATAAGCAAGGATAAAGGAAGCAATGATACACCCGGACGCCGCAACACGCATAGCCGGTATATTCCCCTGGCCCAAAAAGAAAAATGCAACTACAATTCCCCCGAAAGAAAAAAAGGGAACCGCCAGTTCCAGCCAGCCATGCAGACGGGTAGTGGTTTCTGTGAGCTGATCTGGATCCTTCCTTGAATTTTCTGCCATGCCGCCTCCGGGTGTTTTTGTGAACTTCTCAATTGAAAACCTGAATGTACGGGTGAGAAATAGTTTTAGGATTTTTCTATTTTTCTGATGGAAATGCAGTTGATGACGGGATCCCCGGTGACAACGTACCGGCGGATTACCTGGCCAAGGACTTCAACAACATCATTCACTTTTATATCCTCTTTTGTGCTGGTGAACATTTTGACTGATATCTCACCGGAACGGTCGGCGATAAGGTACTGGGGACGGTTCAGGAACTGGAAATAAACCCTTTCCACCACACCTTCAATCCTTACCGGCTTTCCTACCATACTTTCGTTGATCATCTTTATCCGGACCGGCTTTGCCTCTGCTTCATAGATTGGCTCGAGATTATCATACTGACTCCGGCTCATGTAATTAAGGGCCATGGGGATAACAAGCAGCATGAACAACGCGGGAATCATCCAGATAAGCTGGGATCTCACTTCAGGACTGTACAGGGATGCATAAAGTAAAAAAATGGTGAAGAACACGAACACCGCCACCGCGACGATCGAGACCTTCACGTCAACTTTTCCAATTTTCATTAAAAATAGTATGGGAGGTTAATCTACTTCAGTGCTGCGATCTCTTTACGGAACGCAACCCAGTAGAGAATACCAACGAAGAACAGTCCGCCGACAATGTTGCCCAGCGTGACTATGATGATATTCGCTGTCCACATGTTGATCCAGGTTACCGTGGTTGTAGTATGGGTTATACCTGCGGTGAGAATACCTGCCGGGATGAAGTACATGTTCGCAACCGAGTGTTCAAGACCCATTGAAACGAAGGCCATGATCGGGAACCAGATTCCGAAGAATTTGCCGACCATGTCATCGGAACAGATACCGAGCAGGATGGCAAGGTTGACGAGGTAGTTGCAGCCAATCCCTTTGAGGAACGCTGACCACATACCCATGATTCCGACGTAGCTTACCTTAGCAGCTGCAATAGCAATTGCCCGAGTCCCGAATGCGGTTATTGTGGCAGTTCCTGCAGCGTCCCAGGTAACAAATGGACCATTTGCCATAAGATACGCCCAGAATATCGAACCGATCAGGTTGCCGATATAGACAAAGACCCACAGGGTCAGAACCTGTGCCCAGGTGATCTTGTGGATGAATGCTGCCATCGGGGCAAGCATTGCATCACCGGTAAAGAGCTCAGCACCCGTAAGCACGGTGATGATAAGCCCAACCGGGAACACTGCTCCCAGGATCAGCTGTGCCATACCTGCTGATGCGAAACCACCGGGAACTGCTCCCGCGGTAATCTGTGCTGCCGTATAGACAATACCTGTGCTGCACACTGTTGCAAGAGCACCACCCATAGCGATGTATGCTCCTGACATAAACCCACGGACAATCATGTTCCATGCGGGTAGACCTACTTTGTATTTTCCGGCATCGCCAGCCTTTGCGACGATTGCAACCGGAGGATGAAACACCATTCTCTTAAACACCTCTGAAACGTTTCAACCTATACCAGCAACATATTAAATCACTTTTCGTATAGGTCAATTTACACTCTTTTTTGAACATTATTAATAATTTTCGGATTGTTTGCCGATCAGAGGCATATAGTGAGTGAGCGTGTAAAGTCGTGACTTTGGAATATTAAAAGAAAAGAGTTAACAAATTATAATTTTAATCATTTCTTTATAACAGAGTCCTGATTATATCCTTTCTGGTAATGACAACATGCCCGGGTATCCCACAACGCGCAACAGAATTTCCCGACTAAGAAGAGATTATCGTGTCAAATCCGAAAAGATAGTAAAAAGCAGAGGTATTCTTCCGTTTTTCTAACAGATACCAATCAAATATTCCAAAAAATTTCATTTTTTTCTCTCTTTGCCATATCAGGAATCTTTCCGGCACTTCACGACCAAACCGTTAAACAAAAAAAGGTGGGGGGATAAGAGGATCTATGGAAAAAAATACAACAATTTTCCTCATTCTTGGATTACTCATCACGATAGCAGCATTATTCTACGACGTTTATCTGGGAGGAATTGCAGGCGTGATCTTTATCGCCGTGTTCATGTCCCTGATGATCATGCAGGACTCCAAAGGAATCCCCGATATCGTACCAGCATTAAAGGAAGATGCAAAAGGCATTGTCCTAACCAATACCGGAAATGCACGGGCAGAAAAGATACACGTGCAGATGGTACCGAATAATATCGAATTCGACATTCCCTCTCTGGAGGTGGACGCAAGCTATGAATTTCCCTTCAATGAGATGATTCAGGAGGTCAAAGTCCGGATAACATTTTCCAATGAGAACCAGAGACAGTTTTCCCGGTCTAAAAAGCTGTCGGTATTCGGCGAGGACCCCGATCTTTTGAAACCGATGTTCCCCACGTTCAAATGGAAAAAATAATGCACTTTTTTTTATATCTCATAACAGGATGACGGGAGAATAAAAAATTGTTTTACCCGCTCTAAGCAGTTCCCCCGCCAAAGCTATAATTTTTACCCTGATCCCCTGCAGGCAAAGGGTGGCATCCCGTATCTGATAATTTTTGAAAAACCGGAATTGCAATACCAAAAAATAGTTTGATTTATTTCTTAATCGGGTTGAACACGTTCTCGTAGATCATATCGCTGCCGGTATTGGACAACCGTGAACGCTCCTCTTTCTCCTCGACCATCGCAAGGAGCGGGAGTTCCATGTTGATGCCGGGCACATGACCGAACATCTTCTCGAGTTCGACCTGCTGGGCATGCATGAAGAGCGCATTCGGGATCTCCGCAGGGCAGAGTTCCTCGCACTGGCCGCAGTTCACGCAGGAGTCCGCGATGTGGGCGAACCGGATGAGATGGAACATGAAGTTCGGCGGGAGCTGACCGGGAGTCACGTAAGCCGGGTTCTTGGTCGTGCAGTCCACGCAATAACAGATGGGACATGCCTCAATGCACGAGTAGCACTTGATGCACCGGGAAGTCTCGGTCATGATCTTCTTTAACCGTTCTTTCCCATCACCGAGAGCTTCAAAGTCGTGCTTGCGCCACTTGTCACCAAGCTTCATCATTGCGCCCTCGACTTTGCCCCGGATCTCAAGACCCTTGGGGTTTGCTGCTTCCGTCGCAAGGATACCTGATTTTACGGCACTGGTGACAAGGAGTGCACCCTTCTCGCTGCAGACCTCAACGAAGGTGGCCTTGCCGGCCTTGTCGCCGATGACACCCCAGTTACCGCAGGCAAGATCTGCCTGGCGGGGGATCTTCAGTTTGCAGCGGCGGCAGTTGGACCTGCGGCCGTAGCCTGCTTCTTCGAGCTCGTCGATCGATATGCCCTTGTGTCCGCCTTCGTACTCGATGATGAACTGGCCTTTGTCGATCTCTTCCTTGTGGACCTTGTCCGGGTCAACACCGAATTTATCGGTGATCATCCTGCGTGCGCTGACCGGGCTGACGGAGCCACCGCAGTTGACGCCGATCATGATGACATTGTCAAGGTTGATCTGCTTGCGCTTTGCAAGTTCATAGAACCCCATCATGTCGCAGCCTTTGACGGTGACACCGATCTTCATGTTCTCGGCACCGTCAAGGTATTTTTTCACCAGTTTTGCCATGAGCAGGGTTCCGCAGTGAAGGGAACCGGCAGTCCCGGCAAGTTCCTTGGGATCCTTAATGAGGACCGGCTGGGCATCATACAGGTCGGTGCCTTTCCTGATGGCAAAGACCGCATCGACTGCCTTTGTTTCGAGCGCATGTTTCCAGAGTGCGGTTACTGCGCCGCCAAGCTCAGCTTTCTGCTTGATATCTGCGTCATTGGTCCATGCGTAGAGCATATCGCCTTTCTTTGCCATGTTACTTCGCCTCCGCAATCTTCTCTATCCGCACAGAACAGGCCTTGTACTCCGGAATACTTGCAACCGGGTCAAGTGCGTTGTTGGTCAGCGTGTTCGCTGCGCATTCCCCGTAGTGGAACGGGATGAAGACTTCACCTTTCTTGATGTTGGAGGTGACGCGTGCACCTACCTTGATCTCTCCACGGCGGGTGATAGCCTTGACCATCTCTTTGTCCTTGATACTCAGTGCTTTTGCGTCCTCGGGGTTGATCTCGACCCAGCCAGTCGGCTCTTCGCGTTCGAGACTCTCGGAGCGGCGGGTCATGGTACCGGTGTGCCACTGCCAGATACAGCGTCCGGTGGTCAGGATCAGCGGGTAGTCCTTGTCCGGCACTTCAGCCGGGTATTTGAACTCGATCGGGGTGAAGATGCCCAGTCCGTCCGGGTGGGTGAATTTCTCCTTGTGCAGAATCGGGGTTCCCGGGTGCTCAACAGTGGGGCACGGCCAGTGCAGGGCTTCGGGTTTCTCGAGCCGGGCGTAGTTCATGCCTCCATAGGACGGGGTGACCTTGGAGATTTCGGTAAATACTTCTTCAGCACTCTTGTAGGGGAACTGTTTCTCGAATCCCATGTGCTTTGCCAGCTCGCAGAAGATCTGCCAGTCGGCCTTTGCCTCGCCGGGCGGGTCCTGGGCTTTTCTCCACTTCTGGACGCGGCGCTCGGTGTTGGTCTGGGTGCCGTCCTTCTCGGCATAGCAGGCAGCGGGTAACACAACATTGGCAAACTGTCCCGTCTCGGTCAGGAAGATATCCTGCACGACCATGAACTCAACATTCTTCATTCCTTTCTCCACGTGGTGGAGATCGGGGTCGGAGATCATCGGGTTCTCACCCATGATATAGACGCACTTGACCTTGCCGGGCTCATCGGCAAGGGTATTGATAAGCTTAGTGACCGTCAGACCGACTTTACCTTCGGCAATTTCGCAGCCCCATGCATCCATCATCTTCTTGCGCATCTCGGGGACGATGACTGATTGGTACCCGGAATACACGTTGGCAAGCGCTCCCATATCGCAGGCGCCCTGCACATTGTTCTGGCCCCGGAGTGCACAGATACCGGTACCGGGTCTCCCGAGATTGCCGGTGAGCATCTGGAGGTTGGCGATTGACTTGACATTGTCGACACCGGTCGTGTGCTGGGTGATACCCATCGAGTAGAGGATCGCGGACTGGCCGGATTTGCCAAACCATTCTGCCGCTGTGATAAGATCCTTTGCGGGAATACCGCTGATCTTGGATACGTTCTCGGGGCTGTAGGTATCCTTCATCACGATCTCTTTGACCTTCTCGAAATCCTTGGTCCGTTTCGCGATGAAGTCTTTGTTCTCCCAGCCGTTTTTGAGGATCTGCTGCATGAAGCAGTTGAGGATGGCCACATCGCTGCCGGAATAGAACGGTAAGTACAGGTCAGCCTGCTTCCCTGTCGGCGTGAGCCGCGGGTCGGCGTAGATGATCTTTGCTCCGTTCTTCTTTGCCTGCATTACGCGACGTCCGATCAGCGGGTGGGTCTCAAAGGTGTTGCTGCCGATAATTAAGAGACACTTGGATTCGGCAATATCCGCGATTGACTGGGTCATTGCACCGGACCCAAACGCGCCGGCCAGCCCGACGACCGTCGATGCATGGCAGAGACGAGCACAGTGGTCGATGTTGGGGGTCTTTAAGACAGCCCTCGCAAACTTCTGCATCAGGTAGTTCTCCTCGTTGGAGACACGGGCTGAAGCCAGGCAGGCCATCTCCTCGCCCTTGTAGGACTTGAACTTGGATGCGATCAGCTTGTAGGCCTCATCCCAGCTGGCCTCGACAAACTTCCCATCCTTCTTGATGAGCGGTGTTGTCAGCCGGTCCGGGCTGTTGATAAATTCATGAGCATAATTCCCCTTGGGGCAGAGCTTGCCTTCGTTGACCGGATTACGGTGCCACGGTGCGACGCCGACAACCTTCTTGTCTTTGACAACAAGGTTGAAGCCGCAACCGGTCCCGCAATACGGACATGTGGTTGGTACGTACTTCATTTCCATGTTCTAACCTCGAACAAAAAAAATTTGGTGTAACGGTATTTAAACATAGTGAATTTTCGGTCAAAAGTGATTAATAGCAGTGGGTATTAGTAGTATACAGAGAATGCAATAAAAATTCTGCAAGTTAATAAATTGAACAAATCAAATGATAGTGCTTGATATTCAGCGGTAAAAGTCACTAGTACGCGCATAGTATGAAACCACCCCGCATTCCTCCGCTCCTTAAAGATATTGTCCAGAGCGGTATTTTGTCATGTGACGGAATAGTATTTGACAGCAGGAATGCCTGTCCTTTCTGTGGCGGGAAACTTTCCGGGTATGATACGAAGAAAAAACAGTTTGCGGTGTTGAGAGAGAACGATCAACTTCAGCCGGTGCATATTTTCGTCAGACGGTTCGCCTGCCGTGAGTGCCACACGATCTGTTTTGCCGATGAGCCTTTCTACCCTGATACGAGAATCGGATCTCCCCTCGTCGATCTCTGCAGAACTCTTGGAGCAACCATGCCATTCAACCGGGTAGCTGCAAATCTGCTGCATCTGGGAATAGGTATTGACCGGGGGACTGTACGGAATTATATGCACGGGTCATATCCGGACATTACCACAACGAACCTCTTTGGGATCAGTCTTCCGATGTCGATCATTTCACTCTCTGAACTCGCTGCCCGCATCGGGGAGGGGAGTCGCATCCCAGGGGCAGAAGCGCTCGCTGCCTGTGGTTTCCCATCCGCATACCGGGCAGCGCCTGATCGTCTGCTTTCTCCGGAACAGGGGAATAAGCGGAAGGAAGAGGAAAACAAAGAAAAATGGCAGGCCATTCATCCATAGCACCAGCGTAATCGCAAGAGATCCAATAAAAAGAATGAGACTCAGTTGCCATGGTTTCATCATTTTATCACCTGAGAGGAACAAAAAAAGTGAGACAAACTTTTGCTCCGGTATGAAGTTTTAGTAAGATCCCTGACGGTTGTCCCTGAGCGCTATCTCCCGGACAGAAAACGCCGGCAGGGCATCTGCACATAAACCCAGTTTTTTTTCAAGATTCATTCCATCCAGTTCCCGGGAGAACATGTGTGCTCCAATGCCCCCCACAATGATCTGCCGGGCAGAGCACTGTGCCTCAATACGATGTACCAGATCGCAGATCACACCCCGTTGTCTGTCCCAGAACTGTTCCGCGATCTGATATGCTCCTTCTGTTCCGATCTCCCCGATATCAGCACAGATCACACGGGAGAGACGTCGAAGGGCTGCCTTCCTGGTTTTTTCTTTCTTATCCGGAGTATCGCAGCTGTACTGTGCGGGTGTGATGTGCCCCAGGACAAGATGTGCATCTGCACTGATTGCAAAATACTCAGAACTTAAAGGAGTTGGCACTCCATCAAGCGTTACTGATTGCAGGAGGGTGGCAATGTTTCCCCGGAGCATTCCCGTATAAATGAGATACCCCTTCTGGAGCCGCCGGAGATCGGTCAGGCCCTTCAGTGATTCAAAACCCATGAGCGGGATAATATCGGCCGTCGTGCTGCCGATATCGAGAAGAACTGCATCAGGGTATTCTGCCCGCAGGCAATCCGCTGAGGCAAGCCAGTTTGCTGCCGCAAGCTGGGGCACAGCACCGTCGTGGAACAACCCGTCCGTGCCATAAAAACGGGCAGACGGAAACGCGGTCTTCACTGCATTCACAATAAACGAGATACCTTCGATCCTGCTCTCAAAACAGTCCGCAAGTTCTCCACTCATTACGACGGCTGCCGGATCGTCAGGCCGGGTGACATACCGGGTCAGCAGTTCTGTGAGTGGGGCCCCTTCCCAGAGCGGGCAGTAATGGAGGTGAGCACCATCGTCATTGATGACTTTGAGATTTGCACCCCCCACATCAATCCCAATCATAGACGGGTAACCTTCCCGTGTGCGTCAAAACGGACACTTCCTGTAAGGTGCACCTGATCCAGCCCGCCGCCTTTCGATGCCGCCACAAGAATTTCGGCAATCTCTTCTTTCATGCAGGCTGCAATGCCAACAAGACTGGTGGTGATCCGCGGGTTAACATCCACGACATATACCTTATCGGCAACAACCATATCAACACCACAATAACCCTGGCACCCGAGCACCTCCACTACTTTTTTGGCCACCCCCATGATTTCTCCTTCACGTGCAGGATGTACCGGTGTCTCGCCACCACGGTAGTGCATCGATCCTTCATTTCCTGTTTCAATATATTGTCGGTTTACCGCGAGCACCAGCGGGGGTTTTCCTGAGAAATACAGACACGCATCACCCACCACCCGGCTCGCTACGACACTTACCGAGAAGTGCTCGCCATCGATATAGTGTTGGGAGAATTCCCCCGCTCCGGTCGGGCCATCCGAGATCCGCACTCCCTGCGCACCGCAGCCTTTCACCGGTTTGATTACGCGTTTTCCCGCCGATAATTCCGCAGGCACCGGTACATCATGCGAATGTAGGATCTTTTCTGTCCGTACCTTGTTGGCACAGAGTGCAACGGTCATGAACCCACACCCAAGGTTATGCGTGTGCTGCTCCAGGACCTGGGTGTACCCCGCAAGCAGGTGATCCGGTGCGATTACCAGTCCCATATCACACCGTGGAGCAAGGTGTTCAATCTCCGCACTGAAGTCCCCGGTGCCGGGCACCATGACATCATATCCGCAGCGTTCAAAACTCTGTTTCAGCACCGCAAGCATGGCGGCACCTTCGGGAGCAAGGAGAGGATCATGAGCCGTAGTATATTCGGCGAGCAGTACTTTCATTAAGATACTCTTTGTCTTTTCGAGAAAATTACCCTATCCGATCGGTGAACTATTTGAGGAGTGCGGTTCATACGTGAATGCACATGAAACCCTCGATCCTGCTGACCAATGATGATGGGGTGAGTTCAGTCGGGCTCTGGGCCGCCTATGAAGCTCTTGCACCCATTGCCGAAGTAACCGTTGTCGCACCGGCAACCCAGCAGAGTGCCGTTGGCCGATCAATTTCGATCTTTGAACCGTTGCGGGCAACCCGGATTGTTATGAATGGTGTCCCGGCATGGTCAGTGGCCGGTAAACCCACTGATGCAGTCATTATCGGCCTGTACGCACTCAGGCTCAGCCCGACACTTATCGTGAGCGGGATCAATATCGGTGAAAACCTCTCATTTGAATCGATCATGACTTCCGGCACTGTCGGCGCTGCTCTGGAAGGATCCAACCAGGGAACGAAAGGGATTGCATTCTCACTGCAGGTTGAGGACCAGGGTGACAAATTCGACGATCCCCGTCACAACGGACAAAATTTTGAAGCCGCAAAGAGCATTGTCCAGGATGTTGTCTCCCGCATCCTGGAGCAGGAGTTCTGTCCTCACGCAGATGTGATCAACGTCAATATTCCCTCAGTGGTAAAAGGTGGCTATGAAGTCACCCGGCTCGCAAGGAAACTTTTTCATACCGGGGTCGAGAAACGATTTGATCCACGGGGGCGCCCGTATTTCTGGATCAATGGTCCGCTTATTGAAGATGCAGAAGAGGGGACCGATGTACATGCAATCCGGAAAGGAAATATCTCAATTACCCCAATCACCCTCGACTGCACGGCGTATGAAGCAGAAAATGAGGCAAGAACACTGTTTTTGGAGTGATTGGTTTTTTGCCCGTGAGAAAGGAGACATAAATCCCAACATTCACACCGAAACCATGAAAATCGTACTCAATACGAAGGATCCCGCCTCAGGGCTTCTACGAGGCACCGCGGGCAGGGAGTTTTTTTAATTATTCACAGATCCGCCGCGGGGATGCCCCGCCGGGGCGGCGGTAATCATCGTAACCGATGCATGGAGAGGTAGCAATCCCTGCATCATAGCTGATAAAGCGATTTTTATT
>Ga0326726_10006164_pt1 | contig 10810 bp, 8 predicted proteins | sample MHFenrmetagenome_2_FD_207603 | JGI IMG/M metagenome (GOLD analysis project Ga0326726, IMG submission 207603) | Lab enriched peat soil microbial communities from Michigan Hollow, Ithaca, NY, United States - MHF15MN | ecosystem: Environmental > Terrestrial > Soil > Wetlands > Peat | place: USA... | reverse complement strand
CGAATCGATGCCCGAGTCGATGACCGCGACGACGATGTGCTTGCCCGTCAGCTTCGGCAGATCGCCGGGGCCGTCCCAGACCTGATCCGCGCCGATGGCTTCCGCCGTCACTTCGTCCAGCGACTTGATGCGGGTGTTGCCCGACAGATGATCGATGGCCTCGTCCTGCCGCATCGCGGCGAGCTGGCCGGCGGTGACCCGCACGACGCAGCCGTCAGCCGACAGGTACCGCTTGACCGCGATGTTGTACGTGCGCGCGATCGCGTCGCAGTCGGCCTTGGTTCCGTGCACGATCACCTCGATCGCCTGAGAGCCGGCGGCGAGATGGTCGCTGAGATCGGCGCTGAGCCGGGCGGCGTGTGCCGCCGCGGCCGGCACAGCGGCCGAGAGAATCAGAACCGCCGCGCACGCTCCACCGAGGACGCGGCTGCGCGACGGATATCCGAGTCTGTCCATCGGGACTCCAGGGTTCGATTAGTGGGTTGCCGATTGTGAAAACACGTCGACGGTCTGGTTTCGCACTTGCTGCACGGAGTCGAGCAACACGCGTTGTGAACCGCCCAGCGTTCGAATCGTCTGCAGCCGCCCCTCACGGATGCGGTTGTAAACGGTGCGTCGCGAGACGCCCAGAAGCTCGGCCGCATGGTCCAGTGAAACGCTGCGGCCGATACGAGGTTCGAACGCCGGGTGCATTCCGCTCTCTGAGCTATCCATCTGGTATTCCCTCCGGGGCCCGGTAAAGGCACGTGGGGTGCCAGCCGCCGCCCGGCCCGTCGTTGGACCGTAAGTCGTGGCAAGATATGAAGTTGAGTTGCGAGATCGGGGCATTGCGTTTCGATGACGTCTGGCGAGTACGGCCAAGAAGCTAGCCGACAGGGTTGGAATCAGAGTGAAGCGGTGCGTTTTTGCACGCAAAATCCAGCCTGACGTCGATTCTGCACACAAGTTTGATCGGACAGTTTTTTAGCCTGCGGGGCAGATTTTGACCAGACAGACACGCATGCGGGCGCGCTGCTTCGCCTGCGCCGCCGTCCTCGCCGCGTTCACGGCTGGATGCAGTTCGAAGCCGTCGTCCGGTCCGGCGACGACGACCGGCGCGGTGACGCGCGGCGGCGATCTGCTCGTGTCGATTCGCTCTGATCCGCCTTCGTTCAACAGGTATGTGAGGCGCGACAGCAGCACGCTGCTCGTCGCCACGCTGACGCAGGCCCCGCTCGTCCGGCTCAACCGCGCCACTCAGGAGGTCGAGCCCTGGCTGGCGGAGCGATGGACCGCCTCGGACACCGCTGGCAGGGGCCAGACGGTCACGCTGACGCTGCACCGCGACGTCGTGTTCTCCGATGGCCATCCGTTCACGGCCGATGACGTGCTGTTCTCGTTCGCGGCGGCGTACGACGACCGGACGGGCGGCCCGCTGACCGACGCGCTCAAGGTCAGCGGCAAGAAACTCGACGTGACCGCCCCCGACGCGCACACGGTCGTCGTCTCGTTCCCGACGCCGTTCGCGCCCGGCATCCGCATTCTGGACAACCTTCCCATCCTTCCGCGGCACAAGCTCGAGGCGGCGTTCAACGCCGGGACCTTTGCGAAAGCGTGGGGAACGTCCACCAGTCCAGCGGAGATCGCCGGCCTCGGTCCGTTCGTCCTCGCCGAGTACACGCCCGGCCAGCGCCTCGTCTTCACGCGGAACCCGCGCTACTTCCGCAGGGCGCCTGACGGCGGCGCGCTGCCGTATCTCGATCGTGTGACGGTGGACATCATTCCCGATTCGGCAGCGGAGATTCTGCGTCTGGAGAACGGCCAGCTGGATGCGATGACCAGCGAGATCGCGCCCGATGCGTACGCGCCGCTGAAGCGCGCGGCCGACGCAGGACGCCTGCAGCTGAAGGACCTCGGCGTCTCGTACAACGCCGATGCGTTGTGGTTCAATCTGAAGCCGGGCGCCCTGGGGACCGATCCGCGCGCGTCGTGGCTGCAGCGCGACGAACTGCGCCGCGCGATTTCGATGGCGGTCGATCGCCAGGTCTACGCGAACACGGTGTTTCTCGGCGCGGGCGTCCCGGTCTACGGCCCGGAGACGCCGGCGAACACGGCGTGGTTCTGGGACGGCCCTCAGACCAAGCACGATCCCGCAGGCGCGAAATTGTTCCTGCAGGAGATCGGCCTCGTCGATCGCAACAATGACGGCGTCCTCGAGGACATTCACGGCCAGCCGGCGCGCTTCACGCTGCTCACGCAGAAGGGCCGGCCGAATCTCGAGCGCGGCGCCGCGGTCATTCGCGACGAGCTCAAGAGAGTCGGCCTGCAGGTGGACGTCGTCACGGTGGATGCGGGTGCCCTGATCAACGCGTTTCTGTCGGCACACTACGATGCCGTGTTCTTCAACGCGGACAAGACGGACAGCGATCCCGGCGTCAACCCGGACTTCTGGCTCAGCTCCGGCTCGGCGCACGTGTGGAATCTCGAGCAGAAGACGCCGGCCACTGCGTGGGAGCGGCAGCTCGACATGCTGATGGCGCGACAGCTGGCGGCGCCGGACTACGCGCAGCGCAAACGCGTGTACGACGAGATGCAGAAGATCTTCGCGCAGCACCTGCCGATGCTGTACTTCGCCGCGCCGCGGATCTACGTCGCGGCGTCGACGCGGATGACCAACCTGACGCCGTCGGTCTGGCGCCCGCAGCTGCTGTGGTCGCCGGACACCGTCGCGGTCGTCGCCAGGCGCCAGTAGTCAATGTCGCGCTATCTCGTCAGACGGCTGGCTTTCGCGATCTTTCTCGTGATCGCCGTGTCGTCGGCGTCGCTCGTCCTCGCACGGCTGGCGCCGGGCGACTTCGTCGCATCGTCGCTCGGCGGCCAGGCGAGCGCCCAGGAGATGGCGCAGGCGCGCGCGCGTCTCGGCCTCGACAAGTCGATCGGCGCGCAGTACGTCGGCTGGATCGTCGCCGCGGCCCACCTGGACTTCGGCCAGTCGCTCGCGTACGACCGGCCCGTCCGCGATCTCATTCCCGAGCGCGCGGCGAACACGGCGATTCTCGCGCTGACGGCGATCGTGCTCGCGACGCTCGTCGGGCTCCCGCTCGGCGTCATCAGCGGCAGCCGCCGCGGCGGCGTGCTCCGGGGCGCGATTCGGTCTGCATCCCTGGTCCTGCTCTCGATGCCGCCGCTGCTGACGTCGCTGTTCCTCGTGTTCCTCGCGGCGCGCAGCGGCTGGCTGCCGATCGCGGGCATGCGGTCCGCGCAGACGCCCGACGGGGGCGCGCTGCTCGATCTGATCCGCCATCTCGTCGTCCCGGCCGCCGCGATCGGACTGCCGCTCGCCGCGATGATCGAGCGCGTGCAGGCGCAGGCGATGCGCGAGGTCGCCGACCAGCCGTTCGTGCTCGCGACGATCGCCCGCGGCGTGCCGCCCGCGCGTGTCGTCTGGCGCGACGCGCTGAAGCCGGCACTGCGTCCGGTCGCGTCCGTGTACGGGTTGATCATCGGCACGCTGCTCAGCGGGTCGTTCGCGGTCGAGGTCATCACCGCGTGGCCGGGGCTCGGCAACCTGATGCTCAACGCGCTGCGCGCGCGCGACGTGTACCTCGTGGCCGGCTGCGCGGGCGCGGGCGCGGTCTTTCTGGCGTTCGGGACGCTCATTTCCGATTTGGCGCTCGCGCTCGTCGACCCGCGGGGGAGAGTATGAACCGGTTCGGCGTCGCGCTCGTGGCGATCGCGTGCGTGACGGCCCTCGCGGCGCCGGGGCTGGCGCCGCATGCCATCGACGATCAGTTTCCCGGGCTTCTCAACGCGCCGCCGACCCTGCCGCACGTGCAGGACGACGCCGGGTCCTGGCATGCACCTTATATATATAGGTGGCGCCTCGTGAATCAGCTCGAACAGCGGTACGAGGCCGACCGATCGGCGCGCGTGCCGCTCGCCTGGTTCTCCAACGGCCGTCTGGTCGGCTCGGCGGACGATCGCCAGGCGCCACTCCTGCTGCTCGGCGCGGACAGCTTCGGCCACGACGTGTTCAGCCGGCTCCTGTTCGGCGCCCGCATTTCGCTCAGTCTCGCGGCCGTGGCCGCAATAGGCGCGATGCTCATCGGCGGCGCCATCGGCGGCATCGCGGGCTATGCCGGCGGCGCGACGGACGACCTCCTGATGCGCGCGACGGATTTCGTGATGGTGCTGCCGGCGATGTACGTCGTGCTCGCGCTGCGAGCCGTGCTGCCGCCGGTGTTGGCGCCCGCCGTCGTGTTCTCGCTGCTCGCGGCCATCTTCGCGCTGGTCGGCGCGCCGTTCATCGCGCGCGGCGTGCGCGCGATCGTGCGGACCGAACGCGGACTGGACTACGCAACGGCCGCCCAGGCGCTCGGCGCGAGCGACGCGCGGTTGCTCGTCAGGCATCTCCTGCCGGCGGCCCGCGGGTTCATCGCGATAGAGATGACGCTGCTCGTGCCCGCGTTCATCGTGGCCGAAGCCACGCTCTCGTACGTGGGCTTGGGATTTCCTGATCCCATCGCGAGTTGGGGCACGATGCTGCACGACGCATCGAACATCCGCTTCGCGGACTTTCCGTGGCTGCTCAGCCCGGCTGCTGCCATGTTCTTCGTGGTGCTCGGGTTGAACCTCGCTCTCGAGGGGGCGCCCGAAGGACGGGGGAGTGGAATAGAATCCTTGAGATGAATCCCCTGAATCCCGCAGGCGTCTTCGCCCCCATTCCCACTCCATTCGACGAGCAGGACCGCGTGGACACGGCGCGGCTGCGCACGGCCATCGGCCGCTGGATGAAGACCTCCCTGACGGGACTCGTCGTCCTCGGATCGAACGGCGAAGCCGTCCTGCTCGATGATTTCGAGTCCGATCAATCGATCGTCGCGGCCCGCGAGGCCGTGCCGGCGAACCGCGGCTTCATCGTCGGCACCGGCCGCGAGTCGACGCAGGCCGCGGTGAAGGCGGCGAAGCGCGCGGCCGAACATGGCGCGGACGCCGTGCTCGTGCGCACGCCGGGCTTCTTCAAACCGCAGATGACGAACGAGGCGTTCGTCCGTCATTACACGGCCGTCGCCGACGCGTCGCCGGTGCCGGTTCTTCTCTACAACTTCACGGCGCTCACCGGCGTGACGCTTCAGCCGGCCGCGGTCGCGAGGCTCGCGGCGCACCCGAACATCATCGGCATGAAGGAGTCGGGCGGCGACGCGGGGCAGATCGCCGATCTCGTGGCCGCGACGCCGAAGGACTTCAGCATTCTCGCCGGCAGCGCGGGCACGTTCTACGCGTCGCTGTGCGTCGGCGCCGTCGGCGGCATTCTGGCGCTGGCGTGCGTCGTGCCCGACCCGTGCGTGCGCCTGTTCGAGCTGACGCGCGCCGGGAAGCACCAGGAAGCGCTCGCGCTGCAGCGACAGCTCGTGCCGCTCGCGAAACTGCTCGGCCAGGCGTACGGTGTGCCGGGGCTCAAGGCGGCGATGAGCATCATCGGGTACGACGTCGGCGTGCCACGTCCTCCGCTTGCACCCGTTCCCGAGGTGGCCGTGACGGCGCTTCGCGACGCGATCGCGCAGCTTGAAGGAATCCCGGCATGAACCTGCTTCCAGACGTCGACCGCGTTCTGCTCGGCCCCGGTCCCAGCCTCACGGCGCCGCGCGTGATGCGCGCGATGGCCGCGCCGACCATCAGCCACCTCGATCCGTTGATGATCCGGCTGCTGGACGACGTCCGCGCGCGGCTGTTGCGGACGTTCCGCGCGCCGGAAGGCTCGTTCGCGCTGGCGGTGTCGGGCACCGGCACGTCCGGAATGGAGACCGCCGTCGCGAACCTCGTCAAGGACGGGACGCGCGCGCTGGTCGTTGTCTCGGGGTACTTCGGCGATCGGCTCGCGCAGATGTGCGAGCGCTACGGCGCGACCGTGCGCCGGCTCGATGTGGAGTGGGGCAAAGCGTGCGATCCGGACGCGCTGGGCCAGGCGCTGAAGGCCGCGCCCGCGGATATCGTCGCCATGGTCCACGCGGAAACGTCGACAGGCGTGCTGAATCCCGTGCGCGAGATGGCGGCGATCGCCCGCGAGCAGGGCGCGCTGACCATCGTCGACGCCGTGACGTCGTTCGGCGGCGTGCCGCTCGACGTCGGCGCGTGGGGCATCGACGCGTGCTACAGCTGCACGCAGAAGTGCCTCGGCGGACCGTCGGGGCTCGCGCCGGTCGTCTTCGGACCGGGCGCGCTCGCCAAGCGCGTGAAGTGCCGCAGCTTCTATTTCGATCTGTCGCTCCTCGAGGACTACTGGCTGCGCCGCAAGTATCACCACACGATGTCGTCGACGCTCGTCTACGCGATCGACGAGGCGCTCGCGATTGTGGAAGAGGAAGGACTCGACGCGCGCTGGGCCCGTCATGAGCGGAATCATCGCGCGCTCGTCGCGTCGCTCGCGGAGCTGGGGCTCTCGCTGCTGCCGGCTGAACAAGATCGCCTGTGGACGCTCAATACCGTCCGCGTGCCAGACGGCGTCGACGAAGCCGCCGTGCGCGTGCACCTGCTCGACCAGTTCAACATCGAGATCGGCGCGGGCCTCGGTCCGCTCGCCGGCAAGATCTGGCGCGTCGGACTGATGGGCGCCAGCTCGTCGCCGCGCCTCATCGTGCTGCTGCGTGGCGCGCTCGAGAGCGCCCTCGCCAAACAAAATTTCCAGCGCCACCGCGTGCCAGCATAAGAGGACCATGCGGCGCCTGGTTCTCTTCGCCTTGATCGTGACCGTCGCGGCGATCGCCGCGTGCGCGACGAACCCCGTCACCGGCAAACGCGAGCTCTCGCTGATGAGCGAGGAGCAGGAACTCTCGATCGGCCGCGAGCAGGACACCCAGGTCCGCAAGGAAATGGGCGTCTACTCGGACGAGGCGCTCCAGAAGTACATCATGGACATCGGCGTGCGCCTCTCGCGCGTGTCGGAGCGTCCCGAGCTGCCGTGGCACTACACGGTCGTCGACTCGCCGGCCGTCAACGCGTTCGCCCTGCCCGGCGGCTACATCTATATAACGCGCGGCATCATGCCCTTCCTCGACAACGAGGCGCAGCTCGCGGGCGTCCTCGGGCACGAGACCGGTCACGTCACGGCGCGCCACGCGAACCAGCAGTACTCGCGGTCGACGAGCGCGGGCATCGGCCTGCTGCTCGGCAGCATCTTCGTGCCGCAGGCGCGCCCTTTCGCGTCCCTCGGCCAGAGCGGGCTCGGCGTCCTCATGCTCAAGTACGGACGTGACGACGAGTCGCAGGCCGATGCGCTCGGCGTGAAGTACGCGTCGATCGCCGGATGGGATCCGGCCGGCGTGCCGGCGATGCTGATGACGCTCGGCCGGATCGAGGAGGCGAGCGACAGCAAGGGCGTTCCGAACTGGCTGTTGACGCATCCGGTGGCCGAGGATCGCGTGGAGCGCGTCCAGGCCGCGGTGCGCGATGCCGAGAAGGGCGCCGATCGATTCACCACGGATCGTGACGGCTACCTGAAACGGATCGTCGGTCTCGTGTACGGCGACAATCCGGATCAGGGCGTCGTGCGCAACGGCAGCTTTCTGCACGCGGGCCTTCGTTTTGCGATGGAGTTCCCGCAGGGCTGGGACGTCAACAACGGGCAGACGCAGGTCGTGGCGAAGGTGCCGAGCGAGAATGCCCTCATCCTTCTGCAGGAAGTGGAGCGGCCGGTGGGCCGGTCGATTCAGGAGATCGCGCTCCGGCACATGGAGGGCGCGGGCTTCCGCGAGCTCGACGGCGGCCGGACCACGATCAACGGACTGGACGCGTTCATCGGCACGTACGGCGGCGCCGTGCAGGATTTCGGCCGCGTGGGCGTCCGGGCCGCGCACATCGTCCACGATCGTTCGATCTTTCTCGTCGCCGGAATCGCGTCGCAGCCGATTTACGATCGGTTCGAGCCGGCCTTCACGAAGAGCCTCAACTCGTTCCGACCGCTGACGCGCGCCGAAGCCGAGAGCATTCATCCCAATCGCATCGATCTCTATACCGCGCGCGAAGGCGACACGTGGCAGGGGATCGCCGAGCATCAGGGCAAGGGCGTCGTGAAGGCCACCACGCTGGCGATCATGAACGGGCACGCAGTCGCCGAGCAGCCGCGGGTCGGCGAGCGGCTGAAGATCGTGATCGCCGGATGAGCCTCAAGCGCGCGATCCAGGTGACGTAGCGCGAGGCTTCAGCCGAGCGAGATGCCGAGCCTCCTTCAAATCGTCGCAGGCGCTCCGGCGGTCGTCTTCGCGTTCCTCGCCTATTCGTTCCTCACGCTTCCCGACGTCAGACCGCTGAAGACGTCGAATCCGCAAACGACCGCGTTCATGGAGTTGCGCGCGGAAGAAGCGCGCGCGAAAGGCCAGACGCCGCGTCACGTGCAGCACTGGGTCGGCTACGATCGCGTCTCGCCCGAGCTACGGCAGGCCGTCACCATCGCCGAAGACGATGCGTTCTGGAAGCACGAGGGCGTCGACCTCGAACAGCTCCAGCAATCGCTCGAGACGGACTGGGCGCGCGGCCAGCTCGTGCGCGGCGGCAGCACGATCACGCAGCAGCTCGCGAAGAATCTCTACCTGTCGCCGGCGAAGAATCCGCTGCGGAAGCTGCGCGAGCTGATCATCGCGCGTCGGCTCGAGGCCGAGCTGCACAAGTCGCGTATTCTCGAGCTGTACCTGAATGTGATCGAGTGGGGCGACGGGATCTACGGCGCGGACGCCGCGGCGCGGACGTATTTCAAAAAGCCCGCGAGTGATTTGGATCCGTCAGAATCCGCGCTGCTCGCAGCGGCGATCGTCAACCCGCGGCTGTTCAATCCCGCGAAGCCCTCGCGCGGGCTGCTCCGGCGGCAGCAGTTGATCCTCAGGAGACTCGGCTCAGCTGGCTGAAGTCAGCCAATACATGGCTGACGCGAACCACTTGCGGGAACGTGTAGCCTTCCGCGCCGGCGCCGCCTTCGCGCGGCCGGCGATCTACGAGGCGCTGGAGGCACGGCCGTCATGAGGTGCGACCCCGGCGACCAGAACATTCGAGCCAGGACAGAGCGAGCGGGTGTAGGATGTGGCCGATCTTTGGAAGCCAAATCGGAAATGTCGGTTTACCTCAGGTCGCTGTACTCAAATCGGTAACAGCCAAGAAAACTCGCAAACACTTGCCGGATTGACATGGAGGACGCGATGCGGCGCCCGATACTGTTAATTGTCGTTGGCCTCCTGGTCAGCGCTTTTAGCGCTGAAGCCCAGGTTCTCCCCGGCAGCATTCTCGGCGTTGTACGCGACGAGTCCGGCGCCGTCCTTCCGGGCGCGACCGTGACGCTCAGCTCGCCAGCTTTGCCGGGCGGTCCCGTGACGGCGGTGACCGGTGCCCAAGGCGAGTATCGTTTCACCGGGCTTCCGCCGGGTACCTACGCGATTCAGATCACGCTCGCCGGCTTCGGCACGTACGACGAGACGGACCTGCGCGTGACGGTCGGCGGCACGACCGAGCGCAACGTCAGATTGCCGCTCGCGTCGCTGAAAGAAAACATCACCGTGAGGGGAGCGGCGCCGCTGATCGACCCCAGACAAACGGGAATCGGCGCGACACTGTCTACTGAAGCTGTCGAGTCTCTCCCCAACAAGCGATTCACAGCGGCTGCAAGCTTCATGACCGACCTGCCGGGGGTGACGGCGTCGAACGTGGAGCAGGCCTACAGCGTGAACGTCATGGGATCATCGGGCAGCGAGACACCCCTCATGGTGGACGGCGTGGTCACGAATCATCCGGGGTCGGGCGGCGGCTGGACGCACTTCGACCTCGACGCAATCGGCGAAGTCAGCGCGACGACGCTCGGCGCGTCGGCCGAATTCCAGGGCGCCGCAGGCGGGGTGCTGGACGTGATCACCAAGTCGGGCACCAACGTGTATCGGGGCGACACCGCTGGGTTCTGGGCGCCGCAGGCGCTTTCGAGCCAGCCGATCATGCGGGACTGCGCCTGCCCGGACGGTCAGACCGGGTTCACGTGGTACAAGAATCGCGACGTCTCGGGCCATCTTGGCGGTCCGATTGCCGCCAACCGGGCGTGGTTCTACGGCGGGTTCACGTTCACGGGCCAGTCGGGTTCGACACCGGGTCAGGCGCCGCTCGCTCCGGCAGACCAGTATCTGATCTGGTTCGCCGATCCCAGTGCGAAGATCAACATCAAGCTCAGCGATCGGTTCAGCCTCGAGCAGACGTACTACGAGGAGGCGTTCTTCGAGCCGCTGCCGCACTTTCCGACGATCACCACGCCGCTCGCGACGATCCAGCGTTCCGAAGGCACTGCAGGCTTGTGGGGAAAGGGCCTTCCGCACGGCGCAACGGCGTTCACGGGCACGTTATCGTCGCGGACGGTCTTCACCGCGCGTTACGCCCTCACCGATCTTCCCGATCAGCGGATTGGCTTCAACAACGATCTGACCACGCCGCGGCGCGTCGACAGCGTGACCGGCATCAACAGCGGCAACGCGACGGCGTTCAGGAGCAAACCGAGGCGCGACGAAGTGGACGTGAAGATGAACACCTACTTCGCGGGCCGGACCCTCGACCACAATCTGTCGTACGGCCTGCAGTTCATCCGCAATCGCATGTGGAGGGCGACGGTTGAACCGGGCGGAGTCGTGTACTCCGACTTCAACGGACAGCCCGATCAGGCGACGTTCTCTCCTCCGAGCATCGACGCCGCGCAGTACAACGCCCAAGCCGCCTGGTTCGAGAGCGAGCTGACGTTCAAGCGTCAACTCACGATCAAAGTCGGCGCGCGCTACGATCGGCTCGTGGGCATCAGTTCGGATGCGCCCGAAGT
>Ga0326726_10006163_pt1 | contig 10811 bp, 10 predicted proteins | sample MHFenrmetagenome_2_FD_207603 | JGI IMG/M metagenome (GOLD analysis project Ga0326726, IMG submission 207603) | Lab enriched peat soil microbial communities from Michigan Hollow, Ithaca, NY, United States - MHF15MN | ecosystem: Environmental > Terrestrial > Soil > Wetlands > Peat | place: USA... | reverse complement strand
GCTACCTATCTCGACGAAGCTTGCGCGCTCGGCGCAACGCTCCTGGTCGCGCTCAACAGCGACGCGTCGGCGAAGCGTCTGGGCAAGGGCGACGATCGTCCCGTCAACCGGCTCGCCGACCGCGTCGCCGTCGTCGCGGCTCTTGAATCGGTTCACCTGGTGACGTGGTTCGAAGAGGACACTCCACTTGAATTGATACGCACCTGCCGGCCGGACGTACTGGTGAAGGGCGGGGACTGGAAGCCGGAGGCGATCGTCGGCGCGGCCGAGGTGCGGGCCTGGGGTGGAAGCGTCCATTCGATCCCTTTTAGGCACCAGCTCTCGACAACCGCTCTTCTCGAGAAAATCCGCCGCGACTGAAGACACGTCCGCTCAGTTTCCGGCGCGTCTTTCCTCGGGGGTGCAATCCCTGAGCTCGGTACCCGCAAAGCCCTGGCGCAGGTCGTTCAACTTCGTAACGAGCGCATCCGGCACTTCCCGCACGGCGAAATAGACCTTTTGCACGGATGTCTCCTTCGGGCCGACCCGTGCGGTTCGCACGCCCTTCGTACGCAGCTCCGCGAGCCGCGAGCGTGCCGCTTCCTCGGTCTTGAATACGCCCAGGGAAATCGCGAACCTGAGCTTGGGGTCCTCCTGAACGATGAAAAAGTCCTCGACACCGAGTTTCTTGAGCTCGGCGGCTTTGAGATTCGCTGCCTGGCGGTTGCGCAGGGGCGGGATGAAGACCCAATAGCTCGCTACCTCGTCCGCGCGCCGCTGGGTGAGCCTCGATCCCAGAGCGAGCGGCTCGAGCGCGCGTTGCACGCGCGGCACGTCTCCCAGGCTGAACGCGCCGAGCTCCATGCATGCAACGACCGGTGCCCTGGGCGGCGCCTTGGGACGCTCGGCCGTCTGCTTGGCACGCTCGGCGGCCAATTTCGCGATCTGGTCGGCGCCGAGCAGGCGGATCTCCTGGGGGTTGAGTTGCTGATCCATGAGTTGCGGCTCGTCCGCCGTTCGGCCCGCCCCGAAATAGGCCCAGCTGAAGAAACCGAGGTTGGCGAGCAGGAGCAGGAAAAAAACGATTCTCACGGCTTCTCGGGGCGCTCGGGCGGTTCGCTCGCTATCCGCGCCAAGCCCTCCAGCACGAGATTATCTGCAAGGCGCACGGGAACGTTGAGGCGGGGCGCGATTTGGCCCGCCGCGCCACCTGCAATCACGCAGGTCGCACCAGGCTCCATTGCCGCAAAGGCCCGCTCTATCGCACCGGCTTGCGCGAGCAGACAGCCGGATTCGATCGCGTCCGCCGTGTTCCGCGGCGTGGCGGAGAACCGCCCCCTTGCCAGCGGAAGCCCTGCCGTATTGTCTGCGAGCGACTTCTTCATGAGCTCCAGACCGGGAAGAATCATTCCCCCGACGAATGTCCCGTCGCCCCGCAAGGTATCCACTGTGGTCGCTGTGCCCGCTGCCACGACCAGACACGGCCCGCGAAGCATCGACCAGGCGCCAATCAGCGCGGCCCAGCGATCCGCGCCGAGCTGCGTGGGCTTGCCGTAACCGTTGGTGACGCCGCACTGGCTCCGCTGTGCCGTGACCCAGATCGGGGCCGCTACCTGGCGGGAGAGGACATGCTCGAGCCGCCTTCGCGCCGACTGCCCCGCGACGTTGGCCACGACGATCCGGTCGGCTGGGGGGATTTTCCTCCATGTGTTTTTCAGGTTCGCGAGCCCAGACAGGGGTACGCCGCCGGTCTTGATCCAGCCGCTCTGGTCATGCAGCCCCCATTTGAGCCGCGAATTGCCGCAGTCAACCGCGAGTATCATCCGAGACCTCTCCCAACATCTATACGAGGCTGAGCGAAAGCTCGCCGTTGTGGAACCGTTGTATCCCCTGGTCCGAAGCCAGCTCGAGCGCGCCGTCCTTCGCTATACCGACGACCTCACCCTCGGCCACGCGGCGGTCGGCCCGTGAAAGGACTACCCGTCTTCCCTGCCAGGCATGGCGCTCGAGCCAGGCCTGCCGGAACGGCGGAAAACCTTCGCGCGAAAACAACTCAAGCGACGACGCGACCGACGAAAGTACTGCGACCAGCACCGCAGTGCGCGACGGAATCGCAGGAATGCCCGCGGCGATGTCGGCGGCCGGCCGGCCGATACGCTCGCGCGCCACAGGGCCCAGGCGCATGTTCACGCCGATGCCGATGATGGCCGCGATCGGTCCCGCCGCGCCGCCCGTGGTTTCGATCAATATGCCGCCGAGCTTCCCTTCCCCACGGAACAGATCGTTCGGCCACTTGACCGCAACATCGCGCACGCCGAGCCCCTCGAGCCCCTTCACCACACCCACCGCGACTGCGAGGCTGAGCCCAGCCAGATCTCCAGTCCGGCGCGAAAATCGCCACAGCACGGAAAGCGTTACGCTTCCGCCGACCGTCGACACCCAGATATTTCCACGCCTGCCTCGCCCGGCGCCCTGATGTTCGCACACCAGCACCGTTCCGTGCGCTGCACCCGCCCCGGCGCGCGCGGCGAGTGCTGTGTTGGTCGAGAGGCATTCGTCGACCATCTCCAGATGAAGAACCGGACACTCCTCCTTCAGCCGTTTCGCGAGCAGTTTCGCGTCATACAGATCGATCGGATGCTCGAGTCGATATCCCGGGCCGGTCCGGAACACATGCACGCCCAGGGTTTCAGCCTCGGTCACGAGCTGGTCTACCTCGACCTCAGAAAGGCCCAGAATCCGGCCGATTCTCTCTCCGGAGCAAATCTGGCCGTCTGCCAAGATTCGGAGCAGCGAAAAACGGACGGTGCCCATGCGCGAGATCACGGAAGGAACGCGGCAATACTAGCATCGAGAAAGCGCTCGCGTGGACTCGTGAAAAAGTCACGCAAGAAGCGACTGCAGTTTCAACTTCGTTAGATTGTACACACGAGCTTCCAGAAATTTGCAGGGTAGAAATACGCTCGACCTTGTCCGCCGTTTGGGCCGGTGATATGATGCCGTCATAGTTGAATTCATAGCGCTCGGCGCAGTTCAGGCGAGCGCTTCTAGTTGCCCGCCGGCCCAGCAAACGGCGGCTAAACGGGGGAAACCCTCCCTTCCCCCGTTTTTTTTTGCCTGTCCTTCCCGTGATCTCGGCTGGCTCGCCTGTCTATAATGCTCGCGACTCGGACATGGGCGCGACGCTAGACATGCGGCATCGAACCTGGCCTCACCCGCGGATCATTGGACATCGCGGCGGCGGCACGCTGGCCCCGGAGAACACGCTGGCGGCGATCCGCAAGGCCGCTGAACTGGGGTTCGGCGGCGTCGAGTTCGACGTCATGCTCTCCGCGGACAAGATGCCGGTGCTGATCCATGACGAGACGCTCGAGCGCACCACGGACGGGCGGGGCAGCGTCGCGGCCACGCCTTACGCGAAACTCGCCCGACTCGATGCCGGAGCCTGGTTTGGTCCGGAGCACCGCGGCGAGCGCCTACCGGCGCTCGAGCGGGCCGGCAGGCTGTGTATCGAACTGGGTCTCTGGGCAAACATAGAAATCAAGCCGGCGAGCGGATTCGCGCGCGAGACGGCGATCGTCGCAGCCAAGCTTGCCGCGCAATTGTGGGCCGGCGCCCCGCGCAAGCCTCTCCTGTCTTCCTTTCACGGGGCTTGCCTCGAGGCGGCGCGCACTGCTGTGCCGGAGCTCGAGCGCGGTTATCTCACCGACCGCGTCGAACCCGGATCGTGCGAGGAGGCCCGGCGGCTCGGCTGCGTATCCGTGCACTGCAACTGCGCGTACCTTACGAAGACCCAGGCCGACCAGATCAAGAGTGCCGGCTTCGGACTGCTTTGTTATACGGTCAACGAACCGGATCTCGCGCGGCGCCTGTTCTCCTGGGGTGTGGACGCGATCTTCACGGATCGCCTGGACCGGATCCCACCGGAATTCGCCTGACCCCCTCCTACTCGAGCTGCATCGCTACAAGGAATCGCGACACCAGGTTGTAGCCTGCGATCGTCGCGGTGAGCTCCACGATTTCCCTGTTGTCAAAACTGCGCCGGACCTCATCAAAGATGGCATCGGGCACTCGGATCCCGCGCGTCATGCAGTCTGTATAGGCGAGCACCGTGCGTTCGCGATCGTCGAAGCTCCGTGACAGCTGCCACCCCGGAATGGCGTCGATCTGCTCCTGGCTCATTCCTTCCTGCAGAGCAAACGGGAGGTGCGCGCGGTACTCGTATTCGGCGCCGTTGAGGAGTGCGACGCGGAGTATGGCGAGCTCCCGGTAGCGGCCGCCGAGCTTCGTCTTCTGACGGATCGCGGTGAACAGCTTGAGCCACCCCTCGGCCACCGGTGGGCTGTTGAGCAGCGCCTGGTAAAGATGCAGGAGTCTCCCGCCGCGCTCGGACTTGATTGTCGCGATCAGCGCGGCCAGCTCGGGATGGGTCTTCTCTTCGATCAGCGGCACACGCGTCAAGGGGCCCTCCTCGTCCTCGGTGGATCTTCGAGTGCAGCTAGAAAGGCAGCTTGGCGTCGGGTTTTGCAGAGAGCAGCACGCGCCGGAACTCCGCCTTGATGCGCTCGAGCCCGGCCTCATCGTCCGCCTCGAAGCGCAGCACAATGACCGGCGTGGTGTTCGACGCGCGCGCCAGACCGAACCCGTCCGGGTACTCGACCCGCAGCCCGTCGAGCCGAATTATCTCGGTCGCACCCGGAAACACTGCCTCTTTCTGCAGCATGCCGATCAAACGGTGCGGCTCGCCCTCGCTCATGGGCAGATGCAGCTCTGGCGTGGTGACCGAATCGGGCAGCGCCATGAGCGTCCCCGTCGCATCCGCCGTCTTGCTCAGGATCTCCAGCAGCCGCGCCCCGGCGTATTGCGCGTCGTCGAATCCATACCAGCGTTCGACGAAGAACGTGTGGCCGCTCATTTCTCCGGCGAGCGCGGCACCGCGCTCGCGCATCCTCGCCTTGATCAGGGAATGACCGGTCTTCCACAGGCTGGGAACACCTCCATACTTGCGGATCCACGGGGCGAGATTGCGGGTGCTCTTGATGTCGTAGATGATCTCGGCGCCGGGCTGGCGCGACAGCACGTCTTTCGCGAACAGCATCAGCTGCCGGTCCGGAAAGATGATCCGCCCTTCGGCGGTCACCACGCCGAGGCGGTCGCCGTCGCCGTCGAAGGCGAGTCCGAGCTCCGCGCGCTCCCTTCTCACCAGCGCGATCAGCTCCTTCAGGTTCTCGGGGTGGGAAGGATCGGGATGGTGATTGGGAAAGCGCCCGTCGACCTCGCAGTAGAGCTCGAGCACTTCGCAGCCCAAGCGCCGGTAGAGCTCACCGGCAGTCGCGCCGGCGACGCCGTTGCCGCAGTCCACCGCGATCTTCATGGGACGCGCGAGGCGCACGTCCGAGGTGATGCGCTTCAGATAGGCTTCGCGAATGTCGGCGTGGCGGTGCCGCCCCTCGCCTCGTACGAGATCGCCCATTTCGATCCGCCGGCGCAGGCGCTGAACGTCGTCGCCCGCGAGCGTCGTGCCGGCGAGAACCATCTTCAGTCCGTTGTACTCCGGCGGGTTATGGCTGCCCGTGACCGAAACCGCGCTGCCGCAACCCAGCTCGTGCGCCGCGAAGTAGGCAATCGGGGTCGCAAACATGCCGATCTCCGCGACGTCCACCCCGCTTGCGCAGATGCCTTCCATCAACGCGCCCGCCAGCTCCGGGCCGGAAAGCCGTCCGTCCCGTCCGACGGCAATTTCCGCCCTGCCGCCCCCGCCCTTGCGATCGAGGAGCTCGCTGCCGAGGGCCTGTCCGATCTGCCGCACGCCTTCGACGGTGAGCGACTTGCCGACGACGCCGCGGATGTCGTAGGCCTTGAAGATTTCCTGGGGAGGGACTTTCATTCGGAAGCAATGCCTCAGTGCGGGATTATCCCATTCGTGCGTGCATTCGATCCAGCCTGGCGTGCAGCCAATGCTTCCTCGAAAAACGCGGTGACCCGCCTTGGCATCCAATCGATGTCTCCGGGAAACGGCGCGCTGACGAAAGCGGCGTGGCCGCCTTCGTCGGGGAGCTCGAGGCGCACCGCCCGGGACACCTCGGCGGGGCCAGGAAGGGCCTCTTCGGGGAGAAACGGATCGTTGCGGGCGTTCAGCACCAGCGTGGGCACCTCGATGCGCACGAGCACCGGCTTCGAGCTCGCGCGCGTCCAGTAGTCATCCGTGTCGCGGAATCCATGCAGAGGCGCGGTGACTACGTCGTCGAACTCGCGCAGGGTGCGCGCGCGCCGCATCGCTTCTCCGTCGAACAGGCCCGGGAAGCGCGCGAGCTTTTCCTCGGCCTTCTTCCGCATCGTTGCGAGAAACGCGCGCGTATAGACGAGGTTGAAGCCGCGGCCGAGCGCGTCACCCGCCGCCATGAGATCGATAGGTGCCGAAACCGCCGCGGCGCCGGCGAGAAGGTGCTTCGCCCCGGCATCCTCGCCGAGCCACTTGAGCAGTGCATTGCCGCCCAGCGACACGCCGATGGCGAAGAGCGGCTTGCCCCGCGACTCGGCCGCGAGGCGCCGGAGGATCCAGCGTATTTCTTCGGTATCGCCGGAGTGATAGGCGCGCGGCAGCCGGTTCGGTTCGCCGGAGCAGCCTCGAAAATGCGCGACCACACCCCGCCAGCCACGCCGCGCGAGTTCGCGCGCAAGCGCCCCGGCATAGTGGCTGGACGAGCTGCCTTCGAGCCCGTGGAACAGGACGACGAGCGGTGCGTCCTCGGCGCCCGGCAGGCGGTCAACGTCGATGAAATCTCCGTCCGGCGTGTCCCAGCGTTCCCGCTTCCAGCCGATCTTCGACTCGGCGAACAGCGCCCCGTACAGGGTCTGCATATGCCCGCCGCGCAGCCACCACGGCGCTCGGTAGGGAGTGCTCGCGCTCAATGAAGGATTTTCGGAGATTCGACGGGCGGGCGTGTTTCGGCCGGCGCAGGGGACCCGTGGTGCAGGACCATTCTCCAGCCCTTCCCGGTGCGAAGGTAGACATTGGTGGCGGCGATCGGCGCGCGGGGGCGTTGCTCGCCTTGCACGAGGACGTTCTCGTGCACGCTGTGGATCACGAGCATCATGCCCGACAGCACCACCTGATTGGAGACGTGCACCTTGAGCCGCTGGCCGGAGCCCAGGATCTGCGCCCAGCTTGTGCGCACCTGCTCGAAACCCGCGAGCCTCGGACCTCCCGGATGCACGCAAACGATCTCCTCGTCCTCGGCCCACACTTCCATCATGGCCTCGAGGTCGGCAGTCTCGAGCGCTTCGTAGAAAGCGGCCTCCGCATCCTGCGGCGTCGGAAAGGTGCTCTTCTTCACGGGGAGCGGCTCCGGAGCGGCGTAGCGTAGCCGAAAAGGGGCGACGCCGCCAACGGCGCCCGGACGCTCAGCGTGAAGGCGACGCAAAGCCGATGGCCGCCTCGCACCAGCGCGCAACGCGCAGGAGCCGGCCGTCGTCGTGAGCCGGTCCAGCGAGCTGGATTCCGTGGGGAAGGCCCGCGTCGGAGAGCCCGGTGGGAAGCGTGAGGGCGGGAAATCCCACCAGGGTCCAGAGTGTGCAGAAGCTCGGATCGCCGGTGATGTCAAGCCGCGCGGGAGCGGGGCCGGGTGCAGGAAGCGACGCGATCGCGTCGCAGTCCGCGAACAGGTCGAGCGCGATCTCGGCGAGCGCCGCGCGTCGGGCGAGCGCGACACGGTATTCGTCGTGAGACATGGCCAGCCCCTCGTCGATCGCCGCGTTGAGTGCCGCGCTCATGACGCGCCTGTGCAAGGCCTGCCTGGGTGCGTGCTCGCGTGCACCTTCGTAGAGCATGATCGTGCGATGTACGTGTTTCGCGTCCTCGAACTCGTCGGGGAGATCGAGGGCTTTCACTTCGGTTCCCGCGGCGGCGAGCCGGCTGAGGGTCGCCTGCAGCTGCGCCGCCGCTCCCCGCTCGGCCGAATTCCACGGAAAGCGCGGAAGAACCGCGACTTTCGGGGGCCGCGAAAGCGCGTCGACCTCTGCGGTGAAGGTTTCGAGATCGGCGACGCAGGCAGTGAAGTAGGCCACGTCCGCGACCGAGCGCGCGAACACACCGACCTGGTCCAGCGTTTCTGAAAAAGGCAGCACGCCCTGTATCGGCAGGGTGTCCAGAGTCGGCTTGAAGCCGACGACGCCGCAAAATGCCGCCGGGCGGATCACCGAACCGTTGGTCTGCGTGCCCACCGCGACGGGAACATGGCCTGCCGCTACTGCCGCCGCCGAACCTGATGAAGAACCGCCGGGTGTGTGCTTCGGGTTCCAGGGATTACGCGTCTCCGCCGGGTGCATGAAGGCAAATTCCGCGGTCGCTGTCTTGCCGAGCGCGTAGCCACCCGCCGCGACGATCCGCTCGACCAGCCGGGCGTTCTTGACGGGTCGGTTCCCGACGAACACCGGCGACCCCATCTCAGTGGGCAGGTCGTCGGTATCGAAAATATCCTTCACGCCCACCGGAATGCCGTGAAGAGGGCCATGCACGTCCCTGACGTCGCGCGTCGCCGCGATGGCCCGCGCGCGATCCTCGTCGAGCACGGCCCAGGCCTTGATTACCGCTTCGTCTGCGCGAACGCGCGTGAGGCACGACTCGCAATAGGCTCGCGCCGTCAGCGTTCCGTCGGCGAGGGCCTCGGCCGCGGCTTTCAGTTCTTCCGCCCGAGCCGGACTGGCGGCCGAGGTGCCGAAGGACATGGCGCGGCTCCTAGCGGCGCCGCTTCGCCCAGGCTTCGGGATTGAGGAGGCTGGGCGGGCGCTTGCCCGCGAGGGCCGCGGTCAGATTCCTCACCGCGAGAAGGTTCATCTTCATGCGCGTGGCGAGCGTCCCACTGCCGATGTGCGGGATGAGGGCGACGTTGTCCAGCTCGAGAAAGCCCGGATTGAACTTCGGTTCGCCTTCGAACACGTCCAGGCCGGCCGCGGCGATGCGCTTCGCCTTCAGCGCCTGCACCAGCGCCGCGTCGTCGACGATGCCGCCCCGCGCCGCGTTGACAAGAACGGCTGTGGGCTTCATCAGCGAAAACTCGCGCGCGCCGATGAGATGGTGCGCTTCCTTGGAGTACGGGAGGTTGAGACTGATGAAATCCGATTCCTTGAGCAGCCTCTCGAAGCCGACGTACTTCGCGCCCAGCTCGCGCTCGACCGCCTTGGTCGCCCGCGTGCGGTTGTGGTACAGCACGCGCATCGAAAAGCCCTTTGCGCGCCGTGCGATGGCCTGGCCGATCCGGCCCATGCCGACGATCCCCAGGGTCGCGTGGTGCACGTCCTGGCCGAGCAGCCGGTCGTACTTCCAGCCCTGGACCCAGTTGCCCCCGCGCAGCCAGCGCTCGGCTTCGGTGATGCGGCGCGCCGCCGCCATGATCAGCGCCCAGGTCGTGTCCGCGGTGGTGTCGTCGAGCACCTCCGGAGTGTTCGTGGCGAGAATGCCCCGCTCGCTGCACGCCGCGAGATCGATGTTGTTGTACCCGACCGCAACGTTGCACACCGCCTTCAGGCGCGGCGCGCCGTCCAGAATCGCGGCGTCGATGCGATCGGAGCCCGTCGAGAGGACCCCGTCCTTGTCGGCGAGCCGGCGCTTCAGCTCATCGCCGACCAGAGGCGTGTCGTCCTTCTGGTTGTCCTCGACGTCGAAGCGCTCGCGGAGCTTGGCGATCACCTCGTCGAAAGTGGCGCGGGTAACGAGTATTCTGGGTTTCATCGTCTCTGGATTTTTCGCGGGGCAGCGCAGGCAAACGAGAATATACGGGTATTCTGCCGCAAATGAGAAGGGCGGCCGCAGCCGCCCTTTTTGCTCTATGCGCCGAGGCTCATCGTCCGTACACCAGCTGCGGCAGCCACAGGCCGATGCTCGGGAACAGGTACAGCAGGACCAACGCGATCACCTGAATCCCCATGAACGGCATCATGCCGGCGAAGATCGCGTTGAGAGTCACGTGTGGCGGCGACACGCCCTTCAGGTAGAACGCCGCCATCGCCACCGGCGGCGACAGGAACGCGGTCTGCAGGTTGAGCGCGACGAGCAAGCCGAAGAATAGCGGGTCGATGCCGAAGTGCGGCAGCAGCGGCAGGAAGATCGGCATGAAGATGATGATGATCTCGGTCCACTCGAGCGGCCAGCCGAGGATGAAGATGATGAATTGCGCCAGGATCATGAACTGCACCGGCGTCATGTCGAGCGACAGCACCCACTTCTCGATCACCTCCTGCCCGCCGAGGAGCGCGAACGCCGCCGAGAAAACCCCGGAACCCACAAACAGCCAGCACACCATGGCGCTCGTCTTGGCGGTGAGGAAGGACGATTCTTTGACGATGACGCCCAGCTCCTTCACCGTGCTCCAGACTGCCTTGCCGGTATCCTTGCCGGCAGACTCCCCCTCCCGCCAATAGGCGATGAAGCGGTAGATTGCCGCGAGGAGGAATCCGCCGAATCCGCCGACTGCCGCTGCCTCGGAGGGCGTCGCCAGCCCGAATACGATCGAGCCCAGCACCGCCAGGATCATCAGCGCCAGTGGGAAGAACGAGGTGAGCAGCATCTTGAATACTTCCAGCCGCTCCCAGCTCCACAGCCAGTAGATCACCGCGACGGCAACGATGGCGACGCCGAACGCGATCCACAACCACAAGGGCACGGGCAGCCGCGCTTGTTCCGAGGCTGCGGGGGCAGGTTTCTCCTCGACCGCCGCCGGCACCGGCTCCTTTGCGGCCTCACCGGTTTTCGCCCCTTCAGCCGGGGATTCCTTCGCCCGCGATTCCGTTTCTTCCGGTTCCTGCGCGCCGATGAGGCCGGTTGACGCCTCGCT
>Ga0326726_10006162_pt1 | contig 10812 bp, 7 predicted proteins | sample MHFenrmetagenome_2_FD_207603 | JGI IMG/M metagenome (GOLD analysis project Ga0326726, IMG submission 207603) | Lab enriched peat soil microbial communities from Michigan Hollow, Ithaca, NY, United States - MHF15MN | ecosystem: Environmental > Terrestrial > Soil > Wetlands > Peat | place: USA... | reverse complement strand
GTTTCCAGCGGCTCTATGATCTGGACTTTCCCGGTGCGCAAAGAGAATTCCAGTCGTGGGAAACAGAAAACCCGCAAAATCCCATGGGCCCGGTCAGCCAGGCGGCCGGCATTCTCTTTTCCGAATTCAACCGGCTGGGAGTGCTCGAAGCGCAGTTCTACGAGAGCGACTCGGCATTCGCGTCGCGCAAGAAGTATCAACCGGATGCGGAACAGAGGGCGCGTTTTGAGGAGCAGTTGGCTCGTGCAGAAGCTTTCGGAAGGTCTCGACTCGCCCACGATCCGCACGACCGCGACGCCCTGCTGGGCATGACGCTCGTCAACGGGTTGCGCGCCGACTACGCCGCCCTCATCGAGAAGCGCAGCCTCTCCTCGTTGCACTACACCAGGGAGTCGTCGGGTTGGGCGCAGCAACTGCTGCAAGCAGATCCGAACTGCTACGACGCGCGCCTCGCCGGCGGCATCAGCCAGTACATTGTCGGTTCCATGGCGGCGCCCATGCGCTGGTTGTTGCGTATGGGAGGAGTGCCGGGTGACAAAGCCCGGGGCATTGCTGAACTCCAGGCCACCGCCGTCAACGGCCGCCTGCTGGCGCCGTTCGCGCGCATCCTGCTGGCGATTGCCTACGTGCGCGACAAGGACCGGGAGCGCGCTCGTGAGGTCTTGCTCTCCCTCCAGAAAGACTTTCCCGACAATCATCTGTTTCCGCTCGAATTGGCGCGCCTGGAAAGGTCCGACGTGCGCTAAGTACTTGCCGCTGCAAGCGTGTTCATTAGAAATTCACCGCTCTGTAACCTTCCTTTAATACTCTCCCCATAGAACGAGATTGCAATCCCAACGAGGAGGACTAGTCGAGTGATACGACGCATCGTTCTGCTGTTAGCGGGCTTGGCGTTAACGCTGCCGGTTCTGGGGCAGACCACGCTGAACGGGGCGGGAGCTACCTTCCCGTATCCGATGTATTCCAAATGGTTCAGCGAATATAACAAGCTGCATCCGGACGTGCAGATCAACTACCAATCGATCGGCAGCGGCGGGGGAATTCGCCAGGTGCTGGCGCAGACCGTGGATTTCGGAGCCAGCGATGGCCCGATGTCCGATGAACAGCTGGCGCAGGCTAAAGTCAAGATCCTGCATATTCCGACCGTATTGGGCGCGGTGGTGCCGGCATACAACGTGCCCGGTGTATCGGGCGAGATCAGGTTCACGCCGCAGGTGCTGGCCGACATCTTTCTCAACAAGATCACCAACTGGAACAATCCCGGCCTGGCCAAGGCCAACCCGGGAATCAAGTTCCCTGATCAGCCGATAATTGTTATCCATCGTTCCGACGGCAGCGGCACCACCTTCATCTTCACGGACTATCTCTCCAAAGTCAGCAAGGACTGGGACAACACCGTGGGGAAGGGAACTTCTGTGAAGTGGCCGGTCGGGCTGGGAGGCAAAGGCAATGAGGGCGTGGCCGGACAGGTGCGCCAGTTGCAGGGCGCAATCGGCTACGTCGAGCTCATCTACGCGGTGCAGAACAACATTCCCTACGGATCGATTCAGAACGCCGCGGGGGAATTCTTGAAGGCGACGCTGGCGGGTGTGACCGACGCGGCCGCGTCCGTAAAGACCATGCCTGCTGACTTCCGGGTCTCCATCACCAACGCTCCCGGCAAGACCGCGTATCCCATTTCGAGCTTCACCTGGCTGCTCATTCCGGTACAAGCCAAGGACCCCAAGAATGGGAAAATCCTGGCGGACTTCTTGAATTGGATGGTCAACGACGGGCAGAAGATGACCACCCAGTTAGCCTACGCGCCCCTGCCAGAGAATGTGGCAGAAAAGGTGAAGGCGGCCATTAAAGAGGTCCACTAGACGCAGAGACGGACTCGGGGTGTGGCTCTCAGCTGCATCCTCACAACAGGGAAACTGCCAGTGAGCACGGGCGCAAATGTCTGCGCCCCCTTGGCCCCAGGGAGGGCCACTGGCAGCTTTCTCCTTCAATCAGCCCGTGGCATGCCTGCCGGCGACGTGCCGCTCCTGAAGCGGCTGTCTGCGACCTCCCACCCGTGCCCGTAAAAGCAACGCAGCAGCGTTCCGTCGGCACCCCACACAACAGAAAAACCTTGCGCACTCGAAACGTCTTGGGGCGATATGATTCCCGATTCGCGCACATATTGCGCCTACTTGCGGGTGTTTTTGCCAGACTCGGCTGGTGACAGAATTGCTACGGAATCCTAGTTAGTCTAGTAAACTAGTAGGGATTATGGGGTATCCTCGCAAAAGGAGACACAATGAACGCGCTTCTTAAGGTAGGAGGCATCGTGCTGCTGGCCGCGTCGCTGCTGGCTCAGACGGCGGCGCCAGCCAGGAAAACGGCACGCAAGCCGGCCGCTTCAGCCTCGGTGTCGGACGTCCAGGCTCTGAAAGACGCGGTGGCGTCCCAGCAACAACAGCTGCAGGCGCTGCAGCAACAGTTGCAGCAAACCAACCAGCAACTGCAGCAGGCCACGCGGCAATTTCAGCAAACCCAGCAACAGCTCCAACAAGCGCAGCAGGCTGCTTCTGACGCCCAGCAGAAAACGGCGTCGCTGGAGTCTTCGTTCGCTCAACAAGACGCCGTGGACAAGCTCAACTCGAAGCTGGCTGACGTACAGACCACCCTCACCAACAACGCGGTCTCGACCCAGGATGAGCAGAAGCGGGTGTCGGCTCTCGAAAGCACGCTCGGCCGTTTCCGCTGGACCGGCGACGTGCGGGTGCGCGGCGAAAGTTTCTTCCAGCAGTACGACGGTTGTAAGGGTGTTTGCGCCGACCGCAACCGCGCTCGCATCCGCGTTCGTTTCGGCTTCGAAGGCAAGCTGAACGACGATTTCACCGCCGGCGTGGCGCTGGCGACAGGGTCGCTGGGTGACCCAACCACCACCAATGAAACCCTCACGAATAACTTCGACCGCAAGAGCATCGGCCTCGATAAAGGCTATATCACCTACAACCCGGTGGCTCACAAGTGGCTGTCGTTAACTGGCGGCAAGTTCGCTTACCAGTGGCAGCGCACCCAGATTACCGGCGATCCAGACACCAACCCGGAAGGTTTCGATGAAAAGTTCTCCTGGGACGTTTCGAGCGTACCGGTGCTGAAGAACGCCAACATCCAGTTCATGCAGCTGTTCTACAACGAAGCCAGCAGCAATGGCGGTCTGTTTAACGGACACGATTCGTTTGCGGTGGGCGGCCAGGTCGGCGGAAGGCTGGAACTGACGAAGTGGTGGACCATGACGCCGTCTTTCATGGTTCTCAACTGGCGCTATCCGGACGCAATCCTGAACTCGAGTTTCTTCGCGACCCAGGCGACCAGTACCAATAATGTGAACATCACCTTTGTCGATCCGGCGGATGGGAAGACGAAGGTTGCCAGCTTCCCGGTTCCTGGAGAAGGCCCCGGCTGCAACACTCCCAGCAGCAGCAAACTGCAGAGCGCGCAAGCCTGCGCATTCTCGCCCAACGGCATGACCAACTCGACCTTCGTGGATGCCACTACCGGTAAATTGCGCTTCCTGTCAGGGTTCCTCTACGCCGACCTGATCTTGAACAACCAGTTCAAGACAGGCTGGGCGCACCTGCCGCTCAACCTACTCGTGGAGTATGAAAACAACCTGAACGCTTCCGAACACCCATTCGATTTCACGGTGACAGGGAAAATTGCCGATCCGGGCGCAGTCACGAGAAAGGATTTGGGAAAGCAGTCCCACGTGTACTATGCCGACATCAGCCTGGGCCAGCAGAAAACCCGCGGCGACATCCAGGTGGGGTATGCATTCCTGCGCCACGAGCAGGATGCGACCATCGCTTCCATCAACGAAAGCGATCAACGCGCGCCGTCGAACATCGTGCAGCACCGCTTCTACGCGCTGTGGCGGATTCGTCAGAACACCACCGCAGCGTTCACCTGGTGGCATGGTCGCACCCTGGACCCATTCCTGCAGAACCCGGTGCTTGCGCCGGGGCTGACGGTTTCGACCACTCCGGGCGTAGGCGTCTTGACTCCCGGAAAGCCGGACCAGGAAGAGCCGTGGCTCAACCGTTTCCAGTTTGACTTGATCTACACCTTCTAATCGCAACCGGCAACGGATTGCGATCAAAGGCATTACACGAAAGCGCCAGTCACAAGCCGGCGTCTCTTTCTGCTTGCTATACTGTCAGGTTGGCGTATGCGCCGAGGACTGCTGGTCGCGCTGTTGCTGCTGCTCCTGGGCGTGGACCTGTACGCGGTTGAAAATGGCGTACAGACGATGAACATCGTCCGCGCCGAGCAGAAAACACGCGACCGGGTGGTCGCATGGGTGAACGACACTCCGCTCTATCAAGAGGATGTCTATTTCGCGGTCGCAGTGCGCGCCGGTGACCAGCTTCTTGAGGCGGAATACGAACCGCAGAACGCGTGGGAAACTCTCCCTGGGTTCTGGAAGCCAGGAGTTGAGGTTCAGGGACGGGTACGAGGGCACAGCCTGTTCCTGAAGCGTCCAAACGGAGTTGAGATTCGCTTCATAATTCTGAAACGTAGCACCGTATCGGCAGCAAAAACGCAGTAAGATACCGTCCCTAGCTTATGGTCCGCCCAGGTCTCACCAGCCCGACCGCTTTCATCAACCGGGAAGAGTCGTGGTTAAAATTCAACTGGCGCGTGCTGGAAGAGGCGGAAGACGCCCGCAATCCCTTGCTGGAGCGCTTGAAATTTCTGGCCATCACCGCCAGCAACCTGGACGAATTCTTCGAAGTCCGGGTCGGCGGGCTGCTGCAACAGCTGGAAGACGGCTACAACGCCGTTACCCACGATGGCCTGACCATGGTGGAAGAGCGAGAGCTCATCAACCGCGCCACCCACGAATTTGTTGAGGAGCAGTATTCCTGCTGGAACGAGCAGCTGCGGCCGCAGCTGGCGGAGCAGGGAGTTCGCGTTCTTACGGTCGATCAGCTGGATGACGAAGTGCGGGCCTACGTGGACGATTACTGTGAGCGCGAACTGGATCCGCTGCTCACGCCCGTGACCGTCGATCCTGCTCACCCCTTTCCCCGTGTCATCAACAAAGCTCTGTGCGTGGCCCTGCTGCTGCGCCGGCGGCGGCGGTCCTCGTTGACCTACACCGGAGTCGTCACCGTTCCGCGCGCGCTGCCGCGACTGGTCCGGCTGCCCAGCCAGGGCACCGTCGATTTCATTTTTCTTGCCGACCTCGTGACCTATCACTCCGCCCGCATGTATCACGGCTACGACATCGTGTCGTCGTCGGCGTTCCGGGTCACCCGCAATAGCAATCTCTACCTGCAGGAAGAGGAGTCGCGCAACCTGCTGGAATCGGTGCGCGCGGAACTGCACAACCGCCGCAAGGGCGACGCGGTGCGCATGGAGATCGAGTCCGACGCCGACCCGGAAATCATCGAGCGCCTGCGCACGGTTTTCGAACTCGATCGCTGGCAGGTCTTCCCGGTCAACGGTCCGGTGAATCTTTCCCGCCTGTTCAATATCTACGATCAGGCGCCACGCCCGGAGTTGAAATTCCGTGCCTTTGCGCCGCGCGAACTGCGTCTGACCGCCAAGTCTCACGATCTGTTCGAGGAGTTGCGCCGGCACGATGTCCTGCTTCATCACCCGTACGACTCCTACGACGCGGTGGTGTCGTTCATCAAGTCCGCTGCCGAAGATGAGCGCGTGCTTTCGATCAAACAGACGCTTTACCGCACCAGCGAGCATTCGCTGATTGTCCCGTCGCTGATTTCCGCCGCGGCACACAAGGAAGTAACCGCGGTCGTCGAACTGAAGGCACGCTTTGATGAGGATTCCAACATCCGCTGGGCTCGGGACCTGGAGGATGCCGGTGTGCAAGTCTTCCACGGGCTGGTCGGCCTGAAGACGCACTGCAAGCTTTCGCTGCTGGTGCGGCGCGATCCCGACGGCGTAACCAGACGCTACGCCCATCTGGGCACCGGCAACTACAACGCCACCACCGCCCGCATCTACACCGACCTGAGCCTGCTGACCGCCGATCCGGAAATCACCAGCGCGCTCCACGACGTGTTCAGCTTTCTGACCGCCTACGCGGAACACCCGAACTATGGGCCGCTGATGGTCGCGCCCTTGGACTTGGCCGAGAAGGTCATCGGCCTGATTGACCGCGAGGCTGAGCATGCCCGCGCGGGCCGGCCGGCGCGCATCATCGCCAAGATGAATTCTCTGCTCGACAAGAACGTGGTCCAGGCAGTGTATCGGGCGTCGCAGGCGGGAGTGGGCATTGATCTCCTGGTGCGCGGAATCTGTTCGCTGCGTCCGGGGATTCGCGGTCTGAGCGACAACATCCGGGTGCGCAGTATCGTCGGCCGGTTCCTGGAACACAGCCGAATCTATTACTTCGAGAACGGAGGCGAGCCCGAGGTCTACCTGGGCAGCGCCGACTGGATGCCACGCAATCTGCACGAGCGCGTCGAAGTCCTGTTCCCGCTGAAGAACCCGCTCCTGCGCGACCGGGTCGTGCATGAAATTCTGGCCGCGTATATGGCCGATAACGTGAAATCACGGTTCCTGCAAAAAGACGGCCGCTACCTGCGCCCCTGGCAGTCGCCACGTGGACGCAGCCATCGCCCCCCCACCGGTCGTGCTGCCTTCAATGCGCAGGAATTCCTGATCGCGCTGGCGGAAGGCAAGGAAACTCCGGAAGCGATTCCCGCTCCCGTAGCGCGGCGATCCTCTCGAGTTCTGATCGGAAAGGAATAGTTACTCCGCAATGTTCATTTATTTTTTGCGACATGCCAGCGCCGGGCAGCAGCTCAGCAACGCCAAGAAGGATGAGAAGCGCGGCTTGGATAAAGACGGCATTGAGCAGTGCGGCTACATCGGGCGCGCGCTCGCCGCCTTGGGCGTGCAGGTGGAGATCATCATCTCCAGTCCTCTCAAACGCTCCACCCAGACCGCCGCCCTGGTCGGAAACGAGATGGGGCATGAGGGGAAGCTGGTGCTCGAGAATGCGCTGCGCCCGGAGGCGGGCTTCTCTGACTTTCAGAAAATGCTGGCCAAGTATGCCCGCCAGGATTCCATCCTGCTGGTGGGACACAATCCCAACTTGCGCGAGTTTCTAGGACGGGTGATCAGCAACAGCGGATGCGAGGCGGTCGTCGAGCTCAAGAAAGGGGCGGTCGCCAAGGTGGAAACGCGGCGCAGTTCGGGATCGCTCAGTTGGTGTATCACGCCGCGAATCCTGCGCACGATTTATGCCGCCGCCGCCGAGAGCGCGCGTCCAAAAACCTCGCGGAAGTAGTCGCGGTCTTTTTCAATCGCCCACAATTCCAGGTCCACGCTCGCCCGGCGGCGGGGAATCAGCTTTACGGTGACGCTCCCGCTGCGCGCCGAAACCGAGATGCGCGCCACCGACTGGCTTCTCCCCAGGTTCACGGCGCGTGCCAGGCGCAGCAGCATCGATGCCTTGAGAACGTGCTCGCGTTCTACCGGGGTGAGCGCGTCCATCGGGATATCTCCCGGCGTTGGCCGCGACTTGCCCAGGTAGCGCGCGATGGCAGCGATGATGCGTCGTTGCTGCGGCGTGTAACCGAGAATTTCTGAGTTGGAGATGATGTAGTAGGTATGCCGGTGGCGTCCGTTGCGATTAACGTAGTCGCCTACCTCGTAGAGCATGGCTGCCGCCGAAAGCCATTCCCGATATTCCGCCGGCAGCTGGTGGACCGACTTGAGCGCGGAGAAAAGGAGCAGTGCCGATTCCCGTACTTGCAGGGCGTGGGCCAATTCCACCCGATAGTGTTCCACGGCGTGCTTGATAGACTCCCAGCGTTCCGATTCAATGGCCCGGCCGGAACGGGTGCTGCGGTCGTATTCTGCCGCCATCTGTGCCAGGATGCCGTCCCGCAAGCCCAACGCGGAGTAACGAAATCCGGCCAGATGGCAGCGCTCCAGCAGTTCGCCATAGACGACCGCGCCCGCGCAGATGATCTCGGCGCGCCGCGGGCCAATGCCAGGGACCTTGCGCCTTTGCTCCAGCTGCATACGGGTGAGTTGCTTGACGATGCGCCGCATCATGTCACGCGTGACCTTGGCCCCAGGCCGCTGCTTCCGGATGCGCGCCAGGTGGGCCGAGACTCCCGCCAGGGCCGCGGCCGTGCCCGAGGTGGCGATGACCGCCCGTACGCGAGCCGATCGGATTCGGTCCTGAATGCGGCCCATCTCGCGCCCCACAAATCCGCGCATCCGTTCCAACTCGCCCTTCCGAGGCGGGTCGTGATGGAGGAACTCACTGGTCAGGCGCACCGCCCCCAGAGGCAGGCTGACGGTATCCCGGATTTGCCCCCTGCGCGAGAGCGTGAGCTCACAGCTGCCACCCCCCAGGTCCACCAGCAACACCGGGTCGGCGCCTATCCTCCCGCTGGAGATGATGCCGAGGTGGATCAGGCGCGCTTCCTCCAGCCCGGAGATGATTTCAACATTCCACCCGGTGGTCGAACGCACCCACTCCAGAAAAGCACGCGAGTTGCGGGCATCGCGCAAGGCCGCGGTCGCCACCACCCGCACCGAGTCGGTTCCGCATTCCTGGGTGGCGCGGTGGAAGCGGCGCAGCACGCGCACGGTCTCCGACATGGCTTCCGGGGAGAGCAGGCCGCCGCTGAATACGCCGTCGCCCAGCCGGGTGACCTCGCGGTCTTCGTGAACTTCCTTCAAGCGGCGTCCCTGCAGGCGGGCAATTTTCAAACGCACAGAATTGGAGCCGATGTCCACGGCGGCGAAAGTAGGCATAGGGATGCGACCATCACTCTTCTCACAACCACCACATGCAGCGCAAGAGGCACGATCACAAATGAAAGAAAGGTCCTCGGGGTCCGGAAAAGCTGAGTGCTGGCGTTGTCCACCCATGACTCGCGGCTCGCCACTCGCTTCTCGCCACTCCAGCCTTTTAACCGTCCTTTAACAACCCTTTGTTAGCCTCAAACGGAATGTCCAATCAAGCCCTGCCCCGGCCGAGTTTCAACGCTCCCGAACCGGAGCGGGCTTCGAGAGCCTCCCTGAAAGTCGAAGCCAAGCCGGCGCCTTTGCTGCACGGAAAGGTCAGCGAAATTCCCGATACAGTCTTCGGCTGGGCCATGCGCCTGTGTGGGTTGGCGGTCGTCTCCCTGCTGGGCCTGATCGTGTACGAATTGATCGTCCGCTCGCAACTTTCGTGGCACGCCTTCGGCTGGAAATTCTTTGTGCAATCGGACTGGAACCCGGTGGAGGAACAGTTCGGCGCCCTGCCCTTTATCTATGGCACGGTGGTCTCCTCGATACTTTCTCTGATCATCGCCGTTCCCCTGGCCGTCGGCGTCGCGGTCTTCATCACCGAGATGTGCCCGGTGCGGCTGCGCGGGATTCTTTCCTTTACCACCGAACTGCTGGCCGCTATCCCCAGCGTGATTTACGGGCTTTGGGCGATTTTCATCCTGGTACCGTTGCTTCGTACCTATGTCCAGCCGTTCCTGGGCACGACTCTCGGTTGGACAGGGCTGTTTACTGGTCCCCCCTACGGAATCGGTATGCTGGCCGCAGGAGTGATCCTGGCAATCATGATCATTCCCATCATTTCTTCCATCACCCGAGAGGTGCTGACCGTTGTGCCCCAGCACCAGCGGGAAGGCGTTCTGGCGCTGGGTGCGACGCGCTGGGAAATGATTCGGATGGGTGTGCTGCGCAACGCGCGGGCCGGCATCGTGGGCGCCGTCATTCTCGGCCTGGGTCGCGCGCTCGGCGAAACCATGGCCGTCACCATGGTGATCGGCAACCGCCCCGAGATCGCAAAGTCACTGTTCGCTCCCGGATACACCATGGCCAGCGTTCTGGCCAACGAATTCACGGAAGCTACCGGTGACGTTTATCTTTCTGCCCTGGTCGAAATTGGCCTGGCGTTGTTCCTGGTGACCATCGTTGTCAATGCGCTGGCGCGACTGATGGTGTGGAGCGTGACTCGAGGCCAGCCTGCGAGAAGCATTGCCTGATATCAACTCCAATCCGGGCAGGGTGAGCGTCCCGCCGATCAGCTTGTGGCGGCGCGCGATGGACCGACTCATGACGGGCGTAGCTGCGCTCACTGTCGTGCTGGTGCTATTGCCGCTGGGGGCGATCTTTGCCTATCTCATCTACAAAGGCGCCGGCTCGATTAATTGGGCCTTCCTGACGCAGACTCCCAAGCCGGTGGGTGAGCCCGGTGGAGGTATGGCCAACGCGATTGTGGGGTCCATGGTGATCCTGGCCATCGCCAGCCTGATGGGAGTTCCGCTCGGTATCGGCGCCGGCATTTATCTTTCCGAGTACGGACGCAACCGCTACGGCGACATCGTGCGCTTCGTCTCGGACGTGTTGAATGGCGTGCCCTCGATCGTGATCGGGATCGTTGCCTACGCCATCGTGGTGCTGCGCCAGGGACATTTCTCGGCGCTCGCTGGCGGAGTAGCATTAGCCATCATGATGGTCCCGACCATTGCGCGCACCACCGAGCAGATGCTACTGCTGGTGCCGCAGGCCATTCGGGAAGCCTCGTACGGCCTCGGCATTCCGCGCTGGCGCACGACGCTTTCCATCACGCTGCGGACGGCAACCTCCGGCGTCATCACCGGTGTTATGCTTGCGTTCGCCCGCGTGGCCGGAGAGACCGCTCCGCTGCTGTTTACGGCGTTTGGAAACCAATTCTGGAACTGGAAAACGGACCAGCCGACGGCCGCCTTGTCGTTACAGATTTTCACTTACGCCATCTCGCCCTTCGACGAATGGCACCGGCAGGCTTGGGCGGGCGCGTTGGTT
>Ga0326726_10006161_pt1 | contig 10812 bp, 11 predicted proteins | sample MHFenrmetagenome_2_FD_207603 | JGI IMG/M metagenome (GOLD analysis project Ga0326726, IMG submission 207603) | Lab enriched peat soil microbial communities from Michigan Hollow, Ithaca, NY, United States - MHF15MN | ecosystem: Environmental > Terrestrial > Soil > Wetlands > Peat | place: USA... | reverse complement strand
GCCGCCGCGCCGCGCTTTCCTAGTCAACCGTGCACGGGCAGTAGGCGTACACACGCATCGGCTGGCTGAAACGGGCGAGACGCCCGAGCTCCTTCGTCAGCGGGTCCGCTACGCGCCGCACGAGCTTGCGCGCCGCCTGCTCGTCGGAGCGATCCTCGAACCAGCCCTCGACCGTGCCCTCGATCCGCATCAGCAGCTCATCGCCCCAGGAGACCTTCTGCTCGAGCCAGGTCTCCTCGTGGTCCTTCTCGATTCTTGCGAGCCGCGCGGCTGCCGTTACTGCGTCCTCGAGATCTCCAAGTTTGTCGACCAGTCCGAGCTTCAACGCAGCTTCGCCGGACCACACGCGTCCGCGTGCAATCGCGTCGACCTGCGCGGGCGTGCGTTTGCGCCCGGCGGCGACACGCGCGAGGAAATCGTGATAACCGCGCTCGGTAACGAGCTGCAGCACCGCACGCGCATCGGGACTCATGCTGCGATCCAGCCGGAACTGGCCACTGAGAGCGGTCGTTCCCACGCCGTCCACGTGCACGCCGAGTTTCCCAAGCGAGCGCTCGAACGTCGGCAGGATCGCGTAGATTCCGATTGATCCGGTAATCGTGCCCTGGTCCGCCCAGATCTGATCGGCGCCGGCCGCGATGTAGTAGCCCCCGGAAGCCGCGACGCTGCTCATCGAGGCGACGACCGGTTTGCCTGCCGCGCGCAGCGCCTGGATCTCCCGATAGATCTCCTCAGAAGCGAACACGCTGCCGCCGGGACTGTCGATGCGCAGCACGACGGCCTTCACGTCGTCGTCGTAGCGCGCATCGCGCAGGAGTTCCGAAGTCGAGTCGCCCCCTACGGTGCCAGGCGGATAGTACCCGTCGAGAATCTCCCCGGAGGCGACCACAATCCCGATCTTGTTGTCCGAATGCCTGTGGAGCACGACTTCGGTGCGCGTCGCCTGCAGGTATTCCTCGGCGCTTATCTGGTTGAAGCTGTGGGTCGAGTCGTCTTCACCGACGACTCTCTTCAGGATTGTCTCGACCGCGGGACGCGTTGCGATGGCGGTGATGAGACCACGCTCGAGCGCCACTCTTGCCGTATCGCCCTGCGCCGCTTTCAGCAGCCCCGCAAAGTTGTTTGCATAGGCCGCGAGCGCGCCATCGGGGAGCTTGCGCCGCTTGCCGACGTCCGCCTGATACTGCGACCACAGGTCCCCAAGCCACACCCGGCTTTCCTCGCGCTCCTCGGGCGACATCTCGTTGTGCTCGAATACGTCGGGCCCGCTCTTGTACTCGCCGACCTTGAATACGTTGACGTCGATGAGGAGCTTGTCGATCACCTCGCGGTAGTACATCCGATAGCGGTCGAAGCCGTCGATGAACACGAAGCCCATTGGATCGAGGTAGATGTCGTCCGCATAGGCCGCGAGATAGAACTGCGGCTGATCGTAGTACTCGCCGAGCGCGACGATCCGCTTGCCGCTCCTGCGGAACTCCTCGAGGCTCGCGCCTAGCTCACGCAGCTTCGCAAGTCCCCCGCCGGTGAGTCCCGTGAGGTCAAGCACCACCGTGGCGATGCGCTTGTCGTTCTTGGCGCGGGCGAGCGCTTCCTTGAGGTCACGCAACAGCGTTTCATCCTCGAGGTCACCCGTCGCCCGGCTGATTCGTCGCCTGATCGGATCGCCGGACAGCTCCTCGACGAGCGTGCCCTCGGGCGCAATGACGAGCGCCGCCTTGTGCGGCACCAGGGGAATCGAAGGATTGGTCGCCGTGATGAGAAGCGCGAGCAGAATGAGCAGCAGCGCCAGGTGAAGCACCTTGCGCACCGCATCGAGTACGTGCCAGACATATCGCAGGACCACCATGATCCCGCGGAAGATCGCCATGCTCGTAGACCTTCCTTGAGCCCGCAGGCCCGCCGTGAACTAGACCTTCTCCTCGATGCGTGCGGCCTTGCCGGACAGCTCGCGCAGGTAATACAGCTTCGCGCGGCGGACGTTGCCGCGCCGCTTCACCTGGATTTCGGCGATCGCGGGACTGAACGTCTGAAAGACGCGCTCCACGCCTTCGCCGTGCGAGATCTTGCGCACCGTGAAGGAGGAATTGAGGCCGCGGTTCCGCTTGGCGATCACGATGCCTTCATAGCCCTGGACGCGCTCACGGTCCCCCTCCTTCACCTTTACCTGCACGAGGACCGTGTCTCCGGGGGAGAATTCTGGGACCTTGCGCGTCGCCTGGCGTGCCTCGATGTCTTCGATGATCTTGTTCATGGCTTGCTCTCACTTGAATCCAGTTGGCTCTCGTTCTGATACTCGGCGAGGAGCTGGTGTTCTTCCGCGCTCAACGCCAGCCGCTCGAGCAGCTCGGGCCGCCGGCGCCACGTGCGCCCGAGCGCCTCCTTCAGCCGCCAGCGCTCGATGTCGCGGTGATTGCCCGACAGCAGCACTTGCGGCACTTGCATCCCATCCTGCTCCTCGGGACGCGTGTAGTGCGGCCAGTCGAGGAGTCCGCGCGTGAAGGATTCCTCCACCGCCGACCGCTCGTCGCCGAGCACCCCCGGTATCAACCTTGTCACCGCGTCTATCAGCGCCAGCGCCGGAATTTCGCCGCCGCTCAACACGTAATCGCCGATAGACCATTCCTCGTCGATCTCGGTCGCGAGCAGCCGCTCGTCGACCCCTTCGTAGCGGCCGGCCACCAGCACCAGCCCCGCAAGACCCGCTAACCGGCGTGCCGCTGCCTGGTCGAACCGCCGGCCCTGCGCCGAGAGGTAAACGCGCAGCGCTCCTTCGGGAGCCCGCTTCGCGGCCGCGCGTATTGCTGTACGCAACGGCTCGACCTTCATGACCATTCCCGGACCGCCCCCGTAGGGCCGGTCATCCACTGTTCGATGTACGTCGGTCGCGAAGTCGCGCGGATCGATGCAATCGACTTCCACGAGGCCTGCCGCAAGCGCGCGCCCGGTAACTCCGTAGCTCACCGCTTCCCGGATCATCGCGGGAAACAGCGTGACCACTTCGATGCGCACGGCGCCAGACTCCAGGTTTCACGTCACTCTTCGGGCGAGCCCTCGGGTTCCTGCCAGTTGACCCAGATCGTGCCATCCGCCCGATCGACCCGACGCAAGTGTTGCGCGGTCGCCGGCACCCAGTGTTCGCGTTCGCCGTGCACCACCATCACGGCGTGCCCTGGTGTGTCGATGAAGTACGCGACCTTGCCCAGGATCTCGCCCTCGCCGCGGCACACCTTCATCCCTATCAGGTCGGCTCGATAGTGCTCACGCGCACCGAGCCGCGGCAAATCACTGCGCCGGACCTCAATCGTCTCGCGCGCCATGCGCGCGGCGCTGTCCCTGTCCGCGCAACCTTCCAACCGCGCGACAAACTGCCGCCCTTGTGGCCGCGCTTCCTCGACCCGCACCTGTCTCAGTCGGCCGCTGCTACGCAGATGCCAGACCGGGTAATCGAGGATCCCGGACGGCGGATCGGTGTACGACTCTATGCGGACCCAGCCGCGAATACCGAAGGCCCCCACCACCCGTCCGAGCTCGATCCAGTTATCGTCAGCGGGCACGGTTCGCCCACCCGCTCAGGATTCCGATCAGGCCGCCGTCGCCAGCTTCCGGTACCCGGACACGAGCGTGCGAACGCGATCCGATAGCTGCGCGCCCTGACCGACCCAGTGGTCGATACGCGCGATGTCGAGCTTCAGCCTGGTGTCCTGGCCGCGGGCCACGGGATTGAAAAAGCCGACCAGCTCCAGATTGCTGCCACCCTGGCGCTTGCGGCTGTCCGTGACCACCACGTTGTAAAAGGGCGTGCGCTTGCCGCCGCGCCGAGTCAATCGAATCGTGACCATCTAGTGGGTACTCTCACCGGGCGAGCCGGACTGAGCCTCGAAAAAAGAGGCGCGGATTCTACAGAAAGTCCTGTGGAAATGGCAATTTAGCGCGGACCTGGCGGCATCTTGCCACCGATATTCCTCATGAGGTTCCTCAAGCCCCCCTTGGACACCTTTTTCATCATCTTCTGCATGGTCAGAAACTGCTTGAGGAGACGGTTGATCTCAGGCACCCCGAGGCCCGCACCCGCGGCGATCCGGCGCTTGCGCGAGCCGTCGATGATGGCCGGGAATCGCCGTTCCCCGGGGGTCATGGAGTTGATGAGCGCGATCTGGCGCTTGAGCGCCTTGTCATCCATTCCGGCCGGCATTCTGCCCGCGGGGGCCATACCCGCAGGGAGCTTGTCCAGGAGGGCGCCAAGACCGCCCATGGAGCTCAACTGCTGCAACTGGTCCCGCAGGTCGACGAGGTCAAAGCCATGGCCCTTCTGTACTTTGCGGGCGAGCTTTTCGGCCTTGTCGCGATCGATCTTCTGCTCGACCTCCTCCACGAGGCCGAGCACGTCGCCCATCCCGAGGATGCGCGAGGCGATGCGCTCGGGATGAAATAGCTCCAGCGCTTCGGTCTTTTCGCCCACGCCCAGGAAGAGAATTGGCCGGCCGGTCACCTGCCGCACCGAGAGCGCGGCGCCGCCCCGTGAGTCGCCGTCGGCCTTGGTGAGAACGATGCCGGTGAGCTCGAGCGCCTCGTTGAACGCCCGCGCCGCATTCACTGCATCCTGGCCAGCCATGGCATCGACAACGAACAGCCGCTCGGTCGCCGGAATCGCCTGATCGATCGCTCGTACTTCCGCCATCATTTCCGCATCGACGTGCAGCCGTCCCGCCGTGTCGACGATCAGGACGTCGTAGAGTCCGCGCCGCGCCTGCTCGTAGGCCGCTCGCGCCATCGCAACTGGTGCGCGCGTGTCTGGGGAAGCCCAGTATGTCGCGCCGATGTCGCGCGCCAGCCGCTCGAGCTGCAACATCGCGGCCGGACGATAGATGTCGGTGCTCGTGAGCAGCGCCTTCTTCTTCTGCGTCGTCGACAGCCAGCGCGCAAGCTTGGCGGCGGTCGTCGTCTTGCCGGCGCCCTGCAAACCCGCGAGCAGCACCACGACTGGCGGCTCCGCGCGCAGATTGAGGCCCCGTGCCGGCTCGCCGAGGACCTTCACGAGCTCGCCGTGAATGATCTTGATGAAGGCCTGGCCGGGCGTGAGGCTCGCGCTCACCTCGTTGCCGATCGCCCGCGCCTTGACCCGCTCGACGAACTCCTTGACGACCGGCAGCACGACATCCGCTTCAAGCAGCGCCATGCGCACCTGCCGCAGCGTGTCGCTAACGTTCTCCTCGGTGATGCGACCACGACCGCGCAGGGCGTTGACGGCCTGGGTCAGGCGTTCTGAGAGGTTGTCGAACATGCGAGGGGTTGGCGGCCGCGGGCGACTGGGTGGTGAAACCGGATTATAAGGCCCGCCAACCGCCGGCCGCCGCTCGGACACTTCTTGACACTGGAGAACGGGCACTGCTGCAATCGCGCTCCTCTACAGCTGCGAGGTGCGCGCATTGAAGGACATATCGGCAACAGCGCTGTGGGTCTCTCTGGTATTCCTGCTGTGCGCGGCGGCGTTCTTCGCCGGCACCGAGACCGCGCTCATGAGCGTCAATCGCTACCGGTTGCGGCACAAGGCGGCGGCGGGTAACAGGGCGGCACGCATCACGGAGAAGCTCCTGCAGAAGCCCGACGCCCTGATCGGCGTCATTCTGCTTGGCGCGACGCTCGCCAACGTCCTCGCACCTGCGGTTCTGACCATGCTCGTCCAGCACTTCGGGGGCGATGACCGCTGGGTGTTCGCGGCGGTGCTCGCGCTCGGCACGATCATCTTCATTTTCTGCGAGCTCGCACCCAAGACCTTTGGCGTGCTGCATGCGGAGCAGCTGGCGCTGCCGTCCGGATTCGTCTATCGACCGCTGCTGTTTCTCTTCACGCCGGTCATCTGGGTCGCCAACAAGATTGCGCGCGCGCTTCTGCGTACCGTCGGCATGTCGGCCGAGCAGACCGCCAGCCACTCGCTGAGTGCCGACGAACTGCGCACCGCGGTCGCCGAGGCGGCGGTCAGCATCCCGCAGCGTCATAAACAGATGCTGACCGGCATCCTTGATCTGGAGCGGGTGACCGTCGACGACATCATGGTGCCCCGCAATGACGTGAGCGGCATCGACATCACCGACGACTGGGACCAGATCCTCGAGCAGTTGCGCCAGACTCAGCACACGCGCCTGCCGCTCTACGAGCACGAGCTCGACCAGCTGATCGGGCTGCTCCACATGAAGAACGTTGCGCGTGAGCTCGCGCGCGGCAAGCTGACCCGCGACCTCCTGATCGAAATCGCCCGGGCGCGCGAAGCCTACTTCGTGCCCGAAGGCACGACGCTCAATACCCAGCTTCTCCATTTCCAGCGCAACCGCCGCCGCATGGCATTCGTCGTGGACGAATATGGCGATGTGCAGGGCATCGTGACGCTCGAGGACATCCTCGAGGAGATCGTCGGCGAGTTCACGACCGATACGGCGACTCTCATGCACAAGGACGTGCATCGCGAGGCCGATGGCAGCTTCGTCATCAACGCCAGCGCGACGGTCCGGGCCCTCAACCGCGCGATGCACTGGAAGTTGCCGACCGATGGCCCGAAGACGCTGAACGGACTCATCGTCGAGCACCTGCAGACGTTGCCGGAGCCAGGTACCGTGGTGAGGATCGGCGACTATGCCATCGAAGTGATGCAGACCGCGGACAACGTGGCGAAGACCGTCCGGCTGCGCGAGATCAGCGCGAAGCAGAGCGCTCAGAAATAGCGCTCGAGGGCCTCCGGCAGGCGGCGCACGGCCTGCACTTCCAGCCCTTCAATCCGACGCTTCGGCGCGTTCGCTTCCGCGACGATTGCCCGCCTGAAGCCATGTTTCGCCGCTTCCCGCAGGCGCTCTTCGCCGAACGGCACCGGTCGGATTTCGCCCGTGAGCCCGACCTCTCCGAAGGCCACCAGATCGACCGGCAGCGGCCGGTCGCGCAGGCTCGACAGGACGGCGAGAATGGCCGGCAGATCCGCCGCCGTTTCACCGACATGCACGCCGCCGACGACATTGGCGAACACGTCGTAGTTGTGGAGCGCGACGCCCGCGTGCCGATGGATAACGGCGAGCAGCAAGGCAAGCCGGCCGCCATCGAGGCCAACCGCGACGCGGCGCGGATTGGTGGCTGGTGTCTCATCGACCAGGACCTGCACTTCGACGAGGAGCGGCCGGGTGCCTTCCCGCGTGACCGTCACGACGCTGCCCGCAACCGGTTGCGCGTGATGCGACAGGAACATCGCAGAGGGATTGCGCACCTCCTTCAGGCCCTGCTCGGTCATCGCGAACACGCCTATTTCGTTGGCGGCGCCAAACCGGTTCTTGACGGCGCGCACGATGCGAAACCGGCTGCCGCTGTCGGATTCGAAATAGAGCACCGTGTCGACCATGTGCTCGAGCACCCGCGGCCCGGCGATCGTCCCTTCGCGCGTCACATGGCCAATAAGAATCACCGCGGCGCCGGACTGCTTGGCGAAGCGCACGAGGGCCGCCGTGGTCTCGCGCAGCTGCGTTACGGCACCCGGGCTTGCGTCGAGCGCTTGCGTGTACATCGTCTGGATCGAGTCGATCACGACCACGGCCGCGGCGGTCGTCCGTGCGACTTCGACGATGGTCTCCACGCAGGTCTCGGCGATGAGCTGGGCCCGATCCGCGGCCAGTCCAAGCCGTTCGGCGCGCAGCCCGACCTGCTCGAGCGACTCTTCGCCAGTGGCATACAAGACCGCGGCCCGGCCGGCGAGGCCGGCGGCCGCCTGCAGGAGCAGCGTCGACTTTCCGATCCCCGGATCGCCCCCGAGGAGCGTCACGGATCCGGTGATCAGGCCTCCGCCCAGCACCCGATCGAATTCCTCGATGCCGGTCGCTGTGCGCCCCGCAGGGGATCCCTGGACCAGAGCCAGTGCTCTGGGCGCCGCAGGCGCGGCCTCGGCTCGCTGCGTCACGCGGGTCCGGGCTGACGTTGTCAGGGCGGCCAGGGTATTCCAGGCGCCACAGTCGGGGCATTGACCCTGCCACTTGGGGGAATCCCCGCCACAGCTGGAGCAGACGAAGACGGTATGCGGCTTGGCCAAGTTCACATTCCGGGGGGTCTCGGGAGCGCGCGATGGTAGCACGCGATGTCGCGCACACTGGCCGTGCGTATCTGCTCACAGTCCGCGCAAAACACCTGAAAGAACAAAAGGCTGTCGTCTATACTGCCCGCCGCTTGTGACATAAGGCCCGGCCATTCGTTGCGCTGGCGGGGCCGCCGTTGGGGTATTACGCGAATGAGGAAGACGGTGCCAGCGAGCGATCCCGGCCACCGCCAAGGTGGGCCGTTGACTGCGCTCGGTCGCTACCGGATTGACCGCGAGCTGGGTCGCGGGGCCATGGGTGTCGTGTATCTCGCCCGGGACCCGAAAATCAACCGCCTGCTCGCCATCAAGGCGATTGCCCTGGCGGCGGAGTTCAGCGAGGTCGATCTCGCCGGCGCGCGCGAGCGCTTCTTTCGCGAAGCGGAGATGGCGGGCCGGCTCAATCATCCGAACATCGTCGTAATTTACGACGCCGGCGAAGACCAGGGCCTCGCATACATCGTCATGGAATACCTGCGCGGCGGACATCTGAGCGACTACGCGAGCTCCAGCCGGCAGCTGCCCGTGGCCACCGTGCTCGACATTTGCGCGCGCGTCGCCGATGCACTGCAGTTCGCGCACCGGCAGAGCGTGGTTCACCGCGATATCAAACCGGCTAATATAATGTTCGATGCGGATAGCAACGCCTTGAAAATAACGGACTTCGGTATCGCGCGGCTCACTGATGGCGGTAGCACCAAGACCGGCATCGTGCTGGGCACACCCTCGTTCATGTCGCCGGAGCAGCTCGAGGGCCGGCGCCTCGACGGGCGTTCAGACCTCTTCGCGCTCGGCGTATCGCTCTATCAGCTCATCTGCGGACAGCTGCCGTTTCGCGCGGATTCGATGACCGCGCTCATGTACAAGATCGCCAATGAGCCGCATACGCCGCTCGCGTCGATCCGCCCCGACGTCCCCGCCGCAGTCGATCGCATCGTCAATCGGGCGCTCGCCAAGGCTCCGGAAGATCGATTCCAGACAGGCGCCGAGATGGCCACCGCGCTGCGCGCGGCTCACAGCGCGGTAGCCAATTGAGCGCGCGCGCCCTGGCCATGGCGATTATTCCGAATCTTCGCAGCAAGATGCGCGCTGTCGGCGTAACGGACACGGGGCGCGTGCGCGAGCATAACGAGGACACGATCCAGTTCGATCCCGAAATCGGCCTCTACGTGCTGGCGGACGGCATGGGCGGGTACAACGCGGGCGAAGTCGCGAGCGGCATCGCCGTCAAGACCATCGTCAACCTCGTGCGCGAGGCGCTGGCGCGCGAAGCGCTCGCCGGGCCGGACCGCGCGAGCGGGCTCAATCGACCCGGCATCATCCTGCGCGACGCCATCCAGCGCGCCAACAAGATCATCTATCAGACATCGAAGACCCAGCCGCAGTGCGAAGGCATGGGAACGACCATCGTGTGCTGCCTGTTCTACGATAATCGCATTACCATGGCGCACGTCGGGGATTCGCGGCTGTACCGGCTGCGCGCCAATCGCTTCGAGCAGCTCACCATGGATCACTCGCTGCTGCAGGAACTCGTCGATCGGGGCTTCTACTCAGCCGAGGAAGCGCAGCGGGCGACCAACAAGAACTATGTGACACGGGCGCTCGGCGTCGAGCCGAACGTGGATGTCGAAATCCATGAGGAACCGGCGGTGAAAGGCGACTTTTACCTGTTGTGTTCTGACGGACTTTCGGACATGGTCGAGGATGAAGACATACACTTAACAATAAATACATTTGGTGCTAATCTCGATACCGTTGCTAAGCAATTGATTCAATTGACGAATGACAATGGCGGTCGGGATAACGTTTCGGTGCTCATCACGCAAGTGGTCGATTCGTTCCCCGCTCGTAAGCGGGTCATCGACAAAGTCTTGGGCTGGTTCAGTTAAAGGAATCGAGGGCAGGTCATGGCGCGCTTAATTTTGAGCTTGGATGGACAAGTACTCGCTGAGTACAACATGAACAAGGAGCGCTACACCATCGGTCGGTTGCCGGACAACGACATCCGCATCGACAATCCGGCGGTGAGCGGCCATCACTCACTCATCATCAACATCCTCAACGATTCGTTCCTCGAGGATCTGAACAGCACCAACGGCACATATGTCAACGGCAAGCTGATCAAGAAGCACGCCCTGCAGCATAGTGACCTCATCACGGTCGGCCATCATCAGCTGCGCTTCGTCGACGCCCAGGAAGCGGACGTCGAGCAGGACGAATTTGAAAAGACCATGGTCATCACGCCCTCGACCCAGGGCGAGCACAAGATTCGCCGTGTGGAAGCGGCCACCGACCAGGCGGCCAAAGCCGAGGGCGCGCGCCGGCCACCCGATGGCGCAACGCCGATCCAGAAGGCGAAGCTGCAGGTGCTGAGCGGCGCGTTCGCGGGACGCGAGCTCGAGCTCACCAAGGCGCTTACGACGCTTGGACGTCCGGGCGTGCAGGTCGCGGCAATCACGCGCCGCGCCGAAGGCCATTTCATCGTGCACGTCGACAGTGGCAAAGAAGGCGACTATCCGCTCGTCAACGGCATGCCGATCGGGCCGCAGGCGCGGCGCCTGAACGACAACGACGTCATCCAGCTGGCGGGCGTCAAGATGGGATTCTTCGAGACTTAGGGTGAATAAGGGGTCAGACCCCTTATTCACACGATTTCGTGCAGTACGCGCTGGCTCACGCCACAGATGAGCTCGTAGGGAATCGTTCCG